>Ga0209403_10000042_pt1 | contig 167627 bp, 152 predicted proteins | sample ArcticOcean_MG_C_8_FD_187440 | JGI IMG/M metagenome (GOLD analysis project Ga0209403, IMG submission 187440) | Marine microbial communities from western Arctic Ocean - ArcticOcean_MG_CB11_86 (SPAdes) (version 2) | ecosystem: Environmental > Aquatic > Marine > Oceanic | place: Arctic Ocean... | reverse complement strand
GCGCAAAAAAAGACCGCCTTTTAGGCGGTCTTTAGTATCGGATCCGGTCGTTTTAGAGTAAATGGTCGGGGTGGTCGGATTCGAACCGACGACCCCCTACACCCCATGCAGGTGCCCTGCCGGACTGGGCCACACCCCGACGCTCCAGCTATTGTACCACTCACGAGCCAGGCGCGGGGGGCGAACGGTCAGCAAATATCTATCAGCGTTCAGCTTTTATGTTTCCCTCCCTATCGCAAGGGGGAGGGTTAGGGTGGGGTCCGCCCGTTGCAGCCTATTCTATCGTTGGGCATAATGGCTGAGTGCTGACGGCTGATAGCTGACAGCTAATCGCAGGAGGTGCCCATGCCCGGAGCCCTGGACGGCGTTAAGGTGGCCGACTTCACCGAGATCATTGCTGGCCCGCTGGCCGGCCGGCTGTTGGCCGACCTGGGCGCGGACGTGATCAAGGTCGAGCCTCCTTGGGGCGAACCCTGGCGGCTTACCCAGCGTTTCACTGATACCGAAAGCCGCACCTTTATGACCTACAACCGCGGCAAGCGCAGCTTGCCCTTGAACCTGACCAAGGACGGCGCTGCCGAGATACTGAAGCGGCTGATCCCGGAGATGGACATAGTCCTGGTCAATTTTAGACCCGACGTGGCAGTCAAGCTGGGCGTGGACTACGAGACCCTATCCGAGATAAACCCCCGCCTGATCTACTGCGAACTGACCGCCTATGGCCGGGAGGGCCCCGACGCCGAAAGGCCGGGCTACGACATGATCGTCCAGGGGATGACCGGCATGGTCTCTTCCGAGACGAAAGAACTGGACGGCGTCCCGTCTTGGGTCTGGTCCAGTCCATTGATCGACACCTCAGCCGGCATCTCCATGGCCTGGGCGGTCTGTGCCGCTCTGTACGCCAGAGAACGCACCGGCGTCGGACAGAAGATTGAGACCAGCCTGCTTGCTTCGGCCCTGTCTCTGATGGGCGCCAGGTTTCTGCACGTTGAAGCCCTGGACAAAGAAGTCAGAGAGAAAACCCTCAAGGACTTGGAAACCATGCGATCAGAAGGGTCTAGCTACGACGAGATGGTCGCTGCATCACCGGGCAGCCGTCGGCGGGAGCACCACGGCAACCTCTATTACCGGGTCTACCTCACGAAGGACGCTCCCATCTGCGTCGGCTGCCTCAGCAACCCGCTACGCCGCCGACTGCTGGAAACCCTGGGTCTGACCGACGACGGACTGGAGCCCGGCTGGGACCCCACCAAGCCCGAATCCCGGGCCTATAGTTTGGCTTTGGAGAAGCGCGCCGAGGAATTGATCGCCGAGAAGCCCAGCCAAGAATGGCTCCGGGTATTTGAAGAACGGGCGATTCCCGCCGGTCCGGTACGGTTCATCGAAGAATTGTTCGACGACCCACAGGTGGTGGCCAATGGGCTGGTCACGGAGGTTGAGCACGTCCAGGAAGGCAAGGTCAAGATGGTGGGGCCTTTGGCCCACTTTCGGGGCACGGTTCCGACGCCTCCAAATGCGTCCCCAGCTTTGGGACAGCACGCCGCCGAGATTTTGGAAGGCTTGGGATTCACCAAGCAAGAGGTCGATGGCTGGCGGGACGACGGAGTGATCGGTTAGCCGTCAGCATTCAGCAAATAAAAAAGGGGCCAGCATAGCTGGCCCCTTTTTTGAGAACGTAATTAGTCCCAGGGAACAAACTCGTCTGTCTAGAGTTCACCCAGGAAAGCGGCGAGGGCAGCATTGAACTCGTCAGGTTTTTCCATCTGAGGACTATGGCCGCAGTTGTCTATCGACTTCAACGTCGCGTTGGGAATCAGTTTTGAGTACATCTCTCCGCATTCCACGGGGATGATGGCGTCCTGCTTGCCCCAGACGACCAGCGTCGGGGATTTCACTCCGCCCAGGTAATGGGGCAGACTGGGGTTGTGGAGGTAGGGCCGCCAGCAGAGCCTAGAGAGCATCTCCATGTTGGCGTGCATCACTGCTCCGCCTTCAGGACCCGGATCAGCGGAAATAGCGTCGTAGTTCGGCACCTGGGACGGGTCGTGGAACGCCATTTTCAGTCTGGCATCACCGGAGACCATGAACACCTCGGAGATCTCGCCCTTCTCAGGTCGTACACCGGCGGCGTCGATCAATACGAGGCCTTTGATGTTGTGGTGGTCCATGGCTGCCATCTCGGCGGCAACCCATCCTCCGACGGAATGGCCGACTAGTACGTATTCGCCCAAGCCCAACTCAGCGACCATGTCCTTGTAGAAGTGGGCTAGGTCATTGATGGTGGAGAGCCAGCCGGGGCGCTCTGAGCCAAAAAATCCCGGGTGTGACGGAGCGTAGACGGTGAATTTCTCGGCCAGAGGGCTGGTGGTCGGGTCGAAAGTCCCGAATCCGCCTCCGCCGTGAAGGAAAAGAAGGGCCGGTCCGGACCCGCCTTTGTGCATCTCAATCTTGTGCCCGGAAACCGTGACCGTTGTCTGGTTGGCGGTTTTCGCTAGAGTCATTGATCGTCTCTCTCTTTGGCCGATTTTACCGCGAGGCATCTGTATCGGGATGTCATATAAAAGGGGCAGCCTACTATCCAAGGCTGGTGCGCGGCAACCAGATTTTGTTACAAACAGAGTGGGATGTCAAGTTGCCTGAGCGTGCCCGTTGGCGAGTGCGTTCGCCTGCGCGTTCGCCTGCGCGTTCTATCTCAGCGCCGGTGCTAAAATCCACGCACGCCTTGACACGGTTCAGGTGCGTTAATACCATAGGATTAGCGGCTGTCCATTTGCGGCGGCCCGGCAACCAACGGATCGTTGGGGATTAGTCCAGTGGTAGGACGCCTGACTCTGGATCAGGAAGCAGAGGTTCGACCCCTCTATCCCCAGCCATTTTCTCTGTTTTCGGTGCGTTTGGGCCTAAATGTTTACGTTTCTTAGTCTGTTTTCACTCCCAATGCCAATCTAGAAGATTTCAAGAAGTTAAGACTAGACAAGATAAAAAAGGGGCCAGCTTACGCCATCCCCTTGGTTGCTCTGGGTGGTATTCCGGGGTTTAGAGGTTCAATTCGGCTTCCAGTTCATCGAGGGACATGGTCCGGCCTTCTTCGATGTCCTTGATGCTCTCACGCAGTTGGTCCATCAATGCAGGATCGCCCATAATCTCCATTGTCGCCACCATAGACTCGTAGAATTCCCACGGCATAAGAGCCATCACGGGCTTACCGTACCGGGTCAGAGGTATACAGCGAGGATTCTCATGCAAGTCCGAGGGAAGAAGAGATAGGTTCTTACGAGCGTCGGATATGGACATCCCGTCTTGAATATTGTTTTCGGTTGTCATCGGTTACCTTTACCTTTTGGTGTCCGCTAATCTAGCAGTCCTTGCCTTATGAGTCTTCGAGCCAGGCTGTAGATGTCGCTCCGGCCGCCGTCACGCCGAATCCCAACCGCCGCAACAATCACGATGGTGTCTTCCCCGTCTACGCGGTAGATTATTCGGTAACGCTGACCAGCCGCACGAACATCTCTGTAACCAGCAAGTTCGTGGAATAGTGGACTTCCCTGTTTGTCCGGCTCGTTCTCCAGCTGCCTCGCCCGCTTGGTTATCAAGCGCTGTTCGCGCTTGTCACCGATCTTGCGAATCATCTGAGCGGCAGTCTCCGTTATTCGGACTTCGTAACTCATGTGTTGTACAATAATATAACTTAATTTTGTACGTAATATCCAGAGCTAGTTGTACAAGATGCTAATTGAGGCCAACTACAGAACAATCCCCAACCCTTCATCAGGCCTAAGTTCTTTTCCTTTAATATCTTGTACAGTGTCCCCGTGGCCACCAATGCCGGAACCCTGCGGCCCTAACCGACACATTGACACTAATTTACTACCTCGGTATCATCCACGCACATCCTCAGCCCCAAACTCTGCGACCAATCCCTAACCGCTCAGCCGCCGTATCACATAGCGTTATCGCTCTACAGCAGGCCTCTGTTTGATGAATAAAATTTCAGCCTTGGGGCGCTTCATCGGGACTTGGTACGTTTCCACCGTCCTTCTGATCGCGGTCGGCCTGGCCATCGGCTCCACAGTCTTCTTCTATGCCTATCCGGGCAAACCCAAGATAGCCGTGATAGACATTCCCTTTACCGTCATCGACGACCGGTCTGTATTCGAGATCGGCGCCATGCTCGACTACGCGCGTGACGACAGCTCGATAAAGGGCGTGGTGATCTCCCTCAACAGCCCGGGCGGCGGGGCCGCGCCCAGCGAAGAACTGTTCTTCGAGATGGTCAGACTACGGGAGAAGAAGCCCGTCGTGGTAATCATGGAGGACCTGGTCGCCAGCGGCGGTTTCATGATGTCCATGGGCGCCAACTATGCCATGGCGAAGCCCTCCAGTTTCGTGGGCGGAGTGGGCGTGATCCTCTCGCCCCTGCCGCCGGTTGTCCCCTTTGAACCGTCAGACCGGGAAGGAGTGACCGGGCCCTTTAAATTAAACGGCGGGTCGCGCCGGCACTTCGTGACCATGACCGAGCAGTTGCGCCAAGCTTTCGCCAGCATCGTGATAACCGAACGAGGCGACAAACTCAGGACGACCAAGAACGAGATACTAGAAGGTAACCTGTATACGGGCGTCGAAGCGATGCAGGTCGGCCTGATCGATGGACTAGGCGGGCAGACCGACGCTATCCGCAAAGCCGCGTCACTGGCGGGTGTCGCCAATTATGAACTGGTGGACGTGAACACCGAGGTCTCGCGGGTCTTCAACGAGAAATTGGAACGGATGAACGGGCCGGTACGGTTCGAACCGAATCTCTCTGGCGAGTTCAGCGCCTCAGATATATTTGCCTTGCTGAACGGACAGAGCACCGGTGCGCCCACAGAAGCATCGACGCTCCTCAAGGGATTGATCACCGAGGACTCGGACGCCCTGCTCACTCTGCCTCCGACCGGCGGTATCGGCGCGGACCCCGCCAAGGCGCTGCCGGACTTTCCCCTCAGCATAGCCGGGCCCAAGGCCTATTACCTGTACGTTGGCTCCTCTGAGTAATACATTGAGCGCCATCGGCCGGTTCGCTTTCGGCAGCAACCTCAGGAGGGTGCTGACTATCCCCCTGTTGTTTGCCGCCGTCTACTTTCTGGTTGCGCTCTTCACCTACTATCGTGGCACCTACGACGCGCCGGCGACCCCTGACCTCCTGTTCGAGGAGATCACCACTCCTATTTCGGCCCACACCATCTTCACGGAACAACCCGAGATCAGGTCCGGGGTGATGGTTGTCGACGGCGCACACGATAACGAATTCGACACGGCTGAACTAGTTTCCCTGCTTTCGAGTATGGCCAACCGGGGAATAACCGTGGATTTCATGGGCGTGGCCACCGGCTTCGGCAGCTTCCGGCGCATGACTTCGCTCGAACGTCTGGAGGCCCTGGAAAGCAAACTGCGCCAGGCCGGAAGTCTGGTGGTCATTGCCCCCAGAGAGCCCTACACCAAACAGGAACGCGGCCTCGTCAGGCGGTTCGTGGATAAGGGCGGCCGTCTGCTTTTGATCGGCGACCCGACCCGCACCCAGCAGATAAACAGCTTGGCCGAGGAGTTTGGTCTGTCGTTCCAGCCGGGGTTTCTCTACAACCAGACGGACTATGACCTGAACCACCGCAATATATTCGTCCAGGACTTTTTCCCCGATCCGGTGACCGAGGGGCTGACCCAGGTGGCCTTCTACACCGTCGGGGCCATCCGGTCGTCGGGCCCAGCCCTGGCATACACGGACGGGAACACCTTCTCGACGCTGGTTGAAGGGATAGAACCCTTCTACCCGCTGGTAAAGTCGACCCGAGGGAATGTGCTGGCCGTGGGCGACCTGACGTTCATGGTGCCGCCCCAAAACTCGATCCTGGACAATAACACCGGCTGATCGCGAATATCGCCGAGTTCCTGGCCTCCAGCGGCCGGGACTTTGAGCTGGCCGATTTCCCGTATTTCCTCGACGGCTCGGCTGACATCATATTGGGCCGCCCGTCTCTCTTGGAGTTGGGTGCCGGTCTGCGGAGAAACCTGTCGACCTTCCAGATCGACGCGCAGGTCAAGAATAGCGAAGAACCCGGCAAAGACCTGGTGTTCCTGGGTCTCTTCGACGACGCCGTGCAGGTGGAGAGGTATCTCGGCCTGGCGGGGATACAGGTGGGCGAGACTATTCGCACGCCGTTCACACCGGACCTACAACCCGAAGGCAGCGCCCTGATCTCGTTACAATCCCAGGACGACCGCCACATCCTGATCGTGCTGGCGGATAGGATAGATACGCTCGCGGACATAGCTGGCCGACTTGAATCCGGGGAGTTCCGCGACGTGATCGTTTCCGATTTGCTTGGCGCGATCACGGCGAACTAAAAATATGACAGCTAGAGTAGGACGACATGAGATTTAGATTGGGTCTGACCGCTCCTGTAGCCATGGCTGCATTTCTGGTAGCCCTTGTGGCGTGCGGCGACGATTCAACCCTGCCGGCTGGCGGTGGTCTAAACACACCCGACATACAGGCAACTGTCACCGCCCTGGCGCAATCTCAGGCCCAGGCTCTGACAGCCACTCCCGTCCCGGAGTTGGCGCGCCAAGACCTGCTGGCATTTGCGGCGGGTCACCGGTCTACGGCCGGCCAATGGAACGACTTCCACCAGGGTATGGACCAATGGCGCGAGGGGCTGGCCGCCTGCGTGCCGTCATCGGTGGAATCGGCGTTGGACGGCTTCACGGGTAGCGCCATCGGCATCACCCAGACCGCTCGGGGCCTGGACCGCCTGCTTGGCCTCGAAACCATGACCGCCCGACTCACACTAGCGGCCGAGAAAGAAGCGGCGGCATTTGAGACCTTCAGTAGTAACTGGACCCCCGATATTGGTCTGTCGGGTAGCTCCGACTTGTTCCAGTCATTGACGTTAGCCCGGTCCGCAGCCGACATGGAGCGCGGTATCGTGGCCCGGTCACTTTTGGCGATGCAAAACAGCACGGACGACGCCGCCCGTAATCTGATCGAGGTCTTCTCATCCCAGATGGCGACATTGGACCAGGACTGGGACGCGTTCCATCAGAATTATGATTCCTTCCGTGCCGCGCAGCTCAAGACGGTAGATCAGGACGATAAAACTCCCAGCTCTATCGGCGGGTTGCTGTCCCAATTCGGGCTAATAGTGGACCGGGTAAGGACTCTGCCGGACACCGACGTAACGCGAGAGATCGCCCAACGCCTGGCGAGTGCGGCCGACGGCGAACAATTGCTCCTCCGCAGGATACTTGGGTCTATTGGCGGAAATGGCTCGTTGACTGAGTCAGTCGCGGTGTTGCCTCAGGACCTGGTGATCGCGGAGACGGTCAACGGTGACGGCTCAATCAACGGAAATGGCGATGCCGACGCCTCGTCGTTGACCCTGAGCGGCGCTACGATCTTCGATGTGTTTGATACCCAGATAGCCTTGGTGAACGTTCTGAGGAGAGCACTCCGGAACGACCTGGACGACGCCCGTATTTCCCTGAGCGAGCCCGGCCAAGAGAGACTGAGCAAGCTGCTTGGGTAGACCAGGGCATTGGGCCGGGAATGGGACGATTTTCATGATAGCTACGACGAATGGCGGCGTACCAATGGCGGCTGTGACCAGGGCCAGGCATTGGACGCCCCGGGACAACTCGCCGCTGATTTCGGCCAGACTGTCAGGGACATAGCAGACTTGCCATCAGGGCCGTTGGTACGTGGGATGGGGGAGACGCTATTGCAGGCAGCCGAACGGGAACAGGCGGCGGTACAGTCCCTCAGGGAGACCTGGCGTTCTCTGGACACCAGCGCGATCGACAGGTATTCGGCCGACCGGTCTTTCTCCGAGACTCTGCGCCGCCAGACCGCACAGGACCTGCAAGACCTTCTGACGCGCCAGGGCATAGCAACAGGGGGCTAGTCTCGGTTGAAGATGAACGGTCTGCGGGCTAGAGTCTAGGAGCCGTCTGACCACTTATGGGGCAGGCTGGCCAGCCGTCCGAACCCCAAGTCATCGCACAAGGCCAGAAAGCTTGTCCGGTTGACGCCCTTCCATTCTAGTGCCGCAGGGGAAGCGTCCAGCGGGACGTTGGTACGCAGCGTCGTCAGGTCCTTGTACAGTTTGGCTTCGCTGGTGTGGGAATTCAGGCTCTCAGCAGCAGAGGCAGCGCCCCGGACCTTCACCGCCCAGTCAGCGGAATCCTGCGGTATATCTTCAATGTGGCTGTAGTGGGCCAGTATCTGGGCCGAAGTCTTGGCTCCCCATTTAGGGATTCCGGGTATGCCGTCGGCTGCGTCGCCCATCAACGCCAGCAGGTCGGGTATGGAAGCTGGTGCCACGCCGAATTTTTCGATCACGCCCGACTCGCCCATGATCGTCTCCCGGCGGCGGTCGTAGCAGACCACTGACTCTCCCCGGACCATCTGCGCCAGGTCCTTGTCGGGGGAGCAGATCACCACCTGTTCAACCTCGGAGAGGCCGATGCAGTATTCGGCGGCGGTCGCCAGGGCGTCGTCAGCCTCGAATTCGGTCATTGGCCAGATCTGGATCCCCAGAGACTCAACGGCGCGCTCGGCCAACTCGAATTGGGTCAGCAGGTCTTCCGGGGTGCCCTCGCCCGTCTTATAGCCGTCGAACATGTCGTTGCGGAACGACTCCACAACATGGTCGAAGGCACAGCCGATGTGCGTCACCTGGTCTTCACGGAGCAGGTAGAGAAGGCTCTGCACGATGCCGCGCACCGCTCCCACCTCACGCCCGTCGGGCGCCTGGATCGGCGGCAAGGCGAAATAAGACCGGAACAATTCGTAGGTGCCGTCCACCAGATGAACTTTCATAGCACCCTATCCCTCAGTTATTGAACGGGCCCTTTACTCGACCGGGCTCTTTACTCGACCGGGCTGTTTACTCGGCCGGGCTGTTTACTCGGCCGCATTGTTTACTCGGTGAAATATACGTACCGGTACTTCGGGATCACCAAGGGGAACAGGAAGTAATCGTTCACGTTGGGCTTGATCAGCACCGAGCCGCCGTTGGAGTGCCACAACGAGATCCACGGCGCGTCATTGACGATGAATTCCTCAGCTTGGTGGTAAAGCTCAAATCGGGCAGTCTCGTCCAACTCGATGCGTGCCCGCTCCAATAGGAGGTCCACCTGGCCGTTGCTGTACTCCGATTGGTTGTTGTTGCTCTTGCTGTGGAACAAGACGTCCAGGAAGTTTTCCGGGTCCGGATAATCGGCTATCCAGCCGAGCCCGCCGAACATCTGGAACCTATTTTGGTGGAGGTCCTGCAGGAATATGGCCCATTCTGTCTGCAGGATGGATATCTCCACCCCGAGGTTCTTCTCCCACATGGCCAACATCGCCTCGATGGACGGGCTGATGGCAGCCCCGAAGCTGCCGGGCAGGGTTAACGTGATCCGGGGCAGCTTATCCAGTCCCCCGTACTTAGACTCGCTGATAAGCTGACGGGCCTTGTTCGGGTCATAGTCATAGCCCACGAGGTCTGGATTGTAGCCGGGGAATCCGGGCGGCAGGATGCCCGCTGCGGGGACAACGAGGTCCTCCAGCAACGTTGTGGCCAAAGTCTGTTTGTCGATGGCGTAATTGAACGCCTGCCTGACCTTGATGTCGTCGAATGGCGCCTCGGTGGTGTTTAGCCCAAAATAATCTACGTCGAATTGGGGCGGGGCGGCCACTATTTCTCCGCTCAGCGTGTTCGACGGGTCCATCACGCCCTGTAGCAAACTTAGGGGAATGCCGGTGATATGCAATTCATCGCTCTCGTACATCAGCATGCTGTTGCCGCCGCTGATCAGGAATTCAACCTCGTCGAGCATTGCCGGGCCCAGATGGTAGTCGTCGAACCGCTGTAGCCGGAGTACCTCACCGGGAAGGTATTCCGCCAGCTTGAAAGGCCCGGTACCGTTGGGTTCAAATATCCAATCTCTGCCCGACTCCACGTTTTCCTGGTCCAAAACGAAGCTCACCGGGTAGGTCAGTTTGGAGAGGAAATAAGGTTTGGGGGCGTCGGTCGTGATGGTCAAAGTGACGTCATTAATCACCTGAACACCGGCGATCTGGGTCGAGGCGCCGGACAATTTCTGCTCCACTCCGATGATGTCGTTTAGGAACACACTGGCATTGAACGCCTCGGTAAGAGGGTCTGCCGCACGTTCCAGCGACCATTTGACATCGTTTGCCGTGACGCTGCGGCCGTTATGGAATTTGGCGTTGGGGTTCAGCCGGAATGTGGTTGTCTTACCGTCAGGGCTGACGTCCCAAGTCTCGGCCAGGTCTCCCACGATTTCCAATTCTTTACTGATGGTCATCAACCCACCAAAAATCTCGACCGCGTAGATAGCGGAGTTAACGTCGGTGGTCAGATGGGGGTCCAGGGTGGGCGGGTCTACTCCCAGCCGGAGGAATGTGCCGCCTTCAACGACCTTCCCGTCGCCGAAGCGGACCGGAGGCGCGGCTGTGACCTGGGGTATTGGAGTGGCCGTGGGGCTGTCGCCGCTTGACTGACCGGTAGCGGAGTTTGTCGTGGAGTCAGACGAGCAGGCCACTGCCACCACAAGTAACAAGATCAGTAATGCGAAAACTGGTTTCATCTTGACCCTCTCAAAACGGCCCCGCCATTTGGATAGCTGCGCTCTGCGAGTATCGCTGGTCTCACGGGTTGGAGGCCAGCGGTAGCTTCAGGCGCTCTATTTCTCAGTCCGAACTCTAATTATGACCGGAGCGTAGCTTTAATGGAAGGAACTTTTCCCTGACAGAACCCCAAAGTCCATGACCTGAACGTCTTACCGGCCCTTTCGCTAGATACTTGGCAGATTGGCTATACTAGCCGTTTATCTAGCCGTTTATAAGGATACGCCATGACCCCGCGATTGGATGACCCCGCACGATGCAACGACTGAACGACGATCACTCGCCTGAGCTAGCTCCCGGCGGCGAAGTGGTGTGCTTTGGCGTGCTCAGCTATCTCCAGTTGATAGTCGTAGACGAGGTGCCGGTCTATGACAGGGGGACCCCGATCAGCCGGTTGAGCGATTCCTATGGCGACGACGCCGCGATCGTGGCCGGTATGCTCCAACAGATGGGCCAGACCACCAGATTCATTCCCTCTGCGGTGGGCGAAGACGACCTGGGGAGAAAGGTGACCGAGACAGTTACAGACCTGGGCTTGCCCGTCGATGTGAGAGTCGACCCATCGGTAGCCACCGTGGCTGAGCTTTCCATTGCAGACCCCAGCGGTGGGAGGACCTATCTATACAAGCGTACGCCGGAGCTGCTGGCCACTCTGGACGCCGCCGATCTGACGCCATTGGCGAGCGCTGCCTACCTGTATGTCGACTGGTATGACGGAGACCACATACTCCGCCCCATCCAGGCCGCTGCCAGGGTTGGCCTACCTGTATTCGTGAATATCGAAGACCAACACGCAAACAGAGACCTGCTTGCCAAACTTCTCCCGCAGATGATTGTCTGCCAGGTATCGGCTGACGGTTCACCGGCGGCGGAAGACATGGCAGCGATTGCCGACAGTCTGCTCGACGCTGGAGTAGGCACGGTATTGGTGACCGGGGGGAGCCAAGGGAGTTTGGTTGCTGAGGCGAGTCAGAGGGTTCGGGTAAGTCCGCCCGAGGTGGCCGTGGTTGACGGAAACGGAGCCGGGTCGTGTTTCTCCGCCAGCTTTATTTACGGGAGCCTGCGAGGTTGGGACTTGGAGCGTTGTGCCCGTTTTGCCACCGCCCAGGCCAGCCTGAAGTGCAGCACTGCCGGCTATACGGTATCTGCCGTAGCAGAGGGCGAACGACTGGCTGCCACACTGCAAGCGGACATCCACCGGTAGAGTTAAACCCCAAGCCACCTCCAAGCAGCGTAAAACAAAAGTCCCTGCTCTTCGTGATGGAGAGCAGGGACTTTTTAAGTCTGGCAAGAACTTACGGTCTAGGCGACTTTGGCGTCGGCGAAGGCCGGGATGACCTCTTTGCCATACAGCTCGATGGATTCCATCACCTTCTCGTGGGGAATGGTCTCCGTCTGCATGATGAGCATGATCTGGTCGACGCCGATGTCTTCATACATCTTGATCGTCTTGATGCAGCTCTCAGGGTTTCCGGCGATGATGACGCCCCGGTCGGCCAGGACATTGGAGTCCAGCTCGGCAACCGCAGCCCGAGCAGCGCCGGGACCGGAGTCCAGGGATATCCCGGCCTCCGCAGCCTGGGTTTTGTGGTCGTCGTCCGACTGGCGCAGCCAACGGCCGAAGTCAGCCTTCAGGTTGTCCGGCACCCCGCCCCAGGACTCAAGCAACTCCTCGTAGGCGTTGATGCGGCCCTGGATGTAGGGTTTGTCCGGCCCGAAGAAAGTCTTCATGGATTCGGCGCACAGGTCCTTGGCGGCCTGGTCATCGTTGCCGCAGAACGAGTGGACGTTGTTACCCCAGAATTCGTTGATCTCCGCGCCCACCGGGTCGGCGTCCTTGATGGCGTCTCGGTAGACCTGGACGTGCTCCTTGAGTATCTCCACGGCGTAGGAGGCCGAAGACAACACGCCGATGCCCTTCTGGGCTGCCAGCTTGAAACTTTCCGTCTGCGTGCAAGCCAGATACAAGCGAGGATGAGGCTTCTGGAAGGGTTTTGGCAGCACCCGGCGCGGCGGGACGTTCCAGAACTTGCCTTCCCAGGAAAACTCGTCGGACATCCAGATCTTAGGCAGCATTTCGATCGCCTCTTCCCACCGTTCTCGGGTCTCGCGAGGGTCGATCCCTTGCCCGACTTGCTCATAGGCGTTGGACCGGCCGGTGCCCACTTCCACGCGGCCGTTGGTCAGTTGGTCGACCATCGCCACCCGCTCCGCTATCCGGATGGGATGGTGGTTGGGCAGCACAGACACGCCAAAGCCGATGCGGATATTCTTGGTGCGCTGACTGAGCGCGCCGAGCATAACCTCAGGACATGGGGAGCCTGAGAACCCCATGAGGAAGTGGTGCTCCACGAACCAGAGGTTGTCAAAACCAACCTGGTCGGCCAATTCGCATTGGTCCAAGGTCTCCTGGTACAGCAGGTTCCAGTCGACATCATTGCCTTCGAATGGGCGCTGCATCTCAAATAGCAGTCCAAATTTCATGGTTATGCTCCTGTAGTTTTTCTGGCTGGCCAACATGCGGCCAGGCTCGGAGAGTATAGCCCATCAAGCTGTCAGTGGCGGGTTAGTCTTTGAATATATCCAGCGGCAGGAAGGCGGACACCACGAAGTTGGGCACATCCACTACCTCGCTCACCTTCAGGTCAACGGCCACGCTGCAGATGCAGTAGGCCTGTTCTCTGGACCAGCCCCGTTCCATCAACAGGTTGATCATGTTCAAGAGCGCGTTGCGAGTCGCCAATGTGCCGTCCTCCGACTGATTGACGCCGTCGTCGGAGATGCACATGCCGGTGGCTGCGATGAACCGTCTGGGGGCGGCCATCTCGGGGCTGGTGAAGTAGTCGTCCCGCTCGAATATCGGGAAGCGTATGCCACGCCGCTCCGCCTCACCCTTCAACGGACGGAAACTCACGTGCAGCGTGCAGTCCATCTCCACGGCTGTCCCGCAGCATTCGGAGTCGCCTTGAGCATAATGGGCGTCTCCGGCCGAGAACAGCGCCCCTTCGGTAAAGACCGGGAGCATCAACCTAGTTCCGGCGGTGAGCTGCTTGATGTCCATGTTTCCGCCGTGCTCCCTGGGCGGTATGGTGCGGAGTCCCTCGCTGGCGAATGGCTCTTGGGCGGGGACCGCGCCCTCGGGAGTCGGGCCGACCACCATTCCTCCCCGGCGCAACAGTTCGTCTTCCCGGAGGAGGATCTCCTGTCGTAGAGCGCGGGACGGGGCCACCCCGATAGTCCCCATGAAAGATGCCTCGGGGATCGCGACTCCGGGCAACTCCTTGGACCGGGCGAACCCGTCGTTCATCTCCCAATGGACAAGGTACGGCTCGGTGAAGACATCTCTTAGGAACCCGAACCCAGGCAGAATGCTGGTGAAACCCCAGTGGGCCGGCTCGATGTGCTGGATGGTCACTTCCAGAAGATCCCCCGGTTCGGCGCCTTTCACAAAGACCGGGCCGGTTAATGGATGTACCAAGCCAAGGTCAGTGCCCAATAGGTCGTTGGCAGTGGTGGTGGGCGTGATCTGACCGTCAAAAGCGTGCCTGGTCTGCATGATGACCTCTTCGCCCGGGTCGGCTTCAACCACCGGCGGGATGTCCGGATGCCAGCGGTTGTGGCCCTTCTCAGGCTCATCGCCGCACCGTTTGGAGTAGTCCAGCTCAATGCTCTTCATCGGTTTTCTCCCATCTAGCCTTCTTGGTTGATGTTCCTGGTTGCGATTCGTAGAAGCTCCTGCGAAAGTTCACGCATTATAGACCAACGAAATGGAAACCAATACGCGGTTGACGCAGACCGGCCAACCCTGGATACTGAGCGTGATTTCGAGATAACCTAGCTATACCAGGATACTGAGCGTGATTTCGAGACAACCTAGCTATACCAGGATACTGAGCGTGATTTCGAGACAACCTAGCTATAACGGGAGGCTGCCATGCGATTAGGTGCGATATTTCCCCAGACAGAGATCGGCGCGGACCCCTCTGCAGTAAAGGACTTTGCCCAGGCCGCGGAAGACCTGGGTTACGACCACATATTGGTCTTTGACCACGTTTTGGGCGCTGACCAGACGAAAAGAGACGGCTGGGACCGGCCCTACAACAAAGATGACATGTTCCATGAGCCGTTCGTCATGTTCGGCTATCTGGGCGCCATCACCGAGAAGATCGAGTTCACCACCGGTGTGTTGATCCTGGGACAGCGCCAGACCGGGCTGGTAGCCAAACAGGCCGCCGAGGTCGACGTGCTGACCGGAGGCCGCCTGCGCTTGGGCATCGGTATCGGCTGGAACGAGGTGGAGTACGAGGCGCTGGGAGAGAGCTTCAGCAACCGTGGCCGCCGCAGTGAAGAACAGATCAAACTGCTGCGCCTGCTCTGGACCCAGGAGTCTGTGGACTTCAACGGCAAGTATCACAAGGTGACCAACGCCGGCATCAACCCACTGCCCGTGCAGCGGCCCATTCCCATCTGGTTGGGCGGCGGCGAGGACCGTGTCATCCGGCGCATCGGCGAGATGGCCGACGGCTGGTTTCCTCAGTTCCAGCCCGATAGCGCCGGACAAGAGAAACTGGCGCAGATGCGTGAACACGCCACCAAGGCCGGTCGCGACCCCAAGGCCATCGGAATCGAAGGCCGGGTCGCCTACGCTACCGACAAGCAGGAGGAATGGGAGAAGATCGCCGCTGCCTGGGACGAGGTCGGCGCAACCCACCTGTCAGTCAATACCATGCGGGCCGGACTCAAGGGCCCCGACCAGCACATAGAGGCCATCAAACGCTTCAAAGAGAATGTCTCTGGTTAGGCTGTTCAGCTCCGCCAGGAGAGAAATCCCTCCCCCTAGCAGAGAGGAAGGTTAGGCTGGGGGGCGCGGTTTCTTGGAAGGCCCAAATTGTCGTGGGAGGGCGGTCCGGCGCTATTGAGTGTAGGAAGGCACTGTGAAAGAGAAAGTGCTGCCCTTGCCAAGTTCGCTCTCAACCGACATGGAGCCCCCAAGGTGCTGGATGATTTCGTTGCAGATGGGCAGCCCCAATCCGGTGCCACTGGGCTTTTTAAATTGGGAGTGCGATACCTGCTTGAATCGCTCGAATACCTCGCCGTGGTCTTCGGACGATATTCCGATTCCGGTATCCGATACGCTGACGTGTATCTCTGGCGAGGCGTCTTTCACCCCGTTGCTTCCAGCATATTGGGCTTTCACTTCTATCTGCCCGTTCTCGGGAGTGAATTTGATAGCGTTGCCAATGAGGTTGCTCATCACCTGGATCAACTTGTCTCTGTCGCTTTGGATGGATGGCATGTTCGCCTCAATGTCGCAAACCAGCGTCAACTCTGCCTCAATCAGCAGTGCTCGGGCGGCGTTTACAGCCGTCTCTATAACCTCGGGGATAGAGACTTCAGATATGTGCCATCGGTGTTCCCCGGATTCAATCATCGATAGGTCCAAGATGTCGTTGATCAGTCTCGTTAGGCGGTCACACTCGCTGTTGATTATGGAGATGAAATCCTTCTCAGTCTCTTTGTCGATATCGTCATAGGCTTGCAGGACCTCGGCAGAGCTTTTTATGGCGGTCAGAGGGGTCCGCAGTTCGTGGGACACCATTGACAGAAAGTTGTCCTTCATCCGGTCCAGTTCTTTGATCGCGGTGACATCCCGGCCGTATAGATTAGCGTAGTTAGAACCTTTGACCGGAGCGAGGATGAACGAGATAGTTCGCTGCTTGATCTCAGTCTCTATCTCGGTATTGGCATTCGAATTGAGAACGTCGGCAATCGATTTTCGCCACTCCTCAGGCGCTTTCTCCCCGGTTTCACGGCGCCAATCTTCCATTACGGGGCGGCTCGCGGGGTTAGCGTAGAGAATCGTGCCGTCCAGAGCCAGGCGTAGAACTGGGTTTGGGTCCTCTGAAGGGAATTTCGCCAGGTTCTCGCGGTTGTCGATCTCTTGCAGTAGCCGCTCATTGGTCAACGTAAGATCGGCGGTGCGGGCTTCTACTTGAGCCCCCAATTCCTCGTTGAACTTCAGTAGGTCTTCCTGGTTTTTGCGGACCGCTGCAACGAGTGGAAGCCAATGTAAGAAACCCAAGAGAATCATACTGAATCCGAGAAGGAAGCCACCGACCTTCTCCAACATAGCCTCGGTCACGGTGTCGCCAATCACCACGTAGCGATTCAGGCCTTCAAAGTTATCGGTAATGTCGATGAGGCTTCCGAAGAGCACCAGAGTAAAGCCCACCTCGATTTGCAACCAACCCTTTTGCCGATGGAGGGCTTCACGTCGTCCGATCCAGAGCAGATAACCGAGAATAAGGGTCATGATAAAGGCCCTTACGCTTTCTAATATGACATCAGACATGTCTACAATTTACCTGACCGTATGGCGTCGCTGATCCGTAGGGCGCCACGGGTAATCGTAATATCTCTATACCCGTCTCGATAGTGCTTTGATAGGCTAGAAGCAGTGTAGGATATGGCCGCTTTATTTGCCATCGGGCGGTGGGCAGTAGCGAATTTTCGACCTTAACTAGTGAAACCCATCATGGATTGTTCCGGTTGCCGCCTGAAAATATCAGTCCCGGAACAAGTCTTTGATCTTGTCCAGTATTCGGTTGCTGACGTCATACTTGGTGAGGAGAGGAAGCTCTTCGACCGTTAGGTCCCGGTCAATAAGGGTGACCTGGTTGGTGTCGGAGCCGAAGCCGCTGCCCTCGGCGGTGATGTCGTTGGCCACTATCAAGTCCAGTTGCTTGCTGCCGACCTTGGCCTTGGCGTTCTCCACCAGGTTTTGGCTCTCGGCGGCGAACCCCACGCGGACGAAGTTGCCCTTGGCAGATTTGAGGATGTCCGTGGTCTTCGACAGCGAAATGTTCAGGTCGTCGTCCGACTTCTTGATCTTCTGGTCGGCAGCGGTGGTCGGTTTGTAGTCGGCTACGGCAGCGGCCATCACCAGGGCGTCGGCCTTGTCGAGATGCTTCTGGATGGCCTCGCCCATCTCTTCCGCAGTCCGCACCTTCACCACATTTACCAAGGCCGGGTTGGGAAGGTTGGTCGGGGCAGTAACCAGCACCACATCGGCCCCACGGTCACGGGCGGCTTCGGCCAGCGCATAACCCATCTTGCCCGAGGAGTGATTGGTGATGACCCGTACCGGGTCGATGGGTTCCATGGTGCCGCCGGCGCTGACCACCACGGTCCGGCCGGCCAGGTCGCCGTATTTGCCCATGGCGTAGGAGATATATCCCAGTAGTTCCGGAGTTTCCAGCAGGCGGCCCACCCCGGACAGCCCGGACGCCAACCGGCCGATGCCGGGGCCGGCGATGACCACTCCCCGATCTTTCAGGGTGGCCAGATTGGCCTGAGTAGCCGGATGGTCGTACATATTGCCATCCATGGCTGGGGCAACCACCAGCGGGCATTTGGCGGCTACGATGGTGGTGGTCAAAGGGTCGTCGGCCAGGCCGAGCGCCAACTTGGCGATGGAGTGGACGGTGGCCGGGGCCACAACTATGACGTCGGCCTGTTGGGCCAGGGCCACATGTTCGACGCTATATTCGGAGTTTGGGTCAAAGGAGTCGGTCACCACCGCGCGGTGGGTGATGCTGCGAAATGCCAGGGGCGTGACGAATTGCGTGGCCCCATAGCTCATAATGACGTCGACCAGAGCGCCGGCCTGGACGAGCTTGCTGGCCAGGTCCAACGCCTTATAACAGGCGATGCTCCCGGTGACGCCCAGGACTACGTGTTTTTCTGCCAACGGTCCGGCCATAAACTCAGTCCAACTCCATTTTGTCGGCCAGTGTTCCTGCGATAATCTCAGTCCAACATCTTGGGTGGCGGCTGGTTTTTGCCGTAGATCAGCCGCAGGCCGATCAGCGTCAGGTCGGGATTGACGGCGTCGAAAACATCGGCCACCTTGGCCATGGTGTCCGCCAACCCTCCGGTGCCCACCACCTTGGCGTCTTCGCCCAGCTCTTTCTTGAAACGTGCCACCATGCCTGTGACGAGACCGGCATAACCCAGCACCAAACCCGATTGCAAAGCCTCGGTGGTGTTCTGGCCGATAGGCGAGGCCGGGGCTACCAATTCCACCCGGCGCAGTTGGGATGTGTTCAGATACAAGGCCTCGGCCGCGACGTTCATTCCCGGCGAGATGGCGCCGCCCAGATAGACACCGTCCTTGGATACCGCATCGAAGACCGTCGCCGTGCCGAAGTCCACGATGATGGTCGGCTGACCGTAGAGTTCGATGGCCGCCACGGCGTCAACGATACGGTCGGCACCCACGTCGCGGGGATTGTCGTAGGCGATCTGCAGCCCGGTCTTCACCCCGGTGGTGACGGTCAACGGGTTGACCTTGAAGTAGGTCTGGATAAGTTCTTCAAAGATGCCGGTCAGGGGCGGCACGACGCTGCACATGCAGACATCGGTGATCCCAGACGGTTCGATGCCGTTGAGGACCAGTAGGTCGCGGAGGGTGAGGCCGTATTCGTCGGCCGACTTTCTGGCGTCGGTGGAGACCCGCAGGTTGGCTGTCAGGCGTTCGCCGTCGAATACCCCCAGGTTGACCATGCTGTTGCCTATGTCGATAGCTAAGAGCATTTCTCGAATAGCACCGGTTTACGAGCGATATGATGTGCTCGCAATTATACGGTAAGCCGATGAAATGCAGCAACGACAGGCGAGAATGTATCGGGGCTCTCGACCTCGGTCGGAGCTAATTGTGGGCGTATGGGGAGCCAATATTCCCGCTCGTCCTGAGCCTGTCGAAGGGCCGCAAAAGTCATGCTTCTGCTGGATACCACTCAGCCCAGCCCGTAGTTCGACAAGCTCACCATGAGCGGACTAGGAACCGGCAAATGACTAGATGCCCGCCGACATGCCGCCGTGGCGCTCGGCGAGAATTCGGCCGTAATCTTCCCTGCGCCAGCGATAAGGCATGGTGCGGACCTCTCCGGGTTCCCGGGCCGAACTCAGCATGGTCAGGGCGTCTTCTAAAACCACCCGCTGCTGGTCAGGGTTACCCGGCGCTCCAAACGGGCGTCCGAAAGGGAACCGCAGCACCAGGCCGCGGGGCACTGAGAGAGATTCGGCCCTGGTGCGGTCGACCATCAGAACCACAGTGGGAATACCGGCTGCTTCGATGGCCCGTGCGATCAGTCCGCCGGATTGATGGCAGATGGGTCAAGTTGTGCCGATAACCACGCCGTCTACACCGTCTTCTTTGAGCCGCTCAGCCACCTCTGGCCCAGTGACTTCCATCAAGCCAGACGGGTCGGGGATGTAGCCCATGAAACTGTAGGTCGGTGTCAGGGCCTCGCCGACCATCCCATCGCTCACCAATTCCTGCACTCGGTGCATGGCCAGCACCGAGTCAACATCTTCGGCAACGCCGGTGGTGTCGTAATGAGTGTGGGCCACACGCAATTGGTCCAGCGGCGTATCCAGGGGAATCTCCCGGTAGCTCCAGTCGCCGTCGGTGTCAAAGGGTTTTTGGCCCTCTATGTAAACGCCGCCGGTGCTCAACACCGCAACCTTGGACTCGGACAGGCGCTTCTTGAAGGGAGACCAGGGGGTGTCATCAAAAGTCATCGGCCGAGCGACCGTCGCCGCGATTCGGTCACCCTCTTCTTCAAGAAACCGGTCAACCGGCGACCAGTCCCCGGTCTCCCGGGCGGCAACGTTCAGATGGAACAGGCGATTGAAGAACTCAGTGACCTCATCTTCCGGCGTCCACTTCAGGTACTTCAGTTTGGAAAAGGGTGCCGTCTCCGGGTTCTTGATCAGGTCGGATAATTCGATCGCCATGGTCAGTCTCCAAGCCTGTTTCTGATATATAAGGGGCCAGATTTCCACTTAACGCGTGGTTCGATGCCTACCGAACTTTAGCGATGCGCTATGGTATCAAGGATACAGAATATCTATCAAAAATATCTATCGAAAATATCTAAAAAAATATCTACTGGTAAATACCTACCAGCAGAATATCCATCAACAAAGACTGCCCGTGGCTATGACTATGGAGTATAATCAGCCGGGAGCGTAACCAGAGCAGGAATCTGCGCCTGGGACGCCCTTTAAGTACCGTTAACAAACAACGCCGGGCCATTGGAACAAGCTGTCAAAGCGCCGGCTAATTTATGGGGACTGGGTTAAATGAGTAAATTTATCGACCGTTTGGAAGAGATCATGGAGGGAACCCCGGCACGGATGGGGTTCGGACCGGCCAGGGCCGAAAAAACGCCTGGGTTGGCCCTGATAATTCAGGTTTCCGGCAGCCATAAAACAGGCGCCGCGACCGCATCCGAAGTCTCGCCCGACGGCATAATCTTCTCAGGACTGTCCGGCCCCGCCCAGCTTGGGGAGCTAAAGGGCACCCTGTCCGATAGTATCTGGGGTATCAGGACCGATGCGCTGAGCACCGACGACGCCAGGGCCTACGAAAAGGAGGGCAGCGGCGTGCTGGCCTTCCAGCTCAAGGGCACATCGATGGGAGCCGTTTCGTCCGAGGAAGCAGCCATGGTGCTCTGCATCGAAGTCGACACCGACATCGAAGACCTGCGTGACATCAACGCTCTGCCCGTGGACGCGGTCATCTTCCCCTTGTCCGGGGCGTCATCTTCATGGACACTCGACGACCTGGCCAAGGTCGCCCGCATCAGTGGCCGTCTAGGAAAGTTCCTTCTGGCCGAGATAACCGAGCCGCCCACCGCCGACGACCTCAAGGTCCTGCGCACAGCCGGAATAAACGGTCTGATTCTTGATGTTTCCGCCGGTAAAGATGTTCTGGAATCGCTGAAAAAGACGCTACTGGAAATGCCCAAGCCCGGCTCTGAGAAGTCTGGCGGCAGGTCCAATGCCATCCTCCCCGGTGTGGCCTATTCTTCCCAGAGAGAGGAAGCTGCTCCGGAACCGGATGAGGACGACGACGATTAGTCGCTCCGTGCTCTCACTAAGCGTGCCGGCCTAGCCCATGCTTCTTGGGTCATACGACCTTTTGGCAGACGACCCGTCGGGCTTCTTTCGCCTGGCGGTACTCATCGTCTTTGCGCTGGTCACCGCCGTTACCATCCACGAATTCAGCCACGCCCTGGTTGCCAATACGCTTGGCGACAACACCGCCCGGCGCCTGGGCCGCCTGAGCCTTAACCCCATGCGCCACCTGGATCCCGGCGGCACCCTCATGATGTTCATCGCCGGATTTGGCTGGGGGAAGCCCGTTCCCGTTGACCAAAGCCAGCTATCCCGCGGCCACACCGATACCGCCCTGGTGGCCGCTGCCGGGCCCATCTTCAACCTGGCATTCGCCTTTGTACTCGCCATCCCATTCAAGACCGGGCTGCTGGTGCCGACGTCTCTTTCATTGGACCGTGCGGCCCACGTGATGACCGGCGGATTCAGCGATGGGATGGCCGACATCCTGGCGCTGGTGATCTTTTTCAACCTGTTGCTGGGTGTGTTCAACCTGCTGCCGTTAGCCCCGTTGGACGGCTCTAAGGTGTTGGCCGGGCTCGTGCCCAAAGAGCACGCAGACGCCTACAATAAGCTGCAACGCAACGGCCCGGGGTTGCTGGTGGCGATCATAATGCTAGATTTCGCCCTGGGCTTCGGAGTGCTGTGGGGGGGCATCGGCCCGGTTGTAAGGACTCTGACCACGGCGGCCACCGGCTATTAGCGTGATAAACTGGATTCCGCTCACTCCTGACTAGGAGACGTCTGACCATGACTACCGAACATACCCACGAACATATCCCCGAAGAAGTCTACGGAATACTGCCCGATGAGGGCGTTGTCGAGTTGACCGATAGCCTGACCGGCTACATGTACGAGATCGAACTCGGCGGCCTGACCGACATCATGGGCCAGGTGCTGGACGACCTCTTGGAGCAGTCCGGAGGAATGCCCCGAGACTTGAAGGCTGACGATGCATTCGAGCAGATCACCCAGAACCAACTGGCCGTGACCCTTGCCTACCACCTGGGACGTCTGGAAGGACGTTCGCCACAGGTGGTCCAGAAGATGATGGACGAAGCCATCGAGAAATGGGGCATCCATCAACTGGAAGAATCCGACGAGATTACGGACGAAGACCTGGAGAGTCCGAAGACCCAGGTCTACCCGCGTCTCAGGCGTTTGGAATACTCCGAGGAACAACAACCCAACGTGGAGCTGGGCTGGGAGAATCCCGAGGCCGGCAGCCCGCCAGAATAACCCTTAACAATAACCCCGAAAAAATAGCCCGGAAACCTTATCGAAACGAGTGAGAAACCAATGACCACTGCACCCGCCTACGACCTGCTGCTCACCGGAGGAAACCTTCTTGACCCGGCCCAAGGCATCGACGGACGCCGGGACATAGCCTTCAAGGACGGCCTGGTGGCCGAGGTGGCCGAGCGCATCGCCGCCGCCAAAGCCGCGAACTCAGTAGACGTTACCGGCAAGATGATCACCCCCGGGCTCATTGACCTTCACGGCCACTTCTATCACGGCGGCAACCCGACCGCCGTCCATCCAGACGAGATCTGCCTGTCTTCGGGCACCACCACTGGCATCGACGCCGGGAGCGCCGGCTTCGTCAACTATGAGGCCATGCGGGACTACGTGTTCCCCGCTCACCGCACGCGCCTGTTGGCCTTCCTACACATCAGCGGAGTTGGGCTGGCCAACAACCGCCTGCTGCTCGGCGGGCTCCACGACATGCGCATGATCGATGTTGACGCGACCGCCGACGCCATCAAGAACAACCCTGGCTTTTGCCTTGGCGTGAAAGTCCGGATGCACTTCAACGCGGTTGCCGCCTGGAACGCCCATGAAGCCATGAGAGCCGCCAGGGCCGTGGCAGATCAGTCCGGGACTCGCCTGATGGTCCATGTCTCCGGCACGCCCATCGCGCTGTCGGATGTACTGGAGTTCCTGGGCCCCGGCGACATCAGCACCCACGCTTTTAACGGTCTGCCCGAGAACATTTTGGACCGCAACCTGAAGATCAAACCACAGGTCAAAGAAGCCGTAGACCGGGGCGTGATAATGGACGTGGCCCACGCTGGGGTCCACTGCGATGTCGAGATCGCTCAGGCCGCCATGCAGCAGGGCCTGTTCCCCCACACCATCAGCACCGACATACACAACCCGCCGCCGGACCGGACCGTCTACAAGATGAACGACCTGGTGAGCAAGTTCCACGCCATGGGCATGCCTCTGAAAGAAGCCGTGGCCGCTGCCACCAGCACCCCAGCCAAAGTTCTGGACTTGGGCGATGATATTGGCTCACTTGCAGTTGGCATGAGCGGCGACGCCGCCGTGTTCGACATGCGGGAAGGCGCCTTCAAATGGATCGACTCGGCCGGACATTCACAGGACGGCAAGGTCCGCCTGGACACTTACCTAACGGTAAGAGCCGGCCAGGTTGGCTGGCGCGAAGGCCGTCTCATGCAGATGGGTGAGTGCTAGGGCGGTGCAACCGCTTTTCCTTGGGAGCAACTAAAATTCCCCCACCCCTTTGCAAAGAGGTGGGGGAATTTTAGCGCCTAAGCTGAAGTCTTGTTTTGGTGCCATCCCTCCAAGTTGCACGCGGAACTGGCTCTGGCTAAACTGCGAGCATGCTCCAGCGCCTCAAAAATAGTTATGCGGACCCAACGAAAGCGCAGCGTTACAGATTCGTCGCGCTGCTGATCGCCACGGCTTTTTTTGTTGCCATTGGTGTTGGGAACGCTTTGGACCCGCCAGAGACCGGCAGCGTATACAAAAAAGAGGGAGTGGTCGGCATCGTGTTGGTGGTCGGACAGACACTCCCGCTCCTGATCGCATTCCGTTGGCCTATGATTGCGCTGGCTGTGGTCATGGGGTCATTCATGGCACACGCCGGACTCAACCACGACGTGATCTGGGTCGTGTAGTTCACGGCGATAATAACGCTCTTCATGGCGGTCAATCGTGGCGGTAGCCGTCAGTCTCTCCTTGCACTCCTGGTGGTTTACGTCGGCATCATCGTTTCATTCGGTGTTTTTAGAGATGTAGGCAGAGTGGGCAACGTCTTGATCCAGTTGATGCTCTTCGGCGGACTGTGGATCATTGGTAACCTGTTCCGTACACGGCGCATCCGGCTTGAGTCGACTGAGCACGTACTAGCAAACCTGGAGGCCGAGCAAGACCGCCTTGCCCGCGAGGCAGTGCAGGAAGAACGTGTCCGCATCGCCCGCGATCTCCACGACATAATCGGGCACACATTGAACCTGATAGTGGTACAAGCTGGGGCCGCTCAGGCCGTATTCAAGTCAAAACCTGACCAGGCGCTTGAGTCTCTGAAGGCCATTGAAACGACGTCCAGGCAGTCATTATCAGACATGGAACGTATGCTTGGTATTCTCCGTACGTCTGATGACGATGGGGATTCATACGGAGTGCATTCAAGCTTAGAGGAAGTTGGGCGGCTCGCGGAGCAATTCACCGAAGCGGGTCTGCCGGTGAAGGTCAACGTGGAGGGTGAACCCCGAAAACTACCGCCAAGCCTCGACCTCTCCGCGTATAGGATCGTACAAGAAGCTCTCACCAACACCCTGAAGCATGCTGGATCAGCGAAAGCGAGCGTTGCCATTTCCTATTTCGAGGACAAACTTGAGGTGGACATCGTGGATGATGGGAGTAGCCTAACCGAATCGGGCTCCAGATTAAGTGGCGGCCGGGGGCTGATCGGCATGAAGGAAAGAGTAGCCTTGTTTGGCGGCGAACTGGAAGTGGGCCCAACCGCTGATGGCGGCTTTCGCGTCCATGCCAGCCTGCCACTGGAGAACAGCGATTAATGAGCACCAAGATACTTATCACAGACGACGAAGAGCTGGTGCGCACTGGATTTCGAATGATTCTTGAGGCTCAGGATGATTTCGAGGTGCTTGGCGAAGCATCGAATGGGTCCGAAGCTGTCGAGATGACCCGGTCGCTGCAGCCGGACGTCATCCTGATGGACATCCATATGCCCGGCATGGACGGCCTGGAAGCCACCAAGCAGATCGTCGACGACGAGAGAACGCCCGAAAGCCGGGTCCTGATCCTGACAACGTTCGACCAGGACGAGTCCGTCTACAAGGCATTGCGCGCAGGCGCCAGCGGCTTCCTCCTCAAGCGGACTCCGGCGGCGACGCTGGTCGAAGGGATCAGGGTGATCGCAGGCGGTGATGCGCTCTTAGCGCCGTCAGTAACCCGCCGGCTCATCGACCAATTCGCCCACTCTCCAGAACCCAATAAACCCGTTGCCGAGGCCTTAAAAGTGCTCAGCGAAAGAGAACTAGAGGTGCTGACCCTCGTCGCCAAGGGGTTGTCCAACGGCGAGTGCGCCGAACAGCTCTTCCTGAGCGAAGGCACCGTTAAGACCCACGTAAAACGTATCTACACCAAGCTCGACCTCCGCGACCGCACCCAGGCGGTCATCTTTGCCTATCAGACGGGAATGGTCGACCCTTAACGCCCCGGCAACTCTCCTGACTCAGCGGTAACCCATCAGATCCTCCGTACCCCTGTAGGGGTCCTCTTCAAGATGTCTTGTCCCCCAAAAGGGGACAGCAGAATCCTCCCATGGGGAGACGCCAGCGTCGCTCTCCGCCGGTAAGTTGGTATCAACCGACTTAGGAGGAGAGCAAGATGTTGGAAGCAATGAAGAGATACGGGGACAGAGCTTCTGGAGCCAGTGAGCTGGCCGGAAACGCTCCGGCAGCTTCATTTACGGGCCGACTCGCCGGGTGGGCCGCCCGCCACGCCCTTATAACCATCGCGGTGTGGGTTGTCATATTGGCCGGGGCCTTTATGATGGCCGGCAGCCTCAGCGTTTCCGGTGAGGGCGGTGTTGGATCAACCGATTCCAGGCGGGCCAGCAACCTGATAGAGGAAGCGACTGGAGCTAAGCGGCCTGCGGAAGAGTTCGTACTCGTCGAGTCGAATAACGGGCCGGTCGACGAAGAATTGTTCACCTCCGTTGTAAGCGGCATCGTCACCGAAATGCGCGCACTAACGATGGTGAAAGAGGTGAGTAGTTATCAGGATGGAGCAGAGGCCCTGCGCACCCCTGACGGGCGCATGGCGCTGATTCAGGTCACTTCGATCTTTGCCCAGGGTGATGATCTTGACGAAGCTGATGTCATCCTGGATGTGGTCGAAGCGGCCAATCTCGGTTCGGGCCTACGGGTCACCACAATCGGTAACATGAGCGTGGAGCGTCTGTTCGGCGAGATGGCCGACGAGACTTTCCAGAAGGGCGAGATGATCGGGATCATCGCCGCGCTCTTCATCATGCTTGCAGTATTCGGCGCAGTTGTAGCGGCCTTGATCCCCATACTCGTCGCCATCGTTGCCATTTTCGCGGCGGTGGGGATCATTTCAGCGATCAGCCTTGCTCAAGAACAGAACGAGTTCACGGTCATCGTAACGACTATGGTCGGCCTCGCCGTGGGCATCGATTACACACTGTTTATCGTCCAGCGTTTCCGAGAGGAACGGGATAACGGCCTCGCACGCTACGACGCCATCGTCATGGCCGGTTCAACCGCCAGCCGCACAGTCCTCTTCTCAGGCGTTGCGGTTGCCATCGCCCTGGCCGGCATGTTGATCATGCCCGACATCTTGTTCAAGAGCTTTGGTATCGGCACCATGGTTGTGGTTGTCACGGCGGTGGCCGCAGCCTTGACCCTACTCCCGGCCCTGCTTGGATTGCTTGGTGACAAGGTTAACTGGCTCACCATACCGATCATCGGCAAGCGCCGCCCCGCCCAAAGCAGCGGCGGGTTATGGAGCGCGATCACAAGGATCGTAACCTCCCATCCGGCCATCAGCGTCGTGGCAACCGCAGCGATCTTGATCGCGCTGACCACGCCGGTTATGACCATGAATCTCGGTTCAGGCGGCATCAGTATGTTGCCTCATGATACCGACAAACGGCACGCGTTCGACACCCTGATCGATCGCTTTTCAGATGGCATCATCACGTCCGATGTCGTGGTATTAGCTCCGGACGTAAGCACTCCTCAGGTGCAGAGCGCCATTCAAACCCTGATCGTGTCCATCGAGTCCGATGATTTCTTCGGCACGACCGAGGCCAGGCCTGGTCCCGATGGCGACATGATCGACATCAGGTTCTCCATCGCTGGTGACATCTCCAGCCAGGAATCTATCGACAGCGTCAACCGCCTACGTGACGACTATATTCCGGCAGCCTTCGCCGGAGTTGACGTTGAGGTCTTGGTCGGCGGCGATACGGCTGAAGTCATGGACTCTGTCGACATCGTCAAACAATACGTGCCCCTGATCATGGCCGCGGTGTTGGCAGCCAGCTTCATCCTGCTGCTGATCGCCTTCCGGTCGATCGTCGTGCCCATCAAGGCAGTGGTCATGAACTTGCTGTCGGTCGGCGCGGCCTACGGAATGGTGGTGCTGGTCTTCCAGAAGGGTGTCGGCAGCACGCTGTTCGGCTTCGAGGAAGTCCCGGTGATTGAATCATGGATACCGCTGTTCTTATTCGCCATCCTGTTCGGGCTATCCATGGACTACCACGTCTTCTTGCTCAGCCGGATCAAGGAACGCTACGACCAGACCGGCGACAACTCCGGTTCGGTGGCGTACGGGCTAAAGTCCACCGCTTCAATCATCACGGGAGCGGCCCTGATCATGGTTGCAGTCTTCGGCGGGTTCGCCCTTGGGCCCTTGTCCATGTTCCAGCAGATGGGCTTCGGACTGGCCGTGGCCGTCATCCTAGACGCCACCATCGTCCGCATGGTCTTGGTTCCCGCCAGCATGGAACTGCTGGGCGACAAGAACTGGTACTTCCCCAAGTGGCTCGAATGGCTGCCCAACATCAGCATCGAGGGAAAGTCAGTAGCAGAGCCGGCTATGGGCAGAGACGACTAATCTGCTCTCCTGTGGCAACGGAAATCCCCCTAAATCCCTCTTTGCGAAGGGGGACCGAGGGGGATTTCCGTATCTATACCTAAGTCTTAGTGCTGGACCTACTCCAGTGCGTCGGACAGCACTTCCACCAGGTGCCGCGCTTTGCGGCCGGTGCCGTCCTCCACCTGCTGGCGGCAGGAGACGCCCATCACAGCTACTTCCCAGTCCTCGTCCTTGGCCCGGATGGCTGGGAACAATGCCTCTTCGCCGATCTTCATCGACAGGTCGTAGTGCTCTTTCTCGTAGCCGAATGACCCCGCCATGCCGCAGCAGCCGGCGTTGACCAGTTCGACCTGGTAGCCGGGGGCCAGCCGCAGGGCCGCCATCGACGTGGCAGTTCCCATCTCGGCCTTCTGATGGCAGTGGGCCTGGAACAGGATTTTCTTCTCCAGCTTGCCCATGTTCAGTTGCAACTTTCCGTCTTCGTGAAGCTTCATCAAGAACTCGTCGATCATGAACGAATTCTCGGCAATCGTTTTCGCCCGCTCGTCGCGGACTAGTTGAGGGTACTCGTCCCGGAAAGTCAGCAAGCAACTCGGTTCGCAACCGACGACCGGTATGCCGGCTTCAGCATAGGCGTAAAGACGGTCGATGTTGGTCACTGCATTTGCCGTGGCATTGTCCAACAACCCTTTGGAGATCATGGGCCGGCCGCAGCATTCAGTCTCAGACAAGACCACCTTGAGTCCCGCAGCTTCAAGCAACGCAACGGCTGCCTTCCCGATCTCCGGATAGTTGTAGTTCATGTAGGTGTCGTTCAGCAGCACCACAGTGTCCACTCCAACGAGGGAACCGGTAGGACCTCCCCCTTTCAGTGTCCACTCCAACGAGGGAACCGGTAGAACCTCCTCTTCCGTAAAGGGGGACTGAGGGGGATTTTCCCGGGCCTTGAACCACTTTGCAAAAGTCTGCCGCACGAACTTTGGCGGCTTCCGCTTGGGATGGATGCCCAAGATCATCTGCGACATCATCTTGCCCACGGGGTTGCTGGCCATCAGATTAGAGAGGGGAGCGAACCTGCTGCCCCAGGCGCTGAGCCGGTTGATGTTGGCGAACACCTTGTTCCGCAGGGGTATTCCGTTGGCTCGGTGGTACTGGTCTAAAAACTCATACTTGAGTTTGGCCATGTCCACGCCCGATTCGCATTCCGACTTACAGCCTTTGCATTCCAGGCATAGGTCCATTGCCTCCCAGAGTCGCTTGCTGGTCATTGTGCCCTCGGGCAACTTGCCGGAAAGCGCGGCCCGCAGCAGGTTGGCCCGGCCCCTAGTGGAATGCTCCTCGTCCCGGGTGGCAACGTATGATGGGCACATGGTCCCGACATGCTGGCGGCAGGCGCCCATGCCGTTGCACATCTCCACCGCGCCGGCGAAGTCGGTGTCTATCGAGAAATCCAGCTTGGTGGGCAATGATGGGGCGCGGTAGTCGCCGCCGTAGCGTAGGTTCTGGTCCATGGGCGGACAGTCGATGATCTTGTGCGGGTTCATTATGCCGTCGGGATCGAACGTCCCCTTCAGCTCCTGGAACAGCTTGTAGATCTCCGGGCCGAACATCTTCTCGTTCCAAACGCCCCGGACGATGCCGTCGCCGTGCTCCCCGCTGAGCGAACCGCCGAACTCCTTGACCAGGTCGCTGATCTCATCGGCGATGGACAGCATCTTGTCGACGCCGTCTTGGCTCTTCAGGCTGACCACCGGCCTGATGTGCAGGCAGCCGACGCTGGCATGGCCGTAATAGGCGGCCTCGGTGTCGTGGTTCCGGACAATCTCATCGAACTTGCGGACGAAGTCGCCCATCTTGTCGGGGTCAACCGCCGTGTCTTCCACGAATGGCAGGGGTTTGGCGTCGCCGTGCATGCTCATCAGCAGGCCGAGACCGTTCTTTCGCACTGCCCAGACGCTGGCCTGAGCTGCCCGGTCGAGCATGTTCACCGTGGCGTAGCCGTGGCCTCGGCGGGCCATGTCTTCCTTGAGCTTGTTGGTCTTGTCGGCGAGTTCCGCTTCTGATTCCCCGTAGAATTCCACCACCAGGATCGCTCCCGGATCGCCCTCGATGAACCCCATGTTGGAGGCCAGTGCGGCCGACTGTCGGGAACGCTCAAGCACGTTCCTGTCCATGATCTCAATGGACGATGGGTCGTGCTCCAGGATGTGCTGCACGGCGTCGCTGGCCCCGAAGATGTCTTGGAAGTGGACCACGCCTAACGCCGTCATGGTGGGCCTGGGAACCAGGTTGATCTTGATCTCGGTTATCACACAGAGAGTGCCCTCAGAACCCACAACCATCTTCGTCAGATTAAAAGGCGAGTCGGTCAGGAATTCGTCCAGGTTGTAGCCGCTGACCCGGCGCATGATGTTGGGGTAGCGGGCTTTAATCTCAGCTATATTTTCCTGGGCTAGGCGTCGCACACCCCGGTATATCTCTGACTCCAGTCCGGCGCCGCTGAGCTTGGCCTCCAACTCCCTGGCGTCCAGCTCATGGAAATGGCTCTGGGTGCCGTCGGACAAGATCACTGAGACCTCTTTGATGTGGTCCAGGGTCTTGCCGTAGATCACTGAGTGAGCTCCGCAGGAGTTATTGCCCACGCCGCCGCCAACGCAGGCGCGGCTGGAAGTGGTGGGGTCCGGGGCATACATCAGACCGTAGGGCAGCAGTTGGCGGTTCAGGTCGTCGAGCACGATTCCCGGCTGAACCCTGGCCCACTGCTCCTCCTGGTTGACCTCGATTATCTGGTTCAGGTACTTGCTGAAGTCGGTGACGATGGCATGGTTCACCGTCTGCCCGGCTAGGCTGGTCCCACCGGCCCGGGGAAGAACGGGCACGCCGGTCTCCTTGGCGACCTCGACCACCGCTAGAACGTCTTCTACGTTGCGGGGTATGACCACGCCCACCGGTTCCATCTGGTAGATGCTGGCGTCGGTGCTGTAGAGCACCCTGGAGAATGCGTCGAACCTGACTTCACCTGAGACCCGCCGTTTCAACGCGTTCTCTATATCGTCTCGTTCCGATGCGTGGACCCGTCTCGCCGCCGTGGTTGCCATGTGATTACTCCGTAGTCGTAGCTATCAGCTTTCCGCCGTCAGCTTATCGGAATCAGGAATTGGCATCAAGCTGGCCTGACGCCTCACAGGGGATTTGTGGACACCTAGCAGCGGATGTAAACTGATGGCCGACCTGATTTGATAGGAGCCCCGTTTGAAGATCGCTTATTCGCTGTCCAACAACCAGGGTATGGAAGATGCCCAAGGAGTGGTAGACCTGGCCGTCCGAGCCGAAGAACTCGGGTTTGAATCGGTCTGGGCCAGCGAACACGTCTTCAATGTCAGCTATGTTTACGACCGAATCGGCGACAAGCCCTACTACGAACCCATGACCATGCTGACCTACGTGGCGGCCCGCACCACTACCATCGGCCTGGGCACCAGCGTTCTGGTCCTGCCCTATCACAACCCCATCCGCCTGGCCAAGGTTGCGGCGACATTGGATGTCCTGTCCGGCGGCCGGCTGATGCTGGGAGTGGGCGTCGGTGTGATCGAAGAAGAACTGGAGGCCATGGGCAGTCCCTTCGCCGAACGGGGCGCCATCAGCGATGAGACCATCGCCATCATGAAAGAATTGTGGACCAAAGAAGACCCGGTCTTTCACGGTAAGTACCACAATTTCTCCGGCATGAAGTTCACGCCCAAGCCGGTGCAGAAACCCCATATACCGATAATCATTGGCGGCACCAGCCGCGCTGCGATTCGCCGAGCCGCTCGCTCCGGCACCACCTGGCACCCAACGGCGCTATCCCCTGAGGCTCTGGCCGAGGGCATGGACTACCTGAAAGAACAGGCCGTGAAAGCAGGGCGCGACCCCTCGGAGATCTCCGTGTCTGTCAGCGCCGCCATCGGCAACACACACAACCACAACCGTTACTCCCTGGGAGAAGACCCTGAGGAGATACTGGAGCGTTCGCAGAAGTACCAGGAGATGGGGCTGGAGCGATTATTGATATCGCCCAACACCCGCGACCAGAGCCAACTCCGTCCCATCATGGAGATGCTGGCGGAGGTTGTCATACCCGCAGTCCGAACCTAAAACCTAAAAGCTGATGGCTGAAGGCTGACAGCTGACAGCTACGGAAGGAGCCCCCAATGAGCACCCATTCGGCATCAGAAGTAAAAGCCCTGCAAGAGTCCGCCCTAGAGCATCTCTGGGTCTACTTGCGGGAGCCTTCCGACATGGCGGAGAAGGGAGACCCGACCATCTTCGTCAGCGGCGAAGGCGTCCACGTAACCGACGCCAACGGCAAAACCTCCATCGACGGTATGTCGGGCCTCTGGCTAAAGAACGTGGGCTACGGACGGAAAGAGATCGCCGATGCCGCCTACGAGCAGATGCTCAACCTGACCTACATGCCGCTGGGCACCACTACCGAGCCGACCATCCGGCTGGCCGAGAAGATATCGCAGATAGCGCCGGGCGACATGACCCGTTCTTTCTTTACCAGCGGCGGCTCGGAAGCCGTCGAAACAGCCATGAAACTCTCCCGCGCTTACTTCAAGCGGGTTGGTGAGCCCAACCGGATCAAGTTCATCAGCCGCAAGGGCTCCTACCATGGCGCTACCATGGGCGCACTGGCCCTGGGCGGCTCGCATCTCTACCCCAAGCTGGACTTCGAACCGTTGATGCCCGGCGTTTTCCATGTCCCACAGCCGCTGCCCTACCGGTGCGAATTCGGCGGTCAGACCCCTGAGGAATGCGCCGAGCTCTGCGTGAACGCTGTCGAAGAAATGATCAAGTTTCAAGACCCGGAGACCGTCGCGGCAGTGTTCGCCGAGCCGATCTCCAGTCCCTTGGGTTGCGTGGTCCCGGGCGATAACTACTGGCCCCGGTTGCGGGAGATCTGCGACAAGTACGGCGTTCTGCTGATAGCTGATGAAGTGATCACCGGCTTTGGCCGCACCGGCAAGATGTTCGCCACCGAGCATTGGGGCGCAGTGCCCGACATGATGACCGTGGCCAAGGGGATCACCAGCGGGTACATCCCCATGGGCGGCTGCATCACCCGTGGCGAGATTTCCGACGCCTTTATCGGCAGCCCCAAAGCGTCGTTCAAGCACGTCATCACCTTCGGAGGCCACCCTGTGGCCGCTGCTGCAGCCCTCAAAAACATCGAGATCATGGAGAACGAGGGGATGGTGGAGAACGCCGCCAAGCAGGGCGCCTATCTGTTGGACGGGCTAAAAGAGATGAAGGACAAGTACAAGATGATTGGTGATGTCCGTGGGTTGGGCCTGTTCTGCGGCATCGAGATCGTCGCCGACCGGGAGACCAAAGAATACTTCCCACCCGAGGCCGACCTCGCCAATCGCATCACTCAGGGCTTTGCCGACAACGGACTGCTACTGCGCGGCGGCGACCGCATGAACGTGGCCCCGCCCCTCTGCATAACGTCCAGTGAAGTTGACGAGCTAGTCACCATCATGGACAAAGTCTTCGACCAAGTCTCCAAAGACCTGCAGGTCTAGCTCCAGCAGACCAATAGTCCCTTCTCCCGCCGCAACGGGAGAAGGTTAGGCCCGACGTAGTCGAGGCTCTCGACGGAGTCGGAGATGAGGGCCTTCCCAACTTCGTATCAACCATGGCCCACAGAGAAACACCACCCTCACCCTAGCCCTCTCCCGGGCACGGGAGAGGGGACTTCTCATCCCCTAGGGCAGCGTCCCGAAAATCTCCGCCATGCGCTGAACCCTCTCAAGCTCGACCTTGTTGGTAACGATCCCGCCCTCTTTCAGGCTGGTGCCGATGATGGCGCCATCGGAATGCTCGATCACTCGCCAGATATTCTTCTCGGTTACCCCACTGCCCACCAAGACCAGGCCGTCGGGCGTGGCGCGGCGCACTACGGAAACATCGAAACTGGCAGTTTCCTCTCCCGTCGCAGCCCCGGATACGATCAGGCCGTCGGCCAAACCTCTTTGGGCCGTCTCTCTAGCCATTAGCCCGAGGTCGACCGAGCCCAGCGGCACGGCATGCTTCACCAGGACGTCGGCCAGTACCTGCACGTCTGATCCCAGGTCCTTTCTATGGCGCATGGTCTGGTAGGCCTCTCCCTCGATCAGACCTTCCTCTGCGGCCATCACGCCGTAGTGGACGTTTACCCTGATGAACTTGGCCCCTGTAACCGCCGCGATGCCTAGGGCGGCCAGAGCGTCGTTCCGCAGCATATTGATGCCTACGGGGACCTTCACCACCTCTTCAACCCGCTCCACAGCCACGGTCATGCCGGCGATGGTCTCTGGGTCGAGACGGCCAGTGCGAAAGGGTACATCACCGAAGTTCTCCACGATGATTCCATCCACCCCACCCTGCTCCAGGATATTTGCCTCTTCTTCGGCCCGGTCGATCACCGCGCGCATGCTGCCACCCCAACGCGGCGAACCAGGTAGCGGCAGCAGATGGACAACACCTATAAATGCCTTGGATTTTCCAAAAAGGTCGCGACTCATTGTTTAACCGTTCAACTCCAATATCTGGTTTAAGTTGGACTCTATCTCGGTGAGGTCCCGCGGGGACACCACTCCCATCTTCCGCTCAATCATGCTCTGTTTGATGGTCCGAATGATACCGGTGGTGACCGACGGAAAGATAAGCCCAGCCTCTTCCCAATCATCCATCAGATGATCGCCCGGTAGTAGCCGCCGGGTGTTGCTGGTGATTGCAGATACTATCACTTCCTGCCTGACTTCCATGTATTCTTCCGAACTGAGGAGCAACACCGGACGGCGCTTGCTCCCTGTCTCCGATGCGAAGACGAACTTCACCAGTACGATATCACCCCGCCTATAGTCGGTCGTAAGCAGCATCTTGATCGTTATCCCATAGCTCAGACAACACCGGGTCGTCCGCTCCGGATATTTCCACTAAACCAGAGTGGTCCTCGCGGTGCATCGGACCGTCCAAGTCTGCTCGGCGGATTCGTCGGTGGCCACCCTTGCCTACCCTGTAGGCTACCATCTCTCCGTCGCGAATCAATTGCTGCACCGTACGCTTGGAGACAGACAGATAATTCGCGGCATCTTCCACGGAATACCACTCTTTATCTGGCACGGCACCGGCTTTCCAATAGAGGACCTCGTTGACGGTATTTTTGGAGATGATTACGCCCAGCCCCTCCAGCTCCGCCAATGCTTCATCAAGATCGGTGCCGACCAGGCCAGTTTTGCGGCGTAGCTCGAAGTAACCCGCGGCCGGGTCTACGGGGATTTGCTCTAGCACCAGCCGCCTGTTGGCGGTGGCGTCACGCAATTGTTGGTTATAGTCTTGCGTCATGGCTCTGCCTTAGTTTCCTGATATAGTCTGTTTTTGCACTAAACTGCGCTTTAATGTAATTAACTATAACACACGACCCAGCCTACCCAAAAGGGCCTGGATTGTCATAACGATGTTACAATATGGGTCGATATTTGGGTGAGGGTGGAGCTGTATGCCCCAGGATTTTATCCACGTCAAAGGCGCTCGCGAACACAACCTCAAGAATATAGATATCACCATCCCACGCGATAAACTGGTGGTGATAACCGGAGTATCCGGTTCCGGCAAGAGTTCCCTGGCATTCGACACCATCTATGCAGAGGGCCAACGCCGCTACGTGGAGTCGCTGTCGGCCTACGCCAGGCAGTTCCTGGGCCGGATGGACAAGCCGGATGTCGACTACATCGAGGGGCTCTCGCCGGCCATCTCGATCGACCAAAAAGGCGTTTCCCACAACCCTCGGTCTACCGTGGGCACCGTGACGGAGATATACGACTATCTGCGCTTGCTGTTCGCCAGAGTGGGCCTACCCCACTGTGCCAAATGCGGCCGTCCTGTTGAGCGGCAGACCATCTCCCAGATTGTCGACTCCATCATGAACCTGGAAGAGGGCACCCGTATAACCCTGATGGCGCCCAAGATACGCCGCAAAAAGGGCGAGCATCGGGACGTATTTGAAGCCGCCCGCCACTCCGGTTTCGTCCGTGTCAGGGTCAACGGCGACATCTTGATGCTGGAAGAGATGGGAGAGCTGAACCTGGACCGGAAGAAGTGGCACTACATCGAGTTGGTGGTAGACCGTCTGATCGTCAGGCCCGACACAGAGTTGACCCGGGTGGCCGAGTCGGTCGAAACGGCGCTCCGCGAGGGCGACGGCGTGGTCGAAGCCCATATCGAAGACGGTGAGACCCTGGTTTTCTCAGAGCAGTTCGCCTGTACTAAGTGCAACACCAGCCTGCCGGAGATCGAGCCGCGGACATTCAGTTTCAACAGCCCTCACGGGGCCTGCAGCGACTGCACAGGGTTGGGCTTCAAGTTGTCTTTGGACCCTGAACTAATCATCTCCAATAAAGAACTATCCCTGTCCCAGGGAGCCATCGCGCCTTGGACTCGGGGTGGGCCGTCCAGCGCCTGGTACATCAGCCTGATGGAATCTGTGGCTCAGGCCAACGGATTTTCTTCCAAGACGCCGGTCAAAGACCTGGACCAGAAAAATATCGACATGATTCTCTACGGCAACGACGAGAAAAAAGTCACGGTCAGGCACCGGACCCATCGGGGCCAGAGCTACGAGTGGGACACCAAATTCGAAGGCGTGATCCCCAACCTGGAACGACGCTACAAGCGCACCGAGTCCGACTACATGCGCCATCAGATAGAGCGCTATATGTCGGCCCGGCCCTGTCCTTCTTGTGCCGGCAAGAGGCTGCGTCCGGAAGCCCTCGCAGTCAAAGTCTGCGGCTTGGGCATCATGGACGTCTGCGCCAAGAATATCGGACAGGCCGCCGATTGGATCAGGGACATCGACCCCGACGCTCCTGGCCCGCAGAAGAAGCATGTCCTGACGGCCCGCGAAAAGACCATCGCCAACCAGGTCTTGAAAGAGATCGAAGGGCGGGTCAAGTTCCTTGAAGGAATCGGCCTGGACTACGTGACCATGGACCGAACCGCCCGTACCCTATCCGGCGGTGAGGCACAGCGTGTCCGCCTGGCCACCCAGATCGGCTCAGGACTGACTGGCGTGCTCTACGTGTGTGACGAGCCAACCGTGGGACTGCACCCCCATGACGACCATCGGCTGATCGACACTTTGGTCCGCCTGAAGGACCTTGGCAACACTGTTTTAGTGGTCGAGCATGACGAAGCTATGATGCGGGCAGCCGACTTCATCGCCGACCTCGGTCCAGGTGCGGGAGAGCACGGCGGCCACGTGGTTGCCACTGGCACCGTTGCCGAGATCGAAGCGAACCCCGACTCGCTGACCGGCGCCTACCTCAGCGGCCGCAAGGTCGTGCCTTATCCCGAGAAGCGCCGCAAGGGCAACGGCGACCATATCGTGGTCAAAGGCGCCAAAGAGAACAACCTCAAAAACATTGACGTTAAGTTCCCGCTGGGACGTCTGGTATCGGTGACCGGCGTATCCGGTTCGGGCAAGAGCAGCCTGGTCTACGAGATCCTCTACAAGAAGCTGAACCAGGTGATCAACAAAGGTCGCGACCTGCCCGGAGAGCACAAAGAAGTGCAGGGCATGGATGCCGTGGACAAGGTCGTTAACATCGATCAATCGCCGATCGGCCGCACCCCGCGGAGCAACCCTGCCACCTACACCGGGGCCTTCACGCCCATAAGAGACCTGTTCGCCAATCTGCCTGAAGCAAAGGTGCGCGGCTATGCACCTGGCCGGTTCTCCTTCAACGTTAAGGGAGGCCGCTGCGAGGCATGCCAGGGCGAAGGGTACAACCAGATCGAGATGCAGTTCCTGCCCGACGTCACGGTGCCCTGCGAGATCTGCCAGGGTGCCCGCTATAACCGCGAAGCTTTGGAAGTGACCCTCCGTGGCAAGAGCATCGCCGATGTACTCGACATGACGGTGGCCCAAGCGCTGGAATTCTTCATTAACTTCCCGCGGATCAAACCAAAGCTGGAGACCATGCGGGACGTTGGCCTTGGCTACATCCGCCTGGGACAGCCCGCCACCACATTGTCCGGAGGCGAAGCCCAGCGAGTGAAGCTGGCGACCGAGTTGTCCCGCCGCGCCACGGGGAAGACCGTGTACCTGCTGGATGAGCCGACCACCGGCCTTTCCTTCTCGGACTGCGCCGCGCTATTGGGGGTCCTGCACCGACTGGTGGACACCGGCAACACCGTGATACTGATCGAGCACAACCTGGACGTGATCAAGAATTCGGACTGGTTGATCGATCTTGGCCCCGGCGCCGGCGACAAGGGCGGCAAGCTCATCGCCACCGGCACCCCTGAGCAATTGGCGGTCAACGCCAAGTCATTCACCGGCAAGTATTTGAAGCGGTTGCTGAAACCCTCCGGAAGGGGCTCCGCGCCGGTCAAGGAAAAATCACCCACCCGAAAGACAGCCAAGACAAAGGCCAAAGAACCGGCCGCTGCGGCAGCCGGGGACTAACCGGTTCATGCCCGGCGGTAAGCCCTGCCGGAAGGCCTGCTCTGATAAAATCAGGAAATTCAAAGACTTAGAAAAACACTGGGAGATGCGATATGGCACTGCACTATGACGGCGAAGTGAAGATCACCAAGGTTGCCCGGATGAGTCCCATGATGAATAACGGCTACCTGATCACCTGCCCCGAGACCAACGAATGCATACTGATCGACACCCCAGGTGAACCCGAAAAACTACTGGGCGCCATCACCGACGAGAATATCAAGGCCATCTTGATCACCCATAACCACGGTGACCACCTTGCCGGCTTCGGCGAGATCACCGGCCAGGTCAAAGCTCCCGTGGGCATCTCCCCCGCCGACGCCCACGCCCTGCCCCGTCCCCCAGAGATCGACCTGACCGACGGCACAGTGGTCAAGTTCGGAAACCAGGAACTCACCGTCCTGAACACCCCCGGACACACCGACGGCGCGTCCTGTTTCCTCGTTGGGAAGCACCTGTTCTCCGGTGACACGCTGTTCCCAGGCGGCCCCGGCAAGTCCCGCAGCCCGGAGGCGTTCGTCCAACTGCTGAACAGCATCACCACCAAATTGCTGACACTGTCGGACGACACCAATGTCTATCCCGGACACGGCGACGACACCACCATCGGCGAAGCCCGCCGCCGTCACGCCGACTTCTCCTCCCGGTCGCACCCGGCAGACATGTCTGGTGACGTCGACTGGCTCAAGTCGTAACCACCGCATCAGCAAAACCCCAAGCAAGGCCTTAAGCAAGACCCTGAGGAATACATGTACCAACGTTCTGTGCTGGATAACAAGCTGCGCGTTCTGACATCGACCATGGACCACACCCAGTCGGTATCCATGGTCATCTGTGTCGGCGCGGGTTCGAGATACGAGTCTGACGAACTGGCCGGCGTCTCACATTTCATAGAACACCTACCTTTCAAGGGCACCGAAAACTGGCCCACTGCCCGCGCGGTCAGCGAGGCCATCGAGGGCGTCGGCGGGGTGATGAACGCCAGCACCGACCGGGAGATGACCGTCTTCTGGATCAAAGTGGCTAAGCTCCATTACAAGACCGCATTCGCGGTTCTTATGGACATGGTGCTCCATCCCCGCCTCGAACCGGAAGAGGTGGAGAAAGAGCGCGAGGTGATCCAGGAAGAACTGCGCATGACCTACGACCAGCCGTCATACCGGGTGGACCTGCTGATCGACGAAGCGATGTGGCCGGACCAGGCCATGGGCCGCGACGTCGGCGGCACGCTGGAAACTGTGGCCGACATCCAGCAGAAAGACATCCGGGAGTACATGCACCAGCAGTACAACCCGGCAAACACCGTAGTGGCGGTTGCCGGTAACGTGACCCACGACGAAGTGGTGGACATGCTGGCCGAGACCACCAAGGACTGGAAGCCACTGGTGTCCCTGGATTGGCAACTTGCCACCGACAATGTCGAGGGGCCCTTGGTCCGGATCGAGCGCCGCCGCAGCGACCAGACCCATATGTGTCTGGGAGTGCCGGGTCTGTCACTGTCCCACCCTGACCGGTACGCGTTCGCCTTGATGAACACGATACTGGGCGATGGCATGAGCAGCCGCCTGTTCTTGAATCTGCGGGAAGACCAGGGCCTGGCCTACGACGTCAGTAGTTCTGCAAGCAGCTTCCGGGACACCGGCTCTCTCGTTGTCTACTGCGGGGTGGAACCTAGCAAGACCAACGATGCAGTGAAGACTATCGTTCAAGAATTCCAGGGCATGCACGTAGCGCCCTCCGAACAGGAACTAAACAAGGCCCGAGAGTACTCAAAAGGCCGCTTGTTGCTCCGGATGGAAGACACCAGGGCGGTGGCTTCTTGGCTCGGCGCACAAGAACTCCTGCAAAACAGCGTCCTAACCCCGGATGAAGTTGTAAGCGCTTTGGATGCAGTGGAGCCGTCGGAAATCGCCAAGGTGGCCAGTTCCTATCTGAACGACGAAAAGATGCGCTTGGCGGTGGTCGGCCCCCGTGGTGGGCAAAAGGCCTTGACGGGAATGCTCAGCTTCTAGAACAGGTCTAACCTTGCCGGAATTTGGGTCCCACTCACTGTTTGTTGCCCGATTCGTGACAACAGACACTAGCTACAGTTGTTGTGTTTATTCCAGGGTTCGGGTGAGTGGCCTTCAGGGATGTTGTCACACGGGTTCCCGGATGTATAACCGCGAAGCTCATTGTATTGTTCGACTTGGTGCGGCGTCAGGATATCTACCATGGATAGGTGCGTTTCCAGGTGGACCAGCCGTAACTGCCCGTACAGCGATCCACTTGCTAGAATTTTTTCCTGCAGTAACTCGGCGGTGATATTCTTTTTGGCAAGAGCATCATCTACCGTTGTTTCCAATTCAATTATGTGTTTGCCTATCTCGACGGCGTCGGAGCGCATCAACTCGTAAAGTGATTTGATCTGTTCCATCTGTTGGGCCGTGACCGTGAACTCCCCGGCCTCAACTGCGTCCAGGACATGCCGCGGGCCTGGATATCCGTTCAACTCGGCTGGTTTCGCCATGCCGCCAAAGGGAGTGCCGGACCCGGCGAGCAGGCCCTCGATATCTTCCGTGGAAAGCGACTTAATCCTTCGGGTTTCTTGGCCTGCGTATGGTGAGGTTATGGCGCTCCCGTCGGTTGCGGCCACTGGCATTTCGGTGAACGGGACGCTTTGACCGCGAGCGATGGAATCTACATCTTGTGGCTGTTGTGAGCATGCGGCCAGCAGAAGCAGGAGCGCCCCGCTCACGACGGTGGCCAAAACTCGCTTAGAGATAGCTAGCAATAGGTTTGTTTGCAACGTGGTAGTCCTCAGATTTGGCGGCCTCTGGTTATAGGAGCGCTTGACTGGCCCAAATCGATGATATTCGAAGTTGCCGGTCTCTGCGGTGTCTTCAGGATCGCCGGTCTTTCGTTGATGGTCGGAGGCCTCTTCGCCGGACATCGTAGAGGCTGGATCGAGAATGATTGCTTACTCCGACCCTATCAGTTGAGCAAAATAGCGGCAAGGCCAACCGAGAAACCAGCTCTCCACCGGCGGACCGGATGTACGCCAAGATTGGCACAAAGTCAGCGGTAGCGCCACGGGCGTAGGGGCAGGTATCCAACCTGCTCTAGGGGGCCAGTCGAGCAGATGAAACAGAACGTTGTTGCATCGGAAAGTGGTAGCTGGGCTGGTTAGAAACCCGCCCCTAGCACCGATCAGATGACTGGGACCCGGGAATAAGAATTCCCTCGCCCAGAATTATATCCAATACCATACCGATGGCCATTAACAAAAGTAGGGGCACGGCATGTGCCGCGCCCCTACTTTCATACTCAGATAAAATCGACTCCGGTGTTCTAGGCGGATTCAGCCTCAACGGTATTCCGCAAGGTTCCGATGCTGGGAATCTCAACGTCAACTTGGTCGCCAGGCTTCAGGGCGACGGTGACGCCGGTGCTGCCCGAGAAGACCAGGTCTCCGGGACGCAGAGTCACCTGCTGGCTGATGTAGCTCACGATCTCAGCGAACGAGAACAACATCTCTTCGGTGCGTCCGTGTTGTACCTCTTCGTCGTTGAGCCGGACGATCATCTCCAGGTTCTGCGGGTCGACATCGGTGTCGATCCAAGGGCCGACCGGAGCAAAGGTGTCGGCGCCCTTGGCCCGCCAGAACGTCCAGTCGTCCTTCTGCCAGGTGCGGTCGCTGACGTCGTTGCCGCAGGTGTAGCCAAGGATAAACTTGGGGGCTTCCTGAGGCGTCACCCGGCGGCACAGCTTGCCGATGACCGCCACAGCCTCGCCCTCGTAATGGACATCCGTAGCGTCGCTGGGGAGAATGATGGGTTCTTCCGTGCCGGTGAGAGAGCCTCTGGCCTTGATTCAAGGGTCCGGGTGTTCGGGCACAGTCGGGTTCTCGTCGCCCAGTACCCCTGCGGCGAACTCCAGATGGTTGGCAAAGTTCAGTCCGGGACACCAGATCTCCGACGGCTCAGTGGGAGGAAGAATCTTCACGTCCTGCAGCGAGTGTTTGGTGTCGGTCATCCGGAAACGAGTGTAGATACTGCCTCGAATCTCCACCACCTCATCACCCTGTACCACCCCATATGCGGTCCGGCCATTGCTGCGGAAGCGTGCGATTTTCATGCTACTCCTACGAATATGTTGCGTTAAAGAACCGAGAGTCAGTCGCCGATTCTACTTGTTATCCCCAGGCTAGGCAAGGGGTTTACGGGGTTGTCCGCAAATTGCCCACGGACTAAAATACAACGCCGGATACGATCGCACGTGTGAGCTATATATGAGTTTGCTGATAGCCCATATCCGGACCTTTGATGGCCAAAGAGGAGAACCTTTGAAACTAGGATTTTTCGTCACCAACCAATATCTGCCCGGCGAATCCATGCCGCAGAAGATTCAAGACAGCGCCGAGCAGGTAAGGGCGGCCCGTGACGCGGGTTTCAGCCTCATCGCCACCGGCCAACACTACCTGGCGGCGCCATATCAGATGAGCACCTTGTTCCCTCTGCTGTCGCGGCTGGCCGCCGAGGCCGGGGACATGCAGGTGGCCGCCACCGTCATCTTGGTCCCACTCCATAACCCGGTGGAACTGGCCGAGAGCATCGCCACCCTGGACTGCATCACCAACGGCAAGTTCGTGTTTGGTGTCGGTCTGGGCTACCGGGACGAGGAATACACCGCTTTTGGGGTCCGCAGGGACGAGCGGGTCGGCCGCATGAACGAGGCCATGGACCTGATCAAGCGGCTGTGGAGCGAGGACGAGGTCGAGTTCAACGGCAAGTATTACACCGTACCCAAGACCAGGATCAGCACCAGGCCCGTCCAGAACCCCCATCCCCCGATATGGGTGGCCGCCAACAACGACGTTGCCATCCGCCGGGCCGCTCGCTGGGGCTATCCCTGGCTGATCAATCCCCACGCCACGGTGCCAATGGTCGCTGACCAATGGGTCCGCTACAAGGCAGCTCTGGAAGAGTACGGCAATCCGGTGCCGGAAGAACTTCCCATGATGCGGGAGATGTACGTGGCCGCTGACCGGGAGACTGCTTTCATCGAAAGCCAGCCGTTCCTGGAGGGCAAGTACAAAGCCTACGCCGATTGGGGACAGGACAAGGCCCTGCCCGGCGAACAGAGCTTCAGTGTGCCCTATCAAGAACTGGCAAAAGACCGGTTCTTACTGGGCTCGCCCGACGACATCGTTTCAGAGTTCCGCCGTTACTCCGACGAGCTGGGCGTGAACCATATGATTTGCCGCATGCAATGGCCGGGCATGCCCCAAGAACAGGTCTTGAAGCAGATCGAACTGTTGGGGCGAGAAGTCATTCCCCGGATCAGAGATTTCTAGGTGAGAACAGGTAGTCCGATTGTGAGCGAACGCTCTGATTCAGGCGCGAACCACCTACGTGGAACGCGCCTGAATCATGCTAGACTGAGAGCGATTAACCTAGTGGAATTCTGTCCGGACGGCTAACTGTCCGGCGAAGCGGGTGTTGAGTGTGGTCCCTCCTGGAGATATTGGCGCGCTGCCCTTGTGGGTCGGTGTATTCGTGCTGCTGGGGCTGGCCCTAGCGGTTTTTCATTACGCTTTCTATACGAGAGTCGTCCGTCTGGTACTCCAGGGGAAAGAGATTGCCCGGTTCGACCAGCCGATGAAGCGGCTATGGGGAGCCTTGGCCATATCCCTAGGCCAGCAGAAGGTCCTCCAAAGAGTCAAGTACGGGGACTACGCCGGCATCGGCCACGCCACCATCTTCTGGGGCTTCCTCACATTCATGCTCAGCTACGGAATCTTCATCTTCGCTGCTTCAGTGAAGGGGGGATTCCCTGCCTGGTTGCTGACGGAGACTGGAGTAAGGGTCTACAGCAGCTACCTGGACATCTTGTCCGCGGTGATGCTTGTTGTCTTGGTCTGGGCCTTCGTCCGCAGGTGGGTGCTAAAGCCCAGCAGGCTCAGGTTCGACCTGACCCGGCACTCCGATGCCCTGATCATCGTTCTGCTCATCACGGGGTTGATGATTTCCACCCTGCTGACCCACGCTTTCTGGGTGGCCCAGGGCGGTACCGGCCCCGAGGCTGATGTTTACATCGGAAAGGCTCTGGGAGAATTATTCGTCGATCTAGGTGTGGGCGTAAGCGCCGCCAATACCCTGCAGGGCGTGTTCTGGTGGAGCCATCTGTCCATAATCCTGATCTTCACTGTCTACATCCCGTTCACCAAGCACATGCATATGTTTGCCGCTCCTGTGAACGCCTTCTTCCGGTCTCTGGAACCTAAGGGCGCACTTCCCTTCATGGACCTGGAAAACACTGAGAAATTCGGCGCAGGGCGCGTTCAGGACTTTAGTTGGAAGCAGTTGTTGGACGGCTATGCCTGCGCCGTCTGCGGCCGTTGTACCGATGTCTGTCCGGCCAACCTGACCGGCAAGCAGCTCTCACCGATGCACATAGTGGAAGGCATCAAGGACCACATGCTCGCCATCGGCCATCAGGGCGAACGTAACCCCGAACACGTGGAGCCTACGCCATTACTTGGAGGAATGATTTCTGAGACTTCTATCTGGGACTGCCTGAACTGTGGCGCCTGCATGGAAGAATGTCCGGTGACGGTTGAACATGTCCCGACGATCATGGATATGCGCCGCAACCTGATCCTTGAGGAATCCAAGGCACCCGAATCGGCCATGAACGCTCTGCTCAGCTTGGAGCAACGGGGTCACCCATGGCGCGGTACACAGTATTCCCGCACCGATTGGGCGGAAGGACTGGAAGTGCCGACCCTGGCCGAAAAACCCGACGCTGAAGTGCTGTTCTGGGTGGGCTGCACCCCGGCGCTGGAACAACGCAGCCAGGCGATAGCCCGCTCCATGGCCAAGGTCCTGAAAGCCGCCAAAGTGGACTTTGCCATCCTGGGCGACGAGGAGACCTGCACCGGCGACCCGGCCCGGCGCATGGGCAACGAGTACCTGTTCCAGATACTGGCCCAGCAGAATATCGAGACCATGAACAACTACAACGTGAAGAAGGTGGTGACCATCTGCCCCCACTGCTTCAACACGATGAAGAACGAGTACCCTCAGCTCGGCGGGAATTTCGAGGTGCTGCACTATAGCCAATTCGTCGATGAGCTGATCAACAAGGGCCGCATCAAGCCCGTGAAGATGATGGACATCACCATGGCCTACCACGATTCCTGTTTCCTGGGCCGTCATAACGGTGTCTACGACGAGCCCCGCAACGTGGCCAAGGCTATCCCGGGACTCAAGTTGGTGGAGATGGGCTCCCGCTGCCGCGAACGTGGTTTCTGCTGCGGGGCTGGCGGCGGCCACATGTGGATCGAAGAGAGCCAAGGCTCCAGGGTCAACCACGCCCGGACCGATCAGTTCTTGGAGACCGAGGCCGACGTCGTCGGCGTCTCCTGTCCCTTCTGCGCCCAGATGATGGACGAAGGCATCCAAGCTAAGGGATTGTCCGACGAGAAACAAGCTAAGGATGTCTTGGAGATCCTAGCTGAAAGCCTGGACCTGTGAGATCAAACTCTCATACACGTGAGACCAAATGCCTATAAATGAAGTCGACATAACCAGTTCCTGTGGCGAGTGCGGGACTGAGATCGAAACGGTGTCGGTTAAGAAAGACAACATGATGCTTTTCACCAAAGAGCTGGCTTTCTGCTCCAAATGCCAAACGGAACGTCCCCAGGTCCGAGACGTGGCCGGACGCCTGGAGTCCATCGAGAAAGAACAGGAGAGCTATCCACAACCGACGCCCGCAGAGCCATTTCCCGGCCAGAGCGCGGGCAGGTAAGGTCGGGCCAGATGGCAGACAAAGAAATCGTCCTGGTCTTGACCAGCAACCTGTTCTTCATGCCCCGCATCGAGGCGGCCGCCGAAGCGGGCGGACTGGAGATGGTCAGTGTATCCTCCGCCGATGCCCTCATGGAGGCGGTGAAGGCCAATATCGTGCCACTGGTCCTGGTAGACCTTGAGATGGACGAACCGGTCTGGACCGAAGCCCTAGAGGCTCTAAAAGCGACTAAGACGCCAGGGACCAGGGTTGTAGCCTACGGCCCCCACGGCGAACCCGAAACCCTGCGGAAGGCCCGTGACCTAGGCAGTGACGCCGTTCTGATCAAGCGGGACTTCTCCGAGGGCCTGCAGGAATTGTTGGCCAGCCGAGGCGCGTCAGCATCTGGCTGAGCCCGTGCTGGGCCGCCTTCGTTGGTTACTGGTCCGGCTCTTGGTCGGGGTCTCTCTGGCTTATGGAGTAACCTTCATCGTGCTTTGGACCCAGCTCGAAAAACGGTTCGTGTTCTTCCCGGTGGCCGAGCTCCTTTACACCCCCAGCGACGTGAATCTGCAGTATGAAGACGTCCGCTTCCAGACTTCAGACGGGCTGACCCTGCAGGGTTGGTTCATCCCCGGAGAAGGCGATTCTGCCGCCAACACTTCTAACTCCGACACCACCTGGCTGTGGTTCCATGGCAACGGCGGCAACCTGGGGCACCGCATCGGCGAGTTGGCGCTGGCCCACCACCGCACGGGGGATAACATCTTCATCTTCGATTACCGGGGTTACGGCGAGAGCGAGGGCACTGCGTCCGAGCAGGGGACTTACCTGGATTCCAGGGCGGTCATGGAATACCTATTGTCACGTGCTGACGTGGACCAAGACCGGATCGTCTACATGGGTCATTCGCTGGGCGCGGCAGTTGCCCTGGAGCTGGCTTTGACCCAGCCACCCATGGCCATGGTGTTGGTATCGCCCTTCGCCTCGGTGCGGGACATGGCCAACCTGACGCTGCCATTCCCGCCGGCCGGCTGGCTGGTCCGTAACCACTACGACAGCATCAGCCGTATCCGGCAGCTAAACGTGCCATTATTGGTGCTCCACGGCGATCAGGACGAGACGGTACCCATATCCCAGGGCCGTAAGCTCTATGAAGCCGCCAACCAGCCCAAGCGCTTTCAGACACTGGAAGGAGCGGCGCACAACGACACCTTCGAGGTAGGCGGAGAACAGTATTGGGGGACGATCGAATCGTTTCTTGCCGAGGTCCAAGCCGGGGCCGATTGATCTGGATCAGACCCCGGAGATGACCTCGGTCTCGAAATCCAGCAATTCTAGGTCGCGCCGCGATTCTTGGACGAATTCGACGACCTTGGAGATTATCTCGTTGGCGTGAGCGGATTCGGTGCTCACGCAACAGATAGCCAAGGTTAGCCGTTGCCAAAGCTCTTGGTCTTCCACCTCAGCCACGGCAACATTGAAGGTGTTTCGGATGCGTGCGGACAGAGAACGGGCCACCTGCCGCTTGTCCTTGAGGCTGGCTGATTCGGGCAGATGGAGCATGATTCGGCAAACGCCTAGGTGCAATGGAGACTCCCAGTGTTGGGTAGAATGAATTCGGAATGGTCAGCTGCGTTCTTGACTAGCATTGAGCCACATTATAGATTATAGGTAATGGCAATCCGAATTAACGCCGTAGATTGCCCGAATAGAAGAGCGGGTTCACCCTCTGGTGGTCTGAATTGGTTATTTTGCCAACAGAGTGCCGTCGGTGAGGGAACTTAAACGCCATGGCTCCGAACTCCGAATCTCGACAGAGCCGCTCGGAAGTGCCCGAGGTTGTGATCAGTCGGTTGCCGCAATATGTGCGGATACTCAACCGGCTGCTTGAAGACGGCATACAGGTTGTCAGTTCCCAGCAGCTTGGCGAGAAACTCCAGGTCACCCCGGCCCAGATACGCAAAGACCTCAGCTACTTCGGCCGCTTCGGCAAGCAGGGCCGCGGTTACAGCGTGCAAGACCTGCTGGACCGCCTGCGGCAGATACTTGGCATCAACTCCCCTTGGAATGTTGCCGTGGTCGGCGTTGGCCGGTTGGGGCGTGCCATATTGAGCTATCCGGGCTTCAACCCGGACGGTTTTCATCTGGTGGCTGCGTTCGACCTTAATAACAGGTTGGTTGGCGAGACAGTCGGTGGGCTAGAAGTCCGGAATATGGACGAGTTGGACCGAGTGGTGGCAGAAGAGAAGATCAGTATCGCCATCGTCGCCGTACCAGTAGAATTCACCCAGAACGTGGTCGACCAGCTGGTGGCTTGCGGGGTCCGGGCCATCCTGAATTATGCCCCCATCACACCCCAGGTACGCGAGGGAATCCGGATACGCAACATCGACCCGGTGCTGTCCCTCCAGTCCATGACCTACTACATCAGCGAGGAATAAGTTCTTTTTCCGTTCTTCCGGTTTTCGACATATTCCACGCAGCAACGGCCTCCCACCTGGAGTGAACGGAATTTTGAACTCCAAATAAAAAGGCCCCGTCCTTTCGATGAAGGACGGGGCCTTTTTTATTATTCGGTAGCTTAGGCTACTCCAGGTGGGGGCCGATTGCCGCTAGGGCGTCGTCGCCGGACCAGGTTTACCCGGACCTGGGCGCGGTGTAGCGATGCTACGGCTCTTTCCAGTTCCATATCGGAGCCGTGGTTGGCCAGGCGTTCTTGTGCCCGTTGCATGGCTTGTTGAGCTCGCTCTTCGTCGATCTCATCAGACCGCTCGCAGGCATCAGCCAGGACGCTGACCTTGTTGCCCAGCACTTCCATGAAGCCGCCGGACACTGCCACGTACATGTCTTCCTCGCCACTCTTTTTGACCGTCAACTCGCCGGGTTTGAGAATTGTCATCAACGGGGCATGCATGGGGAGAATCCCCAGTTGCCCGTCGATCCCCGGGGCGATCACGGAGTCTACCTCGTCAGAGAAGACCTCGCGTTCGGCGGTGATTATTTCCAGTTGCATCGGCATGATTGAGTCTATCCTTGGGTTGCCATCTCGGCGGCTTTCTCAACCGCTTCGTCGATGGTGCCGATCATATAGAAGGCCTGCTCTGGCAGATCGTCGTGTTGACCGGACAGAATCTCGGAGAACCCTCGGATGGTCTCCCGCAGCGGGACGTACTTGCCGGGCTGGCCGGTGAACGTCTCGGCAACGAAGAACGGCTGGGTGAGGAAACGCTGGATCTTCCGGGCGCGGAAAACCGTCTGCTTGTCCTCTTCCGATAGCTCTTCGATTCCCAGGATGGCAATGATGTCTTGCAGGTCCTTGTAGCGTTGCAGTACCTGCTGGACCTGACGGGCCAGGTTGTAGTGTTCTTCGCCAACGATGCCCGGCTCCAGGATCCTGGAATAGGAGGCCAGGGGGTCCACCGCCGGGTAGAGGCCTTGGGCGGACAATGCCCGCTCCAAGGAAACGACGCCGTCCAAGTGACCAAATGTTGTCACGATGCCAGGGTCGGTATAGTCGTCAGCAGGCACGTAGATGGCCTGGAACGAGGTGATCGAGCCGGCCTTGGTGGAGGTGATGCGCTCTTGCAGTGCGCCCATCTCGGTGCTGAGGGTGGGCTGGTAACCTACGGCGGAGGGCATACGTCCCAGCAGCGCTGAAACCTCCATGCCCGCCAGAATGTACCGGTAGATGTTGTCGACGAAGAGCAGCACGTCTTGGTTCTGCTCGTCCCGGAAGAATTCGGCCATGGTCAGTCCGGTGAGGCCGATCCGGGCGCGAACGCCGGGGGACTCGTTCATCTGTCCGAACACCAACACGGTGTTCTCCAGCACGCCGGAGTCCTGCATCTCGTGCCACAGGTCGTTGCCTTCCCGGGATCGCTCACCAACACCGGCGAAAACAGAAACGCCCTTGTGGACGGCGCCGATGTTGCGGATAAGTTCTTGAATTATGACTGTCTTGCCAACGCCGGCACCGCCGTAAGCTCCGATCTTGCCACCCTTCATGAATGGGGTGATCATGTCGAAGACCTTGATGCCGGTCTCCAGTATCTCAACGGTCTGGACCTGGTCGTCGAAGGCGGGCGGGTCGCGGTGAATCGGCCAACGCGTGGCTGATTCCACCGGTCCCAAGTTATCTAGCGGAGTCCCGGTAACGTCGAACAAGCGTCCCAGGGTCTCGGGCCCCACCGGGACTAAAACCTTGGCGCCGGTATCGCTCACTTCCACGCCTCGGGCCAAGCCGTCAGTGGCACCCAGGGCCAAACAACGGACCCAGTTGTTGCCGATGTGCTGCTGCACTTCCAGCACCAACTTTTCGCCAACATTGTCCAACTCAAGCGCGTCGAACAGATTGGGCAGTTCGTCCGCTGGAAATTCTATGTCTACGACGGTTCCGATTACTTGGACGACTTTTCCGGTTGCCATTGGCTTCTCCTGAGGGTTACTGTGAGGGTTACTGACTTTGGAGGCGTTTTTGGCCTAGGTTTTATCTAACCTTTTGTTAAAAGGACAGTTGCTACTAGGTGTTGCTATCCTTCTAAGGCTATCTGGCCGCCGATCAAGTCTAAGAGTTCGTTGGTGATGCTTTCTTGCCGCAGCTTATTCATGGTCAGGGTCAGGTCTCCGGCAAGTTCGCTGGCATTGTCGGTGGCGGCCCTCATGGCCACCATCCGGGCCGATTGTTCGCTGGCGATCGCTTCCAATATGGCGTGGTAGATCTGCATCTCCACGAACCTGGGAAGCAGGTTTTGCAGCACGGCAATGTTACCGGATTCGTATATGTAGCCCACGCTCTCGGCGGAGGTTAATTCCGCTGGGGCGATGGGCAGCAGTTTTTCGATAACCGGCTCTTGGACCATTGTAGAAACGAAATTGGTGTAGGCCAGGTATATCTCGTCGGTCTCGCCCTCACAGTAGGAGTCGATGACCATGTGGGAAATGGCGTTGGTGTCGACCAATAGCGGTGCCTCACCCAGGTCGGTGAACGTCGCTTTCAGGTCCTGGTTGGTGCGGGCCATGAAATCGCGGCCCTTGCGGCCTACGGCGATCGCCTGCACCGGGACTTGTTGCTCCATTATGAACTGGCCGACGCGCCGGTTGAGGTTCGAGTGAAGGCCTCCGCAGAGGCCACGGTCAGGGCTGATCATCAGTACAGTGGATTTTTCCACAGTGCGGACCGCCAGCAACGGCTGGGCCCCGTCTGGGTCGTCGATGGGCTGGGCAGCCAAGTGGGCGATGACCTCTTGAATCTTGACCGAGTACGGCCTTCCTTCAATCACGTTCAACTGGGCTCGCCGCATCTTGGAGGCGGCGATCAGCGACATGGCGTTGGTCACCTTGGCGGTGTTGTCTACGCTGCGTATCCGCCGGCGTATGTCTCTAACGCTAGGCATCTATCTAATAATTTCCAATCTGGGCAATTTTAGGCTAGCCGGTAAATGTCGGCTTGAACTCGTTGATCGCCTTGGTCAGGTTGGCCGACAACTCATCGGAGATGTCTTTGGTCTCTTCGATGGCGGTCAGAATCTCGGGGTGAGAACCGGAGACGTAGCGCAGGAGTTGCTCCTGGAACGCCCCCACTTTCTCGATCTCCACGTCTTCCATCAGGCCCTCGTTCACTGCGAACAAGACCACAACTTCATTCGCCAAGGACAGCGGCACGTACTGTGCCTGCTTTAGCACCTCGGTGGCCAATTGGCCTCGGGCTAGCTGGGCCCTGGTGGCGGCGTCCAAGTCGGACGTGCCGAACTGGGCGAAGGTGGCAAGTTCCCGGTACTGGGCCAAAGCCAACCGGAGCTGTCCGGCAACCTTGCGGATGGCCCTGGTCTGGGCTGCGCCACCCACACGGGAAACTGAAAGTCCCACGTTGACCGCCGGACGGATACCGGAGTTGAACAATTCGGGCTCTAGGTAGATCTGGCCGTCGGTGATGGAAATCACGTTGGTCGGGATGTACGCCGAAACGTCACCGGCCTGGGTCTCAATGATGGGCAGAGCCGTGATGGAACCGCCGCCACTGGCTTCGTCCAGCCGGGCGGACCGCTCCAACAAGCGGCTGTGCAGGTAGAAGATGTCTCCGGGATACGCTTCACGACCGGCCGGGCGTCGCAGCAAGAGCGACATCTGGCGGTAGGCCCAAGCGTGCTTGGTCAGGTCGTCATAGACGATCAAAACGTCTTTGCCCTGGTCCATGAACTCTTCAGCCATGGCGCAACCAGCGTAGGGTGCGATGTACTGCATAGGCGCGGAGTCGGCGGCTCCGGCAGTGACGACGATGGTGTGGTCCATAGCGCCCGCAGCCTCTAGTGAACCCACGACCTGGGCAACTTTACCCTGCTTCTGGCCGATGGCTACATAGATGCAGATAAGGTCGCCGCCCTTCTGGTTGATGATGGTGTCCAGAGCGATGGCGGTCTTGCCGGTGGAGCGGTCACCAATGATCAGTTCTCGCTGACCGCGGCCGATGGGAATCATGGCGTCCACAGCCTTGATGCCGGTCTGGACTGGTTGGTCAACAGACTGGCGGGACACCACGTTGGGGGCTACTTTCTCGACTGAGCGGCTACCGGTGGTTGCCACCGGGCCCTTGCCGTCCAGAGGCTGTCCTAAGGGGTCAACCACGCGTCCGATGAGGGCATCGCCCACAGGGACCTCGATGATCCTGCCGGTGGACTGCACCCGTTGGCCTTCTTTGACGGAGTTGGGGTCGCCCAAGATGGCTGCGCCAACGATGTCCGACTCCAAATTTAGGGCCAGGCCGAGAACGTTGTTTCCGAAATCCAACAGTTCGTTGGAGCGGACGCCCTGCAACCCTTGAATGCTGGTAACACCGTCGCCCACCTGGACGACCGTGCCGACATCAACTAGGGTCAGATCACCGCCAAATTCTTCGATCTGACGCTTGATAAGCGAGACTATGTCCTGTCCTCTGGTAGCCATCAGAGGTACTCCTTTTGACTAACGATTAAACCGGCGTTCAAGCCGGAATATCTGTCCGGGACCGCTACGCCGAGGCGGCGATCTCCGTGTGTAATTTAGTTCTGAGCCCGTCCAACCGGGCCTTGGTGCTGCCGTCCAGCAGCCGGTCGCCGATCTGAATCACCAGGCCACCCAGGATCGACTCGTCGACCTTGGTGGTTAGAACGACTTCGCGCTGGACGAGTCCAGATACGAAGCTGCTGATGCGTTCAGTTTCAGCGGGTTCCAGTGGCACCGCAGTGGTGATCTCAACCCGTTGCCGGCCTAGGTGCCGGTCCAGCAATTCGGTGTAAGCCGAATAGACGCTGACTATGGAGTCGACCGAGTTCTTAGACACCAACAGGTCCACCAAGTTACGCACCAAAGGGTCAATGCCGGCCAGCACCGTAGCGGTGGCCGCAAGCTTGTCCCCTGCAGACATATCGGCGTGCTTCATCAGAGCGGCGAAATCGGCGTCTTGAAACACCTCAGCCACCACTGCTAGATCATCACCCCAAGCTTCAACCTGGTTATTTTCCTGAGCCAGGTCGAATATAGCCTGTGCGTAACGTTGTCCTGAGAGTTGCTTAGCCATGGTCCTGCTAACCTTTTCTCAGGGTTTCGCCATCTTCCAATACCTGGTTGATCAACGCCTCATGGGCCGTGCGGTCCAAAGAACTGCGTATTACCCGTTCGGCCGCTGTGATGGCCAGGTCGCCGAAACTTGCCCGAACCTCTTGGAGGGCGGTGTCCCGCTCTCTTTGAATGTCCTGTTTGGCTCGTTCCACAAAGGCTTCCGCCTCCTGGCGCGCCTTGTCCATCTCCTCGGTACGAAACCGGTCCGCCGCTTCCCGCGTTTGGTCCATGATGCGTTGACCTTCACGCCGGGCTTCGGTGATCTGTTCCTGGATGGCTTCCTGAGAAGACGCAGCTTCCTGCCGCGCCAAGTCAGCAGCTTCCAGGCTTTCGCGGATACGGTCCGCCCGTTGGTCCATCAGCTTCAGTATCGGTTTGTAGGCAAACAGATACAGCAGTATCAAGACCAGCAGGAAGTTGACCAGGTATATCGCTAGGCTTGGGAAATGAATTCCCAACGTCTCTAACATATCAACCTACTTTTCTTGGACCCTCGTAAGAGGGCCATGTCGGGGCCGAAAACGGTTGTTCCCAACTTAGAATATGAAACCAATCATGATTGCTGCGACCAGGGCGTAAATGCCCAGAGCCTCAGCGAAGGCGATGCCCAAAATCATGTTGGTCTGAATGCTACCCGCGGCCTCCGGGTTACGGCCGATCGCGCTCATGGCGGCGGCCCCCAAAAGACCGATGCCGATGCCAGGGCCAATCAGGCCCAAGCCGATGGCGATTCCGGAGCCCAGCAGCCTCGCGGCTTCAGTTTCGATCTGGGCCAAAGGGATGTTTGCCAAAGCAAGTAGAGCTTCCATCGTGCTTCCTTATCTCCTTGATTCCGTGCGTTTTAGATCAGGTTTAGTCTTGGTTGGCGGAGTAGATCGCGAAGATCCCTCCCAGTGCGGCCGCCGCTATTCCAACGACGGAAAGTACCATTAACAGTATCAGTACGTCCATTGCGCCACCTCTGCGTTAGCGTCCTTTATCCATGCCCGGCCTTGCGGCCTGAGTGCTTGGCCCGGGCACTTTTCAATCATGCCCAGTGATTATAACCGTCTTATCGTCTAACCTGGAAATCGAGCTGTCTATAGCTCCCTTTAATGCGCCTCTTCAGCGTGATGCGAAGTGATCGCTATGGCCGCGAACACCAGCGTCAGGCCCGAGAATATGAGAGCTTGAATGAAGCCTACCAGCAACTCCAGTCCGTATACGCCCACCGTGGCCACGAACGGCACCAGGAAGGCGGATACCAAGACCAGAATCTCTCCGGCGGTCATGTTTCCGAACAACCGGAAGGTGAAGCTGATCAGCCGTACCAATTCGCTGAAGGCCTCCAATGGCCCAACGAAGAAGAAGTCCAGCAGGTACTGGAACGCGTCCAGTATCTGGAATTTGAACAATGCCGCCATGCCCTTTTTCAGACTGCCGACGCGAACGAACTTGGTGATGTAGCCAAAGCCGAGCATCTTGAAGCCCAGCCACTCTACGAAGACGAATGACACCAAGGCCAGCGCCAACGGCATGTTGATATCTGTGCCGGCGGGCCGGAGTAGGTGTATCTGGACAATGTCGTCGTGCTTAAAGCCCAGTGAAGGGTAGATCGGCAATAGCGCGATCCAGGCGTTGATTAACACAAATAGGAAAATGGTCGCAATCACCGGGAAGATCATCCGGCTATGCTCCCGCCCAACCGTGCCCTGCACGAAGCTCAGGAGACCCTCGACAGCGATCTCGATGAAGTTCTGGAACCGGCCGGGGATCAGGGCTGCTTTTCGTGCTCCGAGGATGAATAGACCGACCAAGACTATGCTGGCGATCCAGGAGGAGAGGATCGCGTTGGTGATGATGAAGTTGCTTCCCTGATAGGGGCCTTCGTCCACCAGTTCTTCGATGATCGCATGCTGTTCTTCATTCAGAAGATGATCGCCGTGGCCTAGCTCGATCTCTTCTCCGGTGATCTCATGCATCAGAGAAGCGAGTAGTTCAGTTTCACCTTCAGAAAGGTGTTCCTTCTCTAGGAGCACTTCGACCTCTTCGGCAAAGAGGAAGTTCCGGTAGTGGGTGCGGTCTGCGGTGGGGAATGCAACCTGGGCGGGGAGGTGGACCGCAGGCTTGGGTATGAACGGCCCCTCAGCGGTCTCGCCGGAGAGCTTGTCTTCTTCCGACTGGGTCAGACCAGCGCCGATGGCTCCGGTGATCAGTCCAGCAATGGCCAACGCCAAAACAAAAATCAAACCCAATGCGATGAATTTGCCTGCGCCGGAACCCACTATGGATCCCCTCCATTGTTACGGGACTTATCGTCCGAGTTATCGATTCGTTCAGTTCGTTCAGTTTGCTCGAGAGCTATAAGCGGCTGAATCATCTTGTAGAGCCCATAGAAAGCAGCCGTTACACCGAACAGTATACCCAGCAAAGTGAACAGAGGTTTGATACCGAGCCATTTATCTAAGGCTACACCGCCGACCACACCGATCACGATGCAGGAAGCGACGTACCAACCGAGCCCGGTTAGGCGTAGGGCCAGGAGTCTCCGATTCATGTCTCCACCAGAGCGTTGTGAATAATATCACTAGCCATATTGAATGTCAATTGAGACTAACATTACGAAAATCGTTAGCCTGGTATACATAAAACAGCCCCGTCTTTCCATAAAGGACGGGGCTGTTTTATGGCGTCTCATGTTTGATCAGGCGTTAGCGGGTGCCTGATTGCTTGCCGAAATCCTCTAAGTCCAGAGAATCAATGAAGTCTGTGAAGGCAGACATGCTCTTCAACTCTTCCGGTTTCACCTCTGGCGCTTCTTCAGTGGAGGATGCGTCCTTGGTGGGTTCTTGTACCAAGGGCTTGCCGGTGTCTTTATCAAGGTGGATCCCCGCCTTGTCCATGACCTCTTCGTTGGCGTAGATGGGCACCTTCGCCCTCACCGCCAAGGCCACCGCGTCACTGGGCCGGCAATCTATCTCTTTGGACTCACCATTGGTCTGGATGGTGATTTTGGCGAAGAATGTATCGTTCTGGAGGTCGTTCACCAAAATGTGATCGATGGTGCCCCCCATCGTATCAATGATGGTTCCCAACAGGTCGTGGGTCAGAGGCCGTGGCACGCTCAGGTCCTGGAGCTTCACCGCGATGGCGTCCGCCTCTGCCGGTCCGATCCAGATAGGGAGATAACGGTCTGAATTCTTCTCTTTGAGAATCACGACGCGCTGGTAGTTCATGGGGCTGACCCGGATGCTATCTACGGTCATCTCGAGCATGCAGTTGGTGGCCTCCGAAATTCGTCCATCGCTCTGGCAAAATTGTAGTCCTAGCGCAATTTGCGTGTCAACCCGAGTCAAGCGTAATTCGTGCCTGCGAAATCTCCGCGTTATGTCTGTGCATTTCCCGGGCCTGCGGACGCTGAACCCAATCCGTCTCAAGAAGAATCATATTTAACAAACCTGTACCAACGCATGCGATTCCGGCGATCGGGCTCAACGATGACCCCTACGGATGCCCTAATGATTTGGGCGGCCCACCAACCCGAAAGGTATAATGATGACCTACCTCACCAGTATCCCGGCGCCCATCTTGCCAATGTCCCCGGAGGACTTAATGCTTAGGAGCAAACCCAACGTAACTAAAGACGGACTAGCAGCCAAGTTTCGGGTTGACTGGGACAAGACCACTTGGTAGCGAGACCTGGAGTGGTTGGCCTTTCAATGCACCGATGAGCTAACCCCGCTCGACCGTTTTATCGGCCAAGACCGGGCGCAAGAAGCGATCCGCTTTGGCTTGGAAGTTGATAAGCCTGGGTACAACCTGTTTGTCACCGGCCTGACTGGCACTGGCAAGACCAGCGCCATCAAGTCTCACTTGCAAAGCATCGTTGACGACTTGGACCGGCAGGAAAAGCGTCGGCCGATCAGCGATTGGGCCTACGTTTATAACTTTGAAGACCCCGACCGCCCCTGCGCATTGCGTCTCCCCCGTGGCACCGGCAAGGTCTACCGGCAACAGCTATCCGCGGCCCTCCGGACGCTGCAGGATGAGATTCCCAAGGTCCTCAAAAGCGAAGGGTTTGAGTCCCAGATTCGCAGCTACGAAGAGGGCGACCGAAAGGCGACCCAAGAGCTGATGGGCGGCCTGGAGCAAGCCGGAAAAGAGGCTAATTTCGCCGTTCAACTGACGCCAAATGGGATCACGATCTTTCCGATGACCGAGGGCCGGCCCATGACCCCGGAGGAGTACCAGGCCCTGGACGCCGAACCCAAAACGGCGATCGACGAAGTCCGCTCCCATCTGATGCAGCAGACCCAAGATACGATGGCCAAGATCAGGGAATTAGAGAAGGCCTCTGGGGCGCGGCTCGAAGAACTGGAACGCAGCGCCGGAGACCAATTGGTTGACCAGGTATTCTTCGAACTGCATGCCATATCGCAAGACATACCAGAGATGCAGCGGTTTCTAACTGACCTGGGCGAATATGTCCTGAGCAATATCGACTACTTCAAAGAGAGCGATGCCCCCAAGGGAATGATCCCCGGAATTCCCAGTATTCCCGGGATGCCGTCCGGACCCGCCGGTGGCGGCCCGGGCCTGGGGGTCAGCCCCTTCTTGCCGTTTGAGCTGAACGTGCTGGTGGATAACAGCGCCGTGGAAAAACTGCCGATCATCATTGAGCCAAACCCCAACTGGGGAAACCTGTTTGGACGTATCGAACGCCGGGCCATGATGGGCACCTACGTCAGCGACCACGGCATGCTGAAACCCGGCGCGGTCCACCTGGCCAACGGCGGCTATCTGGTTTTGAATGCCAGGGACGTCCTGATGGCTCCCGGCGCCTGGGAAGGACTGAAACGAGCCATCCGCAACCAGGAGGCCCGCCTCGAAGACCCCGCCGAGCAGACCGGACTTTTCATTCCCCAGGGACTGCGACCCGAGCCCGTACCCCTCGACCTCAAGGTGATTGTCACCGGGGATGAAAGCATCTACCGCCTTTTGACCTCCTCGGACAACGAGGACTTCTGGGACCTATTCAAGGTCAAGGCTGAGTTCGATCACCGGGTGGACCTGAACGAAGAGAACATGATGGCCTACTGCGCCTTTATCTGCCGCACCTGCGAGGAAGAGAACCTGCTGGCGTTCGAGACCGGTGGCGCAGCCCGGGTCCTGGAATTTGGCGCTCGCCAGGTATCCGACCAGACCAAGCTCTCCACCAGGTTCGGCCAGATCAAAGACCTGCTGATAGAGGCCGATTACTGGGCCCGCAAAGACGACGCCAAAATGGTTCAGGACCAACACGTTCAACAGGCCATCAGCCAGAAGATCTACCGGTTGAACCTGGTGGAGGAACGCATCGGCGAGATGATCTCCGACGGGTCTTTGTTGTTGGACGTCACCGGCGAGAAAGTTGGACAGATCAACGGTCTGGCCGTCTACGACCTGGGCGACTTCAGCTTTGGCCGCCCGTCCAGAATCACAGCCGAGACCTTTGCCGGCCGGGAAGGCTTCATAAACATAGAAAGGGAAGCCGACATGAGCGGTCGCTCCCATAACAAAGGAATCTTGATACTGAGTGGTTTTCTGGGCGCGAAATTTGGCAAGAACCGCCCTCTCACCCTGTCGGCAAGCATCTGCTTTGAGCAGTCTTACGACGGTGTGGACGGAGACAGCGCATCTTCCACGGAGATCTACGCGATATGCTCCAGCCTGTCCGGACTGCCCCTGCGTCAAGACATTGCCGTGACCGGGTCGGTGAACCAGAAAGGCGAGATTCAACCCATCGGCGGGGTCAACCAAAAGGTTGAAGGCATGTTTGACGTCTGCCGGTCCATAGATGGTTTAACCGGGACTCAGGGGGTGATGATCCCCCACCAGAACGTCAAGAACCTGATGCTCCGCGACGACGTGGTGGAGGCCATCAAGGACGGAAAGTTCCACATCTACGCCGTAAAGACCATCAATGAGGGCCTGGAGATACTGACGAGCACCGCGGCCGGTGAAGAGGACGCGACCGGGGCGTTCCCGGAGGGCTCGGTCAACTCCTTGATCGCCAAGAGGCTGGGCGAGCTGAACGACTCAATGCGCGGGTACTTCCAAGGGCTGGTCTCCAACGGCAAATAAATCCAGGTGACCAGAGCGGCCCCTTTGACAGGCTCAGGACGAGCGGATTCCAATTCTTGCCGAGTGATGGAAAAATCCCTTCTCCCACGCATGGGAGAGGGTTAGGGTTATGAGTTGGCTCGTTGAGAGCCAACTCATAACCGCCAGACGCTGCACGCCTGGATTCCTGCCATCGCCGGAATGACGTGCTTGGCCTCGAAGCGGCTTCTCAACGCGACCACCCGTCACGCTAGATCTCCGGCAGCCATGACTGCACCTCTAGACAAGCCCTCCAACTGTCATTCCGAGAGAAGCGAGGAATCTCGTTGCTGAGGTCAACCAACTGCCGGCCTTGCAGAGCAGTCAAAGATTGAAGGTGAGCAATGGGATTCCTCGTCGGCTAACGCCTCCTCGGAATGACAGACCGGAAGGCTTAGCTAAGCATCAAGTTTGTCTACGCAGGCAACGTGATTTCCTGCCTTCGCAGGAATGACGGAATCATCCCCTCTCCCACGCATGGGAGAGGGTTAGGGTGAGGACCCTGGTTCTCCACAGGTCAACCAATTTCTGCCGGCCTACATGCCTGGATTCCTGCGAAGGCAGGAATGACGAAAAAAAGCGCGCCGTGGTTAGCACCCCTAAAATTAGGGACGTTAACTGCGACGCGCTTTTAAGTTGCTGAAAGAAATGGCCGGGAAGGAACTAGCGGAGTATACCGGCAGCAGCCTCTTCTTCCTCGGCATAGCGACGGCCGTTCATGTTCTGGGCCGTGGATTCGGCCAGGACTTCTATACCCTTCCGGACCGACCCGGCCAACTTGCCTAGTTCGACTTCCATAGCCCGCAAACTGCGCAGGGCATAGGCGTCGGCTTCGGTCTTGCGAGACAGGGCCTCGGCTTCAGACTGCTCAAGCATCCGGGTGATCCGCTCTTCAGCGTCTCGCACAGTGTCGGCGGCCCGTTCTTCGGCCTGGGTGACCAGCTCACTCGAGTTCAAACGGTCTCGGAGCTCGTCTTCAGCCATGGACTTGGTCCGTCTGGCGTCGTTGGCAGCCGTGTTCAGAATCTGGTCCTTCTGAGACAATACGTCCTCAGCCGACCGGATCTCTTCGGGGATGGTCAGACGCAGTTGGTCCACCAATTCCATGACCTTTTTCCTGTCGACCAGGATGTTTCCGCTAACTGGGACTGATTTGCTTGTTTCGACCAGAGTTTCCAACCGGTCAATGATATTTATGATATCGATGATTGCACCCCTACCCGGCCACTACCCATCTTCGACCGGTGACTCAAATTTAGAATAGACCGCCTGTGCTACGTTGGGCGGGACCATCTCTGTGATGTCCCCTCCGAGCTTGGCTACCTCCTTGAGCAAACTGGAACTAACGAACATATAGTCCTGGGAGGTCATGAAGCAGACCAGGTCCACTTCAGGCTCCAGCCTGCGATTCATGAATGCCATGTCAAATTCGTATTCAAAGTCCGAGCCGCTTCTCAGCCCCCGGACAATCACTGCCGCGCCGATATCCTTGGCGCATCTGACCACCAGCCCGGAAAATCTGATGACCTCCACGTTTGGGAATTGACGGCAGGCATTCATCATAAGCTGCTCCCTCTCATCGGTGTTGAAAAGGAGGTTTTTAGAAGGAGTGTCATAGACCGCTACCACTAATTTCTCGAATTGCTTTGCGGCCCGAGACACTATGTCCACATGGCCCACGGTTACCGGATCAAAGCTACCCGGATATAGCGCGGTTACCATGATGGATCCCCGTCTTCGCCTGTCTTCAGTCCCTCCGCCAGGTCATCTGGCGTTTCCGTTTGCGGCTGAGAGTTATCTAAATCTTGCTCGTATACAAAAAGATCGACCACGTTGTCTCCGTATTGGCGATGTGAAGTTAACCGCAGGGGTCCGTATCGTTCCTTGAGATCTTCGCGCTTGGAATGCCCCGCAATCACGACGCCACCATCAACAACCAGCCCTGACTGAGAAGCTATCTTCTCCATTAGGTTGTCCAAGCCACCCATCTTATATGGAGGGTCCAACAACACCAGGTCATAGTGTCCCGGCAGAGTTTGGAGCGCTTGCAGAACGTCCGTCCGATGGACGTGGCTCTGCGAGGCGAAGCCGGTGGTCTCGAGGTTGCGGGAAATGACGGCGCTTTGCTGCCGGTCCCATTCCACGAAATCCGCCCAGCCTGCTCCGTGGCTCAAGGCCTCTATACCAAGGCTGCCGGTCCCTGCGAAAAGGTCTAGCACCCTTCCATCCTGGTACTGATCAGGGTTTAGAATGTTAAAGATGGCCGCCCGTACCCGCTCAGTGGTGGCGCGAGTTCCGGAACTGACTGCCCCTGCGAGCCGCCGGCCCTTTTCATTTCCGCCTGCTACACGCATGTGTCTAGTAAGGTCGAATTATACATAATGTTTTAGCCATTTCCTAGTAAATCGCTTCTGGATTTTGACGAATTTTATATTAGTTTTAGATTATTATTAATTTGAAAACCGAATTTCAAGCCCCGATTTTCAGTCTGGGGCCGCATGCCCGCAACGCGGCTGGGTATACAGCCGGGTATACATCGGGCGAGTGTGAGTCGCCACCCACAGGCCCTCGGTTCAAGTTGACGCTAAATCGTGCCTGTGCTAATATCCAGCCCACTCGGAGACCCTTGTTTTACGCTCAAAAACAGCCATTTTACAACCTCGCCCACACCGTCGGCCGACAGTCCTACCGGGGCTATTTCCGGACCTGCCCTCTGATTACGAGGCCAGACGGTACGGCGGGATTCCGCACCATGAGAACTAACCAGGAATGACCTTTCGCGAAACTCTGGCCAGCGTGTCGCCCAGCAAAGAAACCGTTGTTACCATCGGTGTCTTCGACGGCGTGCATCAAGGGCACAGGCACCTGTTACGCCAGGTGGTCGAGGCCGCCGGTGACCAGTATCTACCCACGGTTGTCACCTTTTCCAACCGGCCCATAACCGTCCTCAGGCCGGGCACCGAGCCTAGTTACCTTACCACGCTCGACCAACGCGTAGAACTGATCAAACAGCAGGGCATCGAGCTTGTCGTCTGCCTGGAATTCAACCTGGAAATGGCCGAGGTAACCGCCGCAGATTTCGCCAAGTTATTGTCCGAATCCCTGAACATGAAAGGGCTGATATTGGGTCCCGACTCGGCCCTCGGCAAGGGCCGCCAGGGCGACCTGGCCTTCATGAAAGAACAGGGAGAGCAGCTTGGTTTCTGGGCCAAGACGGTAGAGACCCTGGAGATTGAGGGCCAGCCGGTGAAGAGCCGCCGTATCCGCGAGGCAGTGGCCAGCGGCAACATCACTATCTGCCCCGAGCTGTTGGGCCGGAACCATGACCTCTCCGGAGTTGTGGTGGTCGGCGACCAGCGCGGGCGTACCTTGGGATTCCCCACTGCGAACATTGAAGTCGATTCTCAACTTCTGCTGCCCGGCGACGGCATCTACGCCACCTGGGCGATCATTGACGGCAAACGCCATCAATCCGCTACCAGCATTGGCATCCGGCCGACATTTGGCCTGACCCAAAGGCTGGTTGAGGTATTCATCATGGACTTCAGCGAGGACATCTACGGCAAGACCGTGGGAGTGGAGTTCATCAAGAAGGTGAGGGACCAAGAAAAATTCGACGGCCTGGACGAGTTGATCAAGCAGATCAATCAGGACGTGGATGATTGCCGCCAAGTCCTGGACCGGAGCGTCTAGGATGACGACAGTCCCCCGGATTAGCCCGGAAGACCTGGAATCGGTCATCACCCGTGGCGTCAGCGAGATCATCTCCAAAGAAGAGTTTGTCCGGCTACTCCAGAGCGGCAAGAAACTTCGCTTAAAGATGGGCTTTGACCCCAGCCGACCCGACATACACCTGGGTCACGTGGTCGGCCTTCGGAAACTCCGGAAGCTCCAAGATTTGGGCCATCAAGTGGTGCTGATCGTCGGCGATTGGACCGCCCAGATAGGCGACCCCAGCGGACAGTCGGCAACCCGTACCATGCTCACCCATGCTCAGGTATTGGAGAACGCCGAGTCCTACCTCCGCCAGTTCTTCAAGGTGATTGACGAGAGCCGCGCCGAGGTGATCTACCAGAGCGAGTGGTTCGGCAAGTTCGACCTGGCCAAGATTATTGAGTTGACCGGCCGGTTTACCGTTGCTCAGTTCTTGCAAAGGGCCGACTTTGCTGCCCGGTTCGCAGACCAGAAGCCCATCGCCATCACCGAGCTTCTCTACCCGCTGCTACAGGCCTACGACTCGGTGGCCATTGAGTCCGACGTGGAGTTCGGCGGCACTGACCAGATGTTCAACCTCTTGGTGGGCCGGGAGCTACAGGGCATGATGGGCCAGACTCCGCAGCAATGCTTCATGATGCCCATCCTGGTGGGCACTGACGGCGTCCAGAAGATGAGCAAAAGCCTGGACAACTACGTCGCAGTGGATGAGCCACCCGTGGACATGTACGGCAAACTCATGTCGGTATCCGACGAGCAGATTTTGGCCTACTTCGAGTATCTGACCGACGTCCCCATGACGGAACTGGCGGCCATGGCCAAGGACCTAGAGAGCAACTCCCTGAACCCAATGGAACCCAAGAAACGCCTTGCTTGGGACGTCACCAAGCAGTTCCACGACAGTGAAGCGGCCGATGCCGCTCAGGCCCACTTCGAACGTGTTGTCCAAGGCCGCGGCGCACCAGAAGAAATGCGCGAGATCAATCTGCGTCCCTTTCTTGGACAAGGCTCTGATACCCAGTCCCAAAGGCTACAGAGATTATTGGTAGAAGCAGACCTTGCCAAAAGCAACAGTGAGGTGAAAAGACTTTTATCAGAAGGCGCCATCGTATATATCAGGGGCGATGCAGGGCCGGTTCCATTAACGACTACTTCAATCATTGAAACTCTTAAGCCACACGATGTAATCAGACGGGGAAAACGCCGCTTCGTCCGGCTCACGGATTCTTAGTAACTGTTCGCACCAGCCGTTCATCTCTATCAAAGCGATTAGCCCCGCTCATGGTGAGCCTGTCGAACCACCGCTCTCTATGGGCCATGTTGCTTTTGAAAAGAGACTTGGCTGATGCAAGTCCTTCGACAGGCTCACCACGAACGGAAGAAACCGCTCATACTGAACCCGTCGCAGGGCTCCCAGTTTACTGTGACCGGAATATCTCATTCGCCAGATCGATCGCCGAACGAACGGACGGCAGGCCGCAATAGAACATGGCGTGGACGAACACTTCCACAATCTCTTCCTGGCTGATCCCCACGTTCAACGCCCCGCGTATGTGGCTGGCCAACTGCGCTTCTTTCCCCAGGGCTGTCAGCGCGGCCATGGTGCAGATGGAGCGCTCGGGCAAGGTCAGACCCGGACGGTTCCAGATCGAACCCCAATAGTACTCAGCCGTCAGCCGGTTGAAGTCCTTTTCGGTTTCGGTCACCGGGCCCTGTCCGCCACCCGACGGCGGCCCCATGTACTCTAATCGGCGAGCCACACCACGGTTGTAGAGGTCGTCTGGCGTCTCTGACGGGTCGAACACCAACTGAGGCGTGTAGTCGATGCCCCTTTCCTCGAAGACATCTCTGGCGATGGCCAGGGCGTCCAGCGTCGCCGGTATGCCGCTGTAGTACATCGAATGCATCAGCACCTCGATGATCTGGATGGGGGTAAGACCCAGGTTCAGACCGTTGCCCATGTGCCGGCGTGTTTGAACGTCCCGTTTCAGGACGGTCAGGCAGGTCAGGGTTACCATCTCTCGCCGATGGACCGACAGGCCGGGCCGGTGCCAGATGGTGCCGAACAAGAATTCCCCGGCGATCCTTTCTAGGTCCGGGGCCATCGGCCAGGCCAGAGTGACGGAACCGGCGGTCAGCGTGCCGCCACCGAAATTGGTGCGTGTCTCGATTCCCTTCTGGAACCGTTCGTCCAACGTTGTCATTGTTAACTCCAATCAGTAATTAGTAACGACCCACATTGTAATCACACAGGCAGGCTAATGACACAGACGAGGTAATCATCCAGACGGGCTAATGACACGGAGAGGCCACGCCAACCCGGCCTGTGGTAACCTGATAGCCAAATCTATTACCTGTAAATAAACTGACCCTGAACACGAACGAGAGGTAAGTCATGGAACTCAGAAATGCAGTCATCGTTGACGGTGTCCGTTCCCCCTTTGGCCGGGCGGTCCGCGGCAAACTGGTCGCCACCCGTCTGGACGAGCTTGGAGCCAACGTTATCAGACACCTGTTGGACCGGAACCCCAAGGTTGAAGACCGGATGATCGAAGATGTGGGACTGGGCAACGTCCTGGGCAATGCCGAATTCGTTGACCTGGGCCGTGTGGCCAAGATGGCCGGGCTGCCGCCTGAGGTGTCCACCTTCAACTCCAACCGTCAGTGCGGTTCCAGCATGGAAACCCTGCACCGGATCGCCCAAGCGATCATGGTCGGGGTAATCGACTGCGGTATCGCCCTGGGCGCCGAGCGCATGGCGCGCACCATCCCCGGCGACGAGGGTCCTTTCACCAGGGTCACCGAGCCGACTCCCGTTCAGTTCAACAAGGCGCAGCGAGATCTGCCGCCGGACCACTATGACAATTTCTCCGTGCCGTTCCCGGACTTCATCCTGGACTCGCCGGCGAAAGTTTCCATGTTGCAGACGGCCCAGAACGTAGCCGAAGTCTATGGTCTGACGCGCGCCGACCTAGACGAATACGCGGTCCCCAGCCACCAGAAGGCCGTCGATGCCTATGCAGCGGGTAATTTCAGGGACGAGATTGTGCCCATGGAAGTGGAGCAGCCTATCTTCGACGACAAGGGTACATGGCTGCCCGAAGAACGGGGCGCGATGATCACCTTCGATCAGGACGAGTGCATCCGGCCCGGCACCAACTTCGAAGCCCTGATGAACCTGAATGCCATCCCCGGGGTGGAGAGCTACGGCGGCAATGAGATCATCATTACCCCCGGTAACTCGTCCCCGACCAACGACGGCGTCAGCGCCATCCTGGTCATGAGTGAAGAGAAAGCCCTGGCCCTAGGTCTGGAGCCCCTAGCCCGCATAGTCGGCTTCGGAGTCGCCGGAGTGAAGCCCCAGTTGATGGGACTTGGCCCAGTGCCGTCCACCAACAAGGCCTTGAAATACGCCGGCCTGACGATGGACCAGATCGACCGCGTCGAGTTCAACGAAGCCTTCGCGGCCCAGATCATCCCCAGCGCCAAGGAACTGGGCATCCCCATGGAGAAGTTGAACGTCAACGGCGGGGCCTTGGCCATCGGCCATCCTCTGGGCGCAACCGGCGCCCGGCTGGTGCTGTCCCTAGCCCACGAGCTTCGGCGCTCCAACTCCAAGTACGGCGTCGCCACCCAGTGCATCGGAGCTGGAATGGGCATTACCACGGTGATAGAAAACCTCTAAGTTTTCTCCCAACCAGAGAATTCGGAAAGGCCCTGGGAATCAATTCCCGGGGCCTTTTTCTTTAACCAACACCTTCATAACATCGACCATGACACCTTCCCATTCGTCATTCCAGCGAAGGCTGGAATCCAGTAGTTTTCTGGGAAATAATGTTTGGCCAATGCCAGCAAACTGGATTCCTGCCTTCGCAGGAATGACGGGTGAGCGAACAAGAAAGTCTCGCTCCGATAATGGAACACGCCACTCCTAGGCGGTCATTCCGAGGAGGCGCTAGCCGACGAGGAATCCCATTACCCAGCCCTTAACCATTGACTGCTGTGCATGACCGGTAGTTGGTTGACCTCAGCAATGAGATTCCTCGCTTCTCTCGGAATGACATTGACCGTCATAAGAAGGGCCAAACTTGGCTAGCGACTCTTTGATGCACCAGGTGATTGCGATAGGAACCTGCTTCGCGAACGCCAACGTAATTCCCTCTCCCACGCATGGGAGAGGGTTAGGTCCGACGAAGTCGAGACTCTCGACGTAGTCGGAGGTGAGGGTGCCGGCTCTCAACAAGTCAACCAATAGACGCCAAACATCGTCCCCTGGATTCCTGCCTACGCAGGAATGACGGTGGCAGCCCACAGCCCAGAAAGAATCACGCTATACTCTGACGGTCTCGCGAGAACCTGTATCAAGAGGGAAAAATATGCCCCCGACCCAACCTTCTGTTCAACCCGCCGGCGTCCTGGACGGAGTAAGAATCTTGGAATTGGCCCGTTGGCAGGCAGCCCCCAGGGGCGGCATGATCCTCCGGGACATGGGCGCGGAGGTCATCAAGCTGGAGTGGAGCAAGTCCAGCGACCTGCGTAACGCAGGACCGTTTGTGGGAGATATGAGTGTCCAGTTTGCCGCCTACAACCGGGGCAAGAAGAGCGTCACCCTTAATACCCGCCACCAAGAGGGGAAAGACCTGTTCTTCCGGTTGCTGGAGGTCTCCGACGTGGTGCTGGAGAATTTCCGGCCCGGCACCATGGACCAGATGGGCTTCAGCTACGAGAAGATGTGCGAGGTAAACCCAGGCGTCATCCTGGCCTCGGTCTCCGGCTTTGGACAATACGGACCGTACCGGGACCGGCAGTGCTTCGACCCCATCATCCAGGCCATGAGCGGCATCGGCCACCAAACGGGACGCGGCTTCGACCAGCCGGTGATGGCTGAGGGGCCAATAATGGACCGGACGGCCGCGTTGCACGCAACGATTGGCATATTGGGCGCCCTACGCCACCGGGACCGCACCGGGGAGGGTCAGTGGCTTGAAGTGGCCATGCTGGACGGCGGCATCACCCTGGAAGAGGTCGCCCTGGCGATGTGCCACGAAACGGGCACCAACGATTTCACCCGTGCCGGTTCGTTCATCAAATGCAAAGACGGTTTCGTGTCCACCGGAGCGGCCCGGGCTGGGATGTGGGAACGTATGCTGAAGGTGATGGGCTATGACGAACTTTCCGAAGACCCGGAGTTTGCCGCCCCCATGTTCGCCACCGACAAGGCGGAGATCCGCATGGAACTGCTACACCTCTGGTGCGAGGAACGCCCGGTGAAAGAGGTTGAAGAATCGCTGGTGGCCGCCGACATCCCGGTGGGTCCAGCCCTCAGCATCCCCGAAGTCCTGGCGGACAAGCACCTCTGGGAGCGGGAGGTGATGATGGAAGAGGAACTGCCCGACGGCAAGAAGATACTGGTCCCCGGCCCGACCATCATTAAATTCTCCAAGACCCCCACCACCGCCGGCCCGATACCTGGATACGGCGAGCACAATCAGGAGATATACGGCGGCGTGCTGGGGATGGGCGAACAGGAGATGTCCCGGCTGGTGGCCGAGGGCGTCATCACCTGATCCTCTGCCACCAGCGAGGATGATATTCAGCCGGTCCTAACCACCAGTACCGGGTCACCTGAGTGCCGCACGACCCGGTCGGCCACACTGCCCAGGGTCCAACGCGCCGGCCCCGAACGGCCATGAGTGGTCATTGCCACCAGGATATCAGGCGTCTCTAGCGCCGCGTCCACTATCACGTCGGCCGCTGGGCCACGTTCTATCCGCGACTCGATCGAGGTTACTCCCTGTTTGCGGAGCTTGTCCTCCATCCCCTTGAGATAATCGATCGCTTGGTTCCTAGCATCGCGTGCCATATTCTCAAAGCTCTGGAAGTACCCCCCGGAAACGCCGTCCAGCCGCCCGAACCCGGAGATGGAACCGAATTCCTCGGCGGTGGCGGTCGCGTGTAGGAGTGTCACCTTGAGGTCCAGGGCATTGGCCAGCGCTGCCACATGAGGGATAACCTCTTCCGCCAGGGGAGAACCGTCCATGGGGACGAACATCGTGGACAGGTTGGTGTCAGACTCCGGCTCCCCTTGGCGGTGCCCGCGGACGATTAGCATGGGATTCTTGGTGTGGCGTAGGACGTTGTCGGTGACGCTGCCCAACAGCCACCGGGCCACCCCGGAACGGCCGTGAGTAGACATGGCCACCAGGGAGCCTGGCGTTTTGGCCGCTTCCTCAATGATGATCGACGAGACGTTGCCCTCTAATGCCTCGCAGGTGATCTCCGCACCGGCGGTCTTTCGCTTGATGCTGTTCAAGTAATCCATGGACTCGTCGTGCATTCCTGCGGTGATGGAACTTCGGTAGAGACCGTGGACCGGGTCGGCCATATCCTCGGGCACCGTGTGGACCACCTGTATCAGGTGTATGGGGATGCCCATCCCCAGGCTGATCCGAGTGACGAAGGGCAGAACTTGTTCCGCTAGGCCGGACCCATCCAACGGCACAAGAATACGATCATACATAAGCGTCTCTCCTCCCACAAAGAACCTCAAAAACCTTCAAGTACATCCGCCTGATCAATCCTGATCAGGAAAGCCAGCGGGGAAATCTTTCGTCAAGTGAATTGTATTGCGCTGGTACGCCAGGTACATGAGCCGTCCGGCCTGTATTTCTCAGGAAACCGGCGATTCCGGTAATCGGGGTGAGCTGTCCGTGCCTACCGAGCCGGGTCTTCTGGGGCGGCCTTAGTAGTGGTAGACTCGCGGCCAGTTATCTAAACACTGCCCCAAGTTCGGAGGAGAATAATGGCGAGACTACCCATCGTATCGGCCGACATGGTCCCGGAAGAGTTCCGGGCGGCCTTTGAAGAAGTTACAGCACCAGCCAGCGGCTCGATCACCGGTGGCCCCGGCTCGTTCACCATCAACAGCCCCGAGATGGCCAAACGGCGCAACCACCTGACCAGCTATCTGCGCTATGAGACTGGATTCCCCAAGCGTATCCAGGAACTGGCTATCATAAACACCGCCAGGGCCATGGACTGCCAGTACGTTTGGAACGCCCATGTGGGGCCCGCGCGGAAAGAAGGGGTTGCCGACGCTTTGGTGGATGCCATCCGAGACCGCAAGCCGCTACCGGCCATGGCCTCCGACGAAGAGGCGATCGTCAACTACGGCAACGAGTTCTTCAAGGACCACAAAGTAAGCCAGCCAACCTTCGACAAGGCACTCAAAGAGTTCGGCGCGCAGCATCTGGTGGAACTGACCACGCTGATGGGCCACTACGCCCAGACATCGTTCTACCTGAACGCCTTTGAGGCCGAGCTGCCTGATGATGTTTCGGAGCCGCTGCTGCCGGTTTGATTTACTCGGGCTTTTGACCCAGCAGGTTTCCGCTCATGGTGAGCCTGTCGAACCACTCGCCCAAAAACTTGGCCTACGAAAGGCGGAAGCCCTCACCTCCGACTACGTCGAGAGTCTCGACTTCGTCGGACCTAACCCTCTCCCGTGCGCGGGAGAGGGGACTTTTGTGTCTTTTGCGCATCCATATGGCATTCCAGGGCATCAGTCCCTCTGTCATTCCGAGGCACTAGCAGAGGAATCTCTTTGCTGGTTGTACAGCACAGTCGGGAGCAATGAGACCCCTCGCTGCGCTCGGGGTGACAGGTGTTGGCGCCTAGGTTAGATGGCCGGCCCTTAGCTGGTGGTGGCTACGGCATGGCCTTCGTCGGAGGACAGTCGGATGTTGTCGATCAGACGGTGGAGGTCCACTGCCACGTCGAAGTCAGGGAAGCTGTGCTGCTGGCCACTGATCGCTTGGCCGAACTGGTAGTACAACTGGCCCACGTTCTTGGGCGGGCCGTCAGGCATGCCTTCCAAGACGTTGGTGAGTTCGTCGGGCACGGCAATGTCTTGTAATTCGTCTGAGCCCTGGGCTCCCTTGAGGTAGACCGCGCCAAGTTGGGGCGAGTCTTCAGAGGTTGCCACCAGAGTCCCCTTCCGGCCGTAAACCTCCATGGTGTAGCCACTACCGGCCCAGGGGTTGCTGGCGATGTGCGCCGAGACCACTGCGCCATTGGCCAACCGGCCGCTGACGATGATGTTGTCGGGAGAGGTAACGTCCAACATCTGCTTGGTGTCGGTCTCGTACCATTGATCGACCTGCGTGGACACGATCGATGAGACTTCTGTGAACTCACCGGCCACGAATCGCAAGGCGTCGATGGAGTGTCCGGCGGCGATTGTTAGGGTATGAGCGCCCAATTCGTTGTCCCGCTGCCAGGTGCGTCCGGAAGGCCTTTCCAGCACTCCGCCCCGGATCAGCCGCATGGAGCAAGACGTTATCTCGCCCACATAACCCTCTTCCACAAGTTCTTTCATGTGGATGATGGCCGGAGCGACCCGGGACTGAAGACCGACCACGGCCCGGACTCCCTTGGCTTTGGCCAGTTCGGCAAGCTCGGTGGCTTCTTCGATGGTCTTGCCGAGCGGCCATTCAGTGAACACGTGCTTCCCGGCGTTCAGCGCGTCCTTGGTTATCTGGTAGTGGGCGGGCACGCGCAGCACCACGGCCACGGCGTCGATCTCCGGGTGGGCCAGCATCTTGTGGTAGTCGTCGAAGGCCAGTCTGGCGCCGTACTGTTTCTTGGCTTCCTCGGCGGTCTCCATGCGGGTGGTGCAGACGCCGGTCAATTCGAACTCAGGGCTGGCGGCGATGGCAGGCAGGTGTGAGCGGCAGGCCCAACCCACGGTGGGGCTGGCTCCAATTATTCCAAGGCGTATCCGGTCGGCCATGTCATATCTCCTAGCGATTCTATATTTCTATCCGAGCTTGAAGTCGCGGATGTGTTGTGGCACTTCAAGACCGGCGAGATTCTTCGGGTCGGGCACGGCGTCGTGCAACACCTGGCTGATGGGTAGCACCCCAGCCCAGATGGGTAGCCCATAGTCCTCGTCGTCGTCCACCGGCGGGCCGGTACGAACCTTGGCGGAACCTTCGTCGATGGGCATGGAGAACACGGTGGTCGCCTTGGCTTCCTGGTCGGTCATCTGCCGCAGGTTCTCCAAACGGCCAGGAATCAGATTCTCAACGAAGCTGTCCAACAGGGCGTTTTTCTCGGCGTCCTCGATCTTGGTCGCTTCGCCAAAGAGCATCACCGAGCGGTAGTTGATGGAGTGATGAAAGGACGAACGCGCCAGTACGAACCCATCGAAATGGGTGATGGCCATGCAGACTTCCTTGCCGACTATCTGCCTGAGGAACCGGCTGGCGGATGATCCATGCCAGTAGATGGTGTCGCCCTCGCGCCACTGTAGAGTGGGGGTCACGTAGGGGCGGCCGTCGATGATATAGGAAACGTGGCAGAGCGGCGTGGCGTCGATGATCGCGTTGACCACGTCGCGGTCATAATCAGCCCGGCCGGGGTTCCGGGTTAACGTGGTCTTGGGTGTCTTGTTTAGATTGCCTCCGGGCATCAGCGGACTCCTTGGTCTTGGTGTGGGTGGGGTCTTTAAGCGTTTGCTGCCTGTTCTTTGATCGCGTCAAAATACAGTTTGGGCAATTCGCGGTAATCACTCATCAACGAGCCGAACCCTTCCAATGTGTCGTCCATTCCGTTGTCGCGCATGGCGAACCAATAGGTGGCGGTGTTGATGGCGATGACCGGCATGTCTAGCCATTTCTCGGCCTCGGCGGCCATCCGGGCCATACCAAGGTTAGTGCCTACCTGGACCAGGACCTCGGCGTCAGACTCGGCCAGTTCCCGCAGTCCGTCCATCATTTGCTTCTCGGTGGTCTGGGCGATGGCGGCGGGGCCGGGGCAGCAGAGGCCTTTGAGGGCCACCACTTCAAAGCCACAGTCGTTGAAGAAAAGAGTGACATTCTCGTCGGCGATCGGCCAGTAAGGCGTGAGCACGCCGATCTTCTTAATGTCGCCGTAGCAGCGGATGGCGGCCTGGCAGGCATCAGAGCCCATGGCGACACGCAGACCGGTCAGGCCCGTCATATGAGTCTTGAGTTCGTTGGCGCGTGCCAGCCCACCCCAGAAAGTCTCCGATGACATGCCCATCACCAGGTAATCCGGGTTGCAGGTCATCACCCGAAGAATGGCGTTGTCCCACTCCAGGCGAATGGCATCCATCAGTTTGTTGAAGTCGTCGTCGCTGGCCAGCGGTTCGTCGGGGACCCAGATACGCGACATGTGGTTGGTCACGCCCCGAGGCCGCATCTCGTCGAACTCAGGTTGTACGGAGGTGTTGGTCGAGGGCGCTATGACTCCCCAGTTGGCGCGCCATCCCAGTTTGTCTGGCATTCTGAAACTCCTACCTTGAAACTCCCCCAGGGTGTTAGACCGGTCCGGTTTCCCCAAGCAGGATAGATTCTAGCAAGAAACGGTGACACGCGCCCAGGCTAGGTGCGCGCGAGGCAGAAATGACGTAAAGTCTTGGCTACTGAAGACTGGCCGACCGATATACAAGAAGATTTGAGGACGCCATGACCGTAGCGAAAGAGACTCTATCGGAGATAACCACCCAGGCCATTGAGGGAGCACGGTCTGAACTGGTGGAAGTTGCTCTGGATATACACGCCCACCCCGAGCTGAACTACCAAGAACAGCACGCCGCCGGTTTGCTGTCGGGCACTCTGGAGCAGCACGGATTCCAGGTGGAACGGGGCGTGGGCGGCGTGGAGACCGCCTTTACCGCCACGCTTCCCGGCGGAGCAGGTGATGGGCCAACCATCGCCGTTCTAGCCGAGTACGACGCTCTGCCAGAGATTGGCCACGGCTGCGGCCACAACCTGATAGCCATGGCTGCCATCGGCGCCGGACTTGGGTTGAAAGCCAATCTGGACAAACTGCCCGGCAAGATCATGGTCATCGGCACCCCTGCCGAAGAGGGTGGCGGCGGCAAGATACGGATGCTGGACGCCGGGGTCTTTGAAGGCGTGGATGCTGTGCTTTCATCGCATCCCTCATCCAATCGCACGGTCATACCCACTGACATACCCATGGGCGAAAGCTGGAGCCTGGCAATGGTGGGTTTCCGGTACATCTTTCACGGCAAGGCCGCCCACGCTGCAGCCATGCCCCATGAGGGCATCAACGCCCTGAACGGCGTGATCCACCTGTTCTCCGGCATCGACTCTCTGCGGCAACACCTCAGGGAAGACACCCGCATCCACGGCGTGATAACGGACGGCGGGATGGCCCCCAACGTGGTGCCCGAGTACGCCGCCGCCAATTTCATGCTCCGATGCCGCGACCGAGACTACCTGAGCGACGTGATCGTCGGCCGGGTCCTGAAAGCCGCCGAAGGGGCCGCCGCAATGACCGGGTGCGAATTGGAAGTGCAGGAATACTATCCCTTTTACGAGAACGTCCGCCCCAACGGGGTGATCGCAGGGCTGCTTTTGAATAACGCCGGGGTGTCGGGCCTTGCGTTGGATGCGCCGTTGCCGGGCCGACAGGGCAGCGCCGCATCAACCGACTTTGGCAACGTCAGCCAGGCCCTGCCCGCCTACGAGCTGCGCTATGCCGTGAGCGAACAGCCGGTCGCCTCTCATTCCAGGGAGATGGCCGAGACGGCAATCACCGAGTACGCGATAAATGCCGCCATCAATGTGGCGAAGACCATGACGCTGACGGCCTGCGATCTGCTATTGGACTCCACCCTTCTACCCGCCGCCAGGGCCGAGTTCGAACAGCGGAGAGCCGCGTAAACAGAACCCCTAATCAAATTACAGGTGAATAGAGTTGGAATACCGCAAACTTGGCAATCTGGACGTTTCAGTTATCGGACTGGGCACCCTTCGGTCCTTCGATGTTACCGAGGACGCAGACCTGGCGCCCCGGCGGCAAATCATCGACAACCTGCTGGCTGAAGACATCAATTTCATCGACTCGGCGGCGATGTACGGCGCGGCCGAGAAAGCTGTTGGCATAACCACCGAGAGACGGCGGGACAAGTTCTTCCTGGCGACCAAGGTCCGGATCGAAGGCAAAGAGGCCGGCGAGAACCAGATAGCCGAGTCGTTCCAGAATTTCAAAACCGACTACATCGACCTGTTCCAGGTACATAACCTGATCGACACGGAGACCCACCTTCCGACCCTGGAACGTTTGAAAGAAGAAGGCAAGATCGGGATGATCGGCGTCACGGCCATGGTCAATGACGCCTATGCCGAGGTGATGGACTGGATGCGAACGGGCCGCATCGACACCGTGCAGGTCCCGTACAACGTGGTTCAGCGTGAGGTTGAAGAAGGTGTGCTTCCACTGGCCGAGGAACTTGGTATCGGCGTGATGATCATGGAGCCGCTCAAGAAGGGCCGCTACGTGAAAGAACTCAAGGGAGAACCGGACCTATCTCCGTTGAAAGAGTTCGGAGTCGAGACCTGGGCGCAGGCGTTGCTTTCATGGGTGATAGCCGACCCCAGAGTGAGCATCACCATCCCCGCCACCTCACGCCCCGAGCGCATCACCGAGAACGCGCTGGCCGGCAACCTCAAGACCATGCCTCAAGAGCTACGGGATTACGTTCGGGAAGAGACGCTGCGGCTGCTTTAACGGCACGGCTGCTGCAAGTTTGGTGGTTCGACGGGCTCACCACGAGCGGATTAATGAATGGTTGCCTATAGCAAGTTGATGAATGGTTGCGTACACCGCTCGTCCTGAGCCTGTCGAAGGGCCTCATAAGTCATGTTTCCGGTGCGGATTCGTTGTATTTGAAGGATCCAATTGGCTCGATTGGATTTCGAACGTAAAATAGGCACGAGGGGAATGGATTTTGGGCAGGTCGTGGCCTGTGTCGAAGCCTTTGGTATGATTGTGGGCGATATAAAGATGACAAAATGGACTCGTGAAGATGGACCCAAAGTCTAGCGACCAGTCTCAAATCGATGATGCAGTTGTAAAGAGCTATTTCGATGGGGCGGCTGGAACGACCGCCGCCGCTATGAGCATGATGGCGCATGGGCACAATCTACCGTCGAACGCGGTGGCCCACCGGCTAGCCAATGAGCAAAGTATCATCAGCAAATGGCTCGATGAGATTCAGCCCTCTGGCAAAGTGCTTGATGTCGGTTGTGGCGCAGGGGCGTGGGTTGAGATTTTTGCTGGCCGTTACGATAGTGCCATTGGAATCGAGCGTAGCGAGCTGATGGTCGAAGCTGCGAAAGATCGAGTTACTCATTTGGCTAATGCGCAGATCATATGCGGGGACGGCCGAAAGGACCTGCCTGCAGGATCATTCGATCTGATATTCGTGGGCGGACTCTTCATGTATCTCAGTGACGAAGATGCAGTGGAACTCCTTGATTCTTTGAAAGACCGTCTCAGTGCTGGCGGATCAATCATTCTGCGGGAATCGACTGTGCGGACCGGGGTACTGTTGGCTACAGGAGAATATCAAGCGATCTACCGAAGCGTCGATGTGTACCGTAATCTATTTCAAGAGTCCAAAATCACTTGCCTGGAGGTCAAGCAGAACCATGGCTACAGGAATATTGTGATGACGGAAGAATTAGTAAGTTTCCGCAGAAAGTGGCTACCCTTTTTGCCCAAAGATTCTGCCTTGCTGGGCAATCTTACCTGGTGGGCGCTAAAAGGGACGACGCCCATTAGTTTCTGGGCGTTGCCAAAGGCATTGTCTACACTGAACGTCCCTTGGCCTCGGTTGCAAAACCATTTCTTCCTGCTGCGAACCTCAGCTTAGAAGCCTTGGGTTAAAAAGCCTTCGGGAAAACCGTACCCATTGCCTCGGCGAAGTTGCGCCTGTGCTGCTTGATTCAAACCCAGTGCTATTCCACCCAGATAAAAGAGGCATAAACCGCGGTTAAGATTACGACGTACCCCGTGACAGCGTAATACCAGCGGCCTCCCAACTTCCCCATGCGAAAAGGCGCAACGTGCAGGTACGCTAAGAGCAATACCGTTGCGTAAAGAACGACAGCGAATATGTCGCTGTCGATGAATTTGTACAACAAGAACACAGCCGAAATAACAAGCGGTGAATTGTCGATCGTAAGACCGGCGTGGGCGCCATTTTCGTCGAGACCAAACACGTCAAAGTAAGCGAGGCGTAGAACCCCCGCTCCCACTATCGCTAGGGCCCCAGGGAAGAACCACGGGTTGAATTCACCGATACTTAGCAAGATGATTGCCGGCCCCACAGCCGAAGTAACTAAATCAACCAGAGAATCCATGTGGGCGCCGTATAGTTTTTGTGTCTCGGTCCTGTCCGGCATTCTTCGGGCGACCGATCCATCGTACCAATCCATCAGGACAGCCCAAAGAATCGCGATGATTGCGGCTGGAAAGTTCTGATTCAGCGCGAAGTAAATGGCAAGAAGCCCACTGCCCAGTCCAATCAACGTGACGATGTTGGCCCAATCAACAACAAAAGACAAAATATCCGGCAGACGGTCTTCGCCGCCCGGATTCTGTCCTAGGAATTTTGTACTCTTCAATTTCTCCTCTTCCGGTTGATCATGGTCTCGCATTCGCCCTCATCCCAATGAATTTAGGAGCCTGATAAAACAGCTTCCTAAGAAAAGGTTCCGGTTTGCCTTCATCATGCGTATCGGAAGCTAACGGTTAGCCGGCTACAGACCTGAAATGGAAAACTCGATGGGCAAATCTCCCAAATCTATTGTGACCGGACCGCCTCCGTGGGCTCCCTTTTGTATCAACAAAACGGCCATGCAGACCTCGCCATCCGGAGTTTCGGCTTCCTCGGCCACCTGGTGGAAATAACCGGTGCCGAGCAACGCTCTTGGATTGGGCTCCAACTGGAGAATGAAGTTGACCACTTCGTCTGCGTCGTTCACCACATACGGGACCGTGGCTTCAACGTCCGCGCCGTTGAATCGGATATTGTAAACCGAATTCCGCTGGTTTCCGATGCCCTTCAATAACCTTATGTCGGCGAGAACAAGCCTATTGGACACCCGGTACATCTCTTCCAGCATCCCTTGATAATTGGGTTCGTTATTGAAAACACTGGTGCAGTGCACTATGTCAAAAGTGTTGTCTTCAAAGGGCAACGAGAAACCTTCGGTGACAATGAATCTAGCCTCTGGGTATCGTTCCCGGGCTAATGCCACGGCTTGTTCAGACAGATCGATCCCGGTGTACTCGATATGAGGCTCGAAGGAGCGCATGATGTTGAAGAACCCGCCCGAAGCGCAGCCGACGTCTAGTACCTTAGCGCCCGGAAATAGCACCCGGGGTAGAAAGATCTTCTCAGACGGATAGAGGTCCGAAATCTCATGGCGATTTTGAGAGTAATAATCTATCGCGCTCTGATTTGACCACTCCTCGGCTGTACTCATACCACTGTACTCAATCGAAGGCCCCTATCAAATAACGGTGGCGCGGGAACGTACCATAAAACCGCCCAGCTAAACGACGGCTGTGGTGGCGAACATCCTTTCCGCGTCCCGAAGGTCCTTCAACGTATCAATCTCAGCCCATTTCCTGTTTCCGGTGCTCATGACCGCCATGCTCATATGCCCAGAGCCGATCACGCTGGCGAACACCGCTTCGTAGTATTGGTCGTCCAGACCATTTTTGAGAAATTCTTCCATCTTTGGAACTATGGATTCTGCCAATGAATCTTTGGATAGGCGATAGATATTAACGGTCTTAAGAGCGCGGCTATAGTCGAACTCAAGGCCTTGGTCCGACTTCAGGACCATCGACTTCGCGACGCCACCCTCAGCCAAGATGACTGTGCCGTCCATATGTGGCTGATACCGGTCTACCACGGCTACGTTTTGGTCGTCCGATAAGACCAGTTCACTGACCAGCAGATCGTCGAACACCAAGTCCGCCTCCAAGAGAAGAACATCATCGTCGAATACAGACCTGGCCAGCCACAGAGAATAGAGATTATTGGTAGAGTCGTAAGATTTGTTCTCTACATACGAAAGCCTTAAGCCCCGGTAGTCGGACCCAAAATAGTCACGCACCGACCCTGCCAAGTATCCCACTACAATGGTGCAATCTTTGATTCCGGCCCTTCGCAGAGAATCCAACTGGTATTCCATCATGGGTCTGCCAGCCACGTTGATTAGGCATTTTGGCCTAGCGCGAGTCAGAGGATCAAGTCTGGTGCCCATTCCGGCGGCCAATATTAGTCCTTTCATATTTACCTCGCGCCAACCGCATTGGTTTTGTCGGCTGGGATGAATTTCGTCAACCGCTTGAGGGCTTCAACGAGACGGCTGTTGTCTTCCTCGGTGCGGCAGGCGATACGTATAAAATTGCCTTGGAGACCGTCCTTCGACCCGCAGTTGTTGACTAAGACGCGGGAGTCCTCGAACAGCCGGTTCGTGAGGTCCTCACCAGTGAATCCATACAAGATCTCGCAGAGGACGAAGTTGCCCTGAGTGGGGAATGGATGCAGATAGGGAACCTCAGTTAGCCCCCGGACCAATTCGCGGGTCGCGTCCCTAACTTGGCGGCAAGACTCGGCGTATTCCATCTGGTAATCGCCCATCTCATCTAGGAAATATTGGGCGAATGAATTGATACTCCAGATTGGCAGATCGTTGCGCAGGTCGGTCAGCCGCTCTGCATCCCCGGTGGCCGCGTAGCCAAGGCGAATGCCCGGTATCCCGCAGTTCTTGGATAGACTTTTAAGCACCAACAGATTGGGGTATTCGTGAATCAGGTCTAACGCCGATGGGTCGGTCTCTGCATCGACAAAGTCTAAGAATGACTCGTCCACCAAGACCAAGTTCAGAGACCTCATGCGGTCTAGGAAATAAACCAGGTCGGCTTTCGACAAATAACTACCCGTTGGGTTGTTTGGACGGATGAGGAGAGCAGAGTCGGAGCCTGTATCTTTTACGTGGTCGATAAACGCGTCAATATCCAAGTCAAATCGCTCTGCCGTCATAAACGGAGAGACCTCTCGCCCCAATATCTTGGCGCGGTTCACGAACTCTTCAAATGTTGGCATTGGGACTGCCAGACAGTGTACATACCGTGCCACCACCGCGTTAATGAGCTCACTAGCCCCATTACCCACCACCAATTCCTTTTCACTTAGGCCCACTTGGGCGGCCAATAATGACGATAGGTACCAATTTGTTGATGGGTAACTACCTATCAGCTCGGGCAATCTCGCCTGCATATCTTCAATCATTCGGCGGGGCGGAAAGTACCGGTTTGTCATATAGCAAAAATCTAGGACGTTTTGGTTCCAATACCCACCGTAAAGGGAAGAAAGCTGGGTAAGTTCTTTGTTTTGCATAGTGCACTCCAATGGGTACAAGGATTCCGCGCATACAAAAAACGCGCAGATACACGAAGATAAAAGAAATCGTCAATCAAGGATTGCGACCCGCACTGTGGTTATAGCAAACCCTGGATTCCCGAAGGAACATAGATGGCGGTGCTAGCCTCGATTGAATAGGCAGCTAAGAGGGAATAGAGAAAGAGGAGAGAAGCTAACGGAAGGAAAGGAGAATATGTGCCAAGTCTTTGAAGCCGGTTACGCCGGAGTTGATGGGGAAAGATTTATTCATAGATGGGCCTCCGTGAATCGACAAGTGGCACCCAAACATTGACATGAGGGCCAGACGATTCGGCCTAATACTACCACGAATCAGCAAATCAGGTGACCGCTTACGCACGTTTTGTGATAGCAAGCTTGTTTCCGTCCAACTTCGGCCTGAGTATACGCCTCTGTTTGCTTACAGCATTTCGAAGGAAAACGGTTATATAGGCGATAAGCGGTCATTCTGAGCCTGTCGGAAGGCTGGCGTAAGCCATGTTCGGGCTAAGCCTTTAACCCAGCTGTCTCAAATGCTCCTGAAACAAGGCCACAGACTTCTCCTCAGGCACGCCCATGAAATACCGCAGGCCCTGGGTGTACTGGTGGATCTCTTGAGGGTGGACCGGGACACGATCACTGGGGCCAGAGACGCGGTAAAGGCCGTCAGCCCAGTCTTGCAGGCTGGTGTAGAGCGAGTCTTCTATTATCAAGGCGTCCTGCCGCTCGAGGTCTTCCCTGAGCACCCACCGGGCCAATACAAACGGCAAGCCCGTCCACGAATGCCATTCATCGCCCAGGTCATAGGTGTGCTCGTAACCCCGCAGGCCACGGCGGTGGCGCAGCCCCAGGTTGCCGATCATCAACTGGCCGTCGTTGGGCTCGTCAGGACTGACGTAAGCAGCCGGGGTTACACCGTGTTTCACAGAAAGTAAGACCTGTAGCAACTTGGTGGCCGTGGGCGCTTCTTCCGGTACGGCTATCGTGCTACCTGCTAGTTCTTCGATCGGTATCTTGCTGTGGAACTTGATACTGACGGCAGAATTTACGACCGCTACGCAGAAACCCGATACCAACCGCAGTCCGGCCGGTAGATCGAAGGTGTTCACTAACGGCACGAGCCCGCCCTGCAAGCGACCTTCCGCGATGGCGCCAACCATCTCGTTGGGCAACACTTCTTCGACTTCGATCCCTCTCTTGCTCATGTCGAAGTACATGGCCTCGGAGCTGAGATATGGAGTCCGGCCTACTTTATTGGGCACGTGCTAGCACCGATTATGGTTTCTTGAAGATAAATAGGGCCTCGATATTCGAGGCCCTATTGCTTGCTGTTTGAGGGCTGGGTTAGCCCGGATGAATCAGGTCAGTTTAGAGTCGCGGTCCGGCGAAGGTCGACGACTGGGTCTTGTAGACCTGGATGCGATTACGGGCCGACTCGGGCACGAAGATGTTGCCTTCGTCGTCCACGGTCACTCCCGTCGGTCCCCAGAAGTCCTTCTCGCGCTCCAGTCCCTGGGCCCGCTCTCGCTCGCCCCACATCTCTGCGTTGGCGTCGAGCTTGTCTTTCGCCCACTTGGAGATGCCGGCCTCGCCGGTCTTGGCGGCTACGAAGGTGCCTTCGTGGTCGAAGACCTGCATCCGGTTGTTGAGCCAGTCGGCGACGTAGATGACACCGTCCCGGTCAACGGCCACGCCGGTCGGCCGGTCGAACTCGCCCTCGCCTGAACCGGAGCTCCCGAACTTCATCAGGAACGTGCCGTCGGGGCTGAATTTCTGGATGCGGTCATTGCGCCAGTCGGCGATGAAGATATCACCATGGCTGTCGATGGTGATGCCCCAGGGCATATTGAACTCGCCGTCACCGCTGCCGTAGGAGCCGAACTTGGCGAGGAACTTGCCGTCTTTGCTGAACTTCTGTACCCGGTGGTTGTTGCTGTCCACGATGTAGAGGTTGTCGTCGGCGTCGAAGGCCATGCCCGAAGGCCGGTCAAGCTCGCCGTCGCCGGAACCGGTTTTCTCTTCCCACTTGCCCAGGTACTCGCCGTCCTTGGAGAAAGAGGAGATGCGGTTCAGCCATTCATCGGATATGAACAGGTTTTCCTGGCTATCCAACGCGATGCAGGTGGGCCAGACCAGAGAGCCGTCGTCCTGGTTGAATTCGTGCGGGCCCTGGAAGGTGATACCCCGGGCGAATGTCGAGATGTACTCTTCGTCTGTGGTGCAGACGGTAACGCGGACCCCTTCCGGGCGGAATTCCGTGCCCCGGCAGAGGACGTACATGATGCCGTCTTTGCCCCGGGCGACATGTACCGGGTAGTTGAATCCAGGGCCGAACTGCTCACCGCGGCCGATGGTCTTGGTGTATTGCACGCTTATGTGTGAAATCTCTGTAGTCATCTTTCCTCACAGAGTTAGATTTTCCTGTTGGCTTTAGTTGCTGGTTCTAGACGAAGGCCAGTTGTTCGAACTCGCCGTTGACGATGGGTTTGGCGTCCAGACCCATCCATTTTTCCAGGATGGTGGAGTAGACGCTGCGGAAGTCGGTGTTGAACTGCAGGTCGCCATCATCCAACTTATCGGCGTCCAGAGACGGGTATTCCCCATAGAGTCCGCCCTTGACCTGGTCCCCGATGATGAAGCAGTGTCCGCCGGCGCCGTGATCGGTGCCGGAACCGTTGTCTTTGACGCGGCGTCCGAACTCAGTGAAGACCAAGAGCAACACGTCTTCCCCGGCGTTGTGCTCTTTAAGGTCGTCATAGAAATCACCGACGGCCCGGCTGGTCTCACTCCAGAGCCTGGTGTGGTTGGCCAGTTGGCCGGCGTGGGTGTCAAAGCTGTTGAACGGAGCCGTGGTGTAGAGCACACGGGTGCCGAACCCGGCCAGGTGGGTTTGCGCGATGTTCCGCATGTATTGGCTCACGGTGTCGGAGCCGTACTCCACGGTGGAGGAGTACATACCGGGAGCAGAGCTGAGGATGTCGGCTCCTTTTAGAGCGTCAAGACCGGTGTGGGCGAGGTAGTCGTTCACCGCACCCTGTCCAATCATAGGTGTATAGACCTTGGAGAAGACATCGAGCGCCTTCATCCGTTGGTCGGTGTCGTCGATTCCGGTGAGGACGCCATAGGTCTCCAGGTTTCCCACAGAAGCCGCAGCAACACCTGGCGCCACCAAGGCCCGGGGCAGCCCGCGTCCGAAGTTCACCGCGGTTAGAACGTTTTCGCCCTTCGGGTCGAGGTCGCGGACGACACGGCCCAGCCAACCTTCGTCACCTATCTTGGCTGGTTCGCAGGTGTGCCAGATGTCCATGGACCGGAAGTGAGAGCGGCTACCGGTGGGATAGCCGACGCCCTGAATGATCGCCATATGACCTTCGTCATATATGTTTTTCATGGGGACCATGTTGGGGTTGAAACCGATGTCGTCATTGATGGGCAGGACCTGGTCCTCCGGCACCACAACGCTGGTTCGGTTGTCGAAGTATTTGGGATTGCCGTAGGGGACGATCGTGTTAAGGGCATCGTTCCCGCCGGCCAATTGAAGGACCACTAATACCGGGTCTTTCTTAGTTGATGTCATATGTGATCTCCGGGGCGGCCCGGCTGCAAACTCAGCAGACCTGGGCAGCTAATTTTCTATTTGTCCGGCCGAAATGTTATTCGCCCAACAAGACCGAAGGCCTATGCGAACAGGTACTCAGTAGTGGCGACTATCGACTGGAGCATGGTGGCCACCTGAGTTGGGAATTCGTCGGAATCACTGCGGATCTCCCCGTCGCTGCCGGCAAGTTCCAATAGCTGTTTCTGGGTCTCATCGGCCAGGCGATAAGCGCCCAGATTCTCCAAACAGCCGTCTACCAATTGCTCGGCAGTCAGGACCGGACCCAAGCTACTCAGCCGGTTGATGATGTCTTTGATGCCGGTGTGATTGATGTTGCCAACCTGATCGGCGGTGAAGTTGATGCGCTCGACCAACGTACCGGAGTCGATCCACTCCCGGCCGGTATGCCAACCCTCAACCGTGGGCGGGTTCAGCAGGTCCTGGCCCATGAATCGGATGTTCATGGTCATCATGTCCAAACCGGGCCTGGGGAACTTGAAATCCCCCACCAGTTTCAGAGTGCCGACCACGGTCTCAGCCGGGCTTTTCACCTTGGCGAACTTGGCGTTCTTGAAGAAGTCCGACTTGAACAGCACCCGCAGCATGGCGGTGATGTTGTAGTTGGAGCGGAAGTATTCCTCTTCTAGCATCTTGATCGCTTCGATGTCGAGGGGCGGGGTGTCCTTCCAGGCGGGTACCTGGGGTTCATCGGCTACGAAGAAGTTGTAGAGGTGGCGCGCCACGAAACGGGCGGTGGCCGGCTGCTTGATGATGATGTCTACGATGTCTTCGCCGTTGAAGTTTCCGGTCTCGCCCAGGAAAGTCTTTTCTTCGTCGTCATGGTCGCGGGGGTCGTACATGAACTTGGCTTCGTACTTTCCGTAGGGGTAGCGGGGGATGGAGTTGGTGACGGTCCAGCCGGTGAAGGCCCGGGCCGCTTCCTTGACGTCGTCCTCGCTGTAGTTGAAATCGCCGTCCATGCCCACGCCAAGGGAGAATAGCTCCAGGAGCTCACGCCCCCAGTTCTCGTTGATGGCGCCCTTGTGGCTCATGCAGTTGTCCAGATAGAAGACCATGGCCGGGTCTTTGCACAGACCTTTAAGCAACTCATGGAAGCTGCCCATGCCCACGGTCCGGAACATATCCAGTTCCATGGACTGCTGCTTGGGATATTCACACTTGGCATGACCGGTGACCAGCACGCAGTGCCAGAAGAGGGCGATCTTCTCTTGAAGAGGACGCTTGGAGTTGATCATGCGGAAGGTCCATTCTTCTTGCTGACCTTCCAGTCCGGCCTGGGAGAGCCAGTCCACTTTGTAGCGCATCATGAGATCACGCTCCATAGGAGGCTGCGACTCGGGGTCTAGGAGTTCTTCAACAGTTGCGTCGTACCCTTTCGCGGCCCTGGCCTGGAGCTCTTCCAGGGGGGCGCCAAAGCCGGCGCGGCGCATCAGGTGGGCGATCAGTGATATATCTTGATCAGGCAATTGTTTCCTCCCAATTCGACAATTTGCTGGGACCTATCTGGGGCAGTGGTTACGGAATTCGGCTTATTCCACAGCTAATGCGCGTGATATCCAGCACTCCATCCCAGGTCTCGTTGTAACCTAGTTAGCACGCCAAAAATCGCACCGGAACCACTAGCGCATCATATTACCAGCCCCGCTTGTCGTCAATAAGAAGCGTGGCGATATATTCGCGAAACCGTGGGTAAAGGCCTGCCGGGGTTAATCTATGCGACGGTGATGCCCAGCTCTGCCTGGATCCCCTTGATGGTCTCCCCACGAGAGCGTTGGGGTTTCCGCACGCGGCGTCCGATGGGCTCGTTCTCGACCTTGGGAATCATTTTCATGGCGACGAAAACGGGCCCTTCTTCCTTCATGATCTGTTCGATGCTGTCGGCGAAATCTTCCAGGTTGTCGAACGAGAAGGTCTTCTTATACCCGGCTTCCTTAGCCATGCCGGCGTAGTTGATGTTGCCGGCGTTGGGTACTGGCTGCCCGCCGGTGGTGGCGTAGCATTCGTTGTCCATCAGGAAGTGGATGAAGTTCTTCGGTTTCATCCCGGCAACGGTGCCAAGGACGCCCATGTTCATCTGAAGAGCGCCTTCAGAATCGAAGAGCACTACTTTTTCGTCGGGTTGGGCAAGCGCAAAACCCAGGGCTGCCGTGTTGGTCTGGCCCATGGCGCCCTGGAGGGACAGGTCGCGGCCCTCGTCCTCGGAGACCTCTCTCCAGTCTCGGCCGGAGGTGCCGGTTACCAGAACGATAGCCTTGTCGCGATGGGGCTGGAAGGCCCGGAACATATCTGCTGAGTCGAACATTTTATCTCCGCCGCAGTTAACTGCGGGCATTAATTATCGGATTAGCCTGAATAATATGAAGCTGAGGGAACCCTCTCTACATCCTGTTGAAGCCGTGGTATTCGTCGCCGACCAAGACGGCGACGGGCTTGTTGGTGGCCTTGGCTTCTTCGAACGCCACCGAGATCCGGGAAGCGTCGTCGTCCGTCTCCATCAGGTAGTAGTTGATACCCATGGCGTGGAGGAAAGTCTCGGTGTAACGGGCGGCGGAGTCGGTGATGACGCCGTGTCGGGTCCAACCGCGGTAGCCGATCAGCATGACCAGCGGGAATCCCGCGTCGATGGACATCCCGCGGATGGAGTCGCCGGATTCCATCATGCCGGTGTTCTGGATGACGCAGACGGGGACCTTCCCGCCGACGATCAGTCCAAGGGCGATGGCGAATGTCTCACCTTCCCGGGACGTGGGGACAACGCTGAGCCAGTCTTGTTCCTTCATCAGTTCGTAGAGGTAGTTGGTTTCGCTGTCGGGGATGGTCACGATGTGGGTGACGCAGTTCTTCTTAAACTCTGCGACCAGAGATTCGGGTTTGAGCAGTGCTGCTTGTTGTTGCACCATGGGCTTGTTCCTCCGTAAGTGATTATCAGACCCGGTGCGTCTTCTTGTTATTGGGCAAAATGCCTATAAACAGGAGGCTGGCACGGGGCTTGCTTGGCAATTTTGGGGCGCCTCATTATATTAACCATACGATCTGGCAGTCAATCTCAAAATGACCTGGCCCCGGTGTCACGCAGACTCCGGTTTTGCCCAGGGTATTTGTGTATCATTGGTGGGCGGCCGTCCGGGAGGCATTATCAAAGAGATGTCTCTTATTGGGCAGGGCTCCTCAAGATTTCTCCCCTCCGTCCTGCGTTCCAGGACGGTAAGGCTTTCATAGATGCTTCTCGCGTCCCGACTCAGGGATAAATTTCCCTTTTATTACGGCTGGATAGTCGTCGCCGCCTCAAGCACGGTCGTATTCGCCCGGATGGCGCCGGCCATCACCACTCTCACAGTACTCATATTCCCGATATCCCAGCAGATGGGCTGGAGCCGAACGGTCATCGCAGGTTCGGTCAGCGCGGGCGCAATCGCATCGTTGGTGCTTTCTCCGGTGGTCGGCTGGGCCATAGACCGATTCGGGGCGCGTCCGGTGTTGGTCATCAGCGTATTGGGTCTGGGCATAGCCATGACGTCTTTGGCCTGGGCCACCATCCCTTTGACTTTCTACATCGCCTTTGCCGCAGGGCGGGTCGTCTTCCACACCTCAGCCCCCATCGGCGCCAGTACCGTCGCCTCACGTTGGTTCATCAGGAGGCGAGGTCGGGCCATCGGCATCATATTCTTGTTCGGCGCAGTGGGCGGCATCGTCTACACCATGGTGGCTTCGTTAGTGGTTGAGAGCTATGGGTTGAAGACAACCTGGATCGTCATCGGCATACTGGTGCTCGCAATCTCGGTAGCTCCGTCTTTTTTCTTGGTTGTCGAGCGGCCCGAAGATATCGGCCTGCTGCCGGACGGGGACGAGCCAGATGACGTGCCGGCGAAGAATAATCTCCCGGCTGCCTCTGGTATCTCCAATCTCCAGCAGACCGATGAAGACTCATGGACGCTGCATGATGCCGTGCGCACCAGGCCCTTCTGGCTGCTGGTCGCCATGGGGTTCACCACGTTTTTCGTGCATACCAGTATCGGCGTGCACATGGGAGCTTACTTCCGGGATATTGGCCTAAGTGCCACGTCCGCTGCACTGGCGGTTAGCGTGAGTTGGACCGTATCAGCGGTCGGCAGTGTAACCTGGGGCTGGATCACCGACCGCATCCAGGTGCGCTACGCCTACTGCGGCATGTTTTTGGTGCAGGCCGGGAGCACCCTCTACCTGATCTTGGCGGGCGGCACGGTCGGTGTGTTCTTGGCCGCCGGCTTCTTCGGCATAGTTTCCGCCGGATCAAACGTGGTGCCCTCGGTGATGTACGCCAATTATTTCGGCCGGTCTTCGCTGGGCAAGATACGGGGACTGGGAGAAGTGGGAGTGTTGTTGGGTCAGGCGACCGGGCCGGTGATCGCCGGCGTCCTGTTCGAGCTACGGGGCAGCTACAGCATGATCTTCTCCGTCTTTGTGGTACTGGCGCTTGCCTGTAGTGTGTTGGTGTTGCAGGCCAAGCCTCCAGTGAGAAGACAGGCCCAAAGTGTCGGCTTACATGCTTGATCGAATATCGCTGTCATCCAGACTGAAGAATGCCCTGCCCTTCTTCTACGGCTGGGTGGTTGTTGGCGCATCCAGCACGGCTATCTTCGCCAGAATGGCGCCCAACATCACCACCCTAACGATCTTCATATTCCCTCTGTCCCAGGAATTTGGCTGGAGCCGCACACTGATCAGCGGGTCGGTCAGTGCCGGTGCATTGGCGGCGTTGGTCTTATCCCCGGCGGTGGGTTGGTGTATCGACAAGTTTGGTGCGCGTCCGGTCTTGATTATCAGCGTATTGATCATGGGCGTGGCCATGATATCCATGGCTTGGGCAACCATTCCTCTGACCTTCTACGTGGCTTTCGCGTCTGCCAGAGTGATCTTCCACACCTCGGCCCCGATCGGCGCCAGCACTGTATCGGCGCGGTGGTTCATCAAGAAACGAGGCCGGGCTATCGGGGTGATCTTCCTTGGCGGGGCTATCGGCGGCCTGATCTTCACCATGTTGGCAGCGCAGATGATCGATCATTACGGCATGAAAACCGCCTGGATCACCATCGGGCTGGTGGTGCTGGCCGTGTCATTGGCGCCTTGCCTATTTTTGGTGGTGGAGCGTCCCGAGGACATGGGGCTGCTCCCGGATAATGACCAGCCAGCCATAGTTGACGAATCCGATGAAAATACCGACCCGCAGGCTGGTCCCATCACTAGCCCATATGAAGAGGATTCATGGTCACTGTCCGATGCCATGAAGACCAAGGCGTTCTGGATATTATTCTTTATGGGCATGGCGATGTTCTGCGTGAACACCGGTACCAACGTCCACATCGGCGCTTACTACCGGGACCAGGGACTATCCCTCACGCTGGCTGCCGTGGTCATCAGCTTCAGCTGGCTGATATCGGCGTTTGGCAGCGTCGTTTGGGGCTGGGTACTGGAGAAGATCGAAGCGCGTTACGCCTACTCCATGGTGTTCGTCATCCTCGGAGTCAGCACCGTCTATCTTCTTTCGGTGGACAGCACCGCCGAGGCTTTGGTGGCCGCTGGGCTGATCGGCTCGGTATCATCAGGCTCAAATGTCATAATATCCATCCTGTATGCTAATTATTATGGTCGTAACTCGCTGGGCCGGATAAGGGGAGTTAGTGAGACGGGAGTGCTGCTGGGCCAGTCGGTCGGGCCGCTGTTGGCGGGGATCTTGTTCGACACCCAGGGCAGCTATACCTTCGTGTTCGTGCTCTTTAGCGGTATTGCCTTGGCTTGCAGCGTTGTAGTGCTCGCTGCCAAGCCGCCGGTACGGCCCATTCAAACTCGGACCACTCAAGAGTCGCTGTATTGATCCATCAGCCGCCAGGAGGGCGCTTGTAATGCCAGACAACCCAGACCGAAAGATGCTGCTGGTGGCCTTTTTGCAGGCCTCCAACTGCTCGAACTACACCGGTTCTTGGCGTCATCCTGAGACTGATCCAGGGTTCTTGGACCTGGAGTTCTACCAGAATATCGCGGCGACGTTGGAGCGCGGCAGGTTCCATATGGCGTTCATTGACGACCGCCTGGCCATGCCGAGCCGCTTTGGCGATTCGTTTGAGGAAGCCGTTGAGAACGGCATCCGGGTGGTCAAATTAGACCTGATTCCAATCATCACTGCCATGGGTCTGGCGACCAAGCACCTTGGGCTGGGCGCAACTTACTCCACGACCTACTACTCGCCCTTCCACGTTGCCCGGTTGTTCTCCTCGTTGGACCACTTCACCAGGGGCCGGGCCGCCTGGAACGTGGTGACGTCGCTCAATGATTCCGAGGCCCAAAACTTCGGAGTGGAAGAACACCTGGAGCACGACGACCGGTATGACGTGGCCGACGAGTTCCTACAGGCCACCTCCGAGCTTTGGGACTCCTGGGAGGACGGCGCGGTGGTGCTGGACAAGCAGACCGGCAGGTTCGCCGATGCGGATAAGGTCCACCGTGTTGATTACTCGGGGAAGTGGTTCCAGGTGCGCGGTCCCCTGACCGTCCCCAGGCCGCCACAGGGCCATCCAGTGCTGATACAGGCCGGCCAGTCTGAAAGAGGGAGAGAGTTTGCCGCTCGCTGGGGTGAGCTGCTCTTCGTGATTTACCCCACCCCCGAGGGCTGCAAGGCCTACCGGGACGACCTGAAAAAGAGGGCGCAAGCCGCAGGGCGTGACCCAGACTCGGTGCAGGTGGCACCGGCGGTTTATGTGGTGGTCGCCGAGACCGAAGAAGAAGCGCAACAAAAACTGGAGCAGATCGAGGGACTAGCCAACCTGGCCGACTCGCTGACGCTGCTCTCGGAAGTCTTCAATTACGACTTCTCCCAGCACCCGGTGGATGAGCCGCTGTCCGATGAGATATTGGCGTCCATGACCGGGCTCAGGGGTTTCTTGGACCGGGTGATCGAGCTGAGCGGCACACCGAATCCCAGCGTCAACGACTTCGTAAAGTGGTCCGGACGGGGCACCCTCCGCGAGCTTCCGCTGTTTACGGGCACCCCGGTCCAGGTCGCTGACCAGATGGAGTCTTGGTTTCAGGCCGAGGCCTGCGACGGTTTTGTCCTGGCTGCGACCCACATGCCGGGCGCCTACGAGGACTTCGTCAATCTCGTAGTGCCCGAACTGCAACGCCGCGGCCTGTTTCGTGAAGACTATTCCGAAGGCACTCTTCGGGATAACCTAGGCCTTGCGAGACCTTAATTAACTGGACGTGTACTCCACAACCAAAACCGGTCTTCCGGTCGCTTCCGAGTTCTCGGAGCTGTCGAAGCGGTTGGCAGTCTGATTCTTGGACTCGTCGCCCTTGATTAGCCAGCCGGAGTTCCCGGTCGGGTCGTCAACCCAGGCTTGGACGTCAGCTATCATCTGGCTGGTCGACTCCCACGTGTAAGCCCCGCGCCCATTCACCGTCACCGTGGCGCTGGCGTCTGGCGAGAAATCCCCACCAGGGCTGTCCCAGGCCTCGGAACCGAACACCCGGTGGGTCCAGGTTACATCGCCGTCCGTGGCATCAGCCGCCGCTCCCGACCCTTCATTGCCAAGAGCATCGGCGACCCCTTCCTGCCAGGCGCCCAATAGCGGGTGTATCCCGATCTCGGTTGCGCTGGCGATGGAACGCGACACGGTCAGAGTGAGCGAGACCGCAGTGACCGTAGACCCTGCCGGAATCGCGGCTCCGATGTCAAAGGCGATGACGCTGCGGCGAATGTCGCCTTCCCGGGTCGTTCCTGCGAACAACCATTCACCGGCCCCGTTGTTGGTCTGATCGCCCAGGCTTTGATACAGGGTGTCGTCCCCATTAGAACTCAGGGACGCTACTGCCAACGGCTTTCAAATATCGCCGCAAGAGCTGTATACCCCGGCGTCTCCGTCCGTGTGCAGGTTAACCGCGAAGTTGCCGCTGATCAGTGAATCAAGCGTGGCGTCAATGGTGATTGAGGAGATGGCTACGGAGGTGTCGCTCAAAGCGTGGGCCACCCCGCCCAGTTCGGCACAGCTACCCTCGTGGATGTGGGCCAAGGCTGAGATGCCGGCGGTTGCCAATACCACGACCTCGGTCTGGTCTCCTCTGGCGCTCAGAGTTACGAACCCGGACTGCCCGGAGCCGTTCATCTCATCCAGCGATATGGTTAGGGAATCGCTTTCGGCTGCAAGGTTTCCACAGCTGGTGTAAACCCCTGCGTCTCCCGCGGTGTGTGTATTGATCGCGAAGGCGCCAGTCAGGAGGCTGCTCAATGACGCTTCGATGTTGGTGACCGAAGCTCCTGAACCGCCTTCGAAGCTCGTTAGGGCATGGGCGACTCCGCCAAGGTCGGCGGGGGCGCATTGACCCTCGTGTATGTGGACTGCCTCTGTCTCCGAACTACCGGAGGTCAGGCTGAGGGAGACATTGGTGAAGCTGCCCCATGCATTCAGCACAGCAGTGCCGGTCTGCCCCGAGCCGTTCTGCTCGCCGAGTACGATGGACGTGAGATCAGAGTTACTGATCACGAACCAGACTTCACCCCGGTTTTGGCCGAGGGCGTCTCCGGGCTTCTCGTCTGCGGCAAAGTAATACAGGGGATTGCTGTCAAAGGTGACCTGCTTGGAGCCGTCCTCCCGGGTGGTCGTCCCGATCCGGGCGGCGGATACGCCTTCGCCGGCTGCCGGGTCTTCAACCGTTATCAGCGGAGGCCAGGCCAAGGCACAGCCACCGGCGCAGTTGGAGACGTTGGGTTCGTCTTTGGTGTATAGGTACAAGGAACGTCCGGCTGCATCGGTCAAGATGGTGCCCTGCTCGGCGTTCTCAGTCGCATTCACCGGAGCGTTGGTGTAAACCGCGCCGCCATCGGTCGTCAGCACGAACCATACACCGCCCCGGTCCTGGCCCAAGGCGTCTCCGGGCTTTTCGTCGGGTGCGAAATAGTACAGCGGCCAGCCGTTATACGTGACTTGATTGGCGCCGTCGCCCCGGCTGATCGAGCCGATCCGGTCTTCAGACAATCCTTCACCAGCTGCCGGGTCATCAACAGTTAGCACCGGCGGCCAGGCCAATGCACAGCCACCGGCGCAATTGGAAATTTCGCGTTCGTCTCGGGTGTAGAGATAGAGTGAATTACCGTCGGAGTCGGTCAATATCGTGCCCAGAGTTGCGTTCTCCGTGGCATTCACGGTCGCGGCGGTCTTGATGGGACCTCCGTCAGGGGATACCAAGTACCACACATCGCCCCGGTCTTGGCCCAGGGTATCTCCTGAATCAGCGTCGGTGGCGAAGTAATAAAGAGGTTTGCCGTTGTAGGTGACATGCTGGGAGCCGTCTTCCCGTTCGAAGGTCGACAGCCTCTCGGAATCGAGGCCGTCTCCGGCTGAAGTGCTGTCGATGGTCAGCAGCGGCGGCCACGCTTCGGCACAACCACCCGAGCAATTGGAGATATTCCGCTCGTCCTTGGTGAACAGGTACAGAGTCATGCCGTCGGCGTCCACCAGATGTGGACCGGCGGAACCCTGGCTACTCACTTCGATCGATGCGTTTACCAGTTCCATCGCCGGCGCCGCGGCGGTGGGACCAGGTGTTGTCGCAGTGGGATCTGGGGTCACTGCCGTTGGGTCTGGAGTTGCAGTTGCTGCGGGTGGCGGCTGTGGGGTGTTCGTTGCTGCCGGCTGCGCGACCGCAGTGGGGTCGTCGCCACCGCAAGCGGCGATCAAGAGCGGGGCCAATATGCCCATCAAAACCAGGAACAGACCCCGAGAGGGCCTGGGAATCCTCAAGGAATTCACTAAAGTTGAAAGACCAAACATGCAGTTTCTCCTCATATATCGTCCGGTGACTCACTGGAAAAGAGTCAAGCAACAGACATTACGGGGGAGAAACTATCTTGGATCAAATACCGGCTAGGATGAAGTCAGCGGGACCTCGAAGATTGCGGGACTGCCAGCCGGGGGAGACTCGCCGCCAACGCTAAGAATGATGTCCAATTTTTTAAGCCTGCCGGGGTCGCCTTCTAGGATCAACCACATCTCGTTGTCATAACGCCACATCTTGTGCACCGACACCGTGCCATCCGACTCGGTGAGACGGGCCTGGTATACCGCGTCTTCGCCGGCCGGAAGGCCCCAGACCAACAAACAAGCGGTGCCGGTATCCGTGGCATAGGCCAATGAGCCAGCGGCTGCTGACACGTCGCCAGTACCGTTGAACCGCCACCAATGGTCGGCCTGGCCCATGATCTCCAGGCCGTCGTAGGTGAGGCTCAACCGACGCTGGGCGGAGGCAAGGCCGTCGTCATTCTGGGAGCCCCAGACAGACACAACCACTACCACGACAACAAGGGCCGTGATAACTGCACCTACCGGTAGCGGCCAGAGAACCGGCCTGCGCCACCAAGGGGATTTGTTCTCTGGTTTTGCTTGGGCGGCTGGAGTGGACACCCGGGGTTCGGACCTGGCTGATGCCATGATCCGCGCCCGAAGTCCGGCCGGCGGGTCGGATGCCTCGGTCATGCGAGATAATCCATCAGCCAAAGGGCGTAGCTCGGCGACACTGGCGATACACTCCGGGCAAGATGCCAGGTGGGCCTCGAACAACTTGAGGTCATCAGCGTCCAACGCTGAGATAACGTAGCCGGCGGCTAGGCCGGCGATTTCATCATGGCTCATCCGTTGAGCCTCCTAGTCCCGTTTCCTGTAATAGTCCACGGAGTTTCGCCATTCCGATTCGGATGCGTCCCTTCACGGTCCCCAAGGGGATGTCCTTCAACTCGGATATCTCCCTCTGTGTGTAGCCTTCAAAATAAGCCAATTCGATGGTTTCCCGTTGTTCTTTGGGGATCATAGCCAGGCATCTCCTGAGTAGCTCCCCATCCAGGGTATTTGAGGCCTCAAGCCAAGTGTCGCTGAGGGCCTCGGGCAGCCGTTCCAGCTCCAGTGGCAGTTCGCGCGGAACGATACCCCGACGCTTTCTGCCAACGTCTATCGCCCGGTGGTGGACCACGGCCATGATCCAGGTCCGTGCCGTGCCTCGGGTGGTCGAGAATGACCCAGACCGGCGCCAGATGTTGATGAACGCTTCCTGAACGGCATCCTCGGCCGCCTGAACGTCGCCAAGCATCCGGTAGGCCAGAGAATATGCAGGTTTCCCGTAGCGGTCGTACAGAGCGCCCAGGGCATCCTCATTTCCCAGGTGTAGGAGCTGCAGCGGTACCTCGTCTGTTAATTCTTCCATTTAATCTTACGTTTGCAAAAGGTTATGTGGATCAAAATCAGGTATTAGTATCATGAAAACGCCTTGGAGATTTGCAAGTGCCGAAGCTCCTAGGCACCTGAATCGTACGTGAAATCATACCAGAACCTGTTTCAGGTATATCTCAGGGATCGGTGGAGTCAAGCCAAGATCGTCGCGGCCACGGAATCAGCCCCCGGCCCAATTACAACCCTCCAGAATGTATACTGCTGAGACCCCGCAGGGGGGAATCACCCAGAGAGACAAGATTCTCCAGAGAGGACGCGACCGATATGGCCGAGGTTGATGACCGGATCGAACTTGATTGGGACGCCCTGGAAGTCGGCGAGACCTTTGACAAGTTCGAATATCTACTGACTCAAGAGATGATCGATACCTACCGGAAAGGTGTGATGGACCCGGAGGCCAGCTTCCCGACCATCGCCCATAAGGTTGATGTACGACAGTACAACGACAAATACACCGACGCCGGATCGGTGAACGCCAGGTGCGCGTTTCATTGCTACAACCCTCCGGTGGCCGGCAAGCGGTTGATCGTTACCGCCTGGATCGCAGACAAATATCTGCGCCGGGGGAAGAACTACATCGTTACCGAGGCCGTGTCGGTGGACGAAGACGGCCGACTGATCGACCGGGTAATCACCCACGAACTGAAGCAGCCGTCGGAGGTGGGCAAGAAATGGGGAGGGTAATCAGAAACTACGAAGAGGGCGATGAGATAACGCCCCTGGTGAAAGAGCTGACCCAAGAAGCCATAAACCTTTTCGAGGGGAGCGCCGGCAACACTGGGCCATCCCAGTTCACCGACGAGCATGCCGCTAAAGAGGTCTTGGGCACCGAGGGCACCGTGGCGTCGGGGCGCATGTCCCTGACGTTCGCCATCGAGATGTTGCGGAGACACTTCAGCCCGGAGGTGTTCAACCACACCGGCACGGTGGACCTGAGGTTTCTGCGGCCCGTCAGGCCCGGCGACACAATCACCTTCACCGGCAAGGTAACTGGGGTCTCAAGAGAAGCCAACGGCAACCGAGTTTCGGTTGACTTAGAGGTCAAGAACCAGAAGGGAGACACCACCGGGATCGGCCAAGGGAGCGCCATCGTACCCAATGCCTTCCTTCCCCCGGAAGATCTTTAGCTCGGAGCTTTCAGCTTTCAGCTATCAGCCGTCAGCTATAAAAAGACCCGGCGTCGAAGACGCCGGGTCTTTTGGTTTCCTGAAAGCTGACCGCTGGCCGCTGACAGCTTTTACCCCCAGCGCGGGGCCTCGTCGGGGTTGATGCCCAACGATAACTTCCCGATGACTTCCATGGCCAACTGGGAATTGCCAGGGTGAATCCGGCCCAGCCGGGCGTCACGCCACAGCCGTTCGAATCCGCTCTTCTTGAATATGGAGCCCCCTCCCAGAATGTCCATGGCATCGTCAACGACCTTCCAGGAGCCATGGGAAGCATGGTACTTGGCTGCCATCAACTTGATCGCCCAGGCGTGCCCGTGGTCCACACCGTCGGACCATTCTTGGGCTATTCGGTCGATGTGTGCCCCGATGCCTTCCATCTCGATGACCATTTCCGCGATGGCATGCTGGTATTCCGGGTGGTAGGCCATGGTCCGCGTGATAGCCATGGATTTCTTGGCTTTGACCGACTCGATCGCCATATCGAGGACGTGCTGAGCATTCCCGTAATAAACGTTCGAGAACCCCATCATGGCCCAGGCGAAGATGCCCAAGACGAACAGGTCGACTCCGGCAAAGCCGGCGTCCACGACACGGGTGATGTACTGATCGGGGACGAACGCGCCTTCCAAGATGGTGTCATGGCTCTGGGTGGCCCGCATCCCAACGGTGTCCCAGGTTTCTACGATCTTGTAACCGGCGGTGTCGCGGGGCATGAAGGCGTGGACGATTTTCGGCGCCTCGGGGTTGCTGTTGTCTATTCCGTGCAAGCCTAAGAAGGTCCAAACGGGACTCAGGCTACCAAACATCTTGTGACCGGTGAACTTGTAGCCGCCGTCTACTTTTTCAGCTGTGGTGGTCGAGAGTAGTAGCGGAAGGTCGTTGCCGGCTTCGCCGTGGCCGGCGGCAAAGATATGGCCTTCAGCGGCTGCCTTCAGCATCCACTCGGTGGACATGTCGCCACTGCGCCAAACGTCGGCAGCGAGACCGGTCCAGTAGAAATGCATGTTCACTGCGAGAGCGGTGGGTGCGGCATGGTAGGCCAAGCGGCATTGCTCTGCGCCTACCTGGGCCAGGTTAAGGCCCAGACCGCCCAGTTCCTTGGGCACGCAGGCCAATAGATAACCGGCATCTTTCAGTTCTTTGAAATCCTATTCAAAAAATTTATTGTCCTGGTCATAACCGGCCGCGCGGTCCGCACACCTTTTTAGTAGATCCTCTGATAGGACCGAATCTGTGGCTGTTGTCATGGTTGCTTCTCCTTTCTCCCCTTTGTTTTGTGCTTTCGATTTGGTGCGGGGTATCTCTGCTTCCCGATGGCCTTATTGCCAGTAACCGTCCGTTGGTGGATAGGGATTCCGGGTGGTCTTTATTTTGCCCCTTCGGGCCGCGAATATCAGTCCAATATATGGAGTTATATTAACGCTGGACACGATCAAAATAAGGTCTCGTACAGCGTGGACCGGCCGATTGCCGGGCCCGGATTCTTCTGTCATCACTAAGGTTGAAGTGAATCATAATCCATCGATGTGGGGTTTGGAACCCCTCAAATCAGGTATTGAGATATCGCCGATTTATGTTATGCGTCAAAAGCGAAGTACCGGCCAGGTGTAACACCCAATGTGCGCCGGAACATCGAGATGAAGGCGCTGGGATTTTCGTACCCGACCTCCAACGCCACCGAGGTTACTGATTCCCCCTCCGCCAGGCGCATCAACCCTTCTAGCAGCCTTGCTTGCTGTTGCCAATACCGAAATCTCATCCCTGTTTCTGCCGGAAAGAGCCTGGCCAACGTCCTGGGGCTGGCGCCTGCGTACTGCCCCCATTCCTTCAGGGTCCGAGGGTCGGCTGGGTCTTCCCGCAGAGCTGCCGTGATCATCCGTAACCTGGGATCAGTGGGCTCGGGCAAGTGCAGCGGCATCAGGGGCAGACTGCGAATCTCACTCAGGATCAGGTCCATAAGCCTGCCGTCCCTTCCGGTCTCGTCATAGAGCTGAGGCGCCTCTGCCGCGGCCAGGATGAGCTCGCGGAGCAGCGGGGAGATCGCCACCACCCCGCATGCGGTCGGCAACTCCACGCCCGAGTCGTCCCTGACGTACAGGCTACGCATGGAAAACGCCCCGGCCGACTCTATCTGATGTTCTATCTGGGCCGGGATCCACACTCCGCGGTGTTGCGGGACCACCCAGGCGCCCTGCTTGGCGGTCACCTTCACCACCCCGGCACAGGCGTAAACCAGCTGGGCACGACTGTGCCAATGGTTGTCGGAGCAGTATCCGCTTGGGTATTCGGAGGCGCGGACCACGACTACACGGTCGATCTCTTCGCCGAACGAGTCGTGATACGCGGAGAAAGTTTCTGTCTTGTTTGAGGTATTTTCTGGCATGGTGTCGACAGATTGTACATATCGTCGTGAATATACTCAACACAGATACGCTGCCCAAGCTTTCCCGAATCGGGCACTGCCGAAACAAGTAACAGTAGTAGAGGTCCGGCGATGGAGCCATCCGAAACAAACATTGAGGAGACCAAAGACTTACGGCTAACGGCCCGGGTCATGGTCACCGGCTTGGCCGTGGGCCATGTGGGGTTCCACTGGATACTGCAGAGCTTTGTGGTGGTGGTCCCTGAGATTCAGCAGACGTTTGGGCTGAACGGGATTGGCGTGGGTGGCATACAGGCCGTGCGCGAACTGACTTCCGGGCTGATCACGCTACCCGGCGGAGTGGTGGTGGGCATGGTTCGGAAGTGGTGGGGGTTGCTGCTGGCGGTCTGCGTTGGGGCTTCCGGCCTTGGCTCATTGTTGATGGGCATCTCACCGGTATACCCCCTGCTGCTGTTGGGCGTTGCGGTGGTTTCGGTCTCGCATTCCTTCTGGCATCTACCGGCGGCGGCTTCGATCTCGCAGCATTTTGCCAGCCGCAGAGGGGCCATGTTGTCCTTCCACGGCGTTGGTGGGAGCGTCGGCGATGTCGCTGGGCCGCTGATCACAGGGGTGTTGCTATTGGTGATGGGCTGGCGCGGTATCCTCAGCATCTACGCTATAGGCCCGGTTTTCATGGCCTTCCTGGCTGCCTGGGTCTTCAAGGGCATCGGGGACATAAAAGACGGGGACGCCAAGACAGCCGGCCTTACCGAACGTATCGCGATGACCAAAACGCTGTTCAAGAACCCTTTGCTGCGGGGTATGACTGCAGTGAGGGGGCTGCGGTCGATGGCCTTGGGGGCGGTCGTGACCCTGCTGGCCTTGTACCTGGGCAACGACCTGGAGCTTGGTGTGCTCAACCGGGGGTTCCATATATCCTTGTTGATCGCCGTTGGGTTGCTGGCTAAACCCATCGCGGGCACGATCTCTGATAGATGGGGGCGCAAGCAGGTGTTGGTGCCTGGTCTGGCATGGTCTTGTGCCATCGCGCTGCTGATGGTCTGGTTCGACGATGGCGTTTCTCTGACCGTGACCATCGTGTTGTTGGGGATGTTCCTCTACCCGGACCAGCCCATATTGACCGCTGCGCTGTTCGATGAGCTTGAGCGTGAAGAGGCCACTATTGGGCTGGGTGTTGTATCGTTCGTCAGCTTCCTGATGGCCGCTGTTTCGCCCTTGGTCGCCGGGGCCATCTACGAGATATCAGGCTTCCAGGCAGGAATGGTCTACGTTGCCGGCCTATTTGCTCTGGCCACAGTGGGGTTTGCTCTCTTGCCCTTGACCAAGCAAAAAATAGGCTAAAAAAGTAGCGCCCCCGGGTCCGGGGAGGACCGGGGGCGCTGGTAGGTGGGAGGGCACTTTTAACGGCCGGTGGGGCCGTGCCGGGTCGTAGCTGGGTCGTTGCCTGAGAAAGTTGCTGGGTTAGGCAGCTTTTTGGCTTTCCAGGTCGTTACTCTCTTCGGCGTAATGCTCGCTGCAGAGCTCGACCACCGTTCCCGGCGCTATGGCCAGAGCCCGGTATACCGAGCGCTTACAACCAATCATCGCGCATCTGTTTTTTAATGTAACCAATTCAGCACCTCCGCCAAACCAAGGGTTAAATCTCATCAGGTGCTATAGATATAATATTAGATTTACCTGAGCCTGAACCCAAGTGTTGATTGGGCCGCGTTGTGTGGGCCGATTGGCCCGACAATACGCCCAAGATGAGCGGTAAACTCGGCCTTGGTGGATTTGACCTTAAAAGAAAAAGCCCGCCAGACGCCTGATCGAGGCGGCTGACGGGCTTTTTGATACTTTTTATTCGGTAATTGAGGCTAGGAGATGAGCTTGGCACACTCGTCTATCAGGGGTGTGACTTCCGCCCGTTCTTGCGAAGGGAGCGTGAAGATTACACGGTCGACGTCGGCCGCAGCGAAATGTGCGATCTGGTCCGCGTCCGGGCGTATGCCGAAGCAAGTGATATTTAAAGAGTCTGGGTCTCGCCCGGCTTCCTCAGCCTGTTTTTTCAAGAGAACGACCTTCTCCGCAAGGCTGGCTCCGCCACCCCTGCCGCCGATGGGCATCCAGCCATCGCAGTACTCCACGACCCGGTCAAAGGTGGTGGGGCCGTCGCCGCCCATGAGGATTGGAGGATGGGGGCGCTGGACCGGCTTGGGGTAGGCCCACATTTTGTCGAAGTTCACGTGGTCGCCGTGGAACTCAGCTTCTTCCTGGGTCCAAATCTCTTTCATGGCCAGGATGTTTTCCCTGAGGATCCGCCAACGTTGTTTGAAATTCGTGCCGTGGTTGCGCATCTCCTCGGCGTTCCAGCCACCGCCGACACCGAAGATGAAGCGCCCTCGGGACAGCATGTCCAGGCTGGTTATCTCCTTGGCGGTGATGATTGGGTCACGTTCAATCATCAGGCAGATGCCGGTACCAAGTTTCAGGTCGGTGGTCACTCCGGCCGCTGCGGTCAGCGCCAGGAAAGGGTCATAGGTGTGCCAGTAATCCTTGGGCAGGTCGGGTCCGCCGGGCCAGGGGCTGGTCCTGTCGGCTGGGATGTGGGTGTGCTCGGGTACCCACATGGACTCGAACCCCCGGTCCTCCAGCATCTTGGCCAGGTCGTCAGGTCGGATGGAGTAATCCGTTGAGAACATCATTGCCCCGAAATCCATAGCTACCTCACAGTCAAAAACAGGTTGGAAAATTGGGTGCCTGGGTGGCACCAGCCAAAGTGCGGCTAGTATAGCACTGGCGGTAGACGTAGCCGGTGCAAAGAACTGGTTGAGGGTGCCTACTTTGCCGGTAGCGAACGGGCAAACGCTGCGCCCCGTTCCACCCACGCCGCCAACGCAGTGTCCGTGGCCAGGCCGTCCGCTTCGACGTAGACAAAGCCTTTCATGGGTCTGCCGGTGAAGTCCATCGGCCGGGCGTGGGGGAGGGCCAATGCCGCCTCGAAGTTCAACGGGCCGGGCCGGACCATCAGTTCAGATCCGGTTACCCCAACGGCCATGTTGTGGCCAACCATGAAGCAGATACCGCCAAACATCTTTTTCTCCGTATAGGAGAGGTCAGACTGGAATATGGCGCGGACCCGCTCCGCCAATTTCTCGTCATAGGGCATCGTTACACCTCGCAGGTGGTTCGTGATTGCATCTTACTTCGCGGGACGATTTTGGGATACGCCTTGTTGTCCGATGGTCACGGGGCACACATGTGCCATACTCTACTCTCTTACTCCGTCGTGCCAAGGCGTCTCCTCCTCCGATAAATGAAACCCAATGATTCAGACGTAACCACTCCCAGCCAAGAACCCACCCAAGGGCCAAGTCGGTTCTTTTCCGGCCGGTTCTTCTCCGGCCGGTTTTTTTACGGTTGGTGGGTGTTGGGTCTGATCAGCTTCATGGCGGCCTTGAACAATGCCTTCTTTGACAAAGGCCCAGCCCTGTTTTTGATACCGGTGGGGGCCAGCCTGGGACTGAACCGGGCAACAACGTCGCTGGTGTTCTCGCTGGGCCGGTCCGAGGGCGCGGTGATGGGACCGGTGGTCGGTTATCTGGTCGACCGGCTCGGCGCCCGTAGGATCATGTTTGTCGGCACGATATTGGCCGGTATCGGGTTCATCATCTTCGCCACCGCCGAAAATGTCTGGTTCTTCGCATTGGGCTATCTGGGCTTTGTCTCTCTGGGAGCCACCATGGCCTTCCAGGACTCCGCTACTGCCATGGTCGTGACGTGGTTCAGCCGCTACCGGGTCCGGGCCATGTCGGTCCGCGAGGCCTCCGGCAATCTGGGCGCGACCATTCTGATACCGTTGATGACTCTGATGATCGCGGTCTACGACTGGCGGGTGGCGGCGTTCATGGGGGCCGGGGCCTACCTATTGCTGATCCTGCCGCTCCTTCCGTTGCTCAAAGAATCACCTGAGAGTATGGGTCTGCTGCCCGACGGGGCCGATGCCGACGCCGTGAAAGGGGCGCGGGCAGCCCGGTCTAGTTCTTCTGGGGCCGGCGCATCTGAGCAACAAAGACTGCGTCGCTACTACGACGGCGCGGAGTTCACTGTCCGAGAGGCGTTGCGCACGTCTTGTTATTGGTACCTCCTGGTCGGCACCATGCTCCGGCAGGTGTCGAGGGTTGCTATCGACCTGCATTACGTGGCTATCTTGGAGTGGAAAGACTTTGACCTGTCGATGGCCGCGCTATTTTTCACACTCCGCTTGGGGATGAACGTGCCTTCCAAGTTGATCGTGGGGTATTTCGGCGACCGTGTCCCGGCGCAGGTTGTGCTCAGCGGCGGGATGGTCCTGTACGCAGTGGGCATGGTGCTGCTGCTTTCTTCCAATGCGGTCTGGGTCTTGCTGGTATCGGCGATCGTGAGCGGCATGTCTGAAGGAATCACCCCAGTCAATTGGGGCGTGATTGGCGATTATTTCGGCCGCCACCATTACGCGACACTGCGCGGGATCATCAACATGAGCTATAGCTGGGCATTGCTGTCCGTGCCCTTTGCCGCTGGGTGGTGGTTCGACCAATACACCAGCTACACGGTGCCGATAATCGTGTCACTGGGAGCCTCCGTGGCCTCAGCGGTGGTCTACGCGATGATGCGTCAGCCAAAACTACCGGCCAGACTAGCCGTCCGCCAACGGGGATAAAGATGGCCCTGCTATACTCCAACATCCTTAATTGGCTATTTCGATGTCCAAAGAGAGGCAATCTATATGCCTAAGCAAGAGACATTTTAGTTAATGGCCGAAGAGATAGCCCTTCGCCGGTGCCTTGAAGATGATATCGAATCCGTGTTGGAGCTTTGGCTCGTCGCCGGCTCCACCCCGAGTATCACCGACACCCGTGAGGCCTTGCTGGTCACCATCAACTCGGCGGCAGCGTCACTCATCCTGGCAGATTTCGGTGGCACAGTCGCAGGTTCGATAATAGCGGGCTTCGACGGCTGGCGAGGCAACATCTACCGGCTGGCCGTGCATCCCGATTTCCAACGCCGGGGAATCGCCCGCCGCTTGGTCTCGGAAGCGGAGCAATGGCTCATCGGACAGGGTGCAAAGCGGGTGGGTGCAGTGGTTGAAAAAGACCATCCTTGGGCAGTTGGATTCTGGGAGTCTGCGGGTTTCACCCTAGAGCCGTTGGACCTCAGGTACGTCAAAAACCTTTAACTTCGGGGGAACATGGATGGCCCGGCAACAGATTCAAACGACCACTTCACCGTCTGAGATATACGAGCAGTACATGGTTCCCGCGGTGTTTAGCCGGTGGGCTGCGGCGCTATTGGATTCGGTCTCGCCACAGCCGGGAGAGCGAGTTCTCGACCTTGCCTGCGGTACAGGGGTTGTCGCCCGTATGGCGGCGCCCATGGTCCAACCGGGCGGCGAAATATCCGGGTTAGATTTCAACGGCGCCCAGATCACTACCGCCCGCACTATGGACCCCTCCATAGATTGGCAGGAGGGTGACGCCGCGGAGCTTCCCTTCGCTGACGAAGAATTTGACCTGGTTGTTTGCCAGCAAGGATTTCAATTCTTTCCGGACCGTGTCCAGGCAGTCAAAGAGGTCCGCCGGGTTTTGAAGCCGGGCGGCCGCGTCGCAATCACGTCTTGGTCGTCCATCGGTGGCAGTCCCGGCTACCTCGCGATAGCCAACGCCCTGGGGAAAACGGTGAGTGCATCAGCAGCGGGATTATTGGACGAACTTTTTGCCTTCACCACTCCTGAGGAAGTAGGCCGGTTTTTCGCCGAAGGCGGATTCCCGGACGCCAAAGTGACGACGCCCAGAATCGACGCCGTGTTCGCGTCAGCCGAGGAACTTACGCGGGCGATCGCGGTTGGGTCGATAATGCGACGCACGCAGACCCAGTTCTCGGATGAGACGTTGGACCTTATGGCGGCGGAAGTTGCCGCGGAGATGGCGCCGTACCTGGGAGACGATGGGCTGGTGTTTCCGATGGAAGCCCAGATGCTGACCGCGAAGAAGTAGGCCTTGATGACAGCCCAGATGCTGACCGCCACGAAGTAGACCGCTTAAAAGACCACCACCGACCGCAATACTTCGCCGCGCTCCATCTTGTGGAAGGCTTCTTCTACTCCGTCGATACCGATGGTCTCGGAGACGAACCGGTCCAGGTCTAGGCGGCCCTGCAAGTAAAGGTCGATGATCATCGGGAAATCCCGGGAGGGCAGGCAGTCGCCGTACCAGGATGATTTCAGACTGCCACCGCGGCCGAATATCTCCAGCAGAGGCAGTTCGATCTTCATATCGGGACTAGGCACGCCGACCAGCACCACCGTGCCGGCATGATCCCTGGCGTAGAAGGCCTGCTCGTAGGTTATCGGGTTGCCAACAGCCTCGATGGCCACGTTAACGCCGTTCCCTCCGGTCAATTTTCTGATCTCCTCCACCGGGTCAACGGACGATGCGTTGATGGTATGGGTCGCGCCGAACTCTTTGGCCCAAGCAAGTTTACGGTCGTCCAGGTCCACTCCGATGATCGTGTGTGCCCCTGCCAACCGGGCGCCAGCGATGGCTGCATTACCTACACCGCCGCAGCCGAAGACGGCAACCGAATCGCCGCGCCCGACATTGCCGGTGTTCATGGCCGCACCAAGTCCGGCCATGATGCCGCAGCCGACTAGCCCGGCGGCTTCGGGGTTGGCTTCGGACGATATCTTGACCGCTTGACCAGCGTCCACCAGGGTCAACTCGGCAAAGGCGCCGATGCCCAAGGCTGGAGAGAGGGGCGTGCCGTCCACCAGGGTCATGGGCTGGGAGGCGTTCCGGCTGGAGAAGCAGTACCAGGGAGCGCCGCGCAGGCAGGAACGACAGGTGCCGCAGGGCGCCCGCCAGGCAATGATCACAAAGTCGCCGGGGGCCACGTTGGTTACGCCTTCACCGACCGACTCAACGGTCCCGGACGCCTCGTGTCCCAGCAGGAAGGGAAAGTCGTTGTTGATGGCGCCTTCACGGTAATGCAGGTCGGTGTGGCAGACTCCGCAGGCCTTCACCCGTATCAGCGCTTCGCCGGGGCCCGGATCAGGCACCAAGATAGGGACCAACTTCACCGGCTCGCCCTTGGCAGCCGCGACTACTCCATTAACCTGATGGACCATGAAACTTCTCCCCCTGAGCCCCTGGTGAGGCTACCGGAGGATATTAAGCTGTGGGAGTCGAGTCTGTCCACCGGCCCCGCCCATGGCGGCAATCATGCCGTAGGCGTGCCCTCCCAGGGTTCGTGGAAGGTCGGTTCGACTTTGAAACGGTCTTTTATGGGGCCGACCGCCGTACTCAGTTCGCCAGAGCGGCCGCTACCTTCCGGGCGAAGCCGATCAGTTCCTCGTCGGCGCCGTGGTCTCCCATGAGGGAGAGGCCCACCGGCAGACCGTTTACCTCACCCAATGGCAGGCTCAATTGTGGCCTTCCAGTGGTGCCGGCGATGCAGGTCAGATGGCTCAACCGCCCTTGAATCTCAACCTTGCCGGAGGTTGGCAATCCCCGCATAGGCGCAGGAACCACCGCCGTGGGCAGGCAGACAAAGCCGCCGCCGGCGAAAACCTCATCCATCCTGGCCCTGACGCTGTCTCGCAGAACGCCTGCCTCGCTCAATTGGGCATCGGTCAAACTGATGGCCAGGTTATAGCGCTGGCTGACCCAGAAGCTGAACCTGGGGTTAACCTCATTGATCCAGTCTTTCACCGACTCCCAGGCTTCCTCGGACTGAAGGACGTTCTGCTGTGATGCCCATTCGGTCAGACCGTTTGGCGACAACCTCAGGGTTATTGTGCTTCCGGCGAGGGCCGCGATCTTTTCTGCTATCGGGAGCAACACCGTAGAAATTTCCGGGTCGGCCTCGTCAAAGGCGTCCTGCGCTATCACGATACGGCTGGGAGCCGTATCGGGTATTGGGCCGCCAAAAACCACCTCGGCGACACGGGCATAGGTGTCCGCATCGCGGGTGAACCAGCCGATGGTGTCGTAGCTCGGCGCCTGCATCAGTATTCCTTCTAAGGGTATGCGCCCGTGGGTGGGACGGAGACCGTATAGACCGCAGAAGCTGGCGGGGATGCGCACCGAGCCCCCGGTGTCTGACCCCAGGGCGAAGTCGACCAGCCCCCCGGCCACTGCCGCCGCCGACCCGCTGGACGAGCCGCCGGGCACTCGGTCTGGCGCCTTGGTATTGATGGGCGTTCCGTAATGTGCATTCTCACCTAGGATGCCCCTGGTCAGCTCATCAGTATGTGTCTTGCCGACCATGGTCGCCCCGGCGTTGACCAGAATCTCAACGATCCAGGCGTTGCGCTCAGCCGGCGCGTGGGTTGCCTTCCAATCGGGGTTTCCGCCTCCGGTTACATGCCCTTTGACATCAAAGATGTCCTTGGCGGCGAAGGTCAGGCCGGATAACGGGCCACCCGGCGGTCCCTCTAGGTAGGCTTCCGTGTCTTTGCAGAAGGCGTCTAAAGGATCAACTAGAGGTTGTTTGGCACTGGCCACTGAGGCACCTCCTGGGTTATCGTCAGGCTTGTATATGGGCCGCTCCGGGGCAGTCCTCCGACACGAGCGCCCGTGACGGGCACCACAGTATATCGCAACAGGCTAACGGGGCTCGGGAACAAATCCGTGACGAAATCCGTCAGGTAGTAAGAAGGCACAAAATAAGAGAATGAACGGCGGAGGACGGCAATGAAAAACAAGATCGGCATCATATTTTTACTGATGACCATGGTTGCATTACTGACGGCGGTTGCCTGCGGCAGCAGTTCGACCGCGCCACCACCCACTGATACGCCAGTCAAAGGGCCGCCGCCACCCATTGAAACACTTCCCCAAGGCGACCCCCCACCGGAACAACCGGCGGATGTGGAAGTCCTGGCGCCCATCGACGGCTCAAAGGTCATTTTCCCGACGACACCGGACGGCGATTACGCCCTGAAGATCACCTCTGGCCTACCCAACGGCTGCGCCGAGTTCGGCGGATACGAGGTCGAACGAGACGGCGACCGGTTCGTGGTGCAAGTCACCAACCTGGTGCCGCATCCGAGCCTGATCATGGCTTGCACGGAGATCTATGGATCGCAAGTAAGTGAGGTTATGCTGGGCGGCGAATTGGTCTACGGTGAAGGCTATACGGTCGAGATTAACGGCAAATGGACGCATCATTTCATCGTCCAAGACGCCAACGGCATGATCGAGCAAGAGTCTCCCATAGATCTGATCGAAGTCCTTGAATCGGACGGCGAATACTTTCTGAATGTCATCTCCCGATTGCCCTTGGGCAGCAGCTGCTCCCGGTTCAATGGCTACACCGTGAACACACGGTTCGTCGAGCAGATCGAGGTGTCGCTATCGCATCTGCAGGTTACTGCGGACAATGTCCCCTGCACCGCTGACCTGCCAGTCGTGGTGACCTCGATCCCCCCTGGGCGGCAACTTCGAAGCAGGCCAGACCTACACGGTGGTAGTCAATGGAACACAGACCACGTTCCCTAAAGATGAACTGGCGATGGTCAACGTCCCCGCTCCCATCGAAGCCGCTTCTGTGGCCCGGCCGGAGGCTGTAAGCGGCGACTATACCCTGGAGATAACTTCCGGACTGCCCGGTGGCTGCGCCCAGTTCGATGGCTCTTCTGTCGAGCGAGACGGCAACCGGTTCTTGGTGGAAGTCACCAACCTGGTGCCAGACCCCTCTGAGCCCATCGCCTGCACGGCTATCTACGGATACCACGATGAAAAGATAACCCTGGGCAGTGACCTAACCCCGGGTGAGGCCTACACCGTGACCGTCAACGGCAATTTGGCTGTCTCATTCACGGCCCTTGATGAGGCTGGCCTAGTCATGGTCGAAAAAGAGTCGCCGGTAGAGAGCGTCGATGTCGATGGCGGCAACACGCTAACGGTTGTGTCCCGGCTGCCAATGGGCAGTAGTTGTTCCCGGTTCAACGGCTACGAGATCGACCGCAAGTTCCTCGACCGCATCGAAATCAAGATGACCCACATGGAGGTTACCGAAGACAGCGTCCCCTGCACCCGTGACCTGCCGGTGGTCGTCACCGAGATACCGCTTGGCGACAACTTTGAGGCCGGACGAACCTACACCGTGTTCGTGAACGAAGAATCAACGACCTTTACCCCCAGGTGGATCGGCTAGATAGATCGACCTAGCCCCAGATGGATAGAGCTGGCCGGACCCCCCGGCCAGCTCTCTTTGTTTGTGGAATCTGCGATATACTGGTCGCCACCTGATCTGGTGGGGAAAACCTCCCCAACGACCGATCAGCCAAGGACGATCGTGGAGGGTCTGCATGCTGACCGCCGAAGCCCAAGAAAGACTGACCAGAGTGGGACCGGGGACCCCGATGGGCGAACTGATGCGCCGTTATTGGATACCCGTCCGCCCCCTGGCCCAACTTCAAGAAGAAGACGTGATGTCCATCCGCATACTGGGCGAGGACCTGGTCTTATTCATCACAAAAAATGGTGAGCTGGGTCTGGTGGGCGAGCGCTGTCCCCACCGGGCAGTCTTGATGAAGTACGGTATTCCCGACGAAGACGGCCTTCGCTGCTGCTACCACGGCTGGAATTTCGCCCCCGACGGCCAGTGCATCGACATGCCGTTGGAAGCGCCGACCAACAAGCTGAAAGATCAGGTCAAGATAGCCGCCTACCCCGTCCAGGAGATGGGTGGTCTGGTCTGGGCCTACATGGGTCCTCAGCCAGTGCCATTACTGGCGCCTTGGGACTTATTCGTAATGCCCAATGCCATCCGGCAGATCGGAATCTCCCACCTGAAATGCAACTGGCTCCAGTGCCACGAGAACACAGGCGACCCGGCGCATAGCGTCTATCTCCACGGCCATATGTTCAAATACATGCTGGAGAAGAAGGGTGAGCTGGAGGAACGGACCAAAGACAGACGGATGTCCACACTCCATTCCCGGATGGACATGGGGCGGGGCATAGAGTCGCTCTACGCCCATGAGACCCAATACGGCATGGAGAAGGGCATCAATTACTCCAAGGCTTTGGGCGCCGACAAGGACCGCCAGTCCCGGCACTCGACGGTGATATTCCCCTTCTACACCCAGACCGGCGGTCCCGGCCAGGTGCGCCAGGAATTCCAGATACGGGTGCCCATCGACGACACCAACACCTACCACATCGCCTACGGCTGCTACATGGCCCCCGAGGCCGTGCCAGTGGTGCCGCAGGAGTCCGTCCCCTACTACGACATCCCCATCTTCGATGAAGACGGCAAACCGTTGTGGGACTTCGTGCTCGCCCAAGACGCGCACGCCTGGGTCTCCCAGGGCGAGATCTACGACCGGACGACAGAACAACTGGGCCGCACCGACCTGCCCATCGTGTTCATGCGCCGGCAGTTCGAAGAGCAGATGCTTATCGTGGAAGACGGTGGCGACCCCAAGAATGTTTTCAGGGAGCCCGCTTCCATGCCCGACCTGATTCACGGCGGTATCTGGGATGAGGGCAATTCATCGGTTACCGGCGCCGGCGGCGCCATCGCCAACTTCCGGTCCGCCTACCACAAGGGGTACGGCGTCGACGACGCCGACCGCTACGGTCCGGCCATGCCCGACATCATCGACCTGATGCAGCGCGTGGACGACCATTTAACCGCCAGCCAAGTCTGATCCCGCCCGATCTTAAACGCAGAAATGCCTCGGACTCGCAAACCGCCTGTCCGGGGCATTTTGTATGGCATCAGGCTGATGCGGCTCCCAGTCGCCGGTGCTAAACTGTTCCGACATTAAACACGGGCACAGGCGCATGTGCTGTGCCTGTTCAGAGGGAAGGAAAAATGCGCGCAGCCGTAATCACTGAACCCGGTGGCCCCGACGTCCTCAAGGTTATAGAAGTAGATGACCCGGTCCCGGGCCCTGAAGATATCCTCGTTGACGTAAAAGCGACCGCTCTAAACCGGGCCGACATGCTGCAGCGGCAAGGCGGATACCCGGCCCCTCCCGGCAGCCCCGCCGATATACCGGGCCTAGAGTTCTCAGGCGTGGTGGCAGAGGCGGGTGACCGGGTTATCGGGCTGGCCAAGGGAGACCGTGTATTCGGCCTTCTCGGTGGCGGAGGGTACGCCAGCCGCACCGTAACCCACCACCGCATGGCAGTGCGTATTCCAGAAGGGTGGGATTTTATACAGGCCGCTGCGACCCCGGAGGTGTTTTTCACCGCCTACGATGCTCTGTTCAACCGGGGCAACCTGCAGATGGGCGAGAGTGTCTTGGTCCATGCCGCGGGAAGCGGGGTTGGTACAGCCGCCGTCCAGCTGGCACACCAAGCCGGGGCGTTCGTGTTCGGCACCGCCGGTTCCGCTGAGAAACTGGCCGGGGCCGCCGCACTGGGTATGAACGTTGGCATCAACTATCACGACCAAGACTTCGCCGCTGTGGTGAAAGAGGTAACCTCCGGCGCTGGGGTGGACGTGCTTATCGACTTCATCGGCGGACCGTACTGGAACCAGAATATTGCCTCGATGGCCGTACTGGGCCGGTTGGTCGAGGTGGGCCTGATGGGTGGCAGTCGTGTCGAGGTGGACCTGGGCCAACTGATGGGAAAGCGTTTGCAGATAACCGGCACCGGGCTTCGGGGCCGCAGCCTGGAGGAGAAGCTGGCCGTGACTGCCCAGTTCAAGCGCCACGTCCTGCCCCACCTAGCCTCGGGCAGCATGAAACCGGTTGTGGACCGGTCTTTCCCGTTGGAGGAGGTAGCCGACGCCCACCGCTACATGGAGACCAACGCCAACTTCGGCAAGATAATCTTGACCATCGACTAGCCGCGTAGACGCCCCGTATAGACGTTCAATGTAGACGTTCAATGGAGGGACGACATGCCAGAGATGGAAGCCCCCGAGAAGATCAGCCCGCAAAATCCCGGCGACTATCTGGAGATCATGAGCAAGGTGGTCTTCCAGTCTGGGATGTCCTACAAGATCGTCGAGTCCAAATGGCCTGGCACCCGTGAGGCTTTCCACGGCTTTGACGTCGCCAAGGTGGCGGGCATGCCCCCCTCGGAGATCGACCTGCTGACCGAAGACACCAGGGTCATCAGGAACCGACGCAAGCTGGAAGCCGTGGTAAATAACGCCCAGAAGCTTTTGGAACTCGATGCTGAGTTCGGTGGCTTTCAGAAATACCTGCGCTCCCACGACGACTTTCCCAGCCTGGTCAAAGACCTGCGTAAACAGTTCAAATTCCTCGGAGAGATGGGCTGCTACTACTACCTGTACGTCGTCGGCGAGGAAGTTCCGGACCACGAAGAATGGCAGGCCAGCCTCAAGAAATAAACAAACTCAAGGCCGATGGGGAACGTTGAATGAAATTAGAGGGTAAGGTCGCGCTGGTAACGGGTACCAGCCCAAACATCATGGGCGGCATCGCCGAGGGCCTGGCCGAAGAAGGGGCGGACCTCATCTGTGTCGACATCAACCCCACCTACGCCGAACAATGTGCCAAGTCGGTTATCGGCCTGGGAAGGCGCGCCATCGGCATCGCCTGCGATGTGACCGACGAAGCCCAGGCCAAGGCAGTCGTAGAACAGGCCAAAGAGCACTTCGGCGGCGTGGATATCCTGATCAACGGGGCCACGCTGTTCAACACCAAGGGAATATTGGAGATGTCGTTGGAAGAGTGGCGGCGTCAGACCGATGTTTTGCTGACCGGGGCCTTTCTATTCACCAAGCTCGTCGCCAACCAGATGATCGAGCAGGGCAGGCACGGTAACATGATCAACATCATATCCACGGCGGGCCATCAAGGGGAGCCGGGCAACATCGGCTACGGCACGGCCAAGGGCGGGCTGCTAAACTTCACCCGCGCGGTGGCCATGGACCTGGCGGCGCACGGGATCAGGGTTAATAGCCTCACCCCCACCGCCACCGACCGAACAGAGGGATTAGAACGGGCCAAGCGCTGGGGCGTGGACTGGCCCGGCCCCAGAATGGGACAGCGATTGCCCGGTTGGCCGGCCAACCCCGGTGCCGGACTACCCATGCAGAAGATGCCAAGTCCCAGCCATTACGGCAAAGCAGCGGCGTTCTTGGCCTCTGACGAAGCCGAGATGATCACCGGTTTCGACTTGAGAGTAGATGGCGGCGCGATCGCCAAGTATTGGATATGGGACCCTGGCTCGGAAACAACCTAAAGCTGATCAGTAGTCCGGTTCATCGGCTATAATGCCCTAACCGTTTTGTAAAATCAGAGATCAACAACTAAGACCTAATCTAGACCGATACTCAGTCAATAAAGAGGTATGAGATGCCCTTAGATCCACAAGTTGTCAAAGCGATGGAAAGCATGGCTGCCCTGGGACTCCCGGCGGCCCACACGGTCAGCCCGGAAGAAGCCCGGATCAACGCCAGGAAGCGCCCCCGATCACCCGGACCTGAGGTTGCCAAGGTAGAAAACCGGTCTATTCCAGCCCCCGACGGCGATGTGCCGGTGCGTATCTACACGCCTGAGGGCGACGGCCCGTTCCCGATTCTAGCTTGGTTCCACGGCGGTGGCTGGGTTGTCGGCGACCTGGATTCGGCCGACGGTTCCGCCCGCAGTCTCTGCGTTGGCGGCAACTGCATCGTCGTCTCAGTCGACTACCGGTTGGCTCCGGACGCCAAGTTCCTCGGAATTATCGAAGACTGCTGGGCCGCTACCACCTGGGCGGTGAACAACGCCGCCAGCATCAACGGCGACGGTTCTAGGATCGCGGTGGGCGGCGATAGCGCTGGCGGAAACCTGGCCGCGGCGATGTGTCTGATGGCTGCCGACAGAGGCGGGCCTGAGATCGCGGTGCAGCTATTGATCTACCCCGTCACCGATGTGGACTTCACCACTTCTTCCTACAACACCAATGCTGAGGGATACGCGCTCACCAAGACCACGATGCAGTGGTATTGGGACATGTACCTGGAGAGCATTGACGAGGCGACGAACCCCTACGCGGCCCCGCTCCAGGCCAAGAGCCTGGTCGGCCAACCGCCTGCTCTGGTGATAACGGCAGAGTTTGACCCACTGTGCGACGAGGGCGAGGCCTACGCCAAGCGCCTGGTAGAAGCAGGCGTAGAGACAACCGCCACCAGGTACGACGGCATGATCCATGGCTTCTTCAGCATGGGCTCCGTGGTGGACAAGGGACAGCAGGCTGTGGACCAGGCTTCTGCTGCTCTCAGGAGCGCGTTTGCTAGGTCTGGAGCACCCAGCCCCGCAGACGACTAGCCGGAACACCCATTACGAACGCTAAAGGGCCGTGGTGTGATTCACTGCGGCCCTAAATGCAGAAATCATCAACAACACAGATTCTCTGGCATCATTCTCTGGCATCAATGAGAGGTACGGAATGACTACATCTACCGCCGTCAGCGTCACAGTCTGGTACGACTACACTTGACCCTTTTGTTACGTCGGCCTGGGCAGGCTCGAAATATTGGCCAAAGAACTGTCGATCACGGTGGACCGGAAACCGTACTTGTTGCGTCCGGAACGCCCTCCGGAGGGTGAAGAACGCCGGTTGTTTGACGGCGAGACCCAGACCGAGCTGAACGCCGCGATGCAGGAACGGGCAAAGGGCGTGGGCCTGGTGATGCGCCGGCCCCAGTGGTCGCCCAACACCATGCGCGCCCATGAGGCCACGGTCTACGCCAAGATGAAGGGCAAAGACGGTGAATTTCATCACCTGGCGGCTGCGGCTTTTTGGGAGTCTGGGGCTGACATCAACGACTTGGACGTCTTGAAGGGCATCATAGAAGCCTCTGGATTGGACTGGGGAGACCTTGGCCCCCGCATCGAGACTGGCGAGTTCCGTGAGACTGTGATGAAGGAATACGAGGCCGCTAAAGAGCTAGGAGTTGGCGGTACTCCCACCTACATGATCGGTGGCGAACTCCACAGCGGCGACGTTGGCATCAACGAGCTGCGAGAGGCCATCAACGCCGCGTCTGCCAGGTGATACATGGCTTCTGAAAATTCGGTGCTGGTCATTGGGGCCGGCATCTTTGGTCTCACAGCAGCCTTGGAACTACAGCAACGAGGACACCAGGTTACCGTGGCCGACCCTGGCCCCGTGCCGCACCCTCTTGCCGCTTCCAACGACCTCAGCCGCATAGTCCGCATGGACTACGGCGCCGACGGTCTATATTCCTCGCTGGGCGCGGAGGCCATGGAAGGCTGGCACCGCTGGAACGCCCATTGGGGCCGGGAACTCTACCATGAGGACGGCTTCCTGCTCCTGTCCAGCGTCCCGATGGCCGCCGGTTCGTTTGAGCAAGACTCCTACGATCTGCTGACCGGCCGTGGGTTTCCCCTGGAGAAACTTGCGCCCGGAAACTTGGCGGGGCGCTATCCCAACTGGAACGCCGACCACTATATAGACGGCTACTTCAACCCCAGGGCAGGCTGGGCGGAGGCCGGCGAGATCACCGCCACCTTGGCGATCGACGCGGCCAATGCCGGGGTTGACGTCGTCACCGGATTCGCTGCAGCCAGCCTGATTCAAGAGGGTAATAAGGTGGTTGGGGTTGTTGCCACTGACGGCACGGAACTGCGTGCCGAGTGGGTTGTGGTGGCCGCCGGGGTTTGGACGCCAATCCTGCTACCGGAGCTTGCCGACCGTATGTGGCCGGTTGGTCAGCCCATCTTCTACTTCAAACCTGAGGATATTGACGCTTACCGGCCGCCGTCGTTCCCACCGTGGGGCGCGGACATCCCGCGCAGCGGCTGGTACGGCTTTCCCGCAAACGCCGAAGGTGTGCTCAAGATGGCCAACCACGGGCCGGGAAAAAGGGTCCACGCCGACGCTGAGAGAGTGATTGGGTGGCAGGATGAAGTCCATTGCCGGGCTTTCCTCGCGCGTTCGCTGCCGTCGTTAGCTCCGCTGGCGTTCTATGGCAGCAAGATGTGTCTTTACTGCGATACCTGGGATGGAGACTTCTGGATCAGTCGCGATCCGGAACGGCAGGGACTGGTGGTAACCACCGGCGGCAGTGGGCACGCGTTCAAGTTTGCCCCAGTCCTCGGTGGCCTGACGGCGGACGCATTAGAGGGGATCGAAAACGTCTACACCGAGCGGTTCGCCTGGCGTCCTTTGGGTGAAATCAAGAGCGAGGACATCCGCTACACCGGCGAGTAGCTTAAGCGCCCCCCAAGCTATACGGCAGCCTCGACTTTTTTCAACCGAGGCAGAACTTCTTTGGCGAAGAGCTTCATGCTCTTTTCTACCTCGTCGTAGGGCATGCCGCCGAAGCTGAACGCGGCCAGGTATGTTTCGCTGCCGATGCGGCCCCGGGTGGTCATGATCTTCTCGTAACACTGTTCCGGGGTTCCCCACACCTGCAGGTCAAGGAAGAAGTCTTTGACGTCTTGTGTGCCATACTGCTCGATCTTCTCGGTGAATTTGCCGTAGTACTCGTAACCCTTGGTCGTCTTCAGGTGGTCGCTGCGGAATTCGTAGTGGTCCATTATCGAGTCCCAGTAGTTGCCCACGTATTCGGTCGCCATCTCCTTGGCAGTTTCTTCGTCCTCGTGGCAGAAGGTGAACCCAACGACGATGGGCGGCGGGGCCGGTTCACCGTTGACCTCCTGGAAAATCTCCCGGTAGGCCTTCAGTTCGTTCTCAACCTCACTCCACGGCTTCTGAGGGATGATCAAGATGCCCAAACCCAGCTGAGCCAGGGCGAGTGAGGACTCCGGTGAGACTGCGGCGGCGTAGGTCCGGCCTTTGAAACTCTTGTACGGCTTGGGCCGGATGTTAGCGCGGGGCTGTTTGATCAATTCGCCGTCGAACTCGACTACGCCATTTTCCAGGGCATCGACCAGCAGTTTCGCGCTTTCGGAGAACCTGATCCGGGACTCTTCCATGTCCAACTTGAAACCGTCGAACTCCACCCTGGCCAGGCCACGGCCGACGCCGACGATGGCGCGGCCTCCGCTCAGATGGTCAAGCACTGAGAATTGCTCTGCCACCCTAAGCGGGTTGTGCCACGGTAGTACCACCACCATGCTGCCCAGCTGCACAGTCTGGGTCCGACCGGCCATGTAGGAGAGGAATTGCAGAACATCGGGGCACATGGTGTAGTCGGTGAAATGGTGTTCCACGGCCCAGATTGAGTCGTAACCCAAGGGTTCGCAAAGGTCGGCTAGGCGCAGCTCGTTCTGGTAGACCTCAAGGTCGGATATGGCCTGGCGGTGATTCTGGAAAAAGGTAGAAGTACCAACGTGCATCGTTTCACTCCAAGGGCAATCTCTGAGCCCTGATTATCTGAGACTCAGTCTACAATCCGGCAAAGCCTCCGTCCACCAGCCGTTGGCTCTGGGTCAGGCTGGTGCCATGAACAGAAAAAGGGCATCCAGAATCATCGGGATACCCTTTCTGCTTAGACCTATCGACCGGTTGATTACTGGGTGATTACTGGGTGTTTACCGAGTGGCTGAGAAACCTGCGGCCTCGATACCGGCGCGGGCGCAGTCCTCATCTTCTTGGGCCGTTCCGCCGCTGCCGCCGACAGCGCCGATGATCTCCTCATTTCTGAACACGGGCAATGCGCCCTGACCGGGGATGAAATGGCCGCCTTCCATGGCCATGAAAGCCCGGAAGATAGGGGCCTGCGAGTTATCAGTCAGTGCTCCGCTGGCCACCTCGAAGCTGGCCGAGGCCACCGCTTTACCGCGTGAGACCACGGGTGTCCGCCAGGGGGCGCCGTCCATCTTGCACATGGTGATGAGGTCCCCGCGTGGGTCCACCACAGAGATGCTCATCTTGACTCCCAACTCCACCATCTTTGCCTTGGACGCTGCCAATATCGTTTCTGCTTCTGCCAGGTTCAAACTAACCATGATATCCCCTCCAATATTGCGTGCTTAGGTGTGAGTGCCGGGCAACATTGTAGGTGAGAATGGCAATGGTGGAAAGAGGGTAGATTCAGAGGGTAGATGCAAAAGAAGAGGCGCCGGAACCACCGGCGCCTCTTTTTTGTCTGAACTAGCTTTAAATTATTTGATGGGCTATTGGAATGTGACGATCGGCGATAGAGGGTTCATATCAGAACTGCTGAACGAACCAGCCGTGGTGCCGGTCATGATATCGACCAAGGTGTTGGCATCGTAGGCGGCGACGCTTTCCAGCGAAAATGGCATGGTGCCGCCAACATTGTCCCTCAACTTGAACTTGATCACGGCGACCGGACCGCTGCCGGTCATGCCGTTGATATCAATGATCCCAGCCCAGAGCCGGCCAGGCGCCGAAGAACTGGAGTCGATCAGAGCGTCACCAGCCAACAGGCCCCGTTCGACCTGGGTTAATTCCAGCTTGGCCGGGTCATAGACCAGGACAAATTCCAGGCTGCCTACGTTCTGCGCCATGGTCGCCAAGATCGGGACCGATATGAACTTGGCCGCCGGGGCTGCAGTGGGCTGAACAACCGGGACTGGTGTGGACACCGCGACCTGTGTGGATCCCGGGCCCGGGTTAGCCGCCGGTGTTGGCGTGGGCGATACGGCCACAGAAGGCGTATCGCTTGCCCCGTCTCCACCGCCATCGAGTACCCCTATGCCGAACAAGAGGCCCACAAGAGCGGCCGCGACGGCAGTTGAACCGAGTAGCCATTTCCAACTGGTGACTACTCCGATATATCCGACTTCTAATATCCAGCGCATGATCTGCTCCCCTAACTTGGTCGGGCCATATTCAGAATGATTCGTGCGTCGTCGATGGTGATCCGTCCGTCATTATTGACGTCCAGAGCAAGGTCGATCTTCTGGAGGTTTGCGGCCATCCTGAGGACCTGCAAGGCGTCCAATGCCGTGATGACGCTGTCACCATCTGCGTCACCCATTATCCGCGGGCCGACCTTGAAGTCGGCGCCAACCAGTTCCATGTTCAATGGGCCGCTGGCATTGTGGTTGACCAGGGCATCGGACAGTGTGATCGGACTGACCGAGCCGGCGGTGCCAACGACCTGGAACTCCACCACCGCCGCGGTGCCGCCCTGGCTAGAGCCCTTGGTACCGGCGAACCCGAACCTGATCTCTCCCAGGGTGTTGGCATCGTAGCTGAAGGAGTTCTCAGCGATCCTGGAACCCCGTTCAACAGAGACCACCCGAAGGGAATCGGAGTCGTAGTTGAGGGTGAATCCCAAACTGGTCACGCTGCCGGCCTGATTCAACTTCACGGGCACCCTGATGATGCTTCCCAGAGGGGAAACCCGCGACTCAAGTATCATTGCCGTTCCAACGGGGCCGATGACTCTGGGCAGTGGCACGTTTGTCGGTGCCGGCGTCGGGTCGATGACCTTCGGCAGGTCAGGACGGACGTCACCCTGGCGTTCGATGGTGATCAGATAGGTCCCAACCGGATTTGCTACCCGGCCTGACGCTGATACTGCCAGCGTGTACCAACCGGCCTCCGGAGCTTCCCATTCCAGTTTCTGCTCCAGCCCAAAGTTGGAGGAAGAGAAGCCAGCGGCGGAGTTTTCCACCGAGAACCGGACGCCTTCGACTGTGCCGGGTCTTACGTCGACGGTGTAGCTTACTCCCTTCTCTGCTTGGAACCTGAAGTAGTCGTAGTCGCTGACCGGGCTGATGGCGCCGGCGATGGCGTTACCGAACCCTATGCGAGTGCCTTCGATCGCGATGTCGCTGTGCCGGTCCTGCAGTGTGCTGTCAGGCGTGACCTTCAGCGAGTAGGTGCCGGTAGCCTCGATGGCCTTAGCCGAGGCTGATATCTTGACGAAATAGGTGGCCGAATCCGGTGCGGTCCACAGGACGATATTACTCTCGCCGAAGTTACGTGCGCCGGTGTCAGCGCTGCCGCCAACACTGTTGACCTCAAGCGAGACTGATGTCGCGGACCCGTAAGTCAGGTCCAGCAGATACTCCACGCCGCGTTGAGCGGGGAAGGTGAAGTAGTCCAGATCAGATTTCGGACTGATCGCTCCCTGGTAAGCGGTGCCGAAGCTGAGGGGTGTACCCGATGAGGCCGTGTCTAGATGGCGGTCCTCAAGGTTGTTGTTGGCCGATACCGTGAGTGAGTATGAACCGATGCCCTGAGTCGCTTGAGGCGAGTAGGACACCACTACGTAAAACAACCCTGTGCTGGCAGCGGTCCAGCCCATACCAGTGCCCAGGCCGTTGGTGCTGCTTAGCGTATCGCCAATGTCATTCTCTATTGATATGACCGCGCCGTTTGCGGTGATAAGTTCGAGGGATACGGAATAGTTCACGCCGCGTTCGGCCAACAAGGAGAAGTAGTCCCGGTCGGTCTCAGGGCTGACCGCGCCCGGATGGGCGTTGCCGAAACTGAGCACGGAAGCGATGCCCGCGAAATCGCCGTGGTGATCCTGGAGTGTGTTATCTAGGCTCAGGTTCAGCGAATAGGTGCCAATCACGTTCTGCACCTGGGTCGACGCTGACATCACGGCCAAGAAGTTCCCGTTTGCCGGGGAGAGCCATTCGAGGCTGTTGCCCACTCCCCCATTGGAAGCCAGGCTCGTCCCGTCCGATCCCACTATGCTCAGGGTTATGCCTTCAGCGCTGCCGAGGGTCACGTCGAGCATGTACTTAACGCCACGCTGAGCGGGGAAGGTGAAATAATCTAGGTCGTCGGCAGGGCTGATAGAGCCCTGGTGAGCGTTGCCGAAACTGATGACCGTGGCTCCGGCATTGGTCTGGGAGTGTTGGTCTAGGAGCGAGCTCTCAGCATTCAATTTGATGGCGTAGGTGCCATTGGATTCCCGCACCCTGGTGGTGCCGGAAACTACGAGGTAATAGGTGTTGTTCCGGGGAGATATCCAACTGAGTGTATTGCCGATGCCGTCGTTGGTTTTCTCCACGTCGGTCACGTTGGTCTGAATGGCGATGTTCACACCTTGCGAGGTGCCCAGGTCGACCTCAACGCTGTACTTCACGCCTCTTTGTGCCTGGAATGAGAAGAAGTCGTAGTCGTCTCCGCCGTCTACCGTGTTGGCCAGACTGGGTTGGTTGCTCCAGGGGCTGATCGCGCCCTGGTAGACGTTTCCGGAAGAGATCTGGGTGGCGCCGGAGACCCGGTCGGCGTGCCGGTCAACGAAGCGAGTGTCTTCAAATCCGCTGAGGGTGTAATTGCCCAGATAGAAAGAACCGTTGGAGTTGTTGATGGTCCCCGATACTTCCACGTAATAGGTATCAGAGGTCCTGGCGATCCAGGAAACAGTTTTCTGTCCGCCGGACACCGTGAGCTCCTGCTCCGGCGAGTTGTCATTGCCCCGGGAGATGGAGTTGATGACGGCGATGTTGGCATCCACCACCGTTGTCTCGTCCAGCACGAAGGTGTATCTAACCCCCCTCAGCGCCTGGAACGAGAAATAATCGACGTCGAATAAAATGTCAGACTCATTGATGACGCCCGAAATGGCGCCTGATCCGATACTGAGATTGGTCGACGTGAAACGGTAATCACCGTGGTCGTCTTCCGCGTGAATAGTGCTCTGGTTGGCGAAGAAAGCCACCACAACCAACGCCAGCATCAGCAGCGTTACCGGTAGCAGCGATGATGAGATCCGCATGCCCGTCCTCCCTCCCTCCGCCGCAAAAAGTGCGGCACGGGGTCCGGGGCCACGGTCCGGATGGGACTCTTTAGACCCCGAATAGCAGGCGTCCGCATTCGACCGTTAGAGTCGGCCGATGGGCGTACTTCCCGCTTTTAGCCTGAAATATTAACTATAGTTTAAAATTAATATTAAATTCTAGTCAATAAAATAGACAGCCAGATAGCAGGCAAATCGTGCATTGGAGTCGCGAACCCCGAGAGATTTAGGGTTCGCTAACGGCTGAGGTTACGGGGTGTAGATGTCCGTGTGAGGGTAAAAAGCGTACCAACCGAACCAATAAGAGTCGCGGCTGGGCGTCTGTTCTAGGGTGCGGTCCGATCCGTCCAAGCTAACCAGCGCGTTCTCCTCTGTCTTCCAGTCAACGCCGTCCTCGTCGGTGAGTATCACGACCAGACTGCTGCCGGCAGACGATGCTGAGGGGGTGAACGCATGGTCTTCGCTGTCGTAAGCCCGGATTCCCGCTCCGCTGGCCGCCGCGAAGATCACCACGTTTCGTCCTGCCAGGGTGTCATTGATAACGTTCTTGTCCTGGAACAGGGACAATGGATAAGCCCTGGCTTCGTCATCGAACGCCAGACCGAATACCTGCTCTTTGGTGCTCAGGTCAGCACTCCGCTCTGGTACCGGGAAGATGGTGTCAGGTCGGTGCCGGTAAACGTAGTATGCGGAGTCGTTCTTCTCCTCAGGCTTGTACCTATCTGCCGGGTAGATACCGGTCTCCAGGTCGAGGATGGTGGTGTCCGGGTGTTCGGCCAGCCAATCAGACCAAAGAGTCAGAGTCATGGGCAGTACTTCAAGTACCAAGCCGCTGCCGACCAAGGGTCCTAGGGCCGGCACGCCCCGAAACTGGTGCCAGAGAGTGCCGGTTTTGCGATCGAACATCAGCTTGTTGCTGCGGTATAGGTACCCCGATGTGCCGAACTGGATCCTTTCGCCGTCGATCTCTGTGGAATACACGATTCCAGAACCGCAGAGGGTTCAATAAGCCAGTGCGAAAGGCACCTCAGCCAAAACGTCGTTGGCCATCTCATGGAGGTTCATTATCCTTAAAGGGTAGGCCCTGTGCTGGCCGTTGATCGAAACGCCGAAAACCCGGTCGCCGGGCAGCATGTAACTAGCTTGGTCTGCTGAGACCACCGGCGGGTCGATCAGGTCGGGTATTCCGTCTTTAACTACTCCGCCCCAGACAACCTCTTCGATCCTGATATCCGTTTTGACTCCGTCATACAAGAAATCCCCAAGACCGGGGTCGAGTATGGAATATAGCTGTCCCTTCCAGCCAGCGAAACCCGGCGGGGGGCTTACTTGAGGGTTGTTGCCCAACCACTCTATCCACCAACTCCACTGGTTCTGCTCTTCGTCAAAGATCATCAGCGTTTCGGGCGGTACACCGTCTTTGAGACGCGACAAGAAAGAGCTCATTGTGATGATGGCTTCTTGTTGACTCTGGAAGCGGAGAAACTCCAGCAATACCGGTATGTAGGTCTGGTCGAGTGAATAGGCCATCTTCCGGGCAACTCGGTCTAGGACCTCGTCTAGTGTGGCCATCATTAATTCCGTGGGGTCGTCCGGCAGGTCGCTCAAGTCCATCGAGCCGCTCGTTGTCGAGAACGGGTCGTCTAGGAAGGGTGTTGGCGTTGGTTGCTCGGTGCCAGCCGGGAAGGGAGCAGATGTCGGTGAGCCGTCATCGGACGAGCATGCAGCCGCCAGCAAGACCAAGACAGAAAGGGCTGACCAGAAGATGGCGGCGCGGCGTGATCGGGGAATCTTTAGCAAAAAGGCCTCATCCGGAACACTTGGTTACCTGACGGTTGTTACTAGTTCCTACGAACAACTGCCCAACATGGACGGGATACAGGTAGTTTGATGCTGGGATAGGGTGAAACGGTGCCGGGAACTCTACTAGGACTCCCGGAACAGCTCCCGGCCGATGAGTATCCGGCGTATCTCGCTGGTGCCGGCGCCGATCAGGTACAGTTTAGCGTCCCGCAGCAGTCGCCCTGCGGGGAAATCGTTGATGTAGCCGTTGCCGCCCAGGGTCTGCACTGCCTCTTGAGCGACCTGCATGGCCCTTTCACCGGCAAATAGAAGGCATCCGGCGGCGTCTTTGCGGTTGCTCTCGCCCCGGTCGGCGGCCCGCGCGACGGCATAGACGTAAGACTGGCTGGCCGACAAAGATGTGTACATATCGGCCATTTTGGCCTGGATCAGTTGGAACTCTCCGATGGGCTGACCGAACTGCTCTCGTTGGTGGATATAGGGCAAGACCACGTCCATACACGATTGCATGATACCCAACGGTCCACCCGCCAGGACCAGGCGTTCAAAATCCAGTCCGCTCATCAACACCCGTACGCCGTGGCCGACCTCGCCGAGGACATTCTCCTCAGGTACTTCACAGTCTTGGAAGACCAGTTCCGAGGTGCTGGAGCCACGCATGCCCAGCTTGTCCAGCTTGGGTGAGGCCTGGAACCCGGCAAAGCTTTTTTCTACCAGGAAAGCCGTGATACCGTGCGAACCGGCATCGGGGTCCGTCTTGCCGTAGATCACCAGCGTGTCGGCTTCGGGGCCGTTGGTGATCCACATCTTGCTGCCGTTCAGTACGTAACGGTCGCCTTTTTTCTCGGCACGGAGCTGCATGCTCACGACGTCAGAACCGGCGTCGGATTCGCTCATGGCCAGTGCGCCGACATGCTCGCCGCTGATCAACTTGGGCAGGTAGCGCCGCTTCTGCTCATCGCTGCCGTTCCGGAAGATCTGGTTTATGCAGAGATTGGAGTGGGCGCCGTAGCTGAGGCCAACGCTGGCGGAACCGCGGGATATCTCTTCCATGGTCACGGTATGGGCCAAGTAGCCAAGACCGGCGCCGCCGTACTCTTCAGAGACGGTGATACCCAGCAGGCCCAGATCGCCCAGCCGAGGCCAGAGGTCCCTGGGAAATGTGTCCGTCCGGTCGATCTCCTCAGCCCGGGGAGCAATCTCCTGGGACGAGAACCGGTGCACCGTGTCGCGGATGAGGTCGATTGTCTCGCCCAACGAATGATCCAATCCGCCGTAGACGGGTCTTCTGGATGTCATTTTTATCCCCTGAGAACCAGGGTTAGGGTTTGCTTAAGGTTTGCGCAGATCGATTATACGACGGGCCTTGAACTGGGTGCGTTCAAACTCGCCAGCGGGCTTTAGTTCCACGGCCACGCTGACTCCGATTGCCCGGCGCAGCTCACCGGTGAACCGTTCGCGCACCGGCTCCAATGCCGCTGGGTCGAACTCCTGAGAGGCGTAAGCGCTGCTCAAGACCTCGGCCTGCACAGTGAGCCGGTCCATCTGGCCCGACTCGCGTTCCAACACCAGACGGAACTCGCCGCCGAATTCTTCCAGGCCGCGGAGTATGTCCTCGATGCGTGATGGGAAGACGTTCTGGCCTCGGACGATGATCATGTCGTCCACCCGGCCATAGATCCCGGCGACCAAAGTTGGGTAGGTGCGGCCGCAGGGGCAGTCCACCATGTCCCACCGGGCGATGTCCCCGGACCAGTACCGGATCATCGGCTGAGAGGTGCGTTCGGTGTGGGAATAGACTGGCACCCCTTCCTCGCCCATAGGAAGGTTCATCTTGGTCTGAGGGTCGACCATCTCGGTGTAGACGATGTCCTGCCATAGGTGCATACCGCCGTCCAGGTGGCGGCAGCCCGAGGCGCTCATCCAGGGTGTCATCTCGGCCATGGTGCCCTGATCAACGACGTAACAGCCGAATGTTTCTTCGATCAGGCGGCGGGTGGCGGGGACGCTGGCCCCCGGCTCGCCGGAGAAAAACATGAACCGGAACCCGAAGTCTTCTTTAGGGTCGAACCCCATCTGCCGGGCGGTCTCGGCCAGATACAAAGCGTATGACGGCGTGCCGTAGAGGACAGTGGGTTTCACCATGTTTGACCATTCCACCGCGCGCTCGGTCTGTCCCGGTGCGCCGCTGCCGAATGGAAAGCAGCTTGCCCCTAAACGCTCCGCCCCGACCAATGCTCCCCAGCTACCAACATAGAGGCTGAAGACCGCGGCCACCATGACCGTGTCGTCGGGACGTAGGCCAGCACTCCAGAGGATGCGGGCGTGGGCCTCCGCGATCCGCTCCCAGTCGTCCTTGCCGATGCCGAACACCGTGGGCCGGCCAGTGGTACCTGATGTGCCGTGGAGCCGGAATATATCTTCTTGGGGGATGCAGAGGAACCGGCCGTAGGGTGGGTGCAGTTCCTGCTCCCGGCGGATGTCCTCTTTAGTGAGGATCGGCAGTTGAGAAAACTCTTCAAGGCTGGTGATGTTGGCCGGGTCAACCGGACAATCTTTGTAGAACTCCTGGTAGAACCCGGAGTTCTGGTAAACATAACGGACCTGGGCTTGGAGCTTGCTGAGGATATGCCGGTCCCGCTCGGCGGGCGGCATGGTCTCCAGTTCTGGAGACCAATATTCCTGGTCGGGTTTGGGAGTGAAGCTATCGGGGTATTTTGGAGGCCAGTTCATCGATGGAGACATAAGTTGGCGCGCCGCTTAGACCTGCGGTGCGGAACGGCCCCGGCTCACGTTCTCAATGATGAATTCGGTCATGGACGTGGTGAAGCTGCCGACCGGGAACACCCCGCGCACCCCCATCTCTTCCAGGGGTTGAACGTCGTCTTCCGGGATGGTGCCGCCGACCATGAGGATCGTGTCGTCGGCGATCCCTCGGTCCTGAAGGGCTTTGGTTAGGCGGGGAATCAGCCGCATGTGGGCGCCGGACAGGATGCTGATGCCCACCACGTCGACGTCTTCCTGCAAGGCGGTCTGGGCGACCTGGTCGGGGGTAACGCGCATGCCCATGTAGATCACCTCCAGGCCGGCGTCGCGCATGGCCCTGGCAATGACCTTTATGCCCCGGTCATGCCCGTCCAAGCCCAGCTTGGCCAGGAGAACTTTGATGTTTGCGGGTTGGGTATTGGGACTCTGTGTGGACAGTGTAGTTTCCTCAGACAAATTTACAGAATGGGTTGGTGCTGTCTTAGGCAGCTTTCCGGTCTGAATAAGAGACGATTGAGACCTCGGTTTGAAGCTCTTTCAATCTGGTCAATAGTTCATTAAGTTCGTCTGTGACTTTCCCCGAAACGTAAGGTTCGTGGCAGCTGAGGCAATTTTCTGCAGGCACGTCTTTGACGACAATCACAGAACCCTCGAACACGAACGGAACTGCGGATATTCTGGCCTTTAGCCGGCCGCCACATAAGGGGCAGGTATTATGTTTTTCGATTTCGCCAGCCATCATCCCACTCCTCTGAATCGGGTTTGTACACTGTTACAACTAATAGGCGGTCATTGTCGCCGTCTATCGCCAATACTGCGTGGAAAACTTCGCCGGATTTTGAAGTTCCTAGAATTAGGCAATCGGGCAGAGCTCTTGGCCCTGCGGGATAATCTTCTATGACTTCGCAAGTGAGAAAACCAGCTTCTATGTTCTCACGGCTCCAACTTTCGTTTACTAATTCCACGATAGCATGACGAGACCAGAATATGGACAGGCCTTCAGGGTCGGCCTGGTTTCTTTCAGCCACTCGCCGGATTGAACGCTGCTTGTCTTCAGGGTCCATGTTCACCAAGCTGATGAGCCAGTGGAGTTGAGTTCGGCGCTAGCTAAAACACCCCTGGGTCGACGTACTCGCCGTAGACTTCACGCAAGGTGTCTAGTATTTCGCCCTCGGTGGCCAGGGCTCCCACCGCTTCCAGCACTGGCGGCATCAGGTTTTTGTCGTTGTTGGCCGCTTGCTTGAGGGAGGACAGGGCCGATTTCACATCAGCGGGACTGCGCTCGCTGCGGGTCTCGGCCAAGCGTGCCTTCTGCCATTCCTCTTCTTCAGGATCGAATTGGAACAACTCAAGTTTTTGGCTGCTTTCGGACTGGAATTGGTTCAAGCCAACAACGACCTGCTCGCCGCTTTCGATGCGGAGCTGATACTCGTAGGCCGACCTGGCAATCTCAAGTTCTATGTACCCAGTGTCGATGGCGTGGAGAATCCCGGTCTTCATCGGGTATTTGCCAGAGCCCATCGCCTCTATCTTGCTGATGTACTCCCAGGCCGCCTCTTCGATGTCGTTGGTCATGCTCTCCACGAAATACGACCCGGCCAGAGGGTCAACCGTGTTGGTCACGCCGGACTCGTGGGAGATGATGAGTTGAGTGGCCAGGGACATGCGCATGGCTTCTTCTGACGGTATGTCGAACGCCTCGTCAAAACCACTGACGTGCAGCGATTGGGTGCCGCCCAAGACCGCCGCCAGTGCCTGCAGGGTGCCTCGGGCGATGTTGTTCTGCGGGTCCTGTCGCATCAGGGTCGAGCCAAGGGTCTGGGTATGGAACCGCAGCCGCATAGACTCCGGTTTCTGGGCTTTATAACGGTCCTTCATGATTCGCGCCCACATGCGCCGCGCCGCCCGGTACTTGGCGACTTCTTCGAACACATCGTTGTGGCAGCCGAAGAAGAAGGATAGGCGTGGCGCGAAGCTGTCTACCGGCAGGCCGCGTTCCAGGGCCGACTCCACGTAGGCCATGCCCTGGGCGATGGTAAAGGCCAACTCTTGTACGGCGTCGGAACCGCTCTCGCGGATGTGATAGCCGGATATGGAGATGGTGTACCAGTTGGGCACATGGTTGGTGCAGAACTCCACGATGTCCGTGGTCAGCTTGAGGGACGGGCCTGGCCCCAGGGCAAAAGTCTTCTGTCCGTGGAACTCTTTAAGCGAGTCGTTCTGGACGGTGCCCCTAAGTTTTGCCCAGTCGACGCCTCTCTTCTCGGAGACAGACAGGAACATGCCCATCAGGACTATCGCTGGGTGGTTGATCGTGAGGGACACGCTGACTTCGTCCAAGGGGATATCCAAGAACAGGTCGTCCATGTCCCGGACCGAGTCGATGGCAACGCCCAGACGGCCGACCTCGCCCTCGGCCAACTCGTGGTCCGAGTCGTAGCCCGTGAGGGTCGGGTGGTCGAAGTCGGTGCTGATGCCGTTCTGGCCGTGGTCCAACAGGAACCGGTAGCGTTCGTTGGTGGCCTGGGCCGTGCCGAATCCGGCGATCTGACGCCGGGTCCACAGGCGGCCACGGTACATGTTGGGGTAGGGGCCGCGGGTGAACGGAAATTCACCCGGTTCGCCCAGGTCTCGGGCGAAGTCGCTATCGGCCAGGTCGTCCGGTGTGTAGACCGGCTTCACTTCCAGGCCCGAAAGGCTGCGTTTGATCTGCTCTTTGTTATCGGCCATCAGTTAACGATTACCCGTTTCGGACGTATTTGTCGACACTCTTTTCGCCGGTCAACGCCAGGTAGAGGTCACCGTGGGCGTCCACCCAAGAGCCGTGGGCGGAGCGGGATGGGAATCGCTCCAAGACCTTGCCGTCGCCGTCCAACACGCTCATCTGAGGCGGGTTGTTGTCGTCAGGGCGCTCGGACGTGTAGAAGATGCCATCGCTGTCCTGAGAGATGTCCAGGGGCCGTTGCATGTCGGTCCACATGGTGATGTATTCGCCCTCGGGAGAAAACACCTGAACGCGGGAATTCTCGCGGTCGCAGAGATAGACCTGGCCGTTGTCGCCCACGATCAGGCTGTGGGGCAGGTGGAACTGGTTGGGGCCGCCCTTGCCCGGCTCGCCCCAGGATGAGATCAGCTCACCGGCGGCAGAGAAACGGTGGACGCGGGCGTTGCGGTAACCGTCTGAGATATAGAGGTCTCCGTTGGGCGCGGGGACCATCTCGGTGACGTAGTTGAAGGGGCCGGCCGAGCGGGGGGCGACCGTGCCTGCTACCTCGCAGCCGGTGTCCGAGTACTCGCCCTTGGTGCCGATTGACAGCAGCTGCTTGCCGTCCAGGGTGCACTTCATGGCGATGGAGCCTTCCCGGTCGGTGAGATAGGCGATGTCGTCCTTGATGAAGATGCCGTGGGGGTCGTCGAACATGCCCTCGCCCCAAGAATTGAGGAAGTTGCCTTCCCGGTCAAAGACCAAGACCGGCGGGTTCTTGCGCTGGAAGACGTAGACCCGGTCTTGGGAGTCCGACGCCACTGCGCTACAGGTGCCAAATTCTTGCCCCGAGGGCAGCTTCGCCCAATCGGGGATGTATTCGTAAGTGTATTTACCGCTTCCTACCGTGGCCATGATGAGTCATCTCCTGCCAACGAATTATTTATCTCTTGTTTAACGACGCTGGGCGCGAGTGATGCCACGCCTGGCAATCGTCCCAATACTACCACAGGCGGGTGAGTATGACCGCTGACTCAGCGGTGCCCGGCGTTGTACTACCGGCGTTGTACTACCGGCGTTGTACTACCGGCGTTGTACTACCGGCGTTGTACTACCGGCGTTGTACTACCGGCGTTGTATTGAAGGTATGCGTGGATTAAACTGGCGTGACGCTCAGACTGATGAAGGTTTCGTACGGAGGGTTCCATGCCAGAACTGGACGGAAAAGTAGTCTTGATCACCGGCGCAGGCGGCATGCGCGGCGTCGGCCGTGCCGCGGTCATGAAGCTGGCCGGACGGGGCGCTGACATCGCGCTTAGTGACGTTCACCGTGAGGCTTCAGATCTGCCGCCCGCCGAGATTCGGAGTGAATGGGGCGGAATAGAAACCGTGTCCCAGGAGGTCCAGGCCCTGGGCCGGCGTGCCCTGCCCATCTACTGCGACCTCTCAGACCCGCAGGCGATCGAGCAGATGGTGCAACAGACCATGGACCAGTTCGGCCGTATAGACATCCTGGTCAATAACGCCCGGGCAATCATCGGCAAGGACAAAGTGCCGGTGACCCAACTGGAGAAAGAGGTCTGGGACCACTTCTTGGCCATCAACACCACCGCCGTATTTCTCACCACCAAGGCGGTGGCCCCGCACATGATTGACTCCGGCAGGGGTGGCCGCATCATCAACATCGCCTCCAACGCCGGAAAACAGGCCAGCGCCAACGGGGCGGCTTACTCGGCCTCCAAGTTTGCCGTTATCGGGTTGACCCAGGCGTCGGCCATGGATCTGGCGCCCTACAACATCACCGTTAATGCCGTCTGCCCCGGCCCGATCAATACCGACCGCATGAGCTACTGGGAACGTGACCAAGCAGAGGAACGGGGCATCACCCAAGAGGAATTCAGGGGCCAGATAGTTGAGAGTTCCGCTCAGAGCACCCCCCTAGGCCGTATCGCCGAGTCACAGGACGTGGCCAACATGATCGCCTTCCTGGCCGGGGAAGACGCATCATTCATAACCGGCCAGTCCTACAACGTGAACGGCGGCCAACTCTTCCACTGATGAGCGATGCTATTTGCAAAAGAGCAAAATCCCTTCTCCCGCGCACGGGAGAAGGTTAGGATGAGGGTGCCTGCTCGTCTTCAAATGACGTCCAGCCCTCAAGGCAGATGAGCAAAAACCATGACCAACAAAAAAACAGAAGAGATAGTCTCCAGCACCAAGGCCTACTACGACGGCCCGGCAGACCAGATCTACCGCACCATCTGGGGCGACAACATACACCTGGGCGTGCCCTGTAGTGACGAGTGTCCCCACCCAGAGGCCATGGAACACACCAACGAGATCATGGCTCAAGCTGTACAGCTTTCACCTGAGACCAGAGTGCTAGACCTGGGCTGCGGCTACGGCTCCACCGCCCGCTATCTGGCTACCAACTACGGCTGTCCGGTCACTGCCACCAACATCAGTGAAAACGAGCTTGAGTTGGCCTGGGAACGCACTCTGGAGGCCAGCCTGGAGCACCTGATCGAATACGAGTACGGTGACTTCCACGACCTGATCTATGCCGATGACTCGTTCCATGTCGTCTGGAGTCAAGAAGCCTTCTTGCATGCTGCCGATAAGACAAAGGTCCTGTCCGAGGCCAACCGTGTTCTACTCCCCGGAGGGACTCTGGCCTTTACCGACATCCTGGTGCGGGCCGGCACTCCCGAGGCAGACCGAGAGCGCATCTACGACCGAGTGAAGTCTCCGGACATGTGGGACTTGTCTGACTACCAACAAGCGCTCGAGGATCTGGGACTCGAGATAAGCCGGTCGGAAGACTGGTCGGAACACGTGGCGCGCTCCTATGGCTGGATCCGTGATCAGGTGATCGAAAACCGGGAGAACCTGCTCAGGCTGGTGGACGCCAAGACCATCGACGGCACCGCTGACTCGCTGGGGTTCTGGGTCGAAGCGGCCAACGCTGGCAAGATCGGCTGGGCGATGTTCGTTGCCCAAAAACCGCAGAAATAGACCGGATTATGTATGCCACCAGAAGACAACTCTAAACTCTTCATCAGCGAATACACGACTGAGTTTGTGGACCGCTGGGACGAACTGATCGATTGGGAGAAACGTCAGGAATCTGAGGGCGGGTTCTTCGAAAAGATATTAAGCGACAATCAGGCAAAGACGGTGTTGGACATCGCCTGTGGCACCGGGTACCACACGGTAAACCTGAGCAAAATTGGGTTCACCGTTACCGGCTCTGACGGCTCGGCCAACATGGTCAGAAAAGCACGGGAGAATGCCGCGAAGTTCGGGCTGGTAGGGACGAGGCTGCTTGAAGCTCAGTGGACCTCCCTTTCAGACGTTTTCCAAGACGAGAAGTTCGACGCCATCGTTTGTCTGGGCAACGCCTTCACCCACTTGTTCAATGACGATGAACGCCGCAAAGCGCTTACAGAGATATACGGGCTGCTCAACGACGGCGGCGTGGCAGTCCTTGACCACCGCAACTACGACACCATGCTGGACAAGGGCTTCTCCAGTAAACACCTGTACTACTATCTGGGCGAGACGGTGGACGCTCGGCCGGAGATTGTGACCGAAGAGATCGTTCGGCTCCAGTACTCCTACGCCGATGGCGCAGTACATCACCTGACCGTCTGCCCCATCCGACAGGAACACTTGACGGACCTGCTTACCGGGGCGGGCTTCCAGTCCGTGGAACGCTACGGGGACTTCGAAGCCGGCTATGATTTCTATGACCCGGACTTCATCATCCAGGTGGCGAAGAAGTGATCGCCCCCTCCAATGGTCTCTCCCGCACCATGTAAGTGAGCATCACTGCGGCTAAGGACAGTATCAGCATGAGCTTGAACGCATCGTCGTAATTGCCCCGGTTGTCAAAGATCCAAGCTCCAAGGAAGGCCCCAAAACCGCCTGCGATCTGGTGCACCATCGATATAAACCCCGCCAGTGTGCCCAGGCGCGCCACACCGAAGATGTTCCCGACGAAGACGACGGTTAATGGAGCCGTTATAAGGTTGGTGAACCCGTAGAAAAGCCCGAAGACGATGATTGTCGCTGTGCTCTGGTCAAAGATGATTAACGCGAATATGAATATCCGGACGATGAAGCAAATCACCGTCGGCCGTACCGCTCCAAAGGCGTCGGCTAAAATACCGGCCGCCAGTACTCCCATCAGTCCCATCAGGCCCATGAGGGCAAGCAGATTGCCGGCCATTACGGCACCAACGCCCTGGTCACGGGAGAAGGCCACTATGTGGGTGACGACGAAGAAGTCCTGAATTCCGCAAATGGCGTAAATTATCGCCAACAAAGCCAGTTGGGGCGAGGTCAAAGTACGACTAAGGGACAACGGTGAGTCGGGGGGCGTGATCGGCAGATCTACGGTTGCCCGTACCGTTCCATCCTCGGCGGCGGGGGCGTCCTTGACCGCCAGAAACACCAAAGGGGTCAACACGGCGACGTTGGCGATGCCAAGAAGGGAATACGACCAGCGCCAGTCCAGTGAGACAAGTACCGCGGCCAAGGCCATGACTAACAGCAGTTGGCCCACGGCATTCCCTGCCACCGCGCCGCTGCTGGCGATGCCCCTGCGATTAGGGAACCACCGGCTAATCATGACAGTCACCGGCGAGATCGAAGACCCGGCATTTCCTATTCCAAATACGACACCGTAGACGACGAATACCTGCCACGGCGCTTGGACCTGTCCCATCAACCCGATTCCCAAGCCGCCGACCACAGCCGAAATTCCGATGGTCCCCTTTAAGCTCCACCGGTCCACAAGGCGGCCCATGAACGGTAAGGACAACGCAGAAACCACCATGAACGTGGTTACGGCCAGCGAGAGGGTTGAGCGGCTGACATCCAAGTCTTCCGACATCGGCTTCAGCATCAGGCCAAAGGCGAAACGGGAGCCGCCGCTGAAGAATAAGATGAAGAACCCGGTGGTCAGGATTACATAACTGTAATGAGGACGCCGCAACTGCAACTCCCTAGTGCTTTACAGGTGCCGGTTTTCGAATCGGGAATCGCCAAAAATATAACCACCGGCCCCAGAGATTCCGGGACCGGCGGTGGTTTGCTTGATTATAGATCGCCCTAGTATCGGTTGGCCGGAACCTACCGGTTCAACAGTTTCTTGACGGTGGCGATCACCCGCGTCTCATTGGGCATGTACTCGTTCTCCATGGCCCGGCTGTAAGGTACCGGGGTGTGGGGAGCCGTGACCCGGGAGGGAGGCGCGTCCAGGTAATCGAATACCTCTTCGGCAACCCTGGCGCAAATCTCTGAGGCCAAGCTGCAGACGGGTGTATCTTCGTCCACCACGATCAAGCGGTGGGTCTTCTGTACCGACTCGTTGATGTGGTCGTAGTCGATGGGCGAGACACTCAGCAGGTCGATGACCTCGCAGCTGATCCCTTCATTTGCCAGTGTTTTGGCGGCTTCGTCGGCAACCCAAGTCATCTTGGAGATGCCCACCAGGGTGATATCAGTGCCTTCGCGCACCGTCCGGGCCTTGCCCAGAGGCAGCACATACGGCTCCTCGGGGACGGGGCCGGAAATTCCATACAACCCCTTGTGCTCGAAGAACACTACCGGGTCGTCGTCGCGGATGCTTGCGGCCAGTAATCCCTTGGCCGTATAGGCGTCGGACGGGCATACCCCCTTCAATCCTGGGATATGGCTGAATATGGAGTAGTAGGACTCGGAGTGCTGGGCCGCGGCGCCGAAACCGGCGCCGATGCGGGTCATCATGGTGAAGGGGACCTTCACCTGACCGCCGAACATATAACGCATCTTGGCGGCGTTGTTGACCAGCTGGTCCATGCAGACGCCGATGAAGTCGATGAACATCAATTCGGCGACAGCCCTTAGTCCGGTGGATGACGCGCCGATGGCCGCGCCGATGAAAGCAGCCTCGGAAAGGGGGGTGTCCAGCACTCGCTCTTTGCCGAATTGCTGGATCAGGCCGACGGTGGTGCGGAAGGGACCGCCCCAGGCATCCTCGACGCCCTGGTCTTGTCGACCAGCGCCTCCGGCGATCTCCTCGCCCATGATGATTACATTTTCGTCCAGTTCCATCTCCTGGCGGAGACATTCGTTGATGGCTTCCCGGAACTGGATCTCCCGGGTCCCCGTTGTCTGCAATGTCGTGGTCATATCTATCTCCTCAACGCTTTGGAATCGTTATCGTCTAGTGGTGGCTAGACCGACATGTTTACGCCGCGTTTCATCATGTCTTTGGGGTAGTCGACATAAACGTCGTCATACAGTTCTATCGCTTCGGGCAGGGGGCTCTCGTCGGCGAATTTCACCGCCTCTTCCATGAGAGCTTCGGCGTCGGCGTCCATCTGGTCAAGTTCTTCGACCGTGATGTCGCCTTGAGGGAGGACCGTGGTCCGGAAATGCTTGATAGGGTCACGGGCACGCCAGTGATCCTCTTCTTCCTTGGAACGGTAGGTCAGAGGATTGTCGAAAACGGTATGTCCGTAATAGCGGTAGGTCTCGCACTCGATCAGGGTGGGGCCTTCGCCGGCCCGGGCCCGGGCCACTGCCTGGGTAGTCGCGTCGTAAACGGCGAAAACGTCCATCCCGTCAACGTGGATGCCGGGCATGTCGTATCCCTGGGCACGGTCGGCCACGTGGGTGGTGGATACGCCGTACTCGCTGGGAGTGGACATGGCGTAGCCGTTGTTCTCGCAGAGGAATATCACCGGGAGCTTCCAGACCGAAGCCAGATTCATGGACTCATGGAGCACGCCCTGGCTGGACGCTCCGTCGCCAAAGAAGGCCACGGCCACCCGCCCGAGTTTCTTGACCTTGGAGGTCAGCGCCGCGCCAACGGCCAATGGGATGCTGGCACCCACCACGCCATTGGTACCGAGCATGCCCTTGCTCATGTCTGAGATGTGCATCGAGCCGCCCTTGCCCTTGTTGGGGCCGGTGGCGCGGCCGAATAGCTCGGCCATCATCTCTTTGACATCGACACCCTTGGCGATGCAGTGGCCGTGGCCTCTGTGGGTGCTGCCGATGTAGTCTTCGTTGTTCAGGGCGGCGCACACGCCGGTGGCCACTGCCTCCTGTCCTGCCGAGGAGTGGACCGAGGCAGACATGCCTCTCTGTCCGGTCTCCGGGATACCCCGCTCTTCAAAATGGCGGATAGTCGTCATGGTCTTGTAAAGGTTTAGTAGGCCGTTCCGGTCGAGATCCATCGTCCCTCCTGCCTTCTTATGGAAAGATGTCTTGGCTGCGCGCCAGGCGGATTTTGGACAATGGTAGCACGCCCCCTAGCTATGTCAACCAGAAATGACGACGACCGTGATGCCTTCGGCCGCTAGAATCCCCAGCAACCCCGCCGCGCTGCCGTTCTGGACAGCAACTTCCAGGTACCCATGGCTGCCTGCCAGGGCAATCAGTCCGGACTCATTGGAGTAGGTGTCGTCGTTAAATGTTCGGCTGAGTCCGGATACGCTTCTTCCCTCAATCTGCACCTCGATCGACAGTCCGAACGGCAGGCTTTCTACCGGGATGTTGCTCACCAGATTGCCGTAGATATCCTGGTAGATTATCTGGCCGGTGATAGTGCCGTCGCGATGGCTCGGTTGGGACATCGGAAGAAAGAACAGGTCGTCGATGGCCTCACCCATATCTTCAGGCGCTACGCCCAATGAAAGATGGGCTGCAACGGGGGTGAACATGTCGCGGCCGTGGAAGGTGTGGCTCACCGGTTGACGCCAATAGCTGGGGTTGGTCAGGTGAATCGCCGACAGTCCTTTGGGCAGAGGTATCGGTCCGGCGATTGCGGGCATCGATTCCAGGTGCCCGGCCAGCACTCCGCTCAACAACCCATTGTCCGGAGCCACGAAACGGCCCCACGGTGTTATCAGCAAGATAGGCCGGCGGTCGGTGCCCACTCCTGGGTCCACCACGGCCACGTGGATGGCGTCGCTGGGGAAGAAACGGTAGTTGAGGCCAAGGAGGAACGAGCCTTGGGAGACGTTCTGGGGCGCGACCTGGTGGGTTAGGTCGATCAGCTGGAGGTCTGGGTTGATGGTCAGCGCCACGCCCTTGATGACACCGGCGTAGGGGTCTAGCAGGCCGAAGTCGGTGGTGAAGACCAACGGGGAAGAAGCCATAGCGGAACCGGGCGGAGAGTGCCGCCTCCGGCTAGCCTACCCGGACGCTGATGATAGAGATCACGACGAACGCTACCGAGAGGAAGATGGTGAATTGGTACAGCGTCTTTTCCAGTCCACGGCGCGTGCGCACGGTGGAGGAAGCCGAGCCAAATAGGCCACCGCCCCCTTCATTGACCTGTGCCAGAATCACAACCACCAACAGAATGGATACCAGCAGTTGTATCAAGTTCATGAATTCGTTCATGGATTAACCTCGGCGCCTTCGCGGATGGTCTCCGCCTGGTTCATTATACTCGGCCAGAGCGGAGTTTCTAGGTAGCAGTTATTTGAGTTTTTCCAGGGCCACAACGACCAACTCATTCACCAAGTCTGGTTTGGCCTGGCCCTTGGTGATCTTCATCACTTGACCGACCAAGAACTTGGCGGCGGTCTCTTTGCCGCCCATATAGTCAGCCACTGCTTGGGGATTGGCCTCGATAGCTTCCTTGACGGCCACATCGACGGCGGAAGAATCGCTTATCTGAGTATAGCCCTTTTCCTGTACGACCTGCGCTGGGGAATCGCCCGATTCAAAGACTTCTTCCAGCACTGTCTTGGCCATCGAGACGCTCACTGTGTCCTGTTCAACCATACCGATCAGTTCCGCCAGGTGCTCTGGCGAGACCGGTGATTCGTTGATCTCCAAGCTTTGTAGGTTCAGCAAACGGCTGAGGTCGCCCAGCATCCAGTTGCTGATGTTCTTCGCGTATTTCTCGCCATCATCTCCGGAAATTGACTCTAGGACAGCAGTCTGCTCGTAGAAATCGGCCATGGCCTTGGAATTGGTCAGCAGCCGGGCGTCATATTCGGGCAGGCTGTATTCCTGAATGAACCTGGTCATGCGATCGGTGGCCAGTTCGGGAATCCTGCTCCGTATCTCTTCGATCCAGGCGCCGTCAACCACCAGAGGCGGCAGGTCTGGCTCTGGGAAATACCGGTAGTCGTGGGCTTCTTCCTTACTGCGTTGCGAGTAGGTGGCGCTGCGCTCTTCAGACCAGCCGCGGGTTTCTTGAATCACCCGCTCACCCGAGTCCAACACCTTCTTTTGGCGTTCCTGCTCGTGGTTCAAGGCCATGAAGACTGCCCGCATGCTGTTCATATTCTTGATCTCGGCCTTGGTGCCGTACGCTTCTTGTCCCACCGGCCGTAGGCTGATGTTGGCGTCGCACCGGAAGCTGCCGTCCTGGGCGTTGGCCGTGGACACTCCAAGGTACTGGAGGATCGAGTGCAGCTTGGTCAGGTAGGAACGGGCTTCTTCGGGTGTGCGCATGTCCGGGTGGCTGACCACTTCCATGAGTGGGACTCCGGAGCGGTTCACGTCGACCAGGCTGTGGGCGTCCCTCGCGCCATTTATATCATCGCCGCTCACGTGTTGGAGCTTGGACACGTCCTCTTCCAGATGGACCCGCTCGACACGAATCGTGCTGTCGTGGCCGTCGGCGGTGATATCCAGATGGCCGTTCATGGCCAGCGGCATGTCGTACTGGGATATCTGATATCCCTTCATGAGGTCGGGGTAGGGGTAGTTCTTGCGGTCGAACTTGGTCAGGCCCGGGATATTACATCCCAGAGCCAGGCCGGTCATAATCGTGTACTCCACGGCCTTTTTGTTGATTACCGGCAGAGTACCGGGCAGGCCCAGGCACACCGGACAGACACGGCTGTTGGCGGGCGCAGTCTGATAATCGGCCCGGCAAGAACAAAACATCTTGCTCTGGGTCTGGAGTTGAACGTGGACTTCTAGTCCGATTACTGTTTCGTATTCCATAAGTGGTTAAAAAGCGGGCGCCAAGGGGCGCATTTAAGCACGCAGCGTTACTGAAATCCAGTATAGCAGGCGTAGTTTTAGGGAACAACGACGGGCGAGCCCTGTCGGCGGTCCAGGTTAAGCCAGCAGGCCGTTGCTCCTGAGCATCTCCTGGGCGGTGGAGCCGATGTCGGCCGGAGTGGGAATGATCCAAGCGCCGGCGTCTTTCAGCGCGGCGATCTTGTATTCGGCGGTGGCGCTCTCACCTGTGATGATCGCTCCGGCATGGCCCATGCGTTTGCCGGGAGGAGCCGATGCTCCGACCACCAGTGAGGCAACGGGTTTGGAGAACCCATCCTTGATGAATGCCGCAGCGTCCTGTTCCATGGTGCCGCCTATCTCTCCGATCATGACCACTGCATCAGTGTCGGGGTCGGCTTCGAACAACCGCAATACGTCAACGAAGTTGGTCCCGATGATCGGGTCGCCGCCGATACCCACGCAGCTTGATTGTCCAAGGTTCAAAGCGGTGAGTTGTCCCACGGCTTCGTAGGTCAGGGTGCCGCTGCGGGAGAGGACTCCCACGCGCCCCGGCAGGTGGATCGCGCCGGGCATGATGCCAATCTTGCATTTGGCGCCGGGGTTGATCAGCCCGGGGCAGTTGGGGCCGATCAATCGAGTGGGCTTGTTCTGGATATACCGGTAGATCTTGACCATATCCTGCACTGGTATGCCCTCGGTGATGCAGGCTATCAGCGGTATCCCGGCGTCGGTGGACTCGGCGATGGCGTCGGGAGCGAAGGGTGGCGGCACAAAGATCAGGGCCATGTTGCACTGGGTCGCGGCCACAGCTTCTTCAACCGAATTGAAGACTGGGACCTTGTCGTCAAACATAGTCCCGCCGCGGCCCGGTGTTACCCCAGCCACAACGTTGGTGCCGTACGCCATGCAACCGCGGGCGTGGAAGCTACCTTCCTTCCCCGTGATGCCCTGTACCATTACTCGTGTTGTCTCGTCGACCAGTACGCCCATCTAGGTCTATCTCCAGCTGCCTGCCTAATCGGCCGGCTTGGCTAAACGTTTAGCTGCTTAATGGCGTCGGCCGCCTCGGTGAGGGTTTCGGCAAACACCACCGGCAGTCCAGACGCGCCCAAAATCTCTTTCCCTTCCACCACGTTGGTGCCGAGCATCCGCACGACCAACGGGACCGTTGAACCAGTTTCTTTGTAGGCCAGCACGATTCCTTCGCCGGCGATGTCGCAGCGTAGGATGCCGCCGAATATGTTGACCAATACCCTGCGGACCTTGCTGTCCGACAGAATGATCTTGACGGCGCTGGCGACCTTTTCCGGCGTGGCGCCGCCGCCGACGTCCAGGAAGTTTGCCGGGGCAGCCCCGGCGGCTGAGGTGACGTCCAGCGTGGCCATGGCCAGACCGGCCCCGTTGACCAGGCAGCCGACGTCTCCGTCCAGGTTTACATAAGCTATAGACAGGTCAGACGCCTGTGCTTCCAACGGGTCTTCCTGGCTGACGTCCCGGTATTCCATCAAATCAGCGTGACGGAACATGGAGTCATCGTCCAGGTTGATCTTGGCGTCTAGGGCGATGACCCGGCCGTCGCCCGTGACGATCAGCGGATTGATCTCCACCAGGGTGCAGTCATTCTCAACAAAAACCTTATAGAGGGACGAGAGTACCTTGGCGGCATCGCTGGCAACAGCCTGGTCCAACCCCAAGAACCGGACCAGACGCCTGGTCTGGAAGGGCATCAACCCCGAAAGCGGGTCAACAGTCTCGGTGTGGATGTCGTCAGGGTTCTCGTCGGCAACGGCTTCAATGTCCATGCCGCCCTTGGTGCTGACCAGGAACGCCGGACCACGGTGGCCGCGGTCGATGGTCAACGCGACGTAAAGTTCTTGCTTGATGTCGGCCAGTTCTTCGATCAGGAGCTTTTCAACCGGCGCGCCCTCGGGGCCCGTCTGAGGTGTGACCAGGTTGGAGCCCAACATGCGCTGGGCTGCTTCCGAGGCCTCTTCCGGACTGCGCACCAGTTGAACGCCGCCCGCCTTGCCCCGTCCTCCGGCGTGAATCTGGGCTTTCACGACCGATTGGCCGCCCAACTCGACGGTGGCCGCTTGGGCCTCCGCCGGAGTGCTGGCAACGATGCTTCGCGGCACCGGAATCCCGTAGCGGGAGAAAACTTCTTTGGCTTGGAACTCGTGGATGTTCATTGATTTCCTTGGGACGTACTTTTCCCGGGGGCGTACTTTTCCCGGAGACTCGCATTACACAAAGACTCGCATTACACAAAGACTCGCATTACACAAAGACTCGCATTACACAAAGACTCGCGTTACACAAAGACCCGCGTTACACAAAGACCCGCGTTACACAAAGACCCGCTTAACCGGGATAGACAAGCCATAGGCAGGGTCTTTCTCCGAGCGTCCGTAGAATGTAGGCGATTTTAACCGGCCCGTCAACGCGCCCCGAAGCGCTTCTGGCACGCTTCTGGTGGACAAACCTGACCGGCCGTTTCATAATCTCGCCCAATCCGGCCCTGCGCCCGAGACGTTTGAGTAACGGACTCACCCCAAGATTGGCCCCGATTCAAAGCCGGAATAGAACTAAGGAGTAACTAATGGTCCGCTATAACAAGGTGATTGAACTGTTGGAACAGGGCAAACCGGTGTTCTGCTCTGGCCTGACCTGGAACGGAAACTTGGATGATATGACCTTTGTGGGAGATGCAGACTACGACATGGTCATAGTCGAGATGGAGCATCAGGGGTTCGATCTTAACGACCTGCGTACCACGCTCCAGTTTCTGTTGAACCGAAAGAAAATCTCTGAGACGGGCTCCCTGCAGGCCGACCCAGCTCCCTTTGTGCGAATTCCACCCAATACTCGCGAACGGAACCAATGGGTTATGAAGCAGGCTCTGGACGCCGGTGTGTATGGTCTGGTGCTGCCGCATCTGGATAGCGTAGAAGACGCCAAGGCAGCGGTTGCAGCGGCCCGCTATCCCCAAGTGCCCGGCGTGGCAGACTTCGAGCCTGAAGGCGAAAGAGGTTGGTGGTACCGCATCGCCCCTCGTTACTGGGGCTTAACCCCCGCCGAATATTACGATGCAGCAGACATATGGCCCCTGGACCCGGACGGCAACATGCTCTTGATCGGCATCATTGAAGACCCGGTTGGCGTGAAGAACGTGCGTGACATTCTTCGGGAGGTCCCGGGCATCGGCGCGATCTGGGCCGGTCCCGGAGACATGTCCGTGGCTATGGGGCACAAAGGGAACGCCAGCCATCCGGATGTGCAGGCCAATCTTCTGACCATCCTTGAAGCCTGTAAGGAGTTTGGGGTCCCTTGTGCCACCGGCTGCACCGCTGAGGAAGTTCCCATTCGGTTGGAGCAAGGGTTCCGGATAATAATAACGGCCCCCGAGAAGACCACTAAGGGTCTGGACGAGGGCCGTAGGATCGCTGGCCGCTAGTCGGCGCGTTGGTTAACGCGCCGGTTATCGATTGTTACCTGGTTCCGGTGGTTGCGCTGGAACCTTCACCGGGGCTCTGCAAGAACTTGAAGATGTCCGATTCAGACGACAGGATGACTGTAGTCCGTTCGTTCAAGAAGTTCCTGTAGGCTTCCAGGCTCCTCTGGAACGAGAAGAAGTCCGGGTCTTTGTTGAGGGACTCAGCCAGGATGGAAATGGCCTGGGCTTCGCCGTCACCTCGGAGCCTGTTGGAGTCTCTGTCGGCCGCGGCCAGGATAACCTCAACTTCTCGGTCGGCTGCGGCTCGCCGGGTTCGGGCCTCCTCTTCACCTTCAGCACGTAACCGGCGGGAGATCTTTTCACGGTCTGAGCGCATCCGCTCAAAGATCCGGCCGGCCACTTCCTGAGGGAAGTCGGCGCGTTTGATTCGAACGTCGATCATCTCGACCCCGAAAGACGGGCTCTCTTGGGCCAGGTTGGTCTGGACCGCTGCGATCACGTCTTGCAACAACTCTGTTCGGGAGTTGGTGGGTATGACCTGGGAGTTGCCTTCGTCGTCGGTAACCGGCTCTCCGGATGCATCCAATTCAACGTTGCCGCCGATGATCTGCTCACGGCTACGTTCGGCGACCTCGGCTCTGAGGGATGAGTTGATCCGCTGGGCCAGAATGGTCCTTGCATTCTCTTCAGTGGTGAGCGTTTGCAAGAAGGCGCGCGGGTCGTTGATCCGGAAGCGGCCGTAGACGTCAATCTCCAGGATGTTAATGTCCTTGTCCAAGAACTGGCTGGGCGGCGCGTCGATACGCAGTAACCGCTTGTCGTAACTGGTGATGGTGTCTACGAATGGGGCCTTCACGTATAGGCCCGGTGCTGTGTGAATGCTCTTCACGTCTCCGAATCGGGTGACCACCACCTGTTCGGTTTCCTGCACCACGTACAGTGTCTGCGAGATTACTAACAGGGCAACTACTATTATTACCCCGGCTATGATTAGGTTCCTCATGGAGACCCCTTTTATTGCTTGTTAACTATCTGTTGTTGCTGGACTGATCTATTGGGAGTGCGGCCCTTCTAGGGAGCCCGCGGTCCCAGTGGGACCGGAAGGACACCATCCTGGCCGCCGAGTATCAGTACCGACTCGGCTTCAGGAGAAACGATTATCTTGTTGATGCCCGGCAGGATATCTTCCATCGCTTCCAGGAACAACCGCTCCTGGGTGACGAGGCTGGTTGACGGGACAAGCAGGTTTTCGCGGTTCATGTACTGGACCGTGAACTGGTTTCCGGCCTGCAATTCTTCGCCGGACTGAACTATCAGAGTCACGATGTTGGTCGACGGATCAAATCCCGAAACCGAGATATCGATCCCGCTGACCGCGCCACCGTCGGGGCCATCGACAACTACGATGTCGGCGAATGTAACGCCGGTTGTCAGATCGTCGTCGCCGTCCGAGTTGTCGGTGTCCATCGCTTTGTTGCTAAGGCGGACGCTGAACGGTCCTGCGCCAACGAATTGTGGTATCGACAGGTCTTCATTGCCCAGGTAGGCGATGGAGTACGCTTCGCCGATGGTCAGGTCGCCGGACTGTGCATCGTACGCAATTGAGAACCTGCAGGTCTCGGTAGCGTCTGTTGTTGCGACCTCATTGGCCGTGAATGCGCAGTTGCCCACACCCAGCACCGTTACGCCTGATACCAGGATGTCGAACCCATCACCGTCCAAGTCAGGGGCCTCGATCATCGACACATCCGAAAGACCGATGCCGGTGCTGGCGTCGTTGTCGCCGTCGCCGTTGTCGGTGTCTTGGAGCACGTTGGATAAGGTGATCGACCGGTCATTGAACTGGGCCAAGATGGACAGGAACTGGTCGGCTTCACCCTGTGCCCTTTCGATACGGGCACGTTTGAAAGCTTCAGCCGGCTGGATGATCTGTTCTGCTCGACCTCTGGCTTCCGGGAGCACTTGGTTCTCGTAAGCCTGAGCTTGGTTGGTGGCAGTTACCTTGTCCTGACGGGCTTGAAGCACGTCGTTAAACGCAGCCTGCACCTCGGCGGGTGCTTCCACCTTCTGGAGCTGTACGCTGACGATGTTGAGGCCAGTCTCGTAGCCGTCGAGAATCTCTTGCAGCTTCACTCCGGTATCTATCTCCAGGTTTACGCGCTCTTCAGCCAGTACCTCGGCCAAAGAACGTTGCCCAACTACCAGGCGTAGGGCCGCTTCAGTTGCGTCCTTCAATGTCCGGCCATCAGGTCGACCAGGGGCGATGTTCCGCTGGTCACCGGCGTCTTCCCCAGGGTCATCGACCTTGAAGAGGAAATGGGTCAGGTTTTTGATGTCGTATTGGACGACCATCTGAACGTCAATGATGTTCAGGTCGCCGCTGATCATTTGGGCTTCGATGGGCACCGGGGTGTTGGCCACGCCGTCGCTACTCCTGAAGCCAAGCTCCAAGCGCCGGACCAGGTCGGTCCGAACGATGTCTTTGTTACCAACGGGACCCGGCCACCACCAATGGAGTCCGTTCTGGGTTATCGGTGTTGCCTGGGCCTTTCCGAAAAGGCGGAGCACAGCTTGCTCACCGGGGCTGGTGGTGTAAACGCCGCTGGCTGCCCAGATCACCACGATCAGGCCGATCAACAAGGCTAGAGCTAGCCCTACGCCACCACCTCCCAAGCGCTGGGACACGCGACCGACTACGTCGCGGATACCGCCTAAAATCTTTTCAAGATCTAATTCTGGTTGCCTGGGTCCGCCTCCGGGTTGATACATGTCTGTAAGTTCCTTTTGCCTATCCTTTTAGGTATGGCGCAGGCTATCGTAGTGCCGAGCGCCCCATTATCTGCAAAGCTTTTTCGATTCTATCATCTAAGGGGTATCCGAACTACATCGCAGCCTCTAACTATGATGCACTACCATTGAAATACGTTGTAACGCTCCAATTGGACGGGTAGTCCGAGGCAAGCTGGCCAGCTCAGCCATTATCTGACCGCTCTGTGAGTCTATGCTAGGACAAAACCCGGGGTATAATACTGCCGTTGCCGAACCATTTTGTACTCAGACGGCGCAATATTTCAGTTGAGGAACAAGCACATGACAACATCTGGCCTGGAAGTAATCCCAGGGAACGATATGACACGGATCAGGGCAGTCTGTGACCACCAGAGCGGTCTGATTTACGTGGTGCCTGCGGACCGCAGTTGGGTCTGTGACCAAGCAAACATGCCGGCCCACGCCCTAGCCGGGTTCTTCAGAGAGCTGACTTCGCTGGAGAACAAAGAGGTCCAAGGGTTGATGCAGCAATGGGGTATCTACTACCGCCAGCTACCGAGAGACCAAGAAGATGCGGCGGGCGACGCCAGTCCGGCCTAACCCTTTAAAACGTGACGCACAAAAAAGAGGCGAGGTTTTAACCCCGCCTCTTTTTCTGTTTACTTACTAAACCGCTTGATCTATCAGTCGGCATCCCCGTCGGTTGCCGTTGACGTTAGCGTCGGTGACGGCTGAGGCATCGTTGGTTGCGGAAGGGGATTGGCGTTGTATTCCGGCGGCGCGTCCGGCGCAACAGGCGGCGTGGCCGTTTCACCACTAGGGTCGTCATCGGCGTTGAACAGCCGGTTCATTGCCTCGCCGGATACCGTCTCGTATTCGATCAGGTACTCGGCCAGTCTGACGAGCTTGGACTGATGGGTCTTGATCACTTCGACGGCTTCGTCGTAGGCGGTGTTGATCAGTCCAGAGACAGCGTAGTCGATTTCTTCCCCAATCTTGTCTCCGTAGTCCCTTTCTTCTCCCGATATGCCACGGCCCAAGAAGACCTGTTCTTCGGCCTTGCCAAAGGTCCGCGGCGCTCCCAGCCCGTCGAGGCTGTGGGAGTTCTTGATGATGATGGTGACGGGCTTTAGACCGGCTTCGATCAGCCCTTCACTGAATTGCGCCAACTGGAAGTCGTCTTCCTTGCGGGACCTGAATTCCGTGTCGTCGGTCATCGCCACGAGAAGGTCGTTGCCATACACCTCTATCGTTGAGATGTTGCCCTCGCGGGCGTTCTGGATAACTTCACTGATCGGCATCTCGTTGTAGTGTTGGGCGCTGAACATGCCGTAGCGCTTGATCATGCCCTGGGCCAACTTGGTGGCCTGCTCCAGGTCGTTGCTGGCGCCGGTGGTCACTTCGTCGAATATGATCTGCTCGGCGACGCGGCCGCCCATGGTGACAGCCATGCGGTGTTCGAACTGGTTCTTGGTCCACAGATACCGGTCTTCTTCCGGCACCAGCGAGGTATGGCCGCCCATCTGGCCGCGGGCGACGATGGAAATCTTGTGTACCGGATCGGCGAACTCAAGGCCCCACGCCACCAGAGCATGGCCGGCTTCGTGGTAGGCCGTCATCTCTTTCTCACGCGGGTTGATCCTCCGGTTCTTGCGCTGCGGGCCGGCGATGACCCGGTCCACGGCTTCCTCGAAGTCGACCATGAAGATGGATTTCTTATTGCCTCTAGCTGCCATGATGGCCGCTTCGTTGATCAGGTTAGCCAGCTCTGCTCCACTGAACCCCGGCGTTTCTTTGGCCAGTGAATCAAAGGCGACTTCCGGAGCCAATGGCTTACCGGCGGCGTGGACCTTCAAAATCGCTTTGCGTCCTTCGATGTCGGGCAGGTCCAAGGTCACACGGCGGTCAAATCGTCCCGGCCTTAGAAGGGCCGGGTCCAAGATGTCTGGGCGGTTGGTGGCGGCGATCACGATGACATTGGTGTTGGTTTCGAAACCGTCCATCTCAACCAATATCTGGTTCAGGGTCTGCTCGCGTTCGTCGTGTCCACCGCCGAGACCGGCACCCCGGTGGCGGCCGACAGCGTCGATCTCGTCCACGAAGACGATACATGGGGCGTTGCGCTTGGCCTGCTCAAACAGGTCTCTGACCCGGGCAGCACCAACTCCAACGAACATTTCCACGAACTCGGAACCGCTGATATGGAAGAAGGGCACTCCGGCCTCTCCAGCCACGGCCCTTGCCATCAGGGTCTTCCCGGTTCCGGGAGAGCCTACCAGTAGGACACCCTTGGGGATGCGAGCTCCCAAAGCGAGGAACCGCTCAGGGAACTTTAAGAACTCAACAACTTCTTGGAGTTCTTCTTTCGATTCTTCAACTCCAGCCACATCAGCGAAGGACACCGTTGGCTTGTTGAAGGTCATCATCTTGGCGCGGCTGCGCCCGAAACTCATGGTCTGGTTATTACTGCCCTGGGCCTGGCGCATCATGAATAGAATCAGACCGCCGAAGAATATCAGAGGCAGGAAATTCAGCATCAGACCGAGGAAGCTGCTCAGGCCGCTGGAGCCCTTGAACACAACCTCGACACCGGATGGTGGCCCCACGGCGACGCCGCTTTCGACCAGCAGGCCGAGGACGTCAGTATCGCGGCCAATGCGGCTGGTGAATCTATCGACACCGGCGGTGCTGGTCCCTCTAGGGAATACGGTAATCGTACGGCCGTCAATGACAATCTCTCGAATGTCATTGTTTTTAGCCATGGCGATAACCGTGGTGAGTGGTTCTTCACTGCGGGCGCCGAAGCTGGGCAACAACGTGTAGAAGATCACTATCACCCCGATGATTATCATCAGGTACACCATACTGTTGCGAAGCCACCGGTTGTTACCCATGTTTACCCCTTGATTCCAGTATCCAAACCCTACAGGTACTCCAACATTATATTATCGGAGTGAGCCTAAAAATGCAAAGCCGCCACGCTCAGATCGTATCGAGTCCGTTGATATGCGGGACCCGGCGATCGACCGGAATTTTCATCCCCGTTATATAACCCGTTAGATGAGTAGATGCATTACTCGTTCAATGGGTGCGGATTGCCCAATCTTGTTATAAACTTTCTCGTGCGGATCATCGCTGATCTTCGAAAGGGTGTCCGCTAAACATTACGCACACCAAGCCGAAATGGATGGGCGCTCGCGATTCAGACTTGCGATCTGATCGAAAAATCCGTCGGGCCGCTAGTCGGTTCGGCCTGAAGATAGAAATCAAAAGATAGAAGCCAAAAAACAGATACCAAAAACGGGGAAACATGGCAGAGTACGCACATCCTGAGTCACTGGTCAGCACTGATTGGGTGGCAGAACACGGATCCGACGACAACGTGAGACTGGTTGAAGTGGACGTTGATACGTCTTCCTATGACCAAGGCCATATCGCCGGCGCAGTGGGCTGGAACTGGCACACGCAACTCCAGGAGACCCTCAGCCGCGACCTGGTCAGCAAAGACGGCCTTGAGAAACTTCTGGGTTCGGCGGGTATCGACAACGGCACCACTGTCATACTCTACGGCGACAATAACAACTGGTTCGCCGCCTGGGCTTTCTGGCAGATGAAGTACTACGGGCATGACGCCGTCAAGCTGATGAACGGCGGTCGGGCCAAGTGGGAAGCAGAGGGCAAACCTCTGACCACCGCCGCCGCCAACCCCGGCAGCAAGTCCTACACGGCCAAAGCCCCCAACGAAGACATCCGGGCCTACCGTGACCAGGTCTTGAGCAAGGTCGGCGCAGGCAGTATCAACTTGGTTGATGTCCGCGCACCTGCCGAGTACAGCGGCGAGCTGCTGGCTCCCGAAGCTCTTCCCCAGGAGGGCGCCCAGCGCGGCGGGCACATCCCCGGTGCAGCCAACGTTCCTTGGGGGCAGGCTGTTGCCGAAGACGGCACTTTCAAGACGGCAGACGACCTCCAGGCCCTCTACGGCGGGAAGGGGATCGACGGCGGCAAAGAGACCATCGCTTACTGCCGGATCGGCGAGCGGTCGTCACACACCTGGTTCGTTTTGACCCAGCTTCTGGGACACAGCAACGTCCGCAACTACGATGGCTCCTGGACCGAGTGGGGCAGCATCGTGGGCGCACCCATCGAGAAGGGCTAACGAGTAGATTCTCGAAACCAGGACACTGGAATCGCAAGAAGGGCTGCATCACTGCAGCCCTTCTTTTTTACTAAAATTTAAACAATCTGGTCGCCCTGAAACGCTCGATCAGCGCATTCGGCTAAAGGTTTCGGCGTATCTCCGCGGCGATACTTTCGAAGTCTTCGTCTGAAGGCTCAAGCCTGGGGAATTCGGATTCCCAGATCGTCTTTTTCGGTTCCGGGTCGGTCGCGCGGCGGACGACCATGTGCCAATGAAGGTGGGGGACCGTATTTCCGAATAGCCCGTGGTTCAACTTGATGTCCGGAAACGTTTTCTCCAGGGCCAGGGCCAGCCGTGAAGCATCGTCGACGTATCTGTGTTGCTCTTCCGGAGGCAATTGGTGTAACTCGGTCACGTGACCCTTATAAACCAAGATTGAAGAGCCTCGGAAGAACTGCCAGTCCTTGTTCATGATGGCCGTGGAAACGCCCAACTCGGCTATCTTGCGTGGATATTGGCTGCCCTTCTGGGCGAATATCGGGTCCTGGCACATGAAACAATTCGCATCGGTGGTCATAGGATTCCTTCAGCTTTAGATTTTCCGGTCTTGCAATTAAGAAAATATGGTCCAAAGGGGTCTACATAATTGACCCGTTTAGGGCTCACCATCCCGTTCTATCGGGGTGATGATGGGTATATGAACAACTTCAGAGATTCGGTATCGACATCGATCGGAAACTTCGCACTGGTCGTTTGTCTGGCAGCGGCCACCGTTGTTTTCGTATCCATCGCTCTAACCGCCGGTTGGGCGCTCCGGTTCTATCAAAGTGTGCGGCCCGTTTCCGAAGCAACTCAAATCACCCAGACGCGCCAAGGTTAACCGAAACCACGGCATCTTTGGTCTTTCTTAACTCGCGAAGTTAGGCCAGTAACCGGGCGCCATATCCATTGGGGTCAAAAGCATCGATGGAATCCGGTGCAGCCACCCGCATCGACCGCATCACCCCCGCATCGTTCAAAACCTCTGCGATGCGTTCCGCTACTTCCGACGGACTCCCCCCCAGATGAACGGTATTCTCTCCATCTTTTGCGTACATCTCAGCAGCGCCTACATCAGGATGTAGGATGGGGATGCACCCACAGGCCAATGCCTCTATCGGCGGTACTCCAAGGCCTTCATACAAAGATGGGAACAGCAACATGCTGTGGTCCAGATAGAGTCGGCAGAGCCTTTCTTCACTGATCGCCTCGACGATCTCAACACCGGGCAGCATTTCTTGAGCCATCCGTTTGCTACCTTCGCCCCGGCACCAGATCGAGATGGTCGTCTCGGGACGAATCTTCAAGAGATTCTGAAGTATCTCCCCGCCGGACGGCCCGGACTGAGGGTCTTTCCAGAACAGCAGAACATCTTGTCTGGGTTTTTCGAGGTCGATGTTGTCTCGCTGACTCCATATCGGGTGCGAGATCGGCCCTGGCACCAGCGCAGGACTCGGAACGTGGTCGGCCACCTCATCCCCAGTGAACCTCGACGAGATTACTATCTTTCCCTGGAACGATTCCCGCATCGACCTGAAGGTCTCTTTGTGCCCGTGGATGTCTTCTTCAGGGTGCCAAAGTAGGTAGACCTGGCGTTCCTGGGGGAATTTGTCACGGTATTCGTGTACCTGGGCGATGGTGTGGACTATCAGACGATCGAACCCGCGCAGTTGCCTCTTTGATGCCTTGCGGGCTACGAACCGCACGGAGATTCTGTCGCCTACTCCAGACTCGTCCAACAGGTCTTGGAAGCTGAAGCGGCGCTTTTTCGCCCAATCCCGGGCCGATAGTAAGGCAGATTTGATCCAAGACAAGCGTCTCTTACCTAAGACAACGCTGTAATAATAGTACGGTAGGACCGGTAGGAATATGGTTACATCGTGCCCGTTACGGGCTAGGTCGATGGCAGCGATGGCAGCGATCTTTTGCGGTCCGCCCAGGATGTTGACCGGGAGCACCATGGCCACCGGTTTGGAATCAGACATCGGGCCGGTCTATCCTGGCCAAGCCGACTGCAAAGATCGGCGCTGCGTTCATATCCCTTGACCCCTAACCCTGCTCCTTCGCGATCGCCAGGCTGGTCCGCCAATAATTCAACAGGTCTTTCAGAGTTTCCTTGAACGGAATCAGCGGTTCCCAACCCGTGAGATTGCGGAAGACGGTGCTGTCGCCGCAGAGCAACGGCACGTCGGACGGTCTCATGCGGCTAGGGTCTTGTTGGATGTCGATCTTCGCCGATGACATCGACAGCAGATAATCTAGGACCTCTCGGATGGCCCAGGGTATTCCCGAAGCGAGGTTATAAACCTCTCCGGGTTGGCCTTTTTCCAAGGCGAGCCAATACCCTTTCACGATGTCTCGAACGTCGCAGTAATCCCGTTGGGCCTCCAGGTTACCAACGTAGACCACCGGCGGTCGCGCTTCGGTCTCAATCTCGGCTATCTGCAGGGCGAAGTTGGATTCCACAAACACTGACCCTCGTCTTGGCCCGGTGTGGTTGAACGCTCTGGTGCGGATGATTTTCATCCCATAAGACTGATGATATTGGTACCCCAGCATGTCCTGAGTAACCTTGCTCACGGCGTAGGGACTCAAGGGACGGAGAGCCGCAGTCTCGGGGACCGGGGTTTCTTCGGGCGGAGTGTAGCCGTATTCCTCGCTGGAGCCTGCGATCTGTATCAGCGGGTCAAGGTCGTTTCTGCGGATAGCTTCAAAAAGGTTGACCTGGCCAACGATATTGTTGGCTAGAGTCTCTTCAGGGGCTTGCCACGAGGCTGGAACATAGCTCTGCGCGGCCAGGTGGAACACCATATCGGGCTTGGACTCTTGGATCAGAGAGTTTACCGATGAAGCGTCTTTGAGTTCACATTCGATCAGCTTTACTTGATCTTTTATCTGAGTGATGTTTTCCATGCGGCTACGCCACCGAAAAGATCCGTATACTTCGGCATTTTGGCTCAGGGCGTATTCCGCTAAATGGCTACCCACGAATCCGGTTATACCGGTGATCAAGATTCTCATAGAACCGCTAGGCCCTCCAAAAGCCGACTTTGCTAAAAGGTCCGAGTCGCTCGCTGAATATGTCCCAAATCGTGAGCGTCTTTGGACCCGGAATAAATATCGTCTGATTCATTTCCGCATTGAGTACCAGGTAAAGGCAAGCCGATGACGCCCTGGCCAGTCTCGCCGGAACCCAGCTTGAGTTTCATCTCTCAGCGTAACGCATATTATATAGCCCAAGCGCCGGTGTCAGCTTTGATATCGGTAGGGTTTTTGGCCGATACCAGACAGTGCCAGCAATACCGGCTAATACCCGCTAATGCCAGTTAATGAACACAGCCTGTAGAGAGAATCGCGCTGGAACGTATATTATAATTCTGCTCAGCCGGGTTAGCTGGATTTCGAGGACTTAGAAGATGGCGCAGGCAGCGGAGAAACGGGCTGAAGAGCTGCGGCGGGTGATCAACACCCACAACCATAGCTATTACGTGTTAGATGACTCAACTATCTCCGACGCGGAGTATGACCGTCTATTGCAAGAACTGCGGGGCCTGGAAGCAGAACACCCCGAGTTGTTGACGCCGGATTCGCCGACGCAGCGGGTGGGTGGCGCGCCTGCTGACGGCTTCACTCAAGTTGTACACTCCGCGCCCATGCTCAGTCTGGGCAATGCTTTTAACCGAGAGGACCTGGAGAACTGGCTGCGGCGCACAAAGGGTCTCGTTGATGATGTGGATTTCCAGCTGGTTTGTGAGTTGAAGATCGACGGCTTGGCCGTGAACCTGACCTACGAAAACGGCGTGTTCATCCAGGGCGCCACCCGCGGCGATGGGGCCGTCGGCGAAGATATCACCCAGAACCTCCGGACCGTAAAAACCATCCCCCTTTCGCTGCTGGATGGAGCGCCGGACCGCTTGGAAGTACGCGGCGAAGTCTACCTACCCATCCCCGAGTTCCTGCGGATGAACGAGGAACTGGCCGCCAAGGGCGAGCAGCTCTACATGAACCCCAGGAACACGGGCGCCGGCAGCGTCCGGAACCTCAACCCGCAGGTGACCGCATCCAGGAACATGGAGATATGGGTGTATTCACTGACCGGAAACGGAGCAGGCACCCAGGCGGGCGCACCCCCGGCTGCCGCCGGGCACTGGGAGGCGCTGGAATGGCTGAAGGGCCTCGGGTTCAGGATCAATCCCCACAACCGGCTCTGCGACACGATCGATGAAGTCATCGAGTTCTATGACCACTGGGTTGAGGCCCGGCACGACCTGCCCTACGAAGCCGACGGCGTGGTCGTGAAAGTCTCATCGCTGGCCCTGCAAGATATTTTGGGGGTCGTTGGCCGGGAGCCGCGTTGGGCCATAGCCTACAAATTCCCCGCCGAGCAGGCCGTCACTGAATTACTAGCAATCGAGGTAACGGTGGGCCGGACCGGCAGCCTGAACCCTACCGCAATATTGAAACCGGTGGTGGTCAGCGGTGTGACGGTGGAGCACGCGTCCCTACACAACGAGGAGGATATCCACCGCAAGGACATCCGAGTCGGCGACACGGTAACCATCGAACGCGCCGGAGACGTCATACCTCACGTCCTTGGCCCAGTCTTGGAAAATCGGCCCAAGGGCGCGCGGAAATTCAAGATGCCATCGCGGTGCCCTTCCTGCGGCACGGCGATCGTCAAACCGGAAGACGAAGCGATGCACCGCTGTCCCAATACCTCGTGCCCGGCACAGTTCTTTGAGCTCCTCAAGCATTTCGTGAGCAAGGGCGCGATGGACATCGACGGTCTGGGTGAGCAGTGGTGCCGTATCTTGATCGACAAGGGCCTCGTCACCGACCTGGCCGGCCTCTACACCCTGCAGAAAGACGATCTGCTGGAATTGGACCGCATGGGTGACAAGCTGGCGACCAGGATCATGGCCAACATCGAAGCCAGCAAGCAAAAACCCCTGGCCCGGCTGCTGTTTGCCATGGGGATAATCCATGTGGGCTCAGAGGTCGCCGAACTGCTGACCCAGGCCTACAACAGCGTTGATGAGATCGCCGCCGCCACGGAAGAAGAACTCGCGGAGATACCCGGCATCGGCCCCAAGATCGCGACCAGCATAGCGTCCTACTTCCAAGTGGACGTCAACAAGTCGGTGGTCGAGAAACTACGCACGGCCGGCGTAAACATGAAACAAGAACCGAGGCCAGTCGTCAGCACCAAGAGCCTGCCTCTAGCGGGAAAGACGTTCGTCGTCACCGGCACGCTCTCGGCGTTCTCCAGGAGTGAGTCTGAGTCTAGGATCAAAGACCTGGGCGGAAAGATCACATCGTCGGTCACCAAGAATACCGATTACCTGGTGGTGGGCGAGGCTCCCGGCTCCAAATTAGCCGCAGCTGAGCGGCTGGGCACTGAAATATTGGACGAAGAAAAGTTCGTCGACCTGCTGGCCAATCCCCCGGTGGAGGCCGACGGTTGAGCTTGTCGTTGGACAGAAAAGTCGTGGAAGACCCCTCGCCTTGGGCTGAGTTTTTCCCGATTGATGCCGTCACGCCCATCACAGCGGTCCATCGGGGCATCGAATACCGGGGTGAAGTCGTTCGCGCGGCGCGGTGGTCGGCGAGTCTTGGCCAAGCACCAAGGGATGGTTCTTACTTCAAGATCGTTCTGCTGCAGAGCAGCCCTAAACTTGGTCTGCAACCCACGCTGGACCGGAATACTGCCGTCTGTGTTCCAGCGTCGCGTTCCGGAAGTCAGACCCAGCGGATCATAGGGGAGATTACCGCCGCCAAGCGGGCATCCTACCTAACCCGGCGTGATGTGGATGCGGCAGCCATCAACAGCGCTCTCAGAGAACGTCAGGACGACCTTGAAAACCTATTGGTTGAAGAAGAGTCGGCCCGGTTCGCCAAGGGCAGCATCCTTGTGCAGGACGGACCAGGCCCGGAGCTTGTTGACGTCTACGCCGGAGATGACCCTGCTGACTGGATGGAGAACTTGGCCGGTTGGCTCTTGGCGCGTCGTTATCCCAGACTGCCCGTCGATACTTGTGTTTTGGACCAGCCGGTCACCGAGGATGACGTAGCAGAGATTTTCGAGTCCATCTTCGATCGGTCAGGCGGCAATCCGGCGTTCCTTGTCGCGTTGGGCCTGGCATCCCCCGATACCAACAGCGCCTACGACCCTTCCCGCTGTCCGGTGTTCCAATTGGTGCGGGATAAGATGGGCGGGGGTGCGTCCGACTTCGGGGAACTCCACAAATACTTGTCAGATGAGATTGGACTGACCGGCCAGTTGGCCTCCCTGTTTCTGGTGCTGTTCGTCAGCTATGAAAGCCCCGAACACCCCGAAAGCCCCGAAAGCCCCGAAAGCTCCGAACGCCCCGAGTATCAGATCTCTTTGAAGAACCATGCTGAGATCACCATGGTGGATGGCGGGCAATTCTTCGGCACGAGACTGACCCCTGACTTGATTCCACTGATAGCGTGGGATGAGCACTTGGCGTCCAAGGCTGCGTCCATCGCCCCGGCCTCTGAGCCATCTTTTGACGACGTAAAACACCACCTGTCGGTCCTGTGCCCCGAATCGATGTCCTGCCCGCAGGACTCGGTCAACCAAGTGTTGGCCAGCCACCTGGTATTCATCGGCGGGCAGATCGCGATAGCCCGACAGATAATGGATTTATTTGACGCCGAATTCTCAGTTGAACTGGAACAAGCCCTCCACAGGTTGAGACGGGTCTCTGGGGTTGGATATGCCAGGATATATCACTCGATCCGGACCACCTACTCCTCGCTCTTTGACCTGAGAGACGACCTTGAAACGGTGCGGGAATTGGCCTCGCTGCAGAATGACGCGGAAGAGATATTCCGGGCCAGGACCTACATCGCTGAGGCCCAGGTACCGGCGGCGGATTTTCCCAATCTGGCCGTGGACCGGGATACCCTGCTCACCGGGCTTGCGCCGGCACGGTTGGTACCCGCCAAGAGCAGAGGTTGGAGCGCCATCGCTCGGGATGCAGCGGCGTTCAAGCTCAGGTACATCCAGGCCTACCGGGACCATCACCAAAGGTTCCATGACGAGTTGCCAGGGTTTCAGTCTGAATTGATGACGGCCAAGAAAAAATCGGCTGCGTTGGGGCTGTTGAACACGCTGGTCGAATTGGGTGAACCCACCGGGACTGCCCTGGATGAAGGTTTGGCCGCCTTGGTTACCGGGCCCAGCCCATGCTCGCAGCAGGGAAACGACCTAGATCTTTCCGGCGATTCAAGTTGCCGGGAGTGCCGTATCAGTCTGTTACAGCACGTCCCCTCTGCCGAGTTGGCCAGATTGGCGCCGCAGGTTGACATGGCTCTGGGTGGCAAGACCCAGGAGCTTAGCAGGTGTCTGGTGGAGAAAGCCCTGGCTGGCCACGCTGGCGAAAAGTGGCAAGAGTTCCTGCAGATAGTCCAGGCCAGCGAGCTTTCTTCTTTGGCCAACACCCTGGACAATGACTTGATCGTGTTCATAAAACAGGTATTGGATTAAAGATGCTCATCGTTGTTGGCCTGGGCAACCCCGGCACGCGCTACACCTCCACCAGACACAATGTCGGATTCCGGTTCATCGATCTCATGGCGAAGCGGGCCGACATCAAACTAAACGACCGGCGCGCCAAGGCAGTACTGGGGCAAGGCCGGATCGCAGGTCAGGATGTGGTGCTCGCCAAGCCCCGCACCTTCATGAATAACAGCGGAGAGGGCATAGATTATCTGTTGGCCCGGTTTGGCGGCCGCCCGTCCGATCTATTGATCGTGTACGACGAGATGGCCCTTCCGACCGGCCGCATCAGGCTCAGGGTGGCGGGCAGTCATGCCGGGCACAACGGGATCCGGTCCATCATCTCGGCCGTACAAACAGAGGGATTCTCGAGATTGCGGATCGGAGTTGGACAACCGCCCCAGGGCGCCGATTCCATACCGCATGTCCTCGGTAAGTTCAGTAAAGAAGAAGAGCCGCTTGTAGCGCAGGCGGTCCAAGACGCTGTCGGGGCGGTACAATGCATCCTCGAAGAGAACATCGACATTGCGATGAACCGCTACAACGTCATCGGAAATTAAGCCGGTGGTCGCCTAGATTACCTCTAGACCTCATTCACTGATTCTTCAGCCATCCTTTGCATCTGCTGGTCTAAGCCGTAAATGAAGAGATTTATTTCGTTGGGGCTACTTCTGTTGAGCGCCGGGCTGCTTGCCTGTTCCGGCTCGACCCCTGTTGCGCCGACAGCTAACTCTCAACCGACCGAACAGACCGACCCGAACACACTTCCGCCCGACAACCGGGCGACTGTCACACCGGAACCCCCGGCCAAGGTCCTCCCAGCCCACAATGAGCCCAATAAGGCCAGACAGTTCATCGACGCCCCGGACCGGGACCTCTTCCGGTTGACCAGAGAATTGGTGCCGGGCAGCGGTGATATCTCGAGGACCATTGCCGGCGACGCCACGGAATTTTCAGTGGGCCGCACCGATACCTTCTGGTTGGTGGACCTGGCTAGCACCAAGACCTACCAGAGGGAATTCCGGCTGGCCCTGGTTACGCCCCACGCTTATTGGTACGTTGAGGACGGTCTGGACGTTAGTGCCTCCGGCCTCGAGCGATTGGCCGCCCGGTTTGAAGAGGACATCTATCCGGTGCTCACCCAGGTCTTTGGCAGCGAATGGAACCCCGGTATAGATAATGACCCTCGCCTGAACATCCTGAATGCCAGGCTGAGCGGTGTTGCTGGCTATTTCAGTTCGACCGACGAATACCCAACCAGCGTCCGGCCCCGGAGCAACCAGCGGGAAATCATCTACGTCAACGCCCTTAGCGTACCTCCGGGCGGACTCAACTACGACCAGGTCCTCGCCCATGAATTACAGCATGCCATCCACTGGAACGCCGATGCCTCTGAAGACACCTGGGTGAATGAAGGCCTGGCGGAACTGTCGTCCAGTATCGCGTTGGAGTCCACATTCTCTATTCGGCAGTTCCTCCGGGGCTCTCCGATCTCATTGATCAACTGGCCCACATCTTCCGTTGGGAGCATCAACAACTACGGCGCCGCATCACTCTTCATGCACTTCCTCACCGAGCACTACGGCGGGCAGGATGACCTCAGGGACCTGCTGGCCCAACAGAAAGACAGCATCGCCGGCATTGACGAGTATCTGGAAGATAAGGGATATGATGCGCGGTTCGAGGACGTGTTCAGACAATGGGCGGCCGCCAACATCCTGGATAGGGACCTAGACCCGGGCCACGCGATAATGGGCTATGACGACCTCGATGTGGGGGCTAACGTATCCAAGAGCATCAGCGGGTTCAAAGAGACGGAGTCGGAGATACCCCAATATGCCGTGGAGTACATCGAGCTAAGGTCTATCACCGAGCCGTTCGATCTGTCTTTCAAAGGGCAAACCACGACCGAGCTACTTCCGATCGACGTGGGTCCGGCCGGTTGCTGGTGGAGCAACTCAGGCGATTCTATCGACTCCACCCTGTCTCACCGGTTTGAGATTCCAATCGGCGCCACCGCAGTCTTGGAATATGAGATCTGGTATGAGATCGAAGAAGATTGGGACTACGTCTACGTGGAGGCCTCGGTCGATGGCGGAAATACCTGGCAGATACTTGAGACGCCCGTGACGACTCCCGAAAACCCCATCGGAAACGGCTTCGGTCCGGGCTACACCGGCAAGAGCGATGGCTGGCTGACCGACTCGGTCGACCTGTCTTCGTTCGCCGGAAAAGATATCTGGGTTCGGTTCCAATACGTAACCGATGACGCCATCAACGCTGCCGGCGCCTGTTTCCGAAACCTGACCATCTCATCACCCGAAGTGGTTGCGGCTGATGAGGGATGGGAAGCTCAGGGGTTCGTGTTCACCGACGACTTGGTACGGCAGTATTTCCAGGTCCAGTTGATAACTACGGGAGAAAACCCTGCGGTGCGTCAGCTGACTTTGAACGACGACAACGAGGGTAAATTTTTGGTCCAGCCGCCGGAAGACGGAGAACGGTTGATCGTGGCGGTGGGTTCGTTGGCTGAGAAGACGAGGCAACCAGCCAGCTACACCTTGAGCCTAACGCCTGCGGACTAGAGAATAGGTAGATAGCGCGAGGACTCGTAATTCGGTTTTCTAAAGAATAGGTAGATAGCGCGACGACTCGGAGTCAGGTTTTTCTAGAGAATGGGTAGATAGCGGCCAATCTCGTAGTCAGTGACCGTGGCCCGGTATTCGTCCCATTCCATGGTCTTGTTCTGTATCACGCTGTGGAGGATGTGTTCGCCCAGCGATTCCCGAAGTAAATCGCTTCCCTCGGCCAAGGATAAAGCCTCTCCCAGACTGCCGGGCAACGCCATGATCCCCTTGGACTGACGCTCCTCAGGTGACATAGCGAACACGTTGCCTTCCATTGGCGGCGGCACCGGGTATTCGTTCTCGATTCCCTTGAATCCGGCAGCCAGCATCACACTGAATGCCAGATAGGGATTGCAGGCTGGGTCCGGAGCGCGGTATTCCACCCTCATGGAACTCTCGTATCCAGGCTTATGGGCCGGTACACGGATCAGGTCAGACCGGCTGATGTGGGCCCAAGATATGAACGCTGGAGCCTCGAACCCTGGTACCAGACGCTTGTATGAGTTGACCCATTGGTTGGTGATCAGGGTGATCTCCGGAGCGTGGTGCAGCAGACCGGCGATGAACCTTTTGCCCGTGATGGACAGTTGGTGTTCGTCGTCCGCATCGAAGAACGTGTTCTTGTCGCCCTGGAATAAGGACTGATGGATATGCATGCCCGAGCCGTTCATACCGGAGATGGGCTTGGGCATGAAGGTGGCGTAAGCCGAAGCCAATTGGGCCAATTCCTTGATGACCAGTCTGGCCGTCATGACGTTGTCGGCCATCGTCAGAGCGTCGGTGTATTGCAGGTCTATCTCGTGCTGGCTGTGGGCGCCTTCATGGTGGGAATACTTGACCGGAATACCCATGTCGGCCAGGTTCAAGACCGTGTCCCGCCGAAGGTCCGCCGCCGGATAGCTGGATACCTGGTCGTAGTACCCCTGCTGGTCCAGGGGTTCTGGCGTTTTGGAGTCTCTCAGATAGAAGAACTCCAATTCCGGCCCCACATAGTAGGTGTACCCGTTTTTTGCCAGGCGTTCCAGGTTGCGTTTGAGGGCGTAGCGGGGGTCGCCGATGAACGGCTCGCCCCGGGGAGTGCGTATGTCGCAGAACATCCTGGCCACTGCGTTCTGGCGCGGACGCCAGGGCAACAGGGTGAACGTGGTCGGGTCGGGGAAGGCGCGCATGTCGCTTTCATCGATGCGGGCGAAACCCTCGATGGCCGCGCCGTCGAATCCCACGCCCTGTTCAATGGCGTCTTCTAGGTCTTCCACCGTGATGGCAAACCCCTTCAGATGCCCCAGAATGTCGGTGAACCACAGGCGGATGAACTTAACATCATTCTCCTGTGCCATGCGTACCACGAAGTCTCTCTCCGCAGCCCGCTCTCCGTCCATGTGCTTCCTCCACGCGAATGCCTGCGCGCGAATGCCTGCGCGCGAATGCCTGTAATCACTAAGTATAGCGGTTTATTTCGGCCCTGGTTCTTGGTTTCTGCCGGCTGTGCCGGTAACCAAATGGGCGGGGCCGGCTAGACCGCCAACCCCGCCCATTCATGTTGCCGTTTGATCGAGCCGGTCGGCTATGGCTCGTAGGCCTGCTCTCCGTGCTCGGATATATCCAGTCCCATGTTCTCACTCTGTTCATCGGCGGCGAGGCCAATGGTGAACTTGATCGCATACAAGATGATTCCGGTAACAACGAAAGACCAACCGAACGAAGCACCGATACCAATGATCTGGTTGAGGATCTGTTCGCCGCGGCTGACGCCGTCTCCCAGAGCGGCGTAGCCCACGCCGACGAAGAGACCGGTGGCCAAGGCTCCCCAGATGCCGCCAACGCCGTGGACTCCAAATACAGCCAAGGCGTCGTCAACTCTGAGTTTCAGCAAGAACTTGACCATGCTGTAACAGATCACGCCGGCCACCGCTCCTATTATCAGGGCAGGCATCGGGCCGACGAAACCGGCGGCCGGCGTGATGGCCACCAGACCGGCCACTGCTCCGGACGCGGCTCCAACCGCGCTGGGCTTTTTATCGATGAGCCAGGACATGAACAACCAAGACATCATGGCTGCGGCAGCTGCTGTGTTGGTCACCACAAACGCGTTGGTGGCAACACCGTCCGCGGCCAGGCTGCTTCCGGCATTGAAGCCGAACCAGCCGAACCATAGCAGGGCAGCGCCCAGAACGACCATCGGTACGTTGGCCGGTCCCATGGGTTGTTCCGGGAACCCGATCCTGCGGCCAATGATGAGGGCCGCGACCAATGCTCCGGCGCCGGCGCTGATGTGCACCACAGTGCCTCCGGCGAAGTCCAAAGCGCCCAGTTCACCCAGCCAACCTCCGCCCCAGACCCAGTGGGCCAGCGGAGCGTAGACGATGGTCACCCACAAAACGATGAAGATACACAGCGCGCTGAATTTCATGCGCTCGGCAAAAGCGCCTGTTATCAAGGCCGGGGTGATAATGGCAAACATGGCCTGGAAGATCATGAATGCTTGATGCGGGATCGTGTCCGAATAGGGACCCGCTTCGTCGGCTGAAACACCGTTCAGACCGAACCACTGCAGGTCTCCGATGAGATTCCAGCCTCCAACATCGTGGCCAAAGGCCAAGCTGTAACCCCACAAGACCCACACTATCCCCACCAATCCGATAGATACAAAGCTGTACATGATGGTGGAAACGATGTTTTTCTTGCGGACCAGTCCCCCGTAGAAAAACGCCAATCCCGGCGTCATCAGCAACACTAGAGCCGATGCCGTCAGGACCCATGCCGTATCCCCTGAACTAATCATTCCTACACCGCCTTCGTTTTTTTTGAGACAAAGAACAATCCATGCAGCCGCGAATGGCGAATAGCATGGATCGTTTAGCTCAAGTTATGGCCTGCGGCGAACCGGCCCTAGCCCGGCCGCAAGTTCGATAGTGATTTACTTGAGTGATTTACTTGCGAATCAACAACTTAGGAAGAACCACCCACATCCCGAACAGTCCCACAAAGGCTCCCGCTGCTACCAGTGCAATCATCAGTCGTTTCCTCCGGTTAAGTGTTAGCCCTAGTTTGCATTCGATTTGTTACAGAGAAATATCGTAGTTGTTAAATGTTTGTTACATCCGACGGGCTTCAGGCACGGATGTTTCGGACGCGGGGGAACAACTTGTTAACTTCTATATTCGCCCATCCTGATAGGCAAGACCAGCTAGATAAGACCGGAGACTTCTGACAGAGGAACGACGGACCCCCTGAGGGAAGTCTCCGGTCTAAACCGGCCCTTACGGGCCTCAGGTTTGGATAATGTCCTGGTTAATCGTCACCGTAGGCAGGGATGCCGTGTTCCGATATGTCCAAGCCTTCCAGCTCCTCTTCTTCCGTGGCACGGACGCCCATGGAGACCTTGAGCAGCAGGAACAGAGCGAAACCGGTCACCAGACCCCAGGCCATGACCACTCCCATGCTGATCAACTGGGATATGATCTGCTTGCCTTCTCCGACAACCAGGCCTTCCACTCCATTGTTGCCGTTGGCGAAGATACCCACCGCCAGCAGACCCCACAGTCCGGTCACTCCGTGGACCGAGATAGCGCCCACCGGGTCGTCTATCTTGAATACCCGCTCAATGACAATCAAAGAGGCCATCATGATTGGGGCTGCGATGGCGCCGATGACCACTGCCGACCACGGTTCCACAAACGCTGCGCCCGCGGTGATGCCCACCAGCCCAGCCAGTGCGCCGTTACAGGCGATCAAGATGTCGGTCTTGCCAGTGCGCACCAGTCGGATGTACAAGGCGACTATCGATCCTGTTGCTCCGGCCATCAGAGTGTTGATGGCATTCAGACCGATCGAGTCGCCGGTGTTGATGTTGAACCCGAACCAGCCAAAGAACAGGATGAATGTTCCAATGACCACGTAGCCGACGTTATGCCCGGAGATCACGTTGGATGACCCGTCGGGATTGAACTTGCCGATCCGCGGGCCGACGACCACCGCACCCGCTAGGGCTACGAAACCACCCACAGCGTGTACCACACCAGAACCGGCGTAGTCAGCCGCCGCCGGCAGGTCGATCTCGCTCAGTTGAGACAACCAGCCTCCGCCCCAGACCCAGTGTCCGTAGAGCGGGTAGATGATGGCGCCAATGATGAAGCTATAGGCCAGATAAGCCTGAGTCTTGGTCCGCTCGGCCACTGCACCGGCCACGATGGTGGCGGCGGTCCCGGCGAAGACCATCTGGAAGACGAAGTCTACATAGGTCTGTCCGTCCGCAGCGTCGGTCAAGAAGTAGTTGGTATTGCCGGCGATACCAAGCTCCGACGTTCCCCACATCAGGGCGAAACCGAAAGCCCAGAAGGACAGCGACGCGATGGCGAAGTCCATGAAGCTCTTGGTCATGTAGTTGGTTGTGTTCTTGGCGCGGATCAGTCCTGCGCCAAGAAAGGCGAACCCCGCCTGCATGAAGAACACCAAAAATGCGCCCAGCATCCAAATGATGTTGGCGCTCTGGTCCAGCTTGTCTGCGTCCGAGGTGATGTCCTGGGCAAAAGCCACGCTGTACCCGGTGATCATCGCAACAGCCACCAACCCGGCGACGGCGAAGGGTAATGACCTTCTTAATATGCGTGCGCCGTTGGATTGCGGCGCCGTCTCGACTAACATTCTTGCCTCCTTGTCCCCAAAGGGGTTTTGAAAGCTAGTCTACGAGGCGGATATTTCCTGCGAGTTTCGGAATTGTTACGTGGCTGTTTCTTGTTTGTTAACCATTTATTACGACGATGTTACACATGAGTTACGAAACCCGCATCACACGCTTGAGAACGAGCCCAAGTGGATTCCGGCAAACGCCGTGCTCTTAGGACGATCTCAATCAATAAACGCTAGTTAACCCAGGGAGACCGGTCTGAACCTGGCAAACAGGAGGCATTCGCCAGTCCCTAAAGAGACGCACTAGAGAAACGCGCTAAAGAGACGCGCTGATTACCCTTCCGAAGCTCGGCCGTATGTGACCTCGAAATAAGTCTGGTTCCGGTCCCGGTGATGAGGTATGACAACGACACTCATAGAAAGAGCGGCTGCGAAGTCATCCAGCGACTTCTGCGGTTCGGCAATGATGCGATACAGAACGCCCCGGTTCACGCGGTACCTGGCATTCGTGGGATCAAGCTCGATGGCAATGTTGAAATCCGGAAGGGCAGACTCGTAATCAGCGACGCTCGCGTAGATCTTGGCCCGGGAGTTGTAAAACCGTGCATGATTTGGGTTGATCCTGGTCGCCTCGTCCAGATGGGATATGGCCAACTCGTGCTTTCCAAAGAATGCGTACATCTCTCCGAGGTCAACAAAAAGGTCGACCGTGGATAGGACGAAATCGTCCCAGTTTTCAAGAAGCTCCTTGGCAGTGTCTTCCTGGCCCAAGGCAATCAGAGACTGGCCGCGGACCAGGTGCGCCAATCCGATGCTCGGGTTCAGCTCAATAGCTCTCTCCGCAAACTCGAGAGCCTTTTCATACTCTTCGATATTTCTCGAGTATTCGGCCAGATAAGCATGGACCAAGCCGAGTTGAGGGGTTGCAGCCAGCTCCGCGAACAACGACTGATTGGCGCCGTAGTAGTCGCCGAATTTAAGCCGCGCATATCCCCGATTCAGCCTGACCTCAGCGACGGTAAGCCCCAGGGCGTGACTCCGTTCGATATCGCTATTAGCTGATACTGCATCTCCCAACTCGAGATACGCCAGCCCTCTGAAATAGTGGGCAGCGGCGTCTTGCGGGTTTTGATCGATGACTCGGTCAAAGTATTCAACGTCGAGGCCAACGCCCAATCCGTCGTTGATCCGGCGGATCAGTTCTAAGGCAACCTGCATATCTCCTCTCAGCGAGATGCCGCGCTTCAGGCTCACCAACGCTTCATCTGGCCTTTCGAGTTCCATCAACGCCAGCCCCATGAGGGACAAGGCGCGAGAGGACTGGGAAGAATCTCCGGTAACTCCCAATGACCATTCCAGGTGCGACAGAGCTTCTTCGGGCTGGTTGATGTAGATCAGCGACTCAGCCAGGTCATTTCGAATCGACCAGGAATCCAGCACCAAGGTGGCGGCAATCCTGTATGAGTCGACTGCGGATTCGCTCAATTGCAGATTGAACATGGCGTTGGCGGCGGCCAGCCTAGCCCGGTAATTAAACGGCTGCTGCCTGACCGCCTCCAGGTTTGATCTGAGACTCTCAAGGCCAAGGCACACCAGATAGGGCTGTTCGTCCTGTGCGTTGCAGACAGGTTCGGTCGCTACTTCGGGCTGAAATTGATAGGCCAAGAAGATGTTGGCACGGTTGTTGTAATAACTGGGTACGCCAGGGGCCAATTCTATGGCCCGATCAAGGTACTCGATCGTAGTTGTAAAATCGCCAGCCCTAAAATGCTCAAGAGCCTGACCCTCAGCGATCGAAGCCCGAACGTAATTCACACTCTTTTCCCAGGTGACAACCCCGATACCGCCAAACAAGAATGCTACTACTGCCAGCCTGAAGATCATTCCGGTTGCCATCGACTGCGATGCAGAGGCCCTCGATGCTCGGCGCCGGTCTCTGCGGCTAAGCGGCTCGGAAGGCCCGTCCGCCTGAGCGCCAGCGGTTTCCTGTTGTTCGGTATCTAGATTCACCAATGCGGCGAACAGGCCGAAGATCACCCAAAGTATCGTGAGGTCGGAAACCCGGGCCACGCCGACCATCATTTCCAAGAGCCGCCCAAAAACGATCGCGGTCAGCCCGAACAATAGCATCGGATACAGAGGGTTCTTGGCAACCCGCCGGCGCAGAACGTGGTGAGCGCTTACCCCAATGACGGAGATGAAGAGTGCCAGGGACGCGAATCCCCCGATATAACCCTGCTCAACGGTTTGATGGATAAAGAAGTTGTGGGCATGGTCTGGTTCAAGCGGCCGCAAATCAATGTCTTCAGCCGGGCTTCTCATAAGGTACGTGTATCTGAATAGGTCCGGCCCATAGCCTATCAACGGACGCAGCCAAGATAGGTGAAGGTTGTCGAACTCGAACCACGGCCTTTCGCTGATCAGCTCCCATGAAACTTTCCAGTGAGTCCCGCGGCCGCCGACGAACCCCCCCAGGACATCAGATTTGATCGACGTGATTCGTTCGATCGCTTGGCTCGATTCTGAATTTGTACCTGCAGCGGAGTCCGTCGAGGTGGCTGCGCCGCGTCCCGACAGGGCAGCCGGCGCGATTACCGCAGCCCCGATGACGGCGACCG
>Ga0209403_10000040_pt1 | contig 168866 bp, 164 predicted proteins | sample ArcticOcean_MG_C_8_FD_187440 | JGI IMG/M metagenome (GOLD analysis project Ga0209403, IMG submission 187440) | Marine microbial communities from western Arctic Ocean - ArcticOcean_MG_CB11_86 (SPAdes) (version 2) | ecosystem: Environmental > Aquatic > Marine > Oceanic | place: Arctic Ocean... | reverse complement strand
ATACAATATTTATGTAAACTAATAATGGTGCTTATTGTATTGTCGACTCTTCGATTGGTCAACCTCGTCTTGCCGTTAACGAGGTCATATTAAATACATGAAAACTATGAAAATCATCAGAATGAGATTTGGCTCTTTCTTGTCCACTACGTAAACGCACTGGCCGGGCGTCCCGTGATGGATTTGCGACAAGACCTTGGCTGCCCCAGCGAAGGTAATTGGACGTATTCGACTTCATTCTGCAGCGTGTCATACAATTAGCAGGGCCAAATCTACTGGTTGTAAACGCAGGAAGAGGCAGCACGAAGAGACATGAGTGAACATATGAAAAACCTTGTGCGCCGCATGTATGAAGAGGCCTGGAACGAAAACAGGCTGAATGTCATAGACGAGATTTGTGCTGCCGATTATGTTGGTGTCGGGCCGTATGGCAACGAAATAGGCCCAGAGGCAGTCAAGCGCGGTGTTGCCAGCCGCCGTTTATCTTTTCCAGACATACATGTGACCATCGAGGACATGATTGCGGAGGGCGATAAGATCGTGGCACGCCTGACCTTTCGGGGTACGCACGACGGCGTGTTCCAGGGTATTCCGCCCACCGGCAAAGAGGTCTCGTGGTCAGGCATCTGGATATATCGTGTCGCCAACGGTCTGTTCGCGGAACGCTGGCACAACTACGATATGCAGGGTCTGCTGGAACAGATTAACGCCGGCCCTTAATAAGCGTTTTATAGGCTTCGTTACGAATGCATTCGCAGCCCAGGCCTTTGCAAAACGTTTTCTAGACGATGCGCTTTAGGGTGAAACGGTGAGGTGACGTCGTGAATATTGTCGGATTAGGAGGAAATATGCCAGAAGAATCTCATGAGAACAGTTCGATTGATAGCTCAGAGGTGTCTGCTATTGCGGCACTGAATAGAGGAATCGAACTGGAAGATGCCCAAGATTTGCAGGGTGCCGCGTTGGCCTACCAGGACAGCGTAGACCTTGGCCGCCGGAGCAACTCCGCGTCAGGGTTGGAGGCGGGCGCCCAGGCAGCCTTCAATTTGGCATCGGCCCCCAGCGAGACAGAACAAGCAGAGCAGACCGAACGAGTTCTGCGGGCTTACTCCGATTGTGTGGAGTTGGGACGACTGAGCGGGAGATCCGTCGGCAGGGAAGCTGGTGCATCGGCTGCATTTAACATGGGGCTGATGCTGGAGGACGGGCAGGACGCAGAGGGAGCGCTTCAGGCATACAGGGATAGCATCGAGCTTGGCGGGCTCAGCGAAACAGGCGCTGGCTCCGAGGCTGGGGCCAAAGCAGCCTTCGGTCTGGCCATCATGTTGGGAGAGTCCGACGACATCGATGGCGCGCTTCAGGCTTACCAGGAAAGCATTGATCTGGGTCGAATGAGCGAGACGGCAGAGGGTTACGAAGTCAGATCGATGGCTACGTACAATCAGAAATTGTTACGGGAGCAGTCTGGCGGGGCATAAATGGTCTGATTAGCTTCGGGCAATCGGCGATAGGTCCGCAAGGACAGGCATTACACGCCCTTGGCCTGGGATTCGATGCACGTCAGAGGTATCATTTCAGGCAGCCTCTCAGCCTTTTTCTATCGTCACCGCTAGTCCGAAGGTCTTTATGCGATCGCCGTAGAACTCCGCCAACTCCAGTCGCCATGACCCAACGATTCCGACACCCTTCGTATGCGCCTCGACCATGATGTTAATGGCGTCCTGCGACGATAGCGTGTCGACAGCCTTGCACAGCGAATCGACAACGTAATCCATGGCGTGATGGTCGTCGTTGTGCAGCATGACCAGCCACGGCACCTGCGATTTAAGAACATCCTGAATGGTCTCGTCCACGCTCTTGACGGGCGCGACGACTGGAGGCTCGGTCGTGGGGGCTTCGGTATTTCCAATAGGGCGCAATGTGTTCCTCAAAAGGGACGGCCGGTCCCTATGCCTATGGCTATGCCCGTGGTGATGAAGGACCGGCCGCATAATGGGTATGCAGAAATTACAGGGCTTGCCTTTGGCCGGTCTCCGCAGCTCTTTCCATAGCGGCCAGCATCTTGTGACGCTGCACAGCCGTGTCGAAGTCTGGCTCAGCCCGCTTGCCAGTTGCGATGGCGTCGGCGAACCTGCTCCACATCTGCGCCACATTGTAAGGAGGCCCCTGAGGCATTTCCTCATTAACCCACATGAGGCTTGATGGTATGGGCAGGTCGGAGAGCGAGTCGTCGGTCGACCTGCCCCCTTGCAGGTGCACGCTCTCGATCTGCGCGCCGCCTCGGCCCTCGAGGGAAAGCGTGCCTTCTCTGCCGTAGACTTCCAGTTTGAATCCGCTGCCGTGCCATGGGATACTGCTCACGTGAGCTGAGACTACTGCCCCGCTTTCCAGCGTGCCGTTGATGAGTATATTGTCAGGGGAGGTAACATCAACCATGCGATCCGTGTCGGTCTCATGCCACTGAGGCACCTGCGTGGATATGACAGAAGAAACCTCTTTGAATTCGCCCAGGCACATGCAGAGAGCGTCGATGGCGTGACCGAAAGAGATAGTGAAGGTGTTCGCGCCTAGAGTACGGTCCTTCTGCCATGTGCGGCCAGAAACCCTGGTCAGCACTCCCGAACCGAACAGGCTCATATGGCCAGACAGGACTTCACCGACGTAGCCCTCATCGATGAGTTCCTTCATTCGCAGGATGGCTGGCGCGCATCGGGCTTGTAGCCCAACCATAGAGTGCACGTTTTGCTTTCTGGCCAGATCAGCCATCTCCTGAGTCTGCGCGAGATTCGATCCCAACGGCCACTCGGTGTAGACATGCTTTCCAGCGGCCAGAACGTCCATCGTTAGTTCGTGATGGAGTGGGACGCGGACTATGACACCAACGGCGTCGATGTCGTCCCGCTTCAACATCTCGTGGTGGTCATGAAATGCCATTGGCACACCGTACTTATCGGCCGATTCCTTGGCAGTGTCCTCGTGAGCCGTGCAGACGGCCACCAGGTCGACATCAGGCATGGCTACCAGGGCTGGCAGATGCGCCCGTGGACCCCAGCCATAATTTATGTTGGCGCCTATTATTCCCACTCGAAGCTTCTGAATTGCCATGTTGTCGTCTCCTGGTTCGTTTGAATTTCTTATGCTTACGGCGTAATGTTCACTATCTTGCGTCCTATTAACAGGTCTCGTGATTCTATGGTCCGGCCAGGTCTTTCCTATAAAGACTCTAGAGGAGAAACGGTCCCGATCAGGCTTCTATCGATGCTGGCTATGTCCGCCTTGCCGCACAGACCCATTGTAGACTCCAACTCGTCCCTCAGAATCTCAAGTAGGTCTCGCAGTCCTTGCTCACCGCCGACGGCTAGACCCCAGAAGATAGGTCGGCCAATCAGAACTGCCCTTGCGCCGATGGCCAGGGCTTTGATTATGTCCGATCCTCTGCGAATGCCGCCGTCGAGGTAGACCTCCGCTTTACCATTCACCGCGTCTACGACCTCGGGCAGCGCCTCAATGGTCGCGAAGGTTGAGTCCAAGCTTCGTCCACCGTGGTTGGACACGATGATAGCCTTGACGCCACTCTCTACTGCCATGTGCGCGTCTTCGCCGGTCATGATGCCTTTGGCGATCATGGGAAGTGTTGTCTTGCTCGCCAGCCATTCAAAGTCCTTGAAGGTGACCTTAGGGCTAACCATTCCAGTGAATGCGAGCGGAGCGTCATCGCTTGACGGGGCAAAACCTTCTTGAGCCTCAAGGCCTTGGTAGTTCGGTGAATCAGGAATCATGTAGTTATTGCGTATATTGCGTTCTCTTTTGGACTTAATAGAGGCGTCCAGCGTTAGGCATAGGGCTGAGAAACCGCCCTCTTCGGCACGGTGCGCCATGAGCTCGGTTATGCCGGGGTCACGGTAGAAGTACTGCTGGAACCAGATCTTACGGCTGGCTGCGGCTGCCACCTGCTCCATGACGACGCTGGACCCGGAGCTGAGGATCATTCCGACACCTGAGGCGCTGGCGGCGCGCGCTGTGGCGACCTCTGCGTCCTCATGGGCTCGAATATGATGACCTGCTGGACATAGCATAACTGGGAACTCTATGCGTTCGCCGAGGACCGTGGTCGAGAGGTCTCTTACGTCCATATCCACCAGCATTCGAGGCCGAAGCATAATGGAATCGAATGCTTTCCGAGTGCGGCCTATCGTTATTTCGTCTGTCGCGCCGCCCTCGATGAAATCCCACTCCGGCTTTGGCAGTTTTTCCTTGGCGAGCGCTTCAAATTCAAAGAGATTAATGGGGCTTGTATTCATTGTTTACCTCTGGCGTATCGGACGTTATGTTCCGGTCGGATTTTGGTCGGAAAGTCATGACAGTGTAGCAACGGCCGATTGTTCAGGCAACATCCTCAAAATGAGTACGTTTTATTGCAGAATATCCACAAGGTAGGGCTTTTGACAAAGTAGGTGCCAAAATATGGCATGGTAGCGACCTACGCGACCTGTACCTTGGCCTCCAGATTGTTTGATTAGGCTAGCGATTTACCCTGTGTCTTCGCGAATGTGGGCGGTTATACTAAATGGCTGACGGTTCAATAATATTTGAGCGGTTTAGCGTTGATTAAGATTGTTCCAGAACCAATTATCAGCAAATGGAGGCATGGGAAGTGTACGGCACTATATTCCGTATGACGCCGATACCCGGCAAGGAACAAGAAGTCTATGCAATATTCGAAGAGTGGGGTAAGGATTTGCAGTCGAACATAGAGGGTGCAGTCGCCGGTTACGTCATGAGGCCGGATACCTATACTGGAGTCTTGATCGCCGTCGCCATGTTCGAGAGCAAAGAGTCCTATGAATCTAACGGCAAAGACCCTGCTCAAGGCGAATGGTTTGCAAAGTTAAGAGCTGTGCTCCAATCTGACCCATATTGGGAAGACGGTGAATACATGGTGGCGCGCTAAGCAAGTTTGCTACCGATGTCTTAAGAAAATTATGTATTTCAGTGAGAAAGAGGTTCGAAGATCAACTAAGTTTTTAAAATTTATAATTTCAACAGCAGCCCTATCGGCTGTAGCCCTTGCAGCGGCCTGTGGTCCGTCTTCTGCGCCCGTCATAACCGTAGATGCTTCTGACTACGCATTTGCAGTTCCCGCCACAGTACAGGGCGGTTTGACCAGAATTGAACTTACCAACTCGGTGTAAGAGCCTCATCACACGCAGGTCCTAAAATTGAACAAAAACGTATCCCAGGCTGAGTTCCAAAAGGTGATGAGTCTTGTGATTGAGGCGCTGCCGACAGAAGGGGAAGGCGCTGTATTTGGCAATTTCCAGGTATCAACCGCGGCAGGCGGACCTTCCGTCATCAACCCTGGACTAAAGACCAGTGTAGTTTTGGATCTGGCTGAGGGACAGTACGTTCTAGCCTGTTTCCTACCCTCGCCTGACGGCGTACCGCATCTGGCCAAAGGAATGGTATCCGCACTCGAGGTAACGGCTGCTCCTGAGGACGCCGTAGATGTTCCAGAGCAGGTTGCGTCAGTTACGCTAAAAGTTTTCTCGTTCACAGGCGTGCCATCCAAGCTGAAGGCTGGAGAAAATACGATAAGAGTCGTCCATGCCGGGGAAGAGCCACATGAGATGGCCGTTGTTAAGCTGAATGGCATTACTGTTGAACAGGTCGGAGAAATGCTATCGGGTCCTCCTCCCGCTGGAGCTCCCGCCGGTCCTCCGCCGTTCGAGTTCGTAGGTGGATATCAGGCCATCATGCCTGGTGATTCCGGCTGGGCTGTTCTTGACCTGGAAGCGGGTGAGTACGGCCTCATTTGCCTGATACCCTCGCCTGCAAATCAGTTCAAGCCGCACTTCGCCTTAGGGATGCTCGCTTCAATAACTGTGGAGTAGGCAGCCTCTAATCCAATTAAGGTTATTCAAGATACCCCGTGAAATGTAGGGCAACGGCCCCTCACGGGGTATCTTTATTTGACGAACCTCTTCCACAAATTGCCATTACCTGACCGGTATCAGGTCCCTAGACCTGAATCTCGCGTCTATTAGGCCCTCACAGGATTAGCGTCACGTTCCTTTTAGGCACGAGTTCAATGGCGCTATTTCAACACCTTATCGCCTCAAGATCACCTCAAGTAATTTGCCCGAATCCTATCGGTCTGCTAACGTCGTGTGCGCGGTATACGCCCTTTCCAATACTGGCCAATTGATCAGCAAGTATTTCGGCTTCAGGGCCCGGTATAACACCCGCTTTCAAAAGAGGAGAAATCGTTGCAACAACTGGAGAACGCACGAAGCACCGCTCAACTTATTGTGGATAACGTGAAGCGGGTCATTCTGGGCAAGGAAGAGGCAATAGAGTTGGGCGTAATCGCTCTGATGTGCCAGGGCCATGTGCTCATCGAAGACGTGCCCGGAGTAGGTAAGACGATGCTGGCACGGAGCATTGCGCGCTCTGCCGGTTGCACATTCAAGCGTATTCAGTTTACGCCGGACCTACTTCCCACGGACGTCACCGGGGTGTCCATCTTCAACCAGAAGACCAGTGAGTTTGAGTTTCGGGAAGGGCCCATCATTGCTCAGATAGTTCTGGCGGACGAGATCAACAGGGCAACTCCCAAAACCCAGTCGTCAACGCTGGAGGCTATGGAGGAGCGCCAAGTTACCGTCGAAGGCATTACTCACTACGTACCCAATCCATTTATGGTCATGGCCACTCAAAACCCCATCGAGTATGAGGGGACTTTCCCTTTGCCCGAAGCACAGCTTGACCGGTTTTTCGTGCTCATCAAGCTGGGATACCCAACTCTGGACGAAGAGATAGCCATAATAGAGGGCCAGCAGCAGGCGCACCCTATCGCGACGCTTCAGGCAGTTACAAGTGCGGAAGAGATACTTGAACTGCAGAAGGCAACGCGGGAAATCTACGTTGACGATCTGATCAAGCGCTACATCGTTAACATTGTTGAGACGACGCGACATCACGACGACATATCGCTGGGGGCGTCACCCAGAGGATCGATTTCGTTGTTCAGAGGAGCGCAGGCCCTTGCCCTAATCCGAGGTAGAGACTACGCCCTACCCGACGATGTTAAGGCTCTGGCCGTACCTGTTATCAGCCACCGGCTTATTGTCTCTGCCGCCGCAAGAATGCGCGGTGTGAACGCCTCCGATGTGATGGCCAGCATAGTCGAATCCGTGGCTGTGCCTGGTGCAGAGGCGAGAGGCTGGGTCAGGGGATAACAAGATCTTCAAAACCAGAGCACAGCTTCTCAAACGCTTCTATCTGATCTCAATCCTCATAGGCGTCACCCTCATAACAGGGGCGTCTACGGGATTCGGTCTTTTCTACAGGCTTGCCTACATTCTGGCAATCACCCTCATTTTGAGCTATGTGTGGAACTGGTTAAGTCTGCGGTCTTTGGAAGTCAACGTAGAACGCAGGTCCAGGCGGGTCCGTGTTGGCGAAGACGTGGATGAGCGTATCACCGTTCGAAACCACAGCGCTTTGCCCAAACCCACGCTGGTAGTCGAAGACCTCACCGACCTACCCGGGTACTCCAGCGGTATGGCGGTCAGTCTGGCGACTAGAGGGTTTCGCTCCTGGCGCGCCAGGACACCTGCGCGCAGGCGTGGCGTCTATACATTGGGGCCGGTCAGAATATCCAACACCGACGCCTTCGGAATATTCCGTAGCGAGCGGGAATTTGGAGACACCGCAACGCTAACTGTGTTGCCGCGAACGTATGACATCCCCGAGTTCGCCGTAGCAGCTGCCAACTTGTCTGGTGATAGCTCCAACAGGAAGCGCTCCCACGATCTCACTCCCCACGCCTCGACGGTAAGAGACTATGCTTTCGGCGACAGCATTAGCCGGGTGCACTGGGCCACAACGGCGCGAATGGGCAAGCTGATGTCCAAAGAATTTGACCTGGGTCAGTCCAGCGACGTCTGGGTGCTGGTAGACCTGCATAGAGATGTTCAGGCCGGTGAGCTTGAGGAGAGCACAGACGAGTACGCCGTATCAATAGCGGCCTCTCTGGTCCGAAAATACATTGGGCTTGGACTACCTGTGGGTCTCCTTGCCCATGGGGATCAACGATACTTCCTTCCATCAGATACCGGACTTGGGCAGTTCGATAGGACGCTGGAATTTCTGGCAATGAGCAAGGCAGAGGGCACTGTGCCCCTGGAGGCCTTGATGCCCCGCGAGGAGAAATTGTGGGGCTACAACAGCTCGGTAATCATCGTCACTCCGTCCGGTCGCCAAGAGTGGGTGGTAGCCGCGCGGGAGCTCATTCGACGTCGGGTGCGGGTAGGAGTCGTTCTGCTTGACGGTGCCTCATTCGGCGGCTTCTTCAACACACTGGAGGCTGTTCCGCATCTCTACATGGCCGGCATCGCGCCCTATGTTGTAAAGATGGGCGATGACATACCTGTAGCACTGAGCCAGGCTTACACCAGCGCGGGCATGCATGTGGGAGAGGGCGTCGATGAAGCGGAGGTCAGGGTTTGAGCAGCCCCAATATTTCGCTTCCGATCGTTCCGGCCAGAGTCGACCCCGCTGAGATGCGCCGTAATTGGCTGATCTACCTGGTTACGAAGTATCGACCCTACCAGGGCTGGTCAACCTTCGCGATTCTTTTGGTGATGCTCTGGATCCTGGCTGGGTCCGTTCAGAGCGCTGGCTGGACCCAGTCACTGAACCTGCCTGAAGTAGTATTCTGGGCCGCTTTGGCTGGTCTGATTATCTCTAAAGTAAGATTGCATTCCGTCTTCCTGCACCCATTGGGAATCGCACTGGGCGGCTTGATAGTGGTGTGGAAGGCCAGTGCGCTGGTGGATGACAGCGTAAATGGTTGGGCCAGGTTTACCGATATGTGGTCTCGGCTGGAAGTCTGGTATGGCGCGGCCACCAACGACGGCCTGTCCACCGATCTGCTCCCCTTCGCGATAGGCCTTCTGGCGCTTGCCTGGATAATTGGTTATTTCGGCTCCTGGTTCGTTTTCCGAAGCAGTAACCCGTGGATTGCCGTTGTGTTTGCGGGAGTGGCCATTCTGACGAACCTGAGCTTTCTGCCTCCCGACCTTGCTCCGATATTCTTCCTGTTCATCTTGTTCGCCATGCTGCTCATCGTGCGCCTGACTGTCGTTCAACGGCAGCGGGAGTGGGATAGGTCAGGCATACGGTTTGAGATGATGAGCGGCTGGCTAACGATCCACTCAACGTTCTGGTTCGGACTTCTGGTGGTCATAATTGCCGGCATGATGCCGCTAAAGGTCTATGTGTCGGAAAACATGGCGGAGGTATGGCGCAAGGCGCGGACACCCATAGAAACTCTGGAGGAGGATTTCGCGCGTTTGTTTGCTGGCGTTCCTACTCAGAAGCAGGTGGATGGCCGGTTCTTTGGCAAGAACTTGCCTTTTATTGGGGCTATCTCTTTTGGTGGTGAGGTCGCCTTTTTGGCCGATACAGAATATCCGTCGTACTGGACCTCTCAGACGTACAGCGAATACACATCTCTGGGTTGGATCGCAGGCGACACCAACAAAATAGAGGTGAGGCCGGATACCCTGTCCCCTCCCAGATCAGATTCCAGAGAGCGTATATCCGTCGAGCAGAGCCTTCAGGTTAACTTCAGGACCAGTGATTTCCTGGCCGGTGGCTCTCTGGACTGGCTTAGCCATGATGCGGTTCTGGGGGCGCTGGATCCTAAGGCCTTCGATATCGATTTGCTGGATGACGCCTTGGATTCAACCTTGTCGCCGGACGTCCAGCAGATGGCCGCCACCATCCGAGAGGACCTGGACATAATGCCTGACACCTTCGTCGAGACATACGTCTCTCGCTTCTTGCCGCCAGACCTCGTTCTCAATGAAATTCGCTACGGCACAGACCCTGTGACAGAGGAAGAGTTCTTAAAGGGCATAACTGTGCAGCGCAAGGCGGCCGTTGCTTCTGAAATCGTCTCCTGGCGGTTCTCCAAAAGGCTGCAGGCGAACGAACCCTACAGCATGGTGTCGTATGTCTCCCTGGCCACGGACGACGAGCTGAGAGAGGCAAGTACCAATTACAAGAATTTCTTAACAGACCATTACCTCCAGTTGCCAGCTTCGCTACCACAGAGGGTCAGGGATAAGGCAATTGAGCTGACAGCTGACGCGGAAAATCCCTTTGACAAGGCAGTTCTGATTCAGAGCTACCTGCGTAGTGACGAATTTACGTACGACCAGGAAAGCGTGGTAGCTCCTCCCCGAGGTGCCGACGGCGTGGACTTCTTCATCTTCGAAACGCAGTTGGGGTACAGCGACTACTTTGCCTCCGCCATGACGGTAATGATGCGCGCCGTCGGTGTTCCCGCTCGCTTGGCTGCAGGCTACGCTCCGGGTGAGTATGACGAAGATATTAAAAGGCGCGTCATTCGCGATTTCGACAGTCACGGTTGGGTTCAGGTATATTTTCCACAGTACGGCTGGATCGACTTCGAACCGACTCCGCGCTGGGAACAACATGAGAGAACTCTGATTACAGGACCAGGCTCTAATCTGGTAGGCGACAGAGGATTCACAGTATTCGAAGGCGACGAGTCTGATTTCCTGGAGCCTCTGTACGAGGAGGGATTGGCGGAACTTCTGGACGGCTCTGGTCGCTTTGATTTGACAACGTTATTGCCTTTCGATCTGATCATAGTGTTACAGCGATCAGCTATGGCAGCGGGGTCAATACTGATCCTTTGGCTTTTCCTAATCATCGCGTGGACCTGGAATCTGAGAGGCTTAACATCGGTAGAAAAGGCCTATGCTCGGATGGGACGACTGGGAGCTATCGCGGGCGTTGGCCGCAGGTTTGATCAGACCGCGCTAGACTATGCAGCACAGCTCAGCATGGCGAATGAGCGACTGAGAGAACCGGCACTGCGAATCGCCTGGGCGTATTCCGGCATGCGGTATGCGCCACCGGACACATCGCCTGAAGAGGTCAATCGTGAATCTGATTCGCCAGACGTCGAGCAAGGCAATCTTGACGCTGACTGGCGCATAATAAGAGGCCCACTGCTGTCTATGGCATTGCGTCGACTAATACCGGGAGGTCAGAGAACATAATGAACCTTTATTTCGATATTTTTGAGACGCCTTACGGTTGGATGGGAGTTATTGCATCCGATAAGGGCCTGAGGCGGACCACATTGCCGCAGCCGTCTCCTGAGGATTGCGCTGCACAGCTAGGCAAGGCCCTAGACGGAGCAGAGCTTGATCCAGAACGGTTCGTAGCCTTGCGGGACAAGGTAACCAGCTACCTAAATGGGGAAGACGTGACTCTGGCCAATGAGGCCATCGACGTGGAGGACGCTTCGCCGTTTCATCAGGCAGCGTGGATAGCCTGCCGTTCGATACCCAAGGGTGAGACCCGCACATATAAGTGGTTGGCAACTGAAGCGGGCAAGCCACTGGCTCCCCGGGCAGCGGGCCAGGCCATGGCGCGAAACAGGCTAGCTCTGATAATCCCGTGTCACCGCGTTGTCGCTAGCGACGGATCGCTTCGGGGATTCGGTAAAGGGACATCTCAGCTTGGCTTGAAGCAAAGACTGTTGGACCTGGAGCATCCCAGAAAGCAGATGGAGATGAAGGTTTAAGCCTTCGCGGAGCGCAGATTAGTTAACAAATAAAGAGGGGTGGCCAATGCAGGCCACCCCTCTTTATTCTTTTCACTCGTGTCAGTTAAAGGCTGGCTATACACTGGACTCGACGTGGGCGTAACCAGCATCTCCCAATACATGTTGAAGTCTTGCCTGTAGCTCCTCGCATGCGTCGACGCGCACCATTGGCCACTCCATGGTGATTATTCGGCCCTCGGTGACGATTTCCAACATCACCTCATCCATGCCCTGATACTCCATGAGCAGGTTTTTCAGGTCCAAAAGCAGGTATGTATCGGCCTCAGGTTTTCCTGATTCGCGTATGCGTAGACCCAACCGGTTGAATGACTGCACAGGGTCTCCAATTACCTCGGTGGAAGGCAAGCCTGACGAGCCGTTAGTCTCGCCGTGGCCGTTCGCGCCGTTGGTCCCATTTGAACCGTTAGTTCCGTTTGTTTCAGCCAGTTCGGGTTCCACTTCTATGATGCTGTAGCCGTTAGCAGGTGTGGCCATCGCGACGGGAATCTCAGCCAATAAGGGCTCATCCTGCGACTGGTCAACAGTATCATTGTCATCAAAATTCTTCGGAATAATGAACTCCTTTACCGAGGTGCAACTAATGCTCATCTGGTCCTCGCGTAATCTTACGCTGCCTTTGACGGATACCAGCCTGCCCTCTTCCCATAGCTCGTTGCCTTGAAGGTCTTCGTTCCATATAAATATTTCGGCCGCGCCATCCATGAGGGCCAGCGACGCTATCGTGAACTGTCTGTTATCGCGGGTGAATCGCTGAGTAACGTCCGATATCTGCCCGGTGACCTTGACCTTTGTTCCGGAGGCGCTGCCTTCGAGATCGCTGAGAAACACTATGCTTTCGGTATCTCCGCTCTGTTCTATCATCATGTCCAGGCCAATGGAGTTCAGGGACACTCCCAGCAGCTCCTGCTCCCACCTGGATTTTTCCATGTCAGCCGTCTTGAGAGTCGGAACGGTGATGCGTACCATCTCCACCGGCATGGATTCGCCCATTAGCTCGAACATGGAGGTCTGGCTTGAGTCGCGCATTCGGGCTTCGCTTTGAGCCAACGACAGCATCTGGTCGATGACCTCTAGCAGGCCCGTGCGATCGCCGTACTCGTCGAACGCGCCAGCCTTCATCAGGCTTTCCAGGGTCTTGCGATTGAGGCTGCCCATGTCGGCTACCTGGCACATATGCTCAAGCGAGGTGAAGCCGCCTTCTTTGTCACGGGCCTTTACGAAAGCCTCCACTGCGCCGGTTCCAACATTCTTGACCGCGGCCAGTCCGAACCGAATCGCGGCCTTTTCATCTTTATCGTATTCGATAGAGTATTCGACATCGCCCTTGTTGATGTGCGGTGGTAATACTGGAATTTTCAAACGCCGACATTCTGCCACAGCAGAGGCGACCTTCTCTGTATTGTCCCTGTACGAATTCAGCAGGGCCACCATGTATTCGGCCGTGAAGTTGGCCTTAAGGTACGCCGTCCAGTAGGAGATCAAGCCGTAACTTACGCTGTGAGCCTTGTTGAAGGCGTAACCTGCGAAGGGCTCTATCAGCGCAAATATCTGGTCTGCCATTTCCTGGGTGTAGCCCAGTCCCTTGGCGCCCTCTACGAACTTTCCCTTCTCGTCCTGCATGATGGCGGCGATCTTTTTGCCCATGGCCTTGCGGACAATGTCAGCCTCGCCCAGGGTGTAGCCTGCGAAGGTCTGTACTATCTTCAGCACCTGGTCTTGATAGACGATGATGCCGTATGTCTCCTCAAGTATGTCCTTGAGCGCAGGATGTGGATAGTTGGGCTTGGTTCGACCGTGCTTGGAATCTATGAACGCGCTAATGTGCTCCATTGGGCCCGGGCGGTAAAGCGCGATCATGGCCGCAACGTCCGCCAGAGTCGTTGGCTTCAACTCTTTCAGGTATCGAGTCATGCCAGAGCCTTCCATCTGGAACACTCCGACGGTATCTCCTCTGGCCAGCAGTTCGAATGTATTGCTGTCATCCAGGGGAATTTCAGGGAGTGCGAAACGTATGCCCCTGGTCTTCTCGATCAGGTCTCGTGCGCGGGAAAGAATCGATAGGTTTGAAAGGCCTAGGAAGTCCATCTTCAGAAGGCCAAGAGCAGCACAAGGTTCCATGGTGTACTGGGTCATGGCCGCGCCGTCGCCGTTGCCCTTGGTCGGCCGCTGAAGGGGCACTACATCGTCGAGAGGCTCTTGAGATATGACCACGCCCGCAGCGTGAGTGCTGGAGTGACGAACAACGCCTTCCAGGCCCTGCGCCGTGTCTATCAGTTTCTTGACGTCGGGCTCGGCGTCGTAGATCTCCATGAACTCAGGGGTGGTATCCTTCGCCTCCTGCAGCGTCATGTGCAGCCTGGTCGGTATAAGCCGCGCCACCCTGTCAACGTCGCCGTAAGCCATGCCCAGCGCTCTGCCCACGTCTCGAACGGAGGCCTTTGCTCCCATGGTCCCGAAGGTGATTATCTGGGCCACATGCTCCCGGCCGTACTTCGCTACTACGTAATTGATGACCTCTTCACGGCGGTCATCCTGAAAGTCCATGTCGATGTCTGGCATCTCTTTGCGTTCCACGTTAAGGAACCGTTCGAAGACCAGGGTGTACGGCAACGGGTTAACGTCGGTTACGCCAAGGCAATACAGAACAAGGCTGGCGGCAGCGCTGCCCCTCACCGCGAAGAAGATGTCCTTCTCGCGGACGAACTTGGCTATGTCCCAGACCACCAGGAAGTAGTTCGGGTACTGGGTGTACTTTATGACATCCAGTTCGTAATCGAGCCGTTCTGTCTCGGCACTGCCGTAGTTAGGAATGAGCTGCTTGAGCCCCTCCATACAAATCTTTCGAAGGTAATCGTCACCGCTGAGACCGTCAGGCACATCGTACAGTGGCAGGCGTAGCTTGGTGAAATCGAATTCCAGATTGCACATCTCTGCGATGCGCTGCGTGTTAGAAATGGCCTCTGGAACCTCTGGCCATAGCGCCGCCATCTCCTCCGGGCTTCGCAGGAAGTAGGAGTCCTCCTCCATCCTCATGCGCTTCACGTCGGTGACGTTGGTATTCGTCTGTATGCAGAGAAGAAGGTCCTGAAGGTAGGCCTCCTCCTTCTTTGTATAGTGGGAGTCGTTGGTCGCCACCACGGGTATGCCCAGTTCGCGGTGGAGCTGCATAATGCCAGAGTTGATCTCTGGTAGCTCTGGAACGTCGCCATGACTCATAAGCTCCAGGAAGTAGCGGTCCCCCAATAGCTCGCGATACCAGGACGCGGTCTCTTTGGCCTTGTCCATGGTGCCATTGGTTATGGCTTTGGGTACCTCACCGCTAGGGCAGCCAGACATCACGATAATGCCCTCTGAGTACTGCTCCAGCAGCTCCCTGTCGATGCGAGGCTTGTAGTAGTAGCCTTCCAAGTGGGACCGGCTTACCATCTTGACCAAATTTTCATAACCCTGCCAATTCTGGGCAAGGACGGTCATGTGGTATGGCGATTTTTCGTTTGGGTTACGGCTGTGACGGCTGCTCGGTGCAACGTACATCTCGCAGCCGATAATGGGCTTGATGCCTGCCTTTTTTGCGATTCGATAGAAATCGATGGCACCATACATTCCGCCGTGGTCTGTAATGGCCAAGCTGTTCATGCCCAGATCTTTGGCATGTTGTACTAGTGGCTCTAGTTTGCTGAGGCCATCCAGCAGGCTGAATTCGGTGTGAACATGGAGGTGGGTGAACAAGCAGACACTCCGAACATAAAATCTAAATGTGGCATTATTATAGCATCGGAGCAGGCCCGAACGGTCTAGTGAGAGAATGGAATTTTATTTGGATTATATTGTTGACAAGCATGGATTTAGAAGTCTATTAACTGGTTTATTATACTTTTATTAAATTCTGTTCAACGTTGATAGTGACCCGGAAAGGCAAAAAAAGAGGCCCCGCGAATGCGAGGCCTCTTTTGTCCCAAACGGGAGGTGTTTGCTTAGTAGTCCATCGGAGGCATGGCCGGTCCTGCTGGCACGTCTTCCTTGATATCACTAATCAGGGTCTCCGTGGTCAGTACCATGGCAGCAACGCTGGAAGCGTTCTCAATGGCTGCCCTGGTTACCTTGGCGGGGTCCATGATGCCACGTTCCAGAAGGTTCGTGAAGTCACCGGCCTCCGCATCGTAACCAAAGTCGCCCTCGCCCTTGAGGCTCTCGGAGAGGATAACCTCACCGGAAACGCCAGTGTTCTCAGCGATGAGCTTTAGGGGTGCCTGTAGAGCGCTCTTAAGGATATTGATGGCCGTGGCCTCGTCGCCAGTAAGGTTGACGCTGTCCAGGGCTGAGCGGACGCGAATCAACGCCAGTCCACCGCCGGGTACAATGCCTTCCTCAACAGCGGCTCGGGTCGCAGATAGTGCGTCCTCTACACGCTGCTTCTTCTCGCGAAGCTCAACCTCAGTGGCTGCGCCAACCTTGATGATGGCGACACCACCGGAAAGCTTAGCCATGCGCTCTTGAAGCTTCTCGCGATCGAAGTCCGAGGTGGTCTCTTCGATCTGAGCCTTGATCTGGTTGATCCGACCCTGTATGGCGTCTTCGGATCCGCCGCCGTCGACGAAGGTCGTCTCGTCCTTGGTGGATACGACTCGCCTGGCTCGGCCCAAGTCCTCAACGGTTACGGAGTCCAGCTTGCGGCCGATCTCCTCGCTGATTACCTGTCCGCCGGTCAGAATGGCCATGTCTTCGAGCATTGCCTTGCGGCGGTCGCCGAATCCAGGGGCCTTGACAGTCAAAACGCTGAGCGTTCCGCGAAGCTTGTTAACTACCAGGGTAGCCAGGGCTTCTCCATCTACGTCCTCAGCAACGATCAGCAGGTTCTTGCTGACCTGAAGAATCTTCTCCAGCGCAGGCAGAATGTCTGCAACAGCGGAAATCTTCTTGTCGGTGATCAGAATGTATGGATCGTCTAGTGCGGCTTCCATCCTGTCCTGGTCGGTGATGAAGTAAGGGGAGATGTAACCCCTGTCAATCATCATTCCTTCAACGAACTCGGTCTCGTAGGCCAAGCCCTTGGACTCTTCGACGGTTATTACGCCGTCCTTGCCGACCTTTTCCATTACGTCTGCAATCAGGCTACCCATCTCTTCGTCGTGAGCGGAGAGGGATGCTACCTGGGCGATCTGGGTCTTGCCTTCAACGGATGTGGCCATTTCGCCAACTGCTTCGCGGAGTGCTACTACACCCTTTTCGATGCCGCGCTTGAGTGCCATTGGGTTGGCGCCGGCTGCGATATTCTTGAAGCCTTCGTGGACGATTGCCTGGGCCAGGACCGTGGCGGTCGTGGTGCCGTCACCAGCTACGTCGTTGGTCTTGCTGGCGGCCTCTTTCAAGAGCTGAGCACCCATATTCTCGAAGGGATCTTCCAACTCTATCTCTTTGGCGATGGTTACGCCGTCACTGCAAATCTGGGGTGGGCCGAACTTCTTGTCTAGCACAACATTGCGGCCTCTCGGGCCAAGCGTTACGCCGACTGTGTTTGCCATTATGTCGATACCGCGCTTCATGGCGGCTCGGGCATCCTCACTAAATGAGAGCTGCTTGGGCATTCTTACCTCCTTAATGTATAGAAAAAATCAGAATATGACTAGGATTACTTCTTGAAGAGGATATCGTCCTCACGTAGAACGAGGTACTCGATATCGCCTTCTTTGTACTCGGTGCCGGCATACTTGGAGTAGACGACGTTGTCACCAACGACAAGCTCCATGGCTACCCGGTTACCATCTTCGGTCTGCCTGCCTGGGCCTGCTGCTACGACGACGCCCTCTTGCGGCTTTTCCTTAGCGGTGTCTGGGATATAAATCCCACCTGCACTCATGCTCTCTTCTGCCTCGTTGGGCTTTACAACAACCCTGTTCCCGAGAGGCTTGAAGCTTACCTGGGCTTCTTTTGCCATTCTAGATACCTCCACGAATATTTATTTGATTTCTGTCAATTAGCAGTCTGCTTATTCGTCTGCTAACTAATAAATATTAAGATAGCTCAGAGCCCTTGTCAACAGTTAATATTTTTGTAACTAAATTTCCATCTGCCCCGCGTGATTATGCGGTATATCGCCTGTCAATATAGGGGGAGAAAAAACCATAAATTGCATAAAAGACCAAGTGCTTTTATGAACGCAGAAATGGCAGTAATTGCATAAACCGACAGGCCCACGTCGTTGACTTGATTCTAGACGCGCCATATCATCGAGATATGGCGCGTTCACAAAATACGCCGGTTACCCGTGAAATTAATGTGGTAAAGGCACTGATTATTGCCGTTCGTCCGAAACAATGGGCGAAGAACTTCATCATATATTTGGCATTTTTCTTCACTATTAATGAGCAGTGGGAACTGGCCAACCTAGTATTGGCCCTGCCCCTGTTTGCCAAGGTGACTGCCGCGTTTGTCATCTTCTCTGCCCTCACAGGCGCTGTGTACCTTATTAACGATATATTTGACCAGGAGCGCGACCACCTCCATCCGCGCAAGAGGTTTCGCCCTATAGCATCTGGCCAGCTTCCACTTTCCGTGGCATGGATTGCCGCCGTTGTGCTCATCGTAGCCGGCCTCATCCTGGCCTTTATTCTCCAACCAGGGTATGGCGTCATCTCCCTAGCATATGTGGTTTCCCTAGTCGCTTATTCGATGTACCTGAAGCATATCGTGCTGGTCGACGTGTTCACCATTAGCGGCGGATTCGTCCTGCGGGCTGCAGCTGGTGCCGTCGTCATAGGCGTGCCAATCTCGCCCTGGCTCTTTATATGCACCGGCCTATCAGCCCTTCTGCTGGCATTGGCCAAAAGAAGGGGGGAGCTGTCCCAGGCGGGCGAAAACGCGGCGAGTCAGAGGCAATCGCTTCAGGCATATACCGTACCATATCTGGACCAGTTGATCGCCGTGGTGGCCACGTCGTCCGTAATGGCGTACACCTTATATACCTTTACTGCAGAGAACCTACCTGCAAACCACGCCATGATGATAACGATCCCCTTCGTGGTCTACGCCATGTTTCGCTACCTCTTCCTGGTGCACAGCACCGGTGAGGGAGAGAACCCGGAGGATTTCATTCTTGGGGACGTGCCTTTGGCTGTTGCTATTGTGCTTTGGCTGGTATCGACAGGTCTTGTTCTCGGCTTCTTCAGAGGCTGATTTTCTTATGTAATCATCACCCTCTCCCTGGTTCCTAATTTAGCCTTTGTGCTACACTTCTCTCTGTAAACTCGGCTCGACATTGGCCTCAAAAGAGGAGTGACCTATGGTCCCACCAGATTCGCTGTTTGGCGTTATACCCACGTGGATAGGCGTGTACTTAGTCTCAGCTTTGGCCTTTGGGGTCGCCAGCTACTTTCTGTACCAGCGAGTCTTTCGGCTTATCCTTTTGGGAAAACCATCTAACCGGTTTGACCAGCCCGTCCGTAGAATCATCGGCGCCATGCCTTACATATTTGGCCAGCGCAAGGTGCTGCAGCGAGTTTCGATCAAAAAGGACAGGGCAGGCCTGTTTCACTTCTTTATTTTTTGGGGATTCCTCTCATTCTCACTTAGCTATGTTCTGTTCATTTTCCTAGATGTTCTATGGCATCCGTTTTCAGAGACTGTTCTGACAACGTCCGGCGTAAAAGCGTTTGTCTCCTACCTGGATGTAATAGCAGTTGTGTTTCTGGCAGTTCTGGTTTGGGCGGCCGTCCGCCGTTGGGTCCTGACTCCGCGTAGACTGGCCTTTGACCTGACGCAGGGGAAGGAAGCCGGCATAATTCTGGCCCTCATAGCCATGCTCATGCTATTCACCATCTTCACAGAAGCCTTTTACGTGGCCTCTGGTGGCACGGGGCCTCACTCGGCAGCCATTATTGGTGGCGCGCTGGGGAACGCTTTTGCCGACGCTGGCATAGGCATAGGCCTTGCCGCTGGGCTTCAGGGGTTATTCTGGTGGGCTCACCTTGTGGTGATTTTGGGCTTCTCCGTGTACATCCCCATATCCAAGCACATGCACATGATCGGCGCGCCCCTAAACTTCGTGACCCGCAACCTGGAGGCCAGAGGCACGCTTTCCACGCCAATGGACCTCGACACAGCAGAGGTTTTTGGTGCGTTTCGTATCCAAGATTTCACCCAGAGGCAGATACTGGACGGCTATGCCTGCTCCGTATGTGGCCGCTGCTCTGATGTCTGTCCTGCCAACCTTAGTGGCAAGATACTGTCGCCGATGCACATCGTTGAGAACATGAAAGAGCACGTGCTGGATGTCGGCCCTGCTCTGGCCCGAGGCGAAGACCTGCAAGAAGAGAGGCCTCTCATCGGCCCTTGGATTCCAGAAGAGGCCCTGTGGGACTGCCTTACATGTGGCGCATGCATGCAGGAGTGCCCGGTGGGCGTGGAGCACATCGACAGCATAGTGGACATGCGTCGCTACCTGGTCATGGAGAAGGCGGAAATGCCAGAATCAGGCATGAACGCCCTGGTTAGCCTGGAACAGCGCGGCCACCCTTGGAGAGGCACGACCTTCACCCGTACCGACTGGACGGAGGGCCTGAACGTCAAGATTCTGGCAGATCACCCGGACACGGAGGTCCTATTCTGGGTGGGCTGCACGGCGGCCCTGGAGCAGCGCAGCCAGAGTATTGCCAGGTCCATGGTGTCTGTGCTTAACAGGGCAGGTGTGGATTTCGCCATACTGGGCAACGAGGAGACTTGCACCGGTGACCCGGCCAGGCGCATGGGCAACGAGTATCTCTACCAGATGCTAGCTGGGCAAAACATAGAGACCTTCAAGCAGTACGACGTTAAGAAGATCGTGACCATCTGCCCACACTGCTTCAATACGATTAAGAACGAGTATCCTCACCTGGGCGGCAATTTCGAGGTGATGCATTACAGCGAGTTCGTAGCCGATCTGATTGCCGAAGGTCGCATCAAGCCACTGATAGAGCTAAACACAACGATTGCCTACCACGACTCCTGCTACCTGGGACGCCACAACGAGGTCTACGAGGCTCCCCGGCAAATTGCTAACGCTATCCCTGGCGTGAAGCTGGTCGAGTTCGACCGCTGTCGTAGTCAGGGATTCTGCTGCGGCGCTGGCGGCGGCCACATGTGGATGGAGGAGAGTGGTGGTCGGCGTGTGAACCACATGCGCACCGAGCAGTACATGGATACGGAGGCCGATACGGTGGCTGTGTCCTGCCCCTACTGCCTCCAGATGTTCGAGGACGGCATAGGTACTCTTAACTCGGAAGGCGAATTCGAGGGCAAGCTGGAAGGCAAGAGAGCTGTGGACCTTTTGGAGCTTCTTGACGAGAGCCTGGGCCAAGCGGAACCCGCGGACTAGTTTTAGTTTGGCTTTGGCGGTAAGATTGGCGGTTAAAGAGCCGCCAACTACGGCCGGCAGGTCCACCGGGAGCATCCGCCTTGGACATTGACAAGACTTTCAAGAAGTTCGCGACAGATCAGGGTCCGTACGCCGTCTCCGCAAACGAGGTAGAGCGCTACGTCAGCTCTCCAATCAACTTCTGGTGCGACACCCACGCCCCGGCCGAAGAGCGTGACTCTTCCAACCTCTACATGAAGCACCTGGAAGATACCAACAGGGATTACCGCGAAGAGGTGATGCGGCAGTCCTTTGCAGCCGCTGCCTCCCGTCCCTACTACTCGGAATCTGAAGGGTTCCACAACACGCTGGAGCTGATGGCCAAAGGTGATCGCCATATCGCGCAGATGCCGCTGTGGGACCTGGCCAACGGAATCAAGGGAATTCCCCATGTGCTGATAAGGACAAACGCCTTTCCTTCCGATTTTGGCGACTTCAGTTACTTTCTTGGCGAGATCAGAAGTGCCCGCAGAATTACCGAGGCGCACAAGCTAAGGGCGGCTACTCTCAACCGAGTGCTGGGCGCAGTACAGGGCTTCGAGCCGGAGCAACTTCTCATAGTTAATATGGATGGCGATATAACTACTGTCCTTGTAGAAGAGTTTTCAGAGCGGTTGGACACTGTCCTCGAAGAGATGCGTGAGGTCGCGGAGGGAACCAGGCCTGTGCTGGCGACATATGGAGCAGCCGACTGGCCCTGGGTAACCTACTCCAATCGACTGGCGGAAGAACGCCAATGCGTCTCGCTGGTAAGCGGCGTCGGAGCCACCATGCAGCGGACGCTGGCTGAGGTTGGCTTGGTAACTTTAAACGAGCTAGCTGGCGCAGAGCAGTCCGAGCTAATAGCTCTCAAAGGCATAGGAGCAAGATCGGCTGATCGATTCATATCGTCGGCCAACGCCATCTGCGGCGGCGAGCCTGTGCCAAGAGAGGTAAATCGCAAAATACCCAGAGCGACCACAGAAGTGTTCTTCGACTTCGAGGGGTCGGACCCGCGAATGGACAAGAATGGTCTGGGAGTGGTCAATTACCTCATTGGAGCCGTGCTTCGTCAGCCGGGTCGAGAGCCTGAGTTCATACCCTTTGTTGCCCACTCACCTTTCGAAGAGGAGGCGGTGGTCCGAAATTTCATCAGCTGGGCCAACTCACTGGACTCTGCCCTGTTTTATCACTGGCACAACTACGAGAAGACGCATCTGACCAAGATGGCCAATCACTACGGCATCGCTCAAGAGGACCTGCAAAGTGTGCTCAGTCGCATGGTGGACCTTCATCCGCTGACGGTGAACTCCTATGCGTTTCCGACCTATGGAGATGGCCTCAAGGACATCGCAAAGTTCCTGGGCTTTTCCTGGCGGCAGGATGACGTGGACGGCCTGACAACGGTTGCTTTGTATCAGCAGTACGTAACGTCGGACGTGCCTGACAGCAAGATCATGAACCGGATACTGGACTACAACGAGGACGACTGCCTGGCGACGATGCATGTTTACGACTGGCTGCAAAGTCAGGTCAATTCGCAGGCAGACTGACCGGAAGGACGAGTAGAGATGAGGGCAGCGGTCTTCTATGGCGGCACGGACATACGAGTCGAGGATATACCGACTCCTGAGCCTGAGCCGGACGAGGTCCTGATAAGAGTCAGGTCTGGTGGCGTGTGCGGCAGCGACCTGCACCCCTATCGCGGGCAGTACCCAAATGGGCTTCGCGAGCCGCATCAGAGAGGCCATGAACTAGCAGGCGAAGTAGCTGGGCTTGGCGAAGGCGTCACATCACTCCAGATTGGGCAGCGGGTAGGCATTCAAGCTGAGCACTTGCTGGGATGTGGAACCTGTCGCTACTGCAATAGAGGCGAGTATCACCTTTGCCCGTCCAGAGGCATGCCCCACGGCAGGCGTACCGAGAGCCACGGCTTCTCACAATACGACACGTGCGTGGCCTCCAACTGCTACCCCTTGCCCGATCACGTGGGCTACGACGCGGCAACGCAAGTGGACTGCTACGCCTGTGGTGTACACGCTCTCAATCGAGTTCAGCCGGGGCCGGACTGGACGGCTGTCATTATCGGTACGGGTGCCATTGGGATGACGCTGGGTCAGGTGGCCAAGGCCTATGGGATTGGCAGAGTGATTATGGTTGGTACTCGGCAGGAACCACTTGAGCTTGCCAAGAGCGTAGGTTCGGCAGGCGAAGGAGTGGCCAATTCAGACTGCGATCCTGTTCAAGCAGTCTTGGACGCCACTGACGGAGAGGGCGCTGATGTCGTTTTCGAGACGGTTGGTGGCACCGCTCCGACGTTGAGCCAGGCGGTGGGTATGGCCAGACGCGGCGGAATCGTTAGCGTGTTGGGAGTCTTCTCAGGCCCTCAGGAAGTTGACGCTGTAACCGCCTATCGCAAGGAGCTACGCATTCAGTGGTCCAACAGCTACTCAAGCTGGCAGGGCGACTCGGAATACAAGACGGCTTTGGACCTACTGATAGCGGGAAGAGTCGATCCATCTGGCTTCATCAGGCACCATTACCCCATCGAGCAGATTGGCGAGGCCTTTGCGGCGGCCGACAACAAGCGAGAGTCCGGCGCAATCAAGGTCATAGTCAACCCGTAGCATTAAAATGCGATTTTAGTGATAGGCCGTAGAAGCCCGTCGCATTGCCGACGCCATATCCACGGACGAATGGACGCTGTTCAAGCAGTCTATTCGTCAGCTTTCTATTCAGCATCTTGATGCCTATTTGGACGAATTAGAGTTGCGTTTCAGCAAGCGGAATAATCCGTTTCTGTTCAGGGACACTATGCGAGTTCTGGTCGCTGCTGAAAATCTGGAGTATAAGCTGTTGGTGGCTTGATTTTGTTGTTCAACACTTATTGAAGTGATAGTAGGCTGGCCGACCAGATATGTATATAGACAACGCTTTTTCAATGGCGGTTCCGATGTGATAGATACTTCTATAAGGACATTGGGGGCCTCTATTGGACTGCCGTTTGACGTCGACCACATTACAGCTTAGAAGTATTGCAAGTTATTCGCGTCCGGGTAGACCCTGGCCATACTTAATCCACATGTTAGAAGGGCAATTTGGTTAGCCATTACGATAGATTCAGTACCGTATTTAGTTATGCGAACTGAATCACCAAATGATTCCCAGGGCATTAAATACCTTTGGGGAGCATGATGACTATCTCCTAATAGCCGTGCATGTGCACGAAATTTAGTAGAACCACCAATGTTTTCTACTTCCAATATTAATCTTTGACCATGAATCCGATGCACAACGATTATGTTTGGATGTGCGTTTTCAAAACGCTGAATCCTGATACCTTGAGATATCGCCACCCAGAACGCAGCAGCAAATAATATAAAGGCAAAGTGAATTTTGTCTAACCCAAATGGAGAGAGCCGCTCAACGATGCCTTTTGCGGCATCTGGCGTGTCAAGAACACCGATAACGAAGAAGATAGTCATGGCTACCTGGCCGCCATAACGCGGAACGAACCCTACTGGATTTGCATGTCCGCAGTTTATTACATCGCCGTGGATCTGGCATACAATCCCCCAATGATTATTTGTAAATCATTCTCAGATCAAAATTCGCACGGTGTTCATATTAGGTTCTTATGAGAGTGTGGCTGCCTGGGATATTCAAAAAAGAGAAAAAACCTGACGCATTGGGGCCCACCATTCGCCTTCCTTGGCTGAGGGCACGGGCTCTTGAAATGTGTTCATTAGCGCGTCCCACTCCTGCGCTCGCGGAGAGCTCTCCATGTAGCGAGGGAAGTCTCGGTCCATATCGAAATCATCTGGCGTCTCCAGGTACATGAACAGCGTTCTGCCGTGCAGAAATATCTTCATGGAGGAGATACCCAGGCCCTTGAGACCGTCCAGAACCTCCGGCCATGTGTTGGCGTGGTACTCGACGTACTGCGCGATCATCTCTGGGTCATTCTTCAGATTCAAGGTCATGGCGAAAGACTTCATTGCTTGTCCCTCTGATGATTGCGTTATGGCGTTGGGGCCTCTTCTGGAATCAGCTTTTCATGCTTTAACTCTGCCCACAGGTCTGACGAAATTTCGAAGCTAGCCATATCAAAATTCTCTCGCACCTCATCGGCGGAGCGTGCGCCAGGGATGGTCGCAGCGACCGCCGGATGGGCTAGGCCGAACTGCAGCGCCGCCGCCTTGAGCGGGACACTGTGCCGGTCGCAAACCGCCTTGATCTTGCGAGCCAGCTCCAGGACTTCTGGCGGCGTCGACTTATAAAAGTAAGTTGTCTCCTCGCTAAGGTCCGACGCTAGCACACCGCTGTTGTATGGGCCGCCCAGCACGATGCTCATCTGCTTCTCAACGCAAAGAGGCAGCAGGTCGATGAGGCCCGAGTGGTCTAGCAGTGTGTAGCGGCCCGCCAGAAGGAAACAGTCGAAGTCCGCCTCGCGAGCGAACTGGGCTAGGGGCTCGCAAAAGTTCATGCCTGCGCCAATAGCCTTGATGACGCCCTGGGAGCGTAGCTCTGCCAAAGCCGGAAATGTCTCGTTCACCACCTGGTCGTGATAGTCGTCTGGATCGTGAACAAAGACGATATCGATTCTGTCCAGTTCCAGCCGCTTGAGGCTGTCCTCTATAGACCGCAGAATGCCGTCCCTGGAGAAATCGAATACCACGTCCATTGGCGGCAAGTTCACATAGACGTCGTCGGCTTGCGCATCGGCAGTGGGATTCAGCAGGCGCCCGACCTTGGTGGACAGCACATAGTAGTCGCGTTCGACGCCTTTGAGGGCTGACGCATAGTACCGCTCGCTCTTGCCGCTGCCGTAAAGGGGCGCTGTGTCGAAGTAGCGAATGCCGACGTCCATGCCGGCTGTAATGCTTTCAGTAGCCCTTTGCTGCGCCACGTCCTCGAAGAGGCCGCCGAAAGGCGCACCGCCCAGCCCCAGTCGAGTGACATGAAGTCCCGTTGCCCCTATTTCTGCCTTGGCCAGTGGATCCATCGCCGTCTCCTCAAAAATCAAGAGTTGTTCCAGGTCGGCTCATGTTATCCCAAATGTATCTGGGTTAACAGACGCAGGCTCCGCACTTTCACGGGCAAGAGTTGATTGTTATAATTGCGAAAACCAGCTGGGAACAAACGTCAAAGATAGATCGAACAAATGCCAATCGGCAGGAGTGTTAACAGGTGAGCTAATGAGAGTACGCAAGGCCGTTATTCCCGCCGCCGGATTCGGCACCCGGTTTCTGCCAGTAACGCGCACCATACCCAAGGTGATGCTTCCGGTCATAGAGCTTCCAGCCATTCATTACGCCGTGGAAGAGGCCGCCAAAGCAGGTATTGAACACGTAGTGCTGGTGATTTCCCGAGGCCAAGAAGCCACCAACGATTATTTTGGCAACGTGCCTGCTCTGGAAAAGGCTCTTGAGGAGCGAGGCAACACGCCTCTGCTGGAACGGATGCTGGCAATCAGCAACTTGATGGAGACCAGCTTCGTGTATCAGGACGAGCCTTTGGGGCTGGGCCATGCGGTCCTTATGGCCAAAGACGAGGTCGGCGACGAGCCTTTCGCCATATTCCTTCCAGACGATATTATCTGGAGCGACTCTCCGATCATTGGCAAGATGATAGAAATTTACGACGAGCGCGGAGGCGCAGTGATCTCAGTCAAAGAGGTCCCTGATGAAGCGGTTTCCAGTCTTGGCATTGTGGACCCGGAGCCTATCAGTGATACCCTGTCCAGTATCAAGCGCATGGTTGAGAAGCCAAAGCTGGAGGATGCGCCGTCTAACCTGGCTATCATCGGCAGGTACGTGGTGCCTCCGGAGATATTTGGAGAGATAGAGCGCACAACTCCAGGCGCAATCGGTGAGATTCAGCTCACGGATGCTTTGGACGCTATTCGGAAATCCCAAGGGGCTTATGCCTACAGGTTCGATGGAGAACACTTTGATGTGGGAACGCCACTGGGCATGCTAAAAGCATCAGTCTATGCAGCCCTGCACAGAGACGATCTGGCCAAGGAATTCAAGGTCTGGATTAAAGAAAACATATAGATTTGCCGTAGTTAATAGGAGGAATGGTTATGGATAAAGCATTAGCAGGCGTGAAGATCGTAGACCTGACGCAGTTTGAGGCAGGAACGTCTTGCACGCAGATGCTAGCATGGTTTGGGGCCGATGTCGTGAAGATAGAGGAGCCTACTCACGGAGACCCAGGCCGTAACGCCATGGGCTCGCGTTCGGACCGGGACGCCGAGTATTTCTTGAACCTAAATGCCAACAAGCGCAGCCTCACTCTGAATCTGAAGTCGGAAGAGGGAAAAGAGGTCCTGTTCGAACTTATCAAGCAGGCCGACATTTTGGCCGAGAACATGGCGCCGGATACGTTGGAGCGGCTGGGACTGGGTTATGACGTGATCTCAAAGGTCAACCCTCGCATTATCCTGGCTCGGATCAAGGGCTTCGGCACTACTGGCCCCTACAGCCGCTTCAAGAGCTTCGACCCCGTTGCACAGGCTGCGGGCGGTGCCTTCTGCGCCACTGGCGAACCCGACGGTCCTCCCATGCGACCGGGCTTCAACCTTGGCGATACGGGCACCGGCATGCACGCCGCCATAGGAATTCTGGCCGCGCTCTGGCAGCGACAGACCACTGGCAAAGGCCAGGTGGTTGAGGTATCCATGCAGGACGCTATGGTCAACCTGGGACGCGTCTTCATGGCCCGCTCCAATCAGGGCGAGTTCTCGCCTTCACGCCGAGGTCGCTTCTGGCCAGGTCGGCCGGGCATCGGTACGTTTAAGTGTGCACCCGGTGGGCCTGACGATTACGTCTTCGTCATGGGCTACCCGACTCGGCTTCACATGTGGCACGCGCTTCTGAAGGGACTGGGTCGTGAGGACCTTATCGACCATCCTGACTACCAGGACGTAGGCCGTTTGAGCGAGATGACAGACGAAATCAACGAAATGGTCGAGGAGTGGACCCAGAAGCATACCAAGTTCGAAGCTATGGAAATCCTGGCTGATCTTGGTGTTCCTGCCAGTGCGTGCTTCAACTCGGTGGATGTCTACGCCAACGAACACCTTCGTGAACGCGAGATGATCGTGGAAATCGATCATCCTCAGTGGGGTGAGTTCACCATGCCTGGCTGTCCAGTGAAGCTGTCCGACTCGCCAGTGAAGGTGACGACTGCTCCTCTTTTGGGCCAGCACAACGCAGAGGTATTGAGCGAAATGTTGGGCTACGACGAAGAGCGCATATCTCGGTTGAAGGAAGAGAAGATTATTGGGACCCAGTAAGGGTTTCCGTTAGGGAAATTTCAGCGAAATATCCAGGAGGGCGATCATGGTAAAGCCAATGCAGCTTGGGCACCTGGTGCTAAGGGTGCGGGACGTTGATGCTTCGGAGGAGTGGTATCAGGACACTCTGGGTCTGCACACCACACATAAGATGGCAGGGCAAATGGTGTTCATGAGTGCCAACGAGAGAGCTTCTCACGAGCTGGCACTCATGCAATTAGGTCCAGATGCGCCGGGGCCTGAGTCTCACCGCGTTGGTCTTTACCACTTCGCCTGGGAAATGGAGTCCTTCGCCGATCTGAAGACCCTATACAAAGAGATCAAGGCGAAGGACGTAAAAATTGCCGGCATTGGCGACCACGGCATCTCCATTGGGGTGTACATCCTCGATCCCGATGGCAACGAGATCGAAGTGTTCTATGAGCATCCCAGGGAGCAATGGCCCATAGACGGCAAGATCTTCGGCGGCAAGTTTAGCGGAGGTAGCCTGCAGGGTTAGGCTGCTACTTTAGCGGCGTGAACCTCTTCGTCCAGGAATCTCTTTATCTCGTGGGCCGGCACCGCCATGCCAACTTCTGGGCCGTTCATCATGGTGCTCATGCCTATGAACTGGCCCTCCGCGTCGATCAGCGGTCCTCCTGAATTGCCGGGCAGTAAAGGCAGGTTCACGGCCAGCCACTGCTTGCCGCTCTTTTCGCTTTTGTCCGGGTTAGCCGATTCCGACTCCAGCCCAATGACGACGCCGGCGGTGGCTGCGTTCAGCATTCCCCAAGGGTGGCCGATCGCCATGACCAATGCCCTGGTTTTGCGTCCAGAGAATTTCCTACAGGTATAGCCGTCAGCCCCTCTGCGTCTATGGAGAGGGCTGCTATGTCGAGAGTCTTGCTGCGGGCGAGCACGGTGCCGAAAACTCCCTGCCGTCGCTGAGAACCACCGTAGGGTGTTCCTCGTGAACGACGTGGGCATTGGTTATCACCAGCCCGTCCGCGTGCCATATGGAGCCTGCGCCCGCACCACCACGGGCGTTTCTCACCTGCATTATGCTTCGATTCGCCTGTTCCACCAGGTCGGTAGTCTCCCTGTCCAGTCGCTGTAATAAAGAATTCATATGCGTCACCTACTCCCTCTCGCCAAGAGATACGCCGATCTTGGTCGACGTCCCGCCCCTAATCACTGCCACATCGACTGTCTTCCCTACCCTGTCGCTGCTGAGCAACGAGAGCAGGTCGTCCACGTGACGTACAGGCTCGCCGTCCAGGGTCACAATCGTGTCGCCCTGAAGCAGTCCAGCCTTGTCAGCAGGGCCGTCGGTCTCCATCGAGATTACCAGTAGGCCCGTCTCTTGCTTGGCATCTTCCGAGGCCTTGGTCTGCAGCCTAACTGGCTGTGTGCCCACTCCGAGATAGGCTTGGCGTACTTTGCCGTGCTCCAGGATTGTGCTGACCACACGTTCCAGTGTTTCCACAGGAATATGGGCGGCTGAGCCTCTCACTAGGCCTGACGTGTTCATTCCGATTACTGCGCCTGCAGAGTCCACCAGCGGCCCGCCGGAGAAGCCAGGGTACATTGTCACCTCAGCCTGCACGTAACGGTCGACTAGGCCTCCTGCTGGTGTCCGCCAGGAATTGCCTATTGCGTTCACCATGCCCAGGGTGGCCCTGACACTCTTGCCGGGTTGGCCCAGCGCCAGCGCCAGGTTTCCGACCTTTACTCCCTTAGCATCTGCCTTTGAAGCAGGAGCCAGGCCAGTGAGGTCGGCCCGCAGCACGGCTACGTCCGTAGAAGGGTCGCGGCCAACTAGGATGGCGCTGGTCGTGCTTCCGTCCGGCAGACCGATGAAGATATTTTCGTCCTGCTCGACGACGTGGTGAGACGTGACGACTATGCCCTCGTCGTTCCAGATAAATCCGGTCGCCGGCATGCGCTGTCGGGCCTCGACTCGAACAATGGCATTACCCGCCTCTTCAACAACGGATGATATGTCTTGTGATAGTTGGGATAGTATTTCTGCCAATTTACTCCTCCTCTTTTCTCAGCCAATCCCAATGAGCGACTGAGTACACTTACAAGTCTAGGTCGAGAGTGTGTGGCGTTACATCGTGAAAATGGCTAGGGTTTGACCTGGAAGAATGGCTAGTTTTCACAAATCAAAAGAAGATAAAAACTAGAGGGGAATCAGGCCCATGCGCGTGGCGGTGACCACGGCCTCAGTCCGGCTGCGAGCGTCCAGCTTGGCCATGATTGATGTCACGTGGAACTTGACCGTGTGTTCGCTGATGTCCAGTTCGTAGGCTATGGCCTTGTTGGAAGTTCCCTGCGCAAGTTGCTTCAGGACTTCCAACTCCCTGGGAGTTATGCCCTCCATATTAGGGGACTCCGAATGCCTTTTAAGAAACAGGGAAGGGGCTGTAATCAACGAGGCATCCATCATCACCATACCCTGCGTCGCCCCGATCAGGGCGGTTACGATCTGCCGAGGTGAGGCGTCTCTTGGCAAGACGCCTTTGAAGCCCTGTCCAAGTGCGTCCCTCGCCACTGCTTCGTCCGAAACAAGGGCCACCGTGGGTACACCATCTGCGTAATCTATGAGATCGCCAGCCGTTCCCGTATCCCATAACAGAACGTCCGGCCTGTATAAATCGATCTCCCCTTCCAGACGCTGGCCATCAGACTGACCGACGACAGTTATGCGCGTCTGGTCGCCTAGCAGTGAGGCGAGCCCGGCCCTTACCAGCAGGGCCTTGGCAGCGACCAGCAGGCGTGGGTCTAAGGGCATGGGAGGAATGTCCTCAGTATTTGGCATTACATTAATCATAGTGGCAGGTCGTTACTCAGACCAGTGCCAATAATTTCAGGTCTGATATACTTCGGGTTATACTCCGTATATTGAGTGCAATTTTCATGTGAGGTAGCAGCCGTGGTAGATAAACCGGTCAGTCGCAATAAGTCGGGCTTCGCGTATGGTCCGTACTTCCGAGAAATGACCATGCAGCACGACTTAATGATGTTGCCGGAAAACAAGTCTTGGCTTTCTGCGCCTGCGCAAGACCCGGAGCCTCACAAGATAGTTCTGTACTTGGGCTGCAACGTACTTCGCACCTCGCACATGATTCAAACCGTGACCGACATTTTCGACATGCTGGGCGTCGATTACGTGGCTGTGGGCGGACCTTCGTACTGCTGTGGCATCGTCCACAGCCGGAAGGGCGACACCGAGCTAAGCGAGACAATGGGCACAAACACGGTCAAGTACTTCGAACGCTTCAAGGCCGAACGCGTAGTGATGTGGTGCCCTTCCTGCATCTACTACTACGACGAGGTATTTCAGGTGCCGGCTTCCTTCGAGACCCTGCACGTAACCGAGTTCCTGGTGGAGCAGCTGGGCAATATGGAGCTTCAGCCGCAGCCAGCCCAGAAGGTCGCCTTGCACTACCACTCGGCGCATCCCAGGAGGCTGCAAGAGGCCAGAGCCGCAGAGCAACTGCTGAAGGCGGTGCCGGGCATTGAGTACATTGACATAGGTTCAGATGATCGACTGGACAAGGCCTGTTCACCATCTGCCATGCAGACAATCGGCAGAGACGTCTGGAACAGGATAATGGAAGATCAGTTCCAGACTGCAGCCGACGCCGGTGCAACCTCCATGGCCACCCTCTACCACGGTTGCCAGCGCGAGATATGCGGATACGAGGATAAGCAGCCCTTCGCCATCGAGCACTACCTCAGCGTGTTCGCGAAGGCGCTGGGTATCGAGCACGAGGACAAGTACAAGAAGTACATGCTGTCCGGAGACACCGATAAGATCTTGTCTGACATGGCTCCTTGCATGCAGGCCAGCGGTGTGAACGTGGAAGACGCTCGTCGCATGGTGGAAGGCACCTTCGCCAACTAACCGTATGTCCAGGCGTTCTATCTATTAGAAGCGCGGGGCCGTATGGCTCTGCGCCCATTTACGTCCCGCGCCACAGCCCTAGCCCTCTTCCTGCCACATTGAGCACTACAAATCGGGCTACGCCTGCCTTTGCCCTTTGCTCTCTATATAAAATATTGCTAGAATTCGTGACGATCTGGCTTTGGAGTTATTCCCGAAGTTTGTGGCCCGAAATTTTCGTAAGGATGTAATAGATATGGCTCTTCCTGAACGCATGAAATTCGGCGTTTTTATGGCCCCGTTTCACTGGAAAGGAGAGAACCCTACTCTTTCCCTGGAACGCGATTTGGAGATAATAAAGTGGCTTGATGATCTGGGTTACGACGAGGCCTGGATCGGGGAGCACCACAGCGCTGGCTGGGAGATCATAGCCTCTCCAGAGGTGTTTATGGCCACCGCCGCAGAGCGCACGAAGAACATAATGCTGGGCACGGGAGTCATCAGCCTGCCCTATCACCACCCGCTCATGGTGGCCAACCGCATGGTGCTGTTGGACCACTTGACTAGAGGCCGCGTAATGCTGGGGGTTGGACCGGGAGCGCTGGTTACCGACGCATCTATGCTGGGAATTGAGCCGACTCTACAGCGCAAGCGTATGGACGAGTCCTTGGGCATCATTATGAGGCTTCTTAAAGAAGATGAACCTATAACTTACGAGTCTGATTGGTTCAACCTCAAAGAGGCGCAGCTTCATCTGAAGCCTTACACGAAGCCGCATTTCCCCATTGCCGTGGCCGCCGCTCAGTCCCCTTCCGGCATGGTGTTGGCAGGAAAACATGGCACGTCGGTGCTGTCCGTAAGCGTCATTCGAGGCGGCAACACCTCCTCAGATCTCAACGACTTCTGGCGGATCGCGGAGGAGACCGCTGCCGAGAACGGTAACACTATGGATCGCAACGAGTGGCGCGTCGTGATGCACGTCCATCTGGCAGAGACCAAGAAGGAGGCGATGGAGCAGGCCCGCAAGAACGCAGGCCGCTACCAGCGCGAGTACTTCGAAAACACCCTGGGCCAACCTGCAGCCATAGACGGCCCTCCTGACAAGATCATCGACTCAATGGTGGAGCGGGGCGCGTGGTGCGTCGGCACTCCCGACGACCTTATTGAAAGCATTAACAGGTTGGATGAGCAGACGGGCGGTTTCGGCGGCTTCATGATTCAGTCCACCGAGTGGGGTACACGAGAACAGGTGCTACACAGCTACGAGCTAGTGGCACGGTACGTAATGCCGCATTTCCAGGGCTCGATCAAGAGCCTGGAACGCTCCCAGGAGTGGTCCGCGGCCAAGAGGCCAGAACTGCTGGCGCAACGCGATGCCGCACTGGCCAAGGCTCAGCAGGACTACGCTGACACCAGGCCTTCATAGAACTCTTATCGAAAACGCAAAGGGGCCCAGTCTTAATGGCGGGGCCCCTTTTTTTGAAGCTTCAACAATAGCTATCAGCAGAAAGGTTATTGAGACTAATGCCAAAGATGACTGGTGGACAAGCCCTGGCAAAGCAGCTTCAGCGAGAGGGCGTTCGAGTAATATTTGGACTGCCCGGTGTGCAGCTCTATCACGCGCTTGACGCCCTGCGCGACGAGACGGACATCAAGTTCATCACCACGCGACATGAGCAGGCCACCGCCTATATGGCTGATGGTTACGCCAGAGCTGGTGGCGGCATTGGCACAGCCCTGGTTGTACCTGGTCCGGGTCTGCAAAATGCGTCCGCCGCCATTGGAACGGCTTATGCCGCTTCGTCGCCCATACTGGTTATCTCCGGGCAGATTGAGCGGGACATGATCGGCGGAGACCGAGGAATGCTCCACGAGATCAACGATCAGCTGGAAACCATCAAGCCCGTCACCAAGTGGGCCCAGCGCATTCTGGATCCCCGCGATGTCCCTGAGGCTGTTCACGAGGCCTTCTATCAACTCAAGTCTGGCAGGCCCCGGCCGGTGGAGATCGAGATACCGCCTGAGACGCTGAGACAGGTCGAGGACATTGAACTGATGGAGCCGGTGAATTATCAGAGGCCTACTGCCAGCGCGGAGAGCATACAAGAGGCGGTACGGGTTCTCGCTGGTGCGAAGGATCCTCTTATACTGGTTGGCGGCGGCGGAAATTCGTCCAACGCGGGTGAGGCTCTGCTTAAGGTGGCCGAGCACTTGCAGGCGCCCATCATGACGACCGCAGAGGGCAAAGGTACGGTCTCCGAACGGCATAACTTGTCGCTGGGGACGCCCCGAACCAGAGACGATCCTTTCCACGATTACATGGCCCGTTACGACGTGATCCTGGCGGTGGGAACGCGGAACGCCTCCCCTAATATCCTGCGAGGCCAGAAGATCGTGCAAGTGGACATTGACGAGGACGAGATAGGCCGGAACTGGCCTGACACATTAGGTGTGGTCGGCGACGCCAGACTCACGCTGGAAGAGATGCACAGGGTCATGGCAACGACGGTGCCTCGGCGGGAGAGACAGCAGGAGGACATCGACTCTGTACGCGAGCGGTTCTTCGGGAAGGTCCTGGCATCGGAGCCGCTGGAGTCCTTTACGCAGGCAGTCAGAAACGCCATGCCCGACGACGGCATACTGGTTCCCGGAATGACGCAGATGGGCTACTACAGCCGTCTTCACTTCCCCGTGTACAACTCGCGCAGTTACCTGACCTCATCGTATTTCGGTAACCTTGGCTTCGCATACCCGGTGGCGCTCGGTGCCAAATACGCCTGTCCAGACAAGGCAGTGGTCGCCATCTCAGGAGACGGTGGATTCATGTTCAACGTGCAGGAGCTGGCCACGGCGGCCATGTACGGCATCAATGTTGTGCTGGTTGTGTTCAACGACAGCGCCTTTGGCAACGTGCTTCGCGACCAGAGGACCATGTTCGACGGCCGTGGTTATGGTTCGGAGTTGAAGAATCCTGATTTCATGAAGCTAGCAGACGCCTTCGGAGTGCGGGGCATGAGGGTGGAGAATGAGGACCCGGCCAAGCTGCAAGAGGCCGTTAGCCAGGCCATCAACTTTGACGGCCCGAGCCTGATTGAGGTTCCTGTGGGTGTCATGCCATACCCCTATTAAGTCAGAGGATGGTATCTAGTTTGGAATTATTCGAAATAGTCCCTATCTGGGGAAGAGATTTTCCAGGGCTGGTTTAAGGCGGTTAATCAGCCCTTCGACATCCAGGTAGGCCTGCTTTGCGTTGGCCATATCGCCGGCCCTACCCATCATCTCCAGCTTGAGTGTGGCTTCAAAGGCAGCGCCCTTGAGCGTGTGCGCCGTTCGGTAAACCTCGTCGCTGTCGCCGTCCATAATGGCGTGTTGTAGGTTGTCGAGATAAGACTCGCCGTGTTCTACGAAGATGTTTAGGATCTCGTTTAGCAGGCCCTCGTCGTTGTCCATGTGAGCGAGAGCTTTATTCCTGTCGATCAGAGCAAATGGCCCCGGTGCACCTGAAGGATTGCCAAACGTTTCGTTCATGTGTCCACTCCTCCGCCTTTGGTATCACATACCAATAGAATAAACAGGCATGGCTAGGCTGGAACATGAAAAGTGTAGCAGCAGACCTCCAATAGTAATATTAGTCGCTGGACCCCTTTTGGACGGGTCTTGCATGGTTTTGAATACGGTGACAAAAGCAGTGAGGCCAGACGAAATCGCCTGGCCTCACTGTGTACAGGTGTAGCTGCTTCAGATATTAGGTAAGGATGTACGGAACGGAAAGCTCACCGCAAATGTCTTGGAACCACTCTATGACCTCTGGGTGAAGAGGAATGCCGTCGATCTTTCGCTTCGTCTCCTCCTCAGCCTCTGGCCTGCCTGGATAGAGGACCCTGTCGTGGCCCGGTGCAGGCTTGGTAGACTCCAGCATTTGTATCCATTCGTCCATTGTGCGCTTGAACTCGGCCGTGTCCATGAAGGCCTCGATGCTGTATGCCGCGACGTAGTGGCCGAAGTTTGGTCGGCCAGGATTCACGCCATAGCCGCCTCCGGATAGCACGCCGCCAAGAATATCTACAATGCATGCGAAACCGTAGCCCTTGTGGGAGCCCATCTCGCGAGTGCTGCCCACCGGCAAAAGGTATGAAGAGGCCTTGCCCTCGTAGCCCGGCTTTGGCGGAGGAACATCTTCCATTATGGGAACGCCGTCTGAGTCAGCGACCCAACCGCCGACCAGATCGTGGCCCAGCCTTCTTGCCAGCCCAAGCTTGTTGCCTGCCACGGTGCTGGTGGCTGCGTCGAAGACGAAGGGCGGCTCCTTGTCGGCAGGGGCGGCCATCGCGATGGGGTTGGTGCCCATGCGAGGCTCTGCGCCGAAGGTAGGTAGCACACTGGGCGGACACGATGTCATGCATATGCCGATCATGTCGTGCTCCAGGGCCATCATGGCGTGGTAAGAGGCCATGCCCAGGTGGCGGCCGTTGCGAATCGTGACCATGCCAACGCCGACCTTCTTCGCCTTCTCTATGGCGATCTCCATTGCCTTGGGCGCGATGATCGTTCCCAGACCCCTGTCGGAATCGATGTTAGCCGTTGCAGGCGTCTCCCGGACTATCTTCCAGTTGGGATGAGGGTTGATCGAGCCATCGTTATAGCCATTCACGTAGGAGCGCAGCATGTTGGACACACCGTGAGTCTCCACACCGCGAAGGTCTGCCTTGACCATTACATCGGCGCCCAGCACGCAGTCCGACTCATCGAGACCCATCTTACGGAGCACGTTGGTGACCGTTTCACGTAGCGCCTCTTCCTGAACCTTGACTGCAATATCCTCAGGTACCTTGAATCTCTCTAGCACTCGAAGCCTCCTATAAGTTTCTTTTGCTCAACTTCGTTGTTCCGCTGGTTTGCCTAGGGTCAGAATCAGCGGTATCGCGATTAGCACACTGAACGCTATCATCAAGAATGGCTCGCGATAGTTGCCCCTGACGTCGAATGCCCATCCGACCATGACGGGACCGGCAACGCCGAATATGGCACTGGTCGTCATCATCGTTCCCATAACGGAACCGTAGCTTCTGCGACCGAATAAGTCGGCAATTAGCGCGAATCGCACGGGAATCGATGCGCCGAAGCCAAAGCCCCATGCCACCAGGAATACTACCAGATGCCAGGGTGAGGAGGTGAATGCAAACGCCAACGTCCCTATGAACTGGAACACGAAGGCTATGGCGATAACCTTTCGCTTGTCCATGATGTCTCCCATGTAGCCGCTGGCTAGCCTGCCGAAAACACTGAATAAGGAGACTCCCAGGATGACCATGGCGGCCGTGCCTCTGCCCATGCCGAAGCTGGTAATGGCGGGAATGTGGTGAATGGATGCTGAGATAATTAATTGAGATGCGCCCATAGAGAGCGACAGTTGCCAGAATGTTCTCGTCTTTAAGGCCTGCTTGGCGGTGAAATTGACCTCATCTAGAAAGCCAAGCTTTCCTGTTCCGTCTGCTTTTCCATCAGAGAAATCGTTAGGATCCGCGCCGTCCGGCAGGAGGCCATAGTCTTCGGGTCTGCTTTTCATTGTGAATGACACGGGTATGCCGACAAGGAAGAAGCCAATTCCCACGTATACCAGACCGGTCCTCCAGTCGGTAGTCGCGATGAGCCACACGATGACCGGCACCAGGATGCCACCCAGGCCTGATCCGGCCATGGTTATGGACATAGCTTTAGCGCGTTTCTTAACGAACCAGTTGGCCACCGTTGTAGTCACGATCAAGAACGTCCCGAAGGATAGCCCCAGCGTAATGATGAGAAAAACGGCGTAGAACTGCCAAAGATTCTGGATTCGGCTGAGGAGAATAAAGCCCAGAGACAGGATAACCGTGCCAACCAGCATGACGTTTCGGGGGCCAAACTTGTTGATGAAGTAGCCGACGAAAGGGGAGATGGCACCGGTCTCTGTGCGCTGGAGGGACATGGCTGCCGAGGTGGTGGCGCGGCTCCAACCGAACTGATCAACTATTGGGTCGAAGAACGCCCCGAAACCCTGCCAGAAGGCGCCAGACGCATACCCCTGGCTAATGGAACCTCCGGTCACGATCCACCAACCGTGAAATACGCGCTTCCTTCGCTGGGAAAGGGACCGAGGAAGGATTTTTACCAATGGCGCTCCGTCCATGCATATATTCAGATATGCAAATTAAATTATGAATTATATTGCATATTTTAACGTTCTATTCACAGGACTGTAAACCGTTTCTTTCTTCCTTTGTGCAACAGGCATGCCACAGGAAAACTGCCTAAATCCGTGCAGCTAGGGCTAGCATGGTAGTGGTCGAACACAAATGAGGTTATTCTTGGAATGCCGAGAGGAATTAATGTAAACTTCTCAAAGTGAATGGCAGAGTCTGCCTCATATATCGGGAGTGAAAATGTCGAAATTTAACCACCTGACTAACACTACTCAGCTTGAACGTTCGTGGCTGGAATCTGACCTGTTTCCCATGTGCGACAAGATACGTTTATGGAACGGTAGCGCTCCCAACCTGACTGGTGAGGCGCTTTATTGCCTGTTCTATGAGCCTAGCCTTTTAACAAGGACGTCTTTCGAGAGAGCCATAGGGCTGCTGGGTGGCCAAGCCTACCACACCGAGGATGCATCTCAGTTCTTCCCTGTCACAAATCCTAGCTACGTGGATAACGTGATCAACATTCTGGCCAGTCTTCACGTGGATATCGTCGTCCTGCGCAGCAGCGATGAGGGCGTGATTGAGCGAGCGGAAGAGGCCGATGCTTTGCCGGTGATTAATGGAGGTAGCCTGGAGGATCATCCCACCCAGGCCTTGGCAGACATTTACACCATTCAGAGGGAGCTTGGCGGAGTGGACGGCGCCCATATTGCCATCGTGGGCAGGCTTGAGCACAGGAACGTCAGCGCTCTTCTCAAGGGGCTATCCCTGTTCGACAATATTAAAGCTACGCTGATTCCGCTTAGCGGGCAGGCCGATCCCGACGTGATCGCCTATTGCGAAAAGAAGGGTATGGAGATCGTGTTGGAGCGGGAGATAGAGGCGGTGCGCGATGCCGATGCAATCTACCTCAATGCTCCCCGCACTGTTGCCCACGTTCAGCTGCTAAGGTCTCGAAGGGCGCTGCAGCTGCATATCGATAAGAAGTTCTTGTCCATGCTGAAGCCCAAGTGCGTGATCATGGACCCTATGCAGCGCAACGGGGATTTTGAGGTGGATGTGGTGGATGATAGGCTGGCGTTCTATAGGCAGTCCGAGAACGGCCTAATCCTGAGGATGGCGGTCCTGGCCCAGACTCTGAAATAAGATTTTTTCATAGGGGTTTGGCTCGATATATCTCAAAAGACTTTTCTTTTGAGATTTAAACCACGTAGCTCAAAAAACCTAAGCCCTGGCCCTCAGCAGTCGAGCCGCGAATGGCGCCACCGCCGGACCGAAGGACCTGATGATCTTTCGCATGTTCGTGTGGCGTAGCACCTTGATGATTATGGTGCTGTGCCAGTCGAAGGAGAAGTCTGGCGCGTTCAAGACGTCGTTCATCATTTTTTGCGACAGAAACTCTTCTAGCAGCGATTCGACCTGCTTGTCGTTGAGGGACTCGAACATCAGGCGGGCGTAGTAGCCGACACGAAGCTCCTTGCCGAACACACCCTTCCATGCCTTTTCGTAGCGCACAAGCTCCGGCGATTCGAACCTGCCAACGGCGAATGCCTCCCCGATTGTGACCGCAGCCAACTCCCCAGAAATCAGAGCGTAGTAAATCCCGCCACCGGTCGTAGGCTTAACCAGCCCTGCGGAGTCGCCGACAACCAAGACGCGCGTGCCGTAGGTCTTGGGCAAGGGCCGTATCGGTATTCCCCACGTCTGGTTTGGGCTCAATATGTTGGTGACCACGCCGCTGTCCGTCATGGTCTTAAGCAATTGGTCCATATTGTCGCCGACCTGTTTTCGCGGTGCCATTCCCACCATTGCTTTTCCCGGCGAAAACGGGACGATCCACGCGAAGGACTTGGACACGATTTCAGCGCCAACAAAAACCTCTGTTTCCGTAAGGTCAGGAGCCTCAACAATGGCCTGACAGCCGATCATGTAGTCTTCTGGCTTACCGGAGGATAAGCCTGCCATTCGCAGCAGAGGTGAGCCGAAGCCGCTGGCGATAACCAGCATTTCGGCCTCCAGGATTTTCTTTTGGCCATTGAAAGTAGCTTTAACGATGGCGGAATCTCTGTTAACTCTAAGGTCTGTAACGCGATGCTCAAGCAGGTATTGGGCACCGGCTTCCTTGGCCTTCGTTGCGAAGGAGTTCACGTAGGCCACGCGGTCTACGATATAGGCCTGCGGCTCGGGCTTCTCCACACGAAACCTGTGACCGGAAGGCGATACTATGGAGGCTGCCATGGCCTCACGGTAGATGTAATCGGGGTCGGGAGGAAACTTGGCGACGCACTCCTTGCCGATAATGCCAGTGCAGAGCTTATCTCCTATATCGGAGCGCCAGTCCAAGACGACAACATCTCGACCAGCCTCAGCCAGTCTTAGTGCAGCCATATTGCCGGCGGGTCCGGCACCAACGATAATCACATCATGCAAATTTTCGTCCTCTGGTCTTCATGTCGACTGTGCCTGGCATGTTAGCCCAAGGAATTAGTCCCGGCAACGAGTTGATGGGTCTTAATCCGACAGGTCATTAGTAAGGCGGACATGCTAAAGGCGCTACTCGGTATTTTGAGTCGTTTCCGCGTACATGGCGTCTGTCTTGGCCGCCATGATGAAGTCGTTTCTGTGTAGGCCGCGAATCTTGTGCGTCCACCAGTCGACGCCCACCCTGCCCCACTCTAGCGTGATGCGCGGATGGTGGTCTTCTTCGTCCGCCTGACGGCCCACCTTCTCCGTGAAGTCCAAAGCGTCCGAGAAATTCTTGAACTCGAAGGACCTCTCCAGACGGGGAATGTCGTCCGAATTCGTCAGGTCCCAGTCGGGAATTTGGGGCTTGAGTTCGGCCACTTCCTCGTCGGTCACTTTTGGGGAGTCTCTTCGACAGGCTACGCATCTCTCGCCGGTCAAAGTTGCCATCTGTACACCTCCAGGACTCTGTATCTAAGATAAACCCATTATCCCATTCAACCATGATTGCTCGCCACATTTGCGGTGACAGGCGCTTTGGAAGAAGGCGGGCAGATAACTCCAACCCGGCCTGGTTCGCTTGACGAGCATAAGTCTGGCTAATAAACTTCGCCCGGTAGGCAGCGCCGTAAAGACGCTGTCGAAAGGAGACTAAATGCGACAGAACCGCGTAAAGAAACTCATGAGGGACGGACAGCTTGCTCTCGGCAAGTACGTTACCATGGCCGACCCCCAGATCGTTGAGATCATAGGCATTGCCGGATTCGATGCGGCCTTCATAGACATGGAGCACACGACCTTTGATTTGGCTCTGGTGGAGCAGATGATCAGGGCCGCCGACCTGGCTGGCGTGACGTCGATCATCCGAGTGCCGGACAACGACGCCAAGCTGATCTTGCGAATACTCGATGCCGGAGCGGAGGGCATCATAGTGCCTCACGTTGATGGCATTGAAGGCGCGAAGCGTGCTGTGGACGCGGTGCGCTATCCTCCCGTAGGCGAACGAGGTGCCTCAGCTGGCTCTCGGGCCGCTCGTTACGGCTCCGTGCCCTATCAGGAGCACTCCAGGCAGTCTAACGACGAGATACTCCTGTCGGTGATGACCGAGGACGACAAGGGCATTAACGACATCGAGGAGATCGCAGCCCTGGAAGGCATCGACCTGGTTTCCATCGGGCCGTCAGACCTGTCTCAGGCGCTGGGCGTTACCGATCCGAAGGACCCCAAGCTAATGGCCAAGGTCACGGAGATGGCCAATCAGGTGAAGGCCATTGGTAAGGCCAAGCTTCAGTTCCCGATGAACCACAACTCATGCCCTCTGACGCCAACGCAGCTGGTTGAGCTAGGCGTTGGCTACACCCACGTTGGCCCGCCTCCTCCCGGCATCCTGCTTCGCCACATGAGTGAGAGCCTCAAAAAGATTCATGAGGAGCTTGGCCGGTAGCAGGCCGGACTCGTTAAAGCGTTCTTTAACAGGCTATCCAAAAATCTTGGCGACGTCGTCTACACGCATGAACTCGACGTTGTCGAAGCCCTTGATGTACTCGATGAGCCGCTCCAACATGCGTATGCGTCCGGGGCGGCCTATGCAGTGGGGGTGCATGGTGAGCAGGAACGACCGGCCGTAATGGTGAGCGCCTTCAAACGCCGCTGACCAGACCTGATAGACCTGCTCTGGGCTAGCGGCTACGTTTCGCATTCCCAGCGCGGGCGAGTAGTTGAAGTAGGGAACGTCGTCCAACTCCCAGTGTACCGGGACCTCCACCATGTCCTTGCCGTCGGCGCCCACGATGTACGGTATGTCGTTCCCCATCATGCTGGAGTCGTACTTGAATCCACGCTCCGACAGCAGGGCCAACGAGTCTTCGCTTAGCTCCCAACTGGGCGAGCGGTATCCTGCCAGCTTTACGCCGGTAATGCCTTCCAGAATGGCAGAGCCTCTATCCAGAACGTCCGCCTCCTGTTGCTTGGTCAGTGTGGCCGGTGGCTCGTGCATGTAGCCGTGGTGCGCTACCTCGTGCCCTCGATCGTGGATGTCTTTCACAAGCTCGATGTGCGTTTCAGCAACGAATCCCGGTATGTAGAAGCTTCCCTTGATGTCGTGGGAGTCCAGCAGGTCAAGGATTCGAGAGGTCGCGACGGCGGGGCCATATTCGCGCATGGACATAAAACTGGGTAGGCTCGCGCTCTCGGGTTTCTGATTGATCGCGCCAGACACGCCATCAACATCAAAACTTAGCATCGCCACGCACTTAGTATCGCCGGGCCAGATTCCGCTCATAAAATTCTCCAATTCGTAGGTACCGGTTCCGTGTGGTACATATGTATCTATTAATCCGACGTATTGTCAATTATTCTGGTCGCAAAACAGTATAGTCTCTCAGCGAAATGGAAGGGTACGTCCGTGGCACGAGGAAAGATATTTTCATGGATAGGCGTCGCGTTAGTCATGCTAACGTTCGTCGGGCTTGTCGCCAGCGGAACGTATCTCTCAAATCTCATCAGGGATGGCGGCCTGGTGCCCAAGGTCGGGCCGCCGGAACTGAACCTGGTCGTCACCGACTTTTCTGATGGACTCATCACTCTGCGATTACCAGCGGGTGCTGGAAAGGACAAGCTGCTTAGGCATAACGGGCTGCTGGGATTGGACGGCGAATCCAGTTACAACCAGGTCGGGACCATTGTCAGCGAAAAAGGCGATGAGGTGCAGCGGCAATTTTTCGAAAAGTCAGGTGCTCCGGCAGTCGGCGAGTGCGTCCGTCTGGACAGCTATGCTTACGAGGGCGATCCTGTTTCGGCGTTGGGCATACCTTTTGAAGAAGTGCACTTCACGAGCTCAGCAGGCCGATTTCCCGCCTGGTATATCGATGGTGACGATGATACCTGGGTTGTGATTGTGCATGGGAGGAATGCCAGTCCAGTAGAGGCCTTGCGAGTAATCCCCGCTCTTGCCGAAATGGGCATGCCGGTCCTTGTCATCAACTACAGAAACGACCCGGACTTGCCGGCCAGCGAGGATGGCTACCACAGATATGGCCTCACGGAATGGGAAGACTTGGAGGGGGCTATTCATTACGCCATGAACAATGGGGCCAGGGACGTCGTGCTTTTCGGCTACAGCATGGGAGGCGGTATCGTGGCCAATCTCATGTACCAGTCCCCGCTGTTAGGCCATGTGTCGGCGGTCGTATTAGACTCGCCGATGCTTCATCTAAGTCGGACGATTGACTGGGGAGGTCAGCAACTTGGCTATCCTCAATTCGCGCTGAACTACGCGAAGTTCTGGGCAAAGGTACGTTTTAGCGTCGACTATTCTGCCACCGACTATCTGACCCGGTCTGACGAACTGGAGGTGCCGATATTCCTGATTCACGGAGGCGAGGATAAGACCATACCCTTCAGTATCAGCGAGGACTTTGCCAGGGATAAGTCGGACGTCGTCACGCCCTACTTCATTGAAGGCGCAGACCACGTTCTAGCGTGGAACCTGGACCCTGATGCATACGAGAAGGCCCTGACTGACTTCCTGGCCGCCATTCCGGACTGAGAGGCTATACGGAGTGTGCCGCCAGTAGCTCTTTGACCTTGGCAACTACCTCTTCCGGGGCCAGCGTTATGGCGTCGGACTCGGAGCGAGCCTTGACCTCGATGACGTTCTGCTTAAGATTGCGTGGACTTACGACCAGCCTGACAGGCAAGCCTAGCAGGTCAGCGTCGTTGAACTTCACGCCTGGTGATTCCGACCTGTCGTCGAAAAGCACTTCGATTCCAGCCTGCTCCAGCTGATCGTAAAGAGCCTCTGCGGCCTCTGATACTTCCGGGTTCTCGATGTTAAGCCCCACCAGCGACACGTCATATGGCGCGATAGGCGCAGGTATGATCATGCCCTTGTCATCGTGGTTCTGCTCAATGGCGGCACCGAAAAGACGGCCAACTCCAATTCCGTAACAACCCATGATGATAGGCCGCTGCACGTCTTCGCTATCCGCGAAACTGGCGTCCATTAGCTCGCTGTAGCGCGTGCCTAGCTTGAACACGTGGCCAATCTCGATTCCTCGACGAGTCTCCAAAGGCTCACCACACACCGGGCAAGCGTAGCCCGCCTGTGCCAGCGCTATGTCAGCGATGATGTCGGCCTTGAAGTCGCGAGGGTGATTGGAGTTGAGCAGGTGGTAGTCCTCCCGGTTGGCACCGACCACGAAGTTCGAGCCCAGGTTGATCGAATCGTCAGCAATTATGCGTATGCCTTCCAGGCCGACAGGTGACGCCGAGCCAGCCACCAGGCCCTTGGCTTTGACCTCATCCGGCGTTGCCAGGCGCAGCTCTGCAATACCACCCAGGGCGTTGTTAAGCTTGACGTCGTTGACCTCCAGGTCACCCCGTATGACCACGAAGACGACTTCGCCATCGGCAGAGTAGAACACGGCCTTTAGGGTTTTGCTGGTCGGCAAATTAACGAAGCTCGCCAGGGCCTCTATGGTCTTTACGCCAGGAGTGTGCACTTCTTTCAGGTCCAGAGGCTCGTCCATGGGTTGCGCCGATTTTTGGAACAGGGCTTTTTCGGCGTTGGCGTAGTAGTGGCTCTGAGGACATATTATAATCGTGTCCTCGCCAGCCTCTGCCAGGAGGATAAACTCGTGCGAGTCCTTGCCACCTATGGCTCCGCTGTCGGCCTCCACCATCACGGCGTCCAGGCCGCAACGACTGAAAATGTTCTTGTAGGCCTGCACCATCGCCTGATAACTCTTGTCCAGGCCCTCATCGTCGGCGTCGAAGCTGTAAGCATCCTTCATATCGAACTCGCGCACACGGATCAGGCCGCCTCTGGGACGCGTCTCGTCCCGAAATTTGGTCTGGATCTGGTACACGATGAGCGGGAGGTCACGATAGCTATTCACGTTGGCCTTCACCATACTGGTCAGGACCTCTTCGTGAGTAGGAGCGAGCACCAGTGGTCGATCTCGCCGGTCGTTCAGGCGGAAGAGTAGTGAGCCCATGATTTCAGCCCTACCGGAATCGTCCCAGATTTCTTGGGGTTGTAAGACTGGCATGCGGACCTCTTGCCCTCCTGCGGCGTTCATCTCCTCGCGGATGATCTGCTCAATCTTGCGCAGGGAGCGCCAGGCCAAGGGCATGTAGCTATAGATACCAGATGAGACCTGGTAAATCATGCCTGCCCTGAGCATTAACTTGTGGCTGATTAATTCTGCCTCAGCTGGCTCTTCCCTGAGTGTCTTACCGAATAGCCTTGATACGCGCATCTGAATCCTTATTAAAAAGTGAGGTCTAAGCGTTGAGTTCCAGTTCCACCTGCTTGACCTCTTCCATTAGAGCGGTCAGCATGTCTGCCTCGTCCACGATACGGGATTTCTTCCCCTTGCGGAAGATGATGGCCCTGCCCGCACCTGCGGCAATGCCAACGTCAGCGTCTTTGGCCTCTCCCGGCCCATTCACCTCGCAGCCCATTACGGCTACCTTGATTCGTGTCTTGATCTTTCGCAGCATAAGGTCAACGTCGTTGGCCAACTGTCGTATGTCGACATCAGCGCGACCACAGCTTGGACAGGCAACGAGTACTGTGCCTTCTTTGCGCAGGTCCAGAGACTTCAGAATCTCGAAGCCTGTGTAGATTTCTTCCCTTGGGTCATCGCTGAGAGATACGCGTATCGTGTCTCCAATGCCGTCGTGCAGCAGCATTCCCAGGCCAATTGCGCTGCGGATGCTGCCTGATTTGGCAGTGCCCGCCTCTGTAATGCCCAGGTGGAACGGGTACGGCACCATGTCGGCCAGTCTACGGTAGGCTTCGACGGTCGTATCGATGTCGAAGGCCTTCAATGATATTTTGATTAGGTCGAAGTCCAAGTTTTCCAGTATGCCAATCTCCCACAGGCCGGTCTGGACCATGTGGTCGACCACAGAGTATTCACCCTCAGAGGCCTCACCGGCCTTGGGGAGAGCGTTAACGCCGTCGGTGTGGCGGGATAGGCCCCGGGTGATTCCTATGCCGTCCACGGGAGGAAGGCTGCCGAAATTCACGCCTATGCGGATCGGCACCTGCCTGACTTTGGCCTCGCGAACAATTTCCTCTACCTTTTCACGGTCGCGGATGTTGCCCGGGTTTAATCGAAGGCAGTCGACTCCGCTTTTCAGGGCCTCCAATGCGAGCTGGTAGTGGAAATGAATGTCGGCGATAACGGGAATCCGAGTCTGGCGTATGATCTCTTTTAGCGCCTTGGCCGCTTCCATGTCTGGCACAGCGCACCGGATTATTTCGCATCCCGCCTCTTCCAACCCTTTGATCTGCTCCACGGTCGCCTTGACGTCACGTGTATCCGTCTTGGTCATGGACTGAACGGTGATAGGGGCGTCGCCGCCAACTTTCACGTTGCCGACGTTTAATACTTTAGTTATGCGCCGTTTTTTCATATTGCACTCCTGAAAGGATCATATTTGGCGTTACTGGAAAGGGGCAGTTGAAGCCCTTCATGACTAAACTCCAGTATAGGTTGTTATCTACTAATGAACCTTCGCTCATCGTTTTGCTAGGCTGCGCAATCCCGCACTGCTAAATATTCAAAATAAGAAAAAGCAAGCCTGATATTGCCAGGCTTGCTTTTTTTGTAACGCATATTTTTCAGAAGACTTCAAAATTCAAAAAAAGGCCAGGCATATCTAGCCTAACGCATGTAAGCGTTGCCCTTCAAGTTGAGAATGTGGCCTGCTACGGTAAAAGACTGTCGCCGCCCAGCAAACCTCGTACGTCCTTGATCGTAATCAAGACGATAAGACTGATTAGGACCACGAAACCAATCATGTGAACTAACCCTTCGCGCTGGGGTGAGATGCGTTTGCCACGTCGCACCCACTCGATGAGAACAAACAGAAGCCTGCCGCCGTCCAGCGCTGGGATTGGCAGCATGTTGACGATGCCCAGGCTGATGCTGATCAGCGCCATGAATTCCACCAAAGGCGTGATGCCAAATTGCGCCACCTGTCCGGTAACGCTGGCTATACCCACTGGTCCAGCCAGTCCCGGGTCAGGGCCGCCTGCACCCCAACTGGCAAGGCTATTCTTGGTGATCAGTACCACGTCTCTCATGCGTCCGAGTGACATGGGCACGGCCTCGGTAATCGAGTGACTGCGGGATACGATGCGTTCGTTTGTTGTGCCGATCAGGATGCCAATGAAGCCTTGGGTCATCTCGTCGCCAAGCACCAACTCAAAGTTGTACTTTTTGGCGTCTGCCAGTAGCACTTCGTTTTCGGGATCTGTCACTGTCTCTACGACCGTCAGCGAGGGCGGATTGACCCTAGGTTCTACAGTAAGGACTTCGTGCTCGGCCGAAAGGATTATCGGCGCTTCGCTGCCAGTTACGAATGCCCCCCGCATTATTGTAATTTCCGTTGGTGAACCCAGGCGGGACATGATTCGCGGAATGAGTTCGTTGTGGCTATCAACGTCTTGACCATCGAAGGCGATTATTATATCGCCACGGTTGATTCCGGCTTCCTGCGCAGGGGAGCCTGGAGCAACGCCGTTAATCACCACCGTACCCACGAGGGTGTCCTGCGGAAATAGGAAGATCAGCGTAAAGACCACTGCCGGGAACACCAGGTTCATGAAGGACCCAGCGCTCAACACGATGACCCGTTTGAGAACGCTCTGGTCTCCGAAATCCACGTCTGGCTGTGGCTCGGTGGCCATCTCCTCGGCAGCACTGGTGCGAACGTAGACTACGTTCTTGTCAGGCTGACCCTCATGCCCAACCAGCGTACCTTTTTCGATCTCCTCACCGTGCTCCCCGACCATTCGGACGAAGCCGCCCAGGGGAATCCAGTTGATGGAGTAGATAGTGCCGTGGGGCTTGAATCGCAGACCCACCATTCTCGGCGGGAATCCGAAACCAAACTCCTTGACGGTGATTCCAAACCATTTGGCCGTCAGGAAATGGCCCAGTTCGTGAATGAAAATCAGGAATCCCAGGACAGGGAATATGAGCATCCAGCCTTGAGGTCGTAGTACGACGAATAAGACGATGGCTACGATGGCTGGTATGTATGAGATCCAGCGATTGCGGATCAGATCACTCTTGTTCGATAACGGTATTAAGTACCACAGAGCGATGGAAACAATTGGTCCCAACGCGAATAGAAGGAGTTCCCCTATGGGCAGCCCAACTAACAACCTAACCCTCCACTATCTGGCTTACCTTCTCCCTGGCCCAGTGAGCCGCGCTCATAGTCTCTTCGAGCGTAGGCTCTTCAATACTTTGATGGTCTTTTAGCGCCTGTAGGATCAGCGTGGATATCTCCTGAAAGCCGATCTTGCCCGACAAGAACAGGTCTACAGCTACGTCATTGGCGCCGCACAGGGCTGCAGGCCATGTGCCTTCTCTTCTGGCGAGTTCGATGGCGAGGTCGAAGCAAGGGTATCGCTCAGCTTCGTAAGCCTCAAAATTCAATGCGCCTGTAGCCACGGCGTCGAACTGCCGGATACTTTCATTATAAACCCGATCCGGATAGAACAAAGCGTACTGAATGGGCAGTCTCATATCAGGAGGGCTTAACTGTGCCTTAACCGATCCATCAACAAACTCTACCATGGAGTGAATAATGCTCTGGGGATGAATGACTATTTCGATGTCGTCCCAGGGAACATTGAACAGCCATCGCGCCTCAATGACCTCAAAAGCCTTGTTCATCATGGTAGCCGAGTCGATCGTGATCTTGGCCCCCATCTTCCATGTAGGGTGGGCCAGGGCCTGCTTAGGCGTGACGTCCGCCAATTTTTCCAGTGGTGTGTTGCGGAAGGCTCCACCAGACGCCGTTATCATCAGTCTGGATACCTTCTGCTCTTCACCACGCAGGCACTGCCAGATGGCATTCGGCTCGCTGTCCAGAGGGAGGAGCGCCACGCCGTGCTTGCGGGCGGCCTCCGTCACCAGCTTGCCTGATATGACAACGGTCTCCTTGTTGGCTAACGCTATATCCTTACCCGCTTCAATGGCGGCAAAGGTCGCTGGGAGGGCCACGTCCCCAATGGTGGCGGTGACCACTGTGTCCACGATGGGTTCCGTCACCATTTTGATAATGTCTTGGTCTTTGGCGCCGTTGGCGGCTATGAAGGCCTTTTCTTCTGGCGTCCCTTGGCAGGAGATAAATTCTGGGTGGAATTCCTCAACCTGCTCCTTCAAAAGGCCCAAGCTGCGACGTGCCGCCAGGCCAACCACGTTAAAGTTGGCAGGGAAGGCCCGCACGACATCCAACGTCTGAGTGCCGACGGAACCCGTAGAGCCTAGGACAACAAGCCGCTTTGAAGTACTTCCCATATGACAAAATAATACACGACTAACACGTTCAAAACAATTGAGTCTAGGCGATCTAAAAGGCCTCCATGGCCCGGAATTATGGTGCCGGAGTCCTTTACGTCGCCAAGTCTCTTTATTCGCGATTCCGCCAGGTCTCCTAATTGGCCCACGACGCCGATCAGCAGGCCCAATATTAGCGCCTCTATTAATAGAACGTTTAGACCCAGCACAAAGTTTGCCAATACAGCCATTCCAACTGCGCCCAGCATGCCCCCGACGGACCCTTCCCAGGTCTTGGAGGGGCTGATTGACGGCGCAAGAGGTGTGCGGCCCACAGACCTTCCTACGAAATAGGCAGCAGTATCGGTGGCGAAGGTTACCAGCAGCAGGAACAGCACCCACTCCCTGCCCTGTTCTAAGGCCCTGAGCAGCGGGACATGGAGGAGAAATCCTCCTACGTAGAGAATTATCGCTAGTGCGGTTAACGTTCGCGCAAGAGGAATCTCACGGCCTCTGCCAGCCACAAGCCAGATAAGCAATGCGACAGACGACACTGCGATGGCCAGAGTTATCAGCGGCGGGAGCATGACGTTTTTCGACGAGAGGGAGTACGCAACGGCGATCAAGGCCACGACAGGTGGGGTGATAACGAGGCCGGGTATAATGTGGCCCCACCGACGAGCTATGGATGTAAGTTCAATGGCGGCCAAGGCTCCGGCAATCGCCACTAACAGCGAGAACCATAATGAACCTATCCACACCAGTGCTAGCAGGATAGGAAGTCCGATTAGGGCGCTCAGCAGGCGAATTAACACGGGGTTACCTTACGCACACCATTAGATAGGTCTCGGCTAGAGAACCCTTCCGAATTTGCGTTTGCGTTGCTTGTACGCGGTTATAGCGTTTGCTACCTCAACCTCATCAAAGTCAGGCCAGTAAACGGGCGTCGAGTAGTACTCCGCGTATGCAGTTTGCCAGATGAGGAAGTTGCTGAGGCGCATCTCACCGGCCGTCCGGATAATCAGGTCAGGATCCGGTATGCCATCGGTGAGAAGGTAGGTTGAGAAGAGCTCCTCAGTTATATCTTCAGCTTTGACGCCGTCCCGAACTATGGCCTGCACGGCGCTGGTTATCTCCGCTCTTCCGCCGTAATCGAAGGCGACGTTGAGGGTGAGGCGCGTGTTGTTGCGGGTCATCTCAACGCTATCCTGAATGGCCTGCTGCAGCCCTGGGGAGAGCCTGTCTAGCCGACCCAAGTGTTGTATGCGCACGCCTTCTTTGTGAAGGTCTGCTGACTCTTTGAGAATGGCTTCCTGAATGATTGAGATCAGGGTCTGGACCTCTTCTCCAGGTCTGTCCCAATTTTCAGTAGAGAAGGCAAATAGCGTCAGGTGCTCGACTCCGTGGTTAACGAAAGCCTTTATGATACTACGGATGTTGTTCGTGCCAGCGCGATGGCCCTCAGACCTGGTACGGCCTTGGTTAGTGGCCCATCGACCGTTGCCGTCCATGATAATGGCGACGTGCGCAGGAACTTCCGTCTGCTGGACCCGCGTAGAGGTCTCGCGAGAGGTGCTCAAGCTACATTTCCCTTTGACTGGCTGTGGCTCAAACCTCCATTACCTCCGCTTCCTTTGCGGCTTTGATCTCAGTCATTTGGCCGGAGAACCTGTCCGTGATTCCCTGCAGCTGCTCCTGGGCCCTGTGACTCTCGTCAGAAGACAAGTCCTTGCTCTTCTCCATAGAACGGAACGATTCCAGACTGTCCCGACGAATGTTCCTTATGGAAATCAGACCCTCTTCGACCTTCTTGCCCACCATTCGCACAAGCTCTTTGCGGCGCTCCTCGGTTGGCGCAGGCAGGTTGATTCGTATGGCTGTGCCATCGTTGTTTGGCACCAGGCCCATGTCGGAGGTGAGTATTCCCTTCTCAACCTCTTTCATTACCTGCTTGTCCCAGGGCTGAATCATAAGGACTCGTGCCTCCGGAACGGAGATCGTAGCAAGCTGATTTAGTGGGGTCGGCACGCCGTAGTAGTCTACGTTGATGCCTTCAATAAGAGCTGGTGAAGCTCTGCCTGTTCGCACCGTATTGAGGTCTCTCTGCAGGGCCTCCACCGATTTTTGCATGCGGCTATCGGTATCATCGATTACTTCTTCTACAGTTGCCATGTCACGCTCCTATTCGTTGCGCGTAAGATCAACGAAGCCCAGGACTAGAGGCCACTAATGATCCTATTTTTTCACCTGCCACGATTTTCTCAATGCTGCCTTTAGCAAACAGATCAAAAACTATAATGGGCAGTTTGTTGTCCATACAAAGGGATAGCGCGGTGGAGTCCATCACCCCTATCTGTTGTTCCAGCGCTTCCATATGGGTCATGAATTCGATTTTCTTGGCATCAGGGTTCTTGTTGGGGTCCGAGGCATAGACGCCGTCCACATTGTTTTTGGCCATGAGAATGACGCTTGCCTCAATCTCGATGGCTCTCAGTGCGGCGGCGGTATCAGTGCTCATGAAAGGGTTGCCAGTTCCTGCGGCGAAGATGACGACCCGCTTTTTCTCCAGGTGTCTCATGGCCCGCCGTCTGATGTAGGGCTCTGCAATTTGCTGAACGTTGATGGCGCTCTGGGTTCTGACGTCGAGGCCGTGCGTTCGCTCCAACACGTCTTGAAGAGCTAATGCGTTGATGATGGTGCCTAACATGCCAGCGTAGTCTGCGGTGGCCCTATCCATGCCAGCGGCCTCGGCCTGCCAGCCTCGGATGATGTTGCCGCCACCGACGACTATAGCAAGCTCGACGCCCATATCCCAGACACTTTTGATCTGTTCGGCCAGGTATACTACTGAACCAGGGTCTGTACCGACACCACGGTTGCCTGTGAAGGACTCTCCGCTAACTTTGAGTACGATTCGGGAGTAGATGGATTCGCCTTTGGTGTGTTTTGCCACAGAATCTATTCTCCCAATGAGAACCTGGTGAACCTCCGAACCTTGATGTTCTCACCCAACTTCCCGATCGATTCGGTTACCAGTTCATGAATAGTCCTGGAGGGATCTTTGATGAACGGCTGCTGGAGGAGCAATGTTTCTTGAGCTGCGTCTTCGCCTTCCGGAACGTCCTCGGAGTCGATGTAGGCAGGGTCCATCGCTGCTACTTGCATTGCAACGTCATGGGCCAATTGCTTGAAATCGTCGGTACGAGCGACGAAGTCTGTTTCGCAATTGATCTCAAGGAGGACTCCAATTCGTCCTCCGCTGTGGATGTAAGACTCAATCATGCCTTCGCCGGTCGCCCGTGAGGCTTTTCCTGCTGCCTTGGCCATACCCTGCTTGGCTAGAATATCTTCGGCCTTGTCGAGATCACCTTGGGCCTCTTCCAGGGATTTTTTACAGTCCATTACGCCGGCACCGGTGCGCTCCCGTAATGCCTTAATGTTATCTAAGCTGGTTACCAATATATCTCACCAATTAAGTTATCTGCCGTTTGGGAACTGACCAGGTTGAATACTGGTCGGTTCACCTCTATTCAGTCTTAGTTTCATCCGCTGCTGGCGCTGCTGCTGCGGGATCGGCCACTTCGGCTACCGGTGCTGCTGGCTCTGCCGCCGGTGCGACTGGCTCGGCCGGAGCCACTGGTGCCGCGGGCGCAACGGGCGTTGCCGCTACTGGTGCCGCCGGAGGAACCGGTGGTGCTGCCTCTGCCGGTGCGACTGGAACTGCTGGAGCACCAGGCGTTGTTGCCGCTGCTGGCGCTGCTGCTGCGGGATCGGCCACTTCGGCTACCGGTGGTGCTGCCTCTGCCGGTGCGACTGGAACTGCTGGAGCAACAGGCGTTGTTGCCGCTGGTGCCGCCGCTACGGGAACCGCAGGCGCTGCTGCCACTGGAGCCGCCGCTGCTGGAACCGCAACCTCAACGTCCGAAGCCGAGTCGTCAGCTGTCGCTTCATATTCCAATGACATTCGCTGATTGGTGCCTTCAATGATGGCTGAGGCCATTCGACCAGTCACCAGTCTGATGGACCTGATAGCGTCGTCGTTGCCGGGAATCGGGTAGTCGATAAGGTCTGGGTCACAATCGGAGTCAACCAGAGCGATGATCGGCACACCAACTCGGCGCGCCTCTGCAACTGCGATTGCCTCTTTTCCAATGTCGATGACAAAAAGTGCGCCTGGCATCTCAGTCATTTCCTTGATGCCGCCCAGGTATCGGTTAAGCCTGGCGATATTTCCTTCCAGCTTGAGGGCTTCCTTCTTCGTAAGCCTCTCAAACTCACCCTTGGCCTTGCGGGTTTCCAACTCGACCATATAGTCGATGCGGGACTGAATCGTCTTGAAGTTTGTAAGCGTACCGCCCAACCAGCGTGTGGTTATATGGAAAGCACCTGCGCGCTGAGCTTCAGAACTCACCGTGTCGTGGGCCTGTTTCTTGGTGCCCACCATGAGTATCTTCTTGCCGTCAGCTGCTACGCTCGTCATATACTCGGCAGCGACTTCCAGCATGCGGAGAGTCTTCTGCAGGTCTATGATGTGGATGCCGTTTCGGCGAGCGAATATGTAACGTCGCATCTTGGGGTTCCATCGGCGTTTCTGATGTCCGAAATGTACGCCTGCCTCAAGCAGGGATTTCATGGTTACGTGCTCGGGTGCCTGAGCCTGCTCCTGTTGGGGTGCCGCTTGAGGTGCCGCTGGCTGAGTAACAACGCTAGTTTCTTGCAAAATTCGCTCCAATGGTTAGGACTTTTTGAATGGCCAAAATCAGGGTGTAGCGACCCTTAGAGACTACAAGGTGGTAATCTCTGGAAGTATAACATAGTCACGATTATCTGGGCAATGATGCTGTGCTCATCTTATTAGTAACTTAAGTAAGAAATCCCCAAGGCTTGATCTCAGCCAGAACGGGGCCGCGAACCAAATTGACACCAATTTTTCGTCGCTGATATAATAAATCTAGTGGTGCTGAACATCTCGTTCGTTTAAATCGAATTGCGTTAGAGGTGGCACCATTTCTTAAGTGTCCGTGGGGCTGTAGCTCATCTGGGAGAGCGCGGCGTTCGCAATGCCGAGGCACGGGGTTCGAGTCCCCGCAGCTCCACCATCACCCCTCATGCTTTCTTTGCTAAGGCTGCTGAATTTCCGTGCGGCTTTCCTTTATATGTGGACACGTTGCGGTGATTTAGCGTTTGTAACCTGCATAGTCTGAAGCCGAGCTTGAAGAACAGCCAGTTGCTTTTATCTCATGCCTTCTCAGCTTGTGATGTGCATTGAAACTTCCCGCTCTACTTATTTCTTTATGAAAGGTATGAGTACATCTCTAGTAACAGACATTAGTTGGTTAACTGAATGGAATTCGGATAGGGTGACCGGTTAATGAGTCTAAGGTATAAGCCAGCCGGGCACAAAGCGTGTTCGTTTTGTTTGTTTGGTGTGCGAAGCGTGTAAACCTAAAGTATGGGTACAAACGCTGACATAATCGGCTCTCTGGGCACAAACCTATGGACCTGATGTTCATTACGCATTTCGTTCTGGCAGGACTGGCCGGTCTAAGCGTTGGCAGTTTCCTGAACGTCGTTAGCGATCGCGTCCCTGCGGGGCAGTCCCTGATGTCACCGCCATCCCACTCTCCAGACTGCGACACGCGTATTCGGTCCATAGAGCTTATCCCCCTGGTGAGCTTTCTGGTCCTACACGGAAAATGTCGTGTTTGCTCCTCCAAAATTCCTGTGAGAACTCTGTGAGTGGAGATTGCCACCGGACTCATTTTCGCACTGCTGTGGGCAAAGTTCGGTTGGACGTATGAAGGCATCGGGATGATGGCATACGCCAGCCTGTTCCTGGCGGTGTTCATAATCGACCTTGAGCATCACATAATCCCTCATAAGGTAGTGATTGTGGGGCTGATTGCCGCTCTGGTCATTGCGTCGTTTTGGCCTCGAGTCGGTCCTATCAAGGCACTGATTGGCGCTGGCTCAGGATTTGGCATTCTGCTGGTACTGTACCTTATTCCCGGCTTCGCCATTGGAGAGGGTGATGTCAAGCTCTCCGCGGTTGTAGGAGCCGCCACTGGCTTTCCCGTAGTGGCGGTGGGGTTGGTCTATCTTATATTATGGGAGGAGTGGTAGCGATGCTACTCATCACTATGAGGGGGAGCCGCCGAAAGGAAATAATCCCCTTCGGGCCATTTATAGCCGCCTCTGCCATGATCTCGCTGTTATGGGGGGGCACCATTTTGAGCTGGTATCTGGCCCAGTTCGCCATTCTGCAAATGGCAATTCGAAAATCTCTCACTCTGCCGTTACATGTCGTCTATTAATTCCCTAAACGCAAGAGTGCCTAACTCCGGTGTTACCGGCGGCAGGCAACGGGCAAAACTGAGCTCGAACTGGTTTACGGAAAGACCAACTGGTCTTGTTTGGTGCTCGATTCTGCTTTTGCGCTCCTGTAGTGAATGTGCCGGTGGTTGTCATTTGGTTTGCGGCTCGTTTGCGTCGATATCCGCATTCAATGACATGGTTAATTAAGTCTCAGGTCAAATACGCCTAAGCGTTTTCCCCGTTGAGTCTCAACCACGCCTCGCCCTCATGTTTCACCGGCCATTGATATCATTAAAACAGACGGGTCTTATTAGGCCCATGTAGTGTTCACCGGTCTGCGCTGTGGTTTCCACCTAAACACCGCTGATACCAACACCCGTAAGAGTTTGGCAAGGTAATTTCTCAACAGCCGGAGCCGGGTAACGGACTGGAAACCGCCCTTTTGCATTGACAGGCTGAATCTTTTAGAATTTACGCGTATCTAATTGGTTGGGAATGGCTCAATATTCGAAACATTCCATTCATAATACCTGATACTACATTTATCAAAGAGGTGACTGGATTTGGCTAACAATATTCTTGTTTATTCGACCCTGGGGTGTGGATACACCGACATCGTAATAGCCGAATTGAAAAAAGACGGTAAGGAATATGAAGAGGTCAACCTTTCGCTTCACCCGGAGCGATGGGACGAAATTCTCGAATACACTGATGGAGTTAAGCTGACGCCAGTGGTAATCGACGGCGACGACGTTGTTGTTGGCGTGAATGGCATAGGCTGCGTCTCTTAGAGACCTTTCGCCGGTATTTTAGGCTGAATGTCACATTTCTCAAGAGGCATGGAGTGAAAATTGACCGATAACGTTGTTATTTACACCCATCCGGAGTGCACTATCTGTGTCTCCGTAAAGATGGAGCTGGATGAAAAAGGCACGACCTACAGAGAGGTGGATCTGGCTATCGAGCCGGATAAGTGGGCCGAATTGGAAGCCCTGACTGACGGGGAACGCATTACACCTGTTCTCGTTGAAGATGGAAAAGTTACTATTGGCTACCATGGTATAGGCTGCAGTTTTTACGACTAGGTTTTCACATAAACCTGCTGGTTGAACCAGGCCAGGGGGAGAACATATGACTGGAATTGCGAGACCAATTGTCAAAATTGGCGACGAGGCTCCGAGTTTTACGCTGCCAATTGTTGATGGACACGCCGGATTGGAAGAATTGTCTCATTCTGATTACAAGGGAAAAAAGGTAATAATCTTTATGTGGGCTTCCTGGTGAGCCTGCAGAAATCAGTTACCAGTTTGGCAACAGTGGTATCAGGATAATAGGGAAAAAGGGATCGAGATCATATCAATAGCCATCGACGTGCAAGGAGATGACAAGATTTTGCCCTACGTTCAGCGAGCCAATACCGAGTTCCCTACGGTAAAAGACGAGGAAAACCTCCTGGGGCAACTCGATGGCTTTAAGGCCGTTCCTAATGGGTTTCTCATCGATGAACGAGGAATCCTTCAGTATAAGAAATTAGGTGCCTTCGACATTCGCAGAAACGAATTTCTTGCCGTCGTGGACCAGTGGGCCGACGCTACAGGGCAGTTGTTATCGGATGCGACGGACCCGGATCTATCGCCATATCACGTCGAAGCCCATGAGCTATTCCGACAGGGAACAGCCTTGCAGAAGCAGGGGCAGCACGCAGAGGCGATGGCGCTCTGGAGGCAGGGTGCTGAATTGGAGCCCGACAACTGGATCATCCGTAAGCAGATCTGGGCAGCAGAATATCCCGATAAATTCTACGGTGCTGAAGTTGACTTTGATTGGCCAAAGGAACAGGTGTCCAAGGGACTCTAGCCAGCACAGCCGGTCATAATTAAGCTCGACTGCTTTAAAATGGCCACGCTTTTTCAGCCCGGCGCCTCTCGTGACAGGAACGACTGATGCCGCGCTATTTGGGAAGCTCTTTCTCTTGTAGCATTGGTGGGTCGGGACGCCGCCTTGCGCTCCTCTGTTTTGCGTTGGCTAAGGCCAGTTGCTGAGAGGCAACGCCGTTCACGGATTGCGTATCAACTCTAGTCCTTTGATATTTAGAGAAGCGTCTCCGGCTATTTGTTGCCGCTGATGTGCTGGCGGCCTACATGGCGCAGCACCAGCCCTCGTCGGTTCCTGCACAACCACAAATAATGCCGACGCAGGGTCATTGCTTAAATATATTTCATCAAATAAAGTGAATTATCATGAGATGGTTGCGGTGGTCCCTCGCCTTCCTTATGGTAGACCTGCTGGTGGTGCTATTCATGCTGGCCTTGGTAATATGGCAGCTAAACTCCACTGTATTGCGTTCTACCTACTACTCCGAATTACTTGAACGATCTGACGCCTATAATTTCCTTCTTGTGGACCTGCCAACCGTTGCCATTGGCGAGTTTAGTGCTTCGAATTCCGGTGAAGCCGCCCTAATGGACAGGCCACTGGAGTCGCTGGGCATTGCGCCTGAACAGGTCGTCTCCTCACTGAACGTAGCCCTGCCGGCTCCGTGGGTACAGGGTGTGTCCGAGCACACTATCGACCAGTTGGGCGGGTACTTGACCGGCGAGCGGGACGAGTTCGTTATGGCGATTCGGTTTGATGACCGGGCCGGAGCACTGTCCACGGAATTCAAAGGCCTTGTTCTTCAGTCTGACGCCTACGACCTGGTATTCGATGAGTTCGTCGCGCCAACAATCTTGAACACCGTCGAGCGCGGAATGCCAGTGGAGCTGGAGCTTACTGGTGATCAGGTCCTGGCATCAGTAGCTCGAATAGCCCCCAGAGACTGGGTCGAACCTCAGTTCGTAGCCGCTGTGGACGAGATCACTCCCTACCTGCTGGGCAAGGCTGACGGATTTGAAATCGTCATTCCGCTGGACGATCGAGTGGAAATGGGTCTGCAGGAAATGAAGGGACTATTGAGGGCTTCTGGCGCGTATGAGAGCCTATACGAACAGCTGATCGACCCTCTTGTATACGATAGTCTTGGAGGCAGTATCCAGCTCCCATACGGCATCCTCCTGGACGACAAAGACATTGCTTCTGCTCTCCGAGAAGTTGCACCTCCAGAATGGACACAGGAGCGATCCGAGCAGATTATCGATGACGCTACACCCTTCTTTATGGGAAGAGTAGATTCCTTTACCAGCGTGGTGCCACTCTCTGACATAAAGACACGAGCGGTTGAAGAGCTTGAAGAAGCCGTTTCCCGTGAGCTAAACGATGTCGTAGCCGCCCTCCCGGACTGCAAAAATATCTCTTTGCAGAAGATCCTCTCCAGCGGGCTGCAGGGCCGTATCGAGTGTCTACCGCAGGACTCTACAGTACAGAATTTTACTGATATTCTTACGGATAGGGTGGCCGGCGTTGTCAGCGCCAGCATTGTGCAGGCGATTCCCGATAGTATCGTTTTCACCCTTGACGACCTGTATGAAACTCTATCTTACGCAGGTGTCCAGAACGGGTCAAATATAGTCGACTCAGTAAGGTCGAGGGTCCGCGAAGACTGGGTTTACACCGATGAAGATATGGTGATCAATCTGGGCGAGTTAGCATTTCAGGAGACTGACGGCAAAACAGCCTCCCGGGTGATCGGGCAGGTCCAGTTGATGATGTCAGAGGGCTGGACCTTCGATGAGTCAAATCTTAATGCGTATGCAGCTTCGAATTACCCTGAGGTCAAGCAGGACTTGGAAAAGGTGCGCAACTATTTGAAGCTGGCACGACTTTTGGGTTTCCTTGCCTTCCTTCCTGTAGTGCTTGTCGTGGCTGGTATCGCCTACGTTGGTGGAAGGGACTGGCCCGTGCGTTTCACATGGGCATTCGGATCCATGATCGCCGCGTCACTGATAACTCTTGTCTTGTTTGGAGTTGTCTATGGCGTCATTGTGGACAATATGCTGGGTGGATTGCAGGGGCGCATCGTCGGTGAAGTCGCCGGTGGCTCAAGCTTCCCGGCCACCAGTGTCATGATCGCCAATAAGCTCATCGAAGTTGTTCAGACCCTATACAACGATTTCTCTGGCGGAATGATCAATAGGTCACTGGTGGTCCTTGCCATTAGCATATTTGGTCTCATAGCTACCATTGGCTGGGATTCCATCGTTGAGGCATACGATAAGTTTCCACGAAGCCGGGTTTTGGATAGAATACGTCGGCGGTAATTCCGCTATCCAAATTCCGGCCCCTGGCTGAGCGCACACGTCGTTGCCGCTTCCCACGGGTCGCACCGTAGGAGCACTAATGGTAAGAATTCGTCAGATTAAAGATCACCAGGACGTCGCCCCCGAGCACCGCGACATATTCGATTCCATAGCGGTGAGTCGGGGTCGAGTAGGAGGGCCTTTCTCGGTCCTTCTCAACAGTCCCGAAGTTGCTGGTCGGGCAGCGCATCTAGGCGCATATTTGCGCTTTGAGTCTACCCTACCCGATGCAGATAAAGAGCTGGCAATTATAACCGCCGCCCGAGAGTTCGACTGTGACTATGAGTGGGGAGCCCACGCGGTCCTGGCTCAAAAGGCGGGCGTCCGGGACGAGGCAATCAACATCGTCGCGAACAAAGGCGATATAGCAGGGCTGAACGAGTCCGAGGCGCTCATCGTTAGCTACGGGCGAGAGATACTCGTCGATCACAGGGTTTCCAAGGCCACCTATGATGCTGCCATCGCGAAATATGGTGAGCAGGGCGTGACTGAGTTGACCGCGACGTTTGGCTACTACGGCATGCTGGCGTGCGCGCTCAATGCCTTTGAAGTTGAGCCTAACGGGGATATGCCAAAACTGCCCTAGATCTTACTGTCCAAGTTTGGGGCGCGGCGCTCTATTTAGCTGCCATAGGGTCAAAATGATCAGCGCCGCGCCCAATATCGCTATTGAGACCGTGCCCGCCGCCGGAACTGGCGTCGGTGTGGGCGTGGGTGCTGGCAAGTCGAGGCTGGCAACCGCCGAACTCAGTGGCAATCCATCACTCACAGGCCCAAAGTACTCAGCATGAAGAGAATCTCCGAATCGTACCCAGACCGCCCCGTCGTTGAGAGCTTGACCGGCTGGCTGGGTCTGAGGATATCGTTATTGCGCCCCGAAAGACCTCTGATGCCGGACTCGATAACAAATCTGATTCACTGACGACTTGTGTCAGTTGTAGCGCTTCGCCTGCGAGGTCTGAGTCGCTGTAGATCCTTGCCACGGTGCTGCTGGCTGGGTAGGAATTCCCCTTATCGAAGTGGAAGAGCGCATGGACCGTACCACTGGCATCCACTAGGTAAGCTAGCGTAAAGCTTCCATGCATCTCATCGATATTACCCAATGGCACCTCCGCGCCATCAATCTCGATTTGCCAAGTAGGCGATCCGAGGCGTAGTGGTGTTAATGAAGGTGTTTCGGTATAGAATACGCAGTCCGGGCTTAGGGCATAACTGTCTTCGAAAGGCGAACCGGTAGCTAGACTCCACCACTCGAAAGCCCCTATTAGAGAAGGGATGACTGACCAGAAGGCATTGCAAGAAGACGGTGTGTTCAGGTCGGAGTCGCGAACGAATACTTCGACTGTATCGCCGTCGCCGTACGTAGCTAGTGAGAACTCGATGCTGGCAGGCAAAACGATAACCTGGTTAGCCCCTGCCAGGATGGGGATCAAGCCAAAGAAAATTGCTGTCATAGAAGCAAGGACCGCTAATTTTAAACCGAACAGCAAATTTACCACGCCACCAAGATAAATGCGGCTGAAGCGTACTCAGGCACAGGGCGCATGTCACCCCAGGTTTTGTCAGAATCCTGTGCCAAAGGACCTGTTGTTGGCCTATATCAGTAGGATTATCTAATTGATAATGCCGTTCAACTCGCCCATATCATCCTGGGTCAGGTGCCAGCCAGCGCTTTTAGCGTTCCCAATTACCTGTTCTGCCTTTGTGGCGCCCGCAATCACGGAGCTTACGTTCGGATTGGCTAGCAGCCACGCGAAAGCCAGATCCAGCACAGTATGATCGCGCTTGCTTGCGAAAGCCTCTAGAGCTTCGAGCAGATCGAAATTCTCGTCCGTCAGCATGCCACGATCGCTTTCGGCAAGCCGTGTGCCCTCAGGCGTGCCCTCTCCCCGCTTGTACTTGCCTGTTAGGAAGCCGTTCGCCAGAGGATAGTACGGCAGTATGCCAACGCCATATTCGACGCAGAACGGTGCCATTTCGGCCTCAATTTCCCTGTCGATAATGCTGTACTTAGGCTGAATACTGACAAAAGGGGCCAGACCCTGTGTCCTAGACGTCCAGACTGCCTCGCACAGTTGCCAGGCCATAAAATTGGAGCAGCCGATGTATCTGATCTTTCCCTGACGGACAAGGTCATCCAAGGTCCTCAGCGTCTCCTCAATGGGCGTATTGGGGTCTGGCCAGTGTATCTGGTAAAGATCGATGTAGTCAGTGCCTAGCCTTTTGAGGCTGTTTTCGACCTCTGCCGTGATGTGCTGACGGGAGTTGCCGACGTTATTTGGGCCTTCCGACATGCGGCTGGAGACTTTGGTAGCAATTATGGCCTTTTGCCGCTTGCCTTTGAGGGCCTGGCCAATGAACTCTTCAGACAGGCCACCGCTGTAGCTGTTGGCCGTGTCTATCATGTTTATGCCCATGTCCAGCGCGTGGTTGATTACAATCTCAGTGGCGCGCTTGTCCAGCCTGCGACCGAAGTTATTGGTGCCTAGACCAATTGCCGATACCTGCAAACCTGATCTGCCCAGCTGTCGATATTCCATTGATACTATTTCCTCTAAGTCTGATTAGGCGGGGCGATTTTCCCTATACCGGTTCAGGTCTGGCCACTAGCAGGCCGCCCTCCTCCGTAATCTTGATGGCAAATGCGGCGGTGTCGATCTCCAGGGCCATGTCCCTGTCCTTTAACGGGAAGTGTGGTCTTGCCGGGTCGCCGTACTTTTGCGATTCCTCTCCGGCCAGAATCAGGTCTCGCACTGCGGCGTGGTCCGGGGTCCTGCCCTGGAGAAGGTTTCTGATGTACAGGGCGCACTGCTCGTCCTCGTCTGCCCTGATTTTCGCCTCTGCACCCATGGCAATAATGCTGACCAGATCCGGCGCGTCCTTCAGGATGGACTTCGCCGTGGCCTGAGCCACAACCAGCGATCCGCCATAGATCTGAGTGGCGTTCTTTGCCGCCGTCACACCTACCGTGCCTGCTCGTGTCGACTGTATCAGCGTCTTCCCGCTGACGTTTGCCGCGGCCAGTTGCGAAGGGGAATTTCCGAAGTCAAAACCCTCTGGCATTTGCCCGGAGACCTCTCCCATGGTAATGTCGCCCATGCCAGATGACTTGAGGTCCAGTGCTTCTTCAACCTCGGCCACCAGGATGATTTTCTCAGCTCCACGAGTAAATGCCGCCGCCGCCGTTGTGAAGCAGCGGAACACGTCTATGATGATGGCCGTTCCTTCGGCCTCTTGAGCTCCTCGCAGGAGACTATCTACCCGAATTTCCATTTTTTCTCCCATTGATTGTGATGATTTGATAATTGCGATTGCCAGGTGGTCAGATGACGGCTAACGAAGTTGTGCCGCGTTGCGCTGACCTCGACCTCCCAAGAAAAAACGCTGGGGAGGCAAAGGGTCTCGCATACCTGACCGATGCTGCAAGAATGGCGTTACCCTGGCTATGTCTGAAATGAAGTCGACTAATGCTGCGAGCCGCGTGTGGTTGCGCATCACGCCTACATAGGTCTGTTCGCCCCTCATCAGCCTGCAAATAAGGCTCCACAGTCTGGCGGTGACCTTTTCCAATTTCGTGTATAGGCTTGGTGTCAGGTGGAACACCTCGTGGAATCGACGAGAGACCTCGAGGTCGGGCAACAGTGCTAGCTCGACCTCTTTCCGGTAGCCAGAAACATCAGATGTGGCTCCGGAAATGTAATCCTGAATGTGTTTGGCCGCAGTGATGCCGCTCCTCATGCCCGCGTATATGCCTTCTCCGGTCAGAGGGTCCAGCAAACCCGCCGCATCTCCCACAAGGAGCACGTTTCCTTCAGCCAAGGCAGAGCCAGGATTTCTTATCGGCAGATGGTGTCCTTTCGGACGCTGAACGCTGCTGGCCTCAAATCCGTAGTACTTCGCCAGGCTCTCAAGTCTCGTTCTCAGGCTAGGCCCGTAATGCTTCCATGAGCCGATTCCGATATTCAAGTGGTCTGATTTCGGGAAAATCCAGCCGTATCCTCCTGGTGCGCTTCCTATGTCCAGACCAAAGGTATGCTCCCATTCCTCAGGGAAAGAAGAATTGGCAGATCGGGGCGTCACGTTGGCTTCCAGCGCTATTCCCTGGACGAGACTGACATTCAGGCCCGCCATCTTCGAAGTCACGCCGTTTGCGCCGTCTGCGCCCACCAGCACTCTGCCATGAAAAGCCTGGTCGTGTGTATGGACCGTTATTTCGTCTGGCCCTACTTCCACGGATCGTAGAGGCGCTTTTTCGCGAAGCACTGCTCCCGCGGAAGTGGCCTTCTCCACAAGGAACGCGTCCAGGTTTTCTCTCCGAGTTAGGTATACCAGGTCCCTGGGATACCTTCGCGCAAAGCCATTGGACTGGCGAGTCGATAGTTGCATGCCGTCAATGACTCGGTCTGTTACCGGCGAAATATCAAAAGGAAGAAGCTCTGAAGCCCGTACTGTGACGCCTCCACCGCATGGCTTATCCCTGGGGAATTCGGCCTTGTCGAGCAACAAGACTGTAAGCCCTCGTTCTGCGCACACCCTGGCGGTTGTGCTGCCAGCGGGACCGGCTCCAACAATGATTACGTCATATTTCATGGATAGCCTTGGGATGAGGCAGAGAAAACAGCTTAGCTACCATTGCTGAGCAAGGCATCAACGAAGCTCGCGGGGCAGCACAAAGCTTACGTCCTCCTCAGCACCCTCTATTGGTATAACCTCTTCTGGCTGAATCGCATCTATGACTGCCTGCACCAGCTCTTCTGGCGTCGATGCCCCAGAGGTGATGCCGATCTTCTCTACGCCGTCAAGCCACTTTTGGTCCATCTCCTCAGGCCCGTTAATAAGATATGCTGGAATACCATGGGCCTGGGCGACCTCTCGCAGGCGATTGCAGTTGGAGCTATTGGGCGCTCCGATAATCAGAACCAACTCAACCAGTTTGCAGAGCTCTTTGACGGCCGCTTGGCGGTTGGTGGTGGCGTAGCACAGGTCGTTGCGGACAATGACGTTATCGAACTGGCTGCGGATCTCGTCAATGGAGCGCTGGGTGTCGTCCACAGATAGGGTCGTCTGAGTCAGGACCGCGATAGGAGTATCGGTCTCCCAGTCCGGAAGATCGATCGATTTTCTATCGTCAATAAGGTGCATGTCAGTCTGGCCCATCGTTCCCTTGACCTCTTGGTGGCCCTTATGGCCGACCAGTAACAGCCTTCTGCCGTCTGACTCATATTTCTTCGCCTCGTTGTGCACCTTGGTAACCAGCGGGCAGGTAGCGTCGATAATATTCAGACTTAAGTTCTTGGCCTTGGCGAAGTCTTCTGGAGGTGATCCATGCGCCGAGAAGACGACGGTTGCGCCTTCAGGTATCTCTTCAACGTCCTCAACGGTTATCGCGCCCTTCTTCGCCAAGGACTGAACAACATGGGGGTTGTGCACGATCTGATGCTTAACGTAAACTGGCACACCGTATTTTTCCAGTGCCAGCTCCACAATATCAATGGCGCGAACTACGCCTGCACAGAAACCGCGGGGCAGCCCAATGTACACTTTCACGGACCATCTCCTGGAAGTATTTTAGGTGAGGGAAATACTCGAAAATGCCGAATCAGGGTTGATAAACTGATCGCCGAAATTGTATCACAGTCAAAGATACGGTCGCATGCATGAATTCGTTTTCCATAAGGGAGTTGCGAGGTGTATACTACTTTCCAATTTATGTTTTCCCTGGCAAACAATGATCTATTTGACTGGAGTAACGGATAGATGAAACTGGCTGAACGAATGAGCGTTCTGGGCACCGAAACAGCGTTCGAGGTTCTCGCGAAAGCTCGTAGATTAGAGGCAGAAGGCAAAGACGTTATCCACCTTGAGATCGGCGAACCCGATTTCGCCACCCCGGAAAATGTAGTTCAAGCAGGGGTTAACGCGCTCAACACCGGCGACACTCACTATGGTCCATCACCAGGATTCCCAGCGGTGAGGGATCGCATTGCGGCGGAAGTATCGAGCACCCGGGGTATTTCTGTTACCGGGGAAAACGTAGTCATTACCCCTGGCGGTAAGCCGATCATGTTTTTCACCATGCTTGCCCTGGTGGATCCAGGTGACGAGGTCCTCTATCCCAACCCTGGATTTCCCATATATGAGTCCATGATTCGATTCACCGGCGGAGTTCCGGTGCCGATGAAGCTTCATGAGTCGCTGGACTTCAATATCGATATTGAGGAAGTTGCCAGCCAGATCACTGACAAGACCAAGCTTATGGTGGTGAACTCGCCGAACAATCCCTGTGGCAGCGTAGTCTCCGAGAAAGACCTGAAAGCTCTGGCAGATCTGGCCATTGAACACGACTTGACCGTGCTCTCTGACGAAATCTACATACGATTTCTCTATGAAGGCGAGCACCACAGTATCACGGCTTTCCCAGGAATGAAGGAACGAACCATTATTCTGGACGGATTCTCAAAGACCTATGCCATGACGGGATGGCGGGCTGGTTACGGTGTTATGCCGCTGGAGCTGGTTGAGCCTATCTCTCGCCTGGTCACCAACAGTGTATCCTGCACGGCAAGTTTCACTCAGGCGGCCATGCTTGAAGCCCTTGATGGGCCGCAGGGCAGCTCCTATGACATGGTGTCCGAGTTCAAGGCTCGCCGAGATGTTATAGTCAACGGACTCAATGAGATTCCGGGAATTCGATGCGCCATGCCCAAAGGGGCTTTCTATGCTTTCCCTAACGTAGAGGACACGGGTATGTCTAGCCATGATTTTGCCGATCTGGTTCTTGAGGAGGCCGGGGTAGCTTGTTTGTCAGGTGAGTCCTTTGGAAAATATGGTAAAGGATTCGTCAGATTTTCCTTCGCCAACTCCACGAAGAATATCGAGGAAGCCCTGGAACGAATCGATAGGTTCGTCAAGAAACGAATCTAGATAGTTCGACGGTGGATTTCAAACAGAGTTTTGTGATGGGTTTGCGCGGACCGCGTTGTGACCTCGGCTGGTTTCGTCATTCATATTCCTGTATCATCGAATAGTCGGTTATAACCAGCCAAACGCGTTAGTTGGTCCTCCGAACAGGTTTATTTTTATACCTAGTTGCGCTCTAATTGTTTGCAGCCTTCGCATGTTGGCGGGCAGTCTTAGAGGGCGATTTACCAGCTATAATAAATCTAGATTCTTTTGAAATCACTCGGAGGCTCGATGCGTAAGTTCAGGATAGCGCTGGCCCAGATCGATGTTGCTGTGGGCGATCTAAAAGGCAACGCGAAAAAAATCATCGAGTACGTCGATCAGGCCCGCGAGCTCAAGGCTGACCTAGTGGCGTTTCCAGAGATGGCGCTGCCCGGCTACCCACCGGAAGACCTGCTGTTCAAGCCTCAGTTCATCAAGGAAAACCTGGCCTACCTGGACCAGATCAAAGCCGCTTCAAAAGGCATCGCCGTCATCACCGGATTTATAGATGTGGACCGCGACGTCTATAACGCTGCAGCCTTCATATTCGATGGTGAGATAATCGGGAAATACCACAAGATGTACCTTCCGAACTACGGTGTCTTCGACGAGGACCGCTACTTCAAGGTCGGCACTGAGTGTCCGGTATATGTCATTAACGGCACGCCCGTTGGAGTGAATATATGTGAGGATATCTGGCATGCCACTGGCCCCATAGTGGTGCAGAGGGCGGCCGGAGCCGAGCTTATCGTTAACATAAATGGCTCTCCCTTTCATGCTGGCAAGCGCAGCTTCCGCGAGAAAATGCTGGCTATCCGTGCCGCTGACAATGGCCTTTTCGTCGCCTACGTCAATCTCGTCGGAGGGCAGGACGAGCTGGTTTTCGACGGCGACAGCATGATTTACGACCCCGAGGGTGAGCTGGTTGCTCATGGAAGTCAGTTCAAGGAAGAACTCCTGGTGGCAGACCTGGACGTCGAGTTTGTGTTCCGGTCGCGACTCAGGGATCCCCGTCCCCGGAAAGAGCGCGAAGCAATGCTGCAACAGATCGGCTCTCCCCTTGTAACAGACGTATCTGAATATTCTGAGGCCTCTGACAAGCCAGCGATACCTGAGCTGCAACGGGAAACCTTTGACGAGGTGGGCGAGGTCTACGAAGCGCTGGTGCTTGGGACGCGGGACTACGTCCGCAAGTGCGGATTCAGCAAGGTGGTAATAGCGCTGTCCGGCGGCATAGACTCAACTATCGTGGCAACCATAGCCGTGGACGCTCTGGGCAGCGATAATGTCGTCGTCATAGCGATGCCATCCCGTTACTCTTCCGAGGGAAGCGTGACAGACTCTGAGGCACTGGCTAAAAACCTGGGCATTGAGCTCTGGAATTTGCCAATCGAAGAGCCCTTCACCGCCATGCTTAATACGCTGAACCCTCATTTTGAGGGAACGGAGTGGGGTGTCGCCGAGGAGAATCTTCAGTCGCGCATTCGCGGCAATCTCATCATGGCCGCGTCCAACAAATTCAACTGGCTTGTGCTGACAACAGGAAACAAGAGCGAGATGGCCACTGGTTATGCGACTATCTACGGCGATATGGCTGGCGGATACGCAGTCATAAAAGATGTGCCGAAGACGCTGGTGTACGAGCTGTGCCGCTATCGCAACCGATCGGCTGGCAAGGAAATCATACCCCAGGCCGTTATAGACAAGCCGCCTAGCGCGGAGCTTCGGCCTGACCAGGTAGACGAGGATAGCCTGCCGCCGTATTCGGTCCTGGACCCCATCCTCAAGGCGTACGTGGAAGATGACCTGAGCTATGACGAGATTATCGGCATGGGCTACTCTGAAGAGGACGTTAAGCGCGCCATGACGCTGGTGGACCGCAACGAGTACAAGCGCCGTCAGGCACCGCCGGGCATCAAGATCACGCATCGCAACTTCGGGCGAGACCGCCGAATGCCCATCGCCAATGGCTACCGGCCTTTTTAAGCGGTAGAGCCTTGCCTATCTGGCCAGCCTTCGCAGGCCAGCTGACGCCAGGTCGACTAGCAGCACTAGCAGCAGGTAGAAGGTCAGCAGCAGCGTTATTTCGTCGTACTGGAACCAGCTCATACGCAGCCGGAACTCGTGGCCCAGTCCTCCAGCGGCGACGAATCCCACCACCACTGTAGTCCGGATAATGACCTCCCATCTATAAAGCAGGTACGTGAGCAGTTGGGGCAAGACCTGCGGGAGGATGCCATACGCCAGCATCTGGAACTTGCCCGCGCCGGCGGAACGAAGAGCCTGCGCCGGACGGGTATCCATGTTCTCCACGACCTCTGCCGACAGCTTTCCCAGGATGCCATAGTTGTGAATGGCTAGGGCGATGGCTCCCGGAAGAATCCCTGGCGATAGCATGAACACAATCAGCATGGCCCAGAGTAGCTCTGGAATGCTTCTGGTGAATACGAATGTCGCACGAAGCATATGAAATGCCACCCTACTTGTCTTTCCACCTGCCCCGGCCAGGTCACCGTAGGCCACGTTGCTGGCCGCAGGAAGAAAAGTGACAAGCACTGCCACGCCTGCCATGGCGGTGGCCAGCACGCTCATGGCCAAGGTATCGACTGCCAACGCAGCGCCGTGCTTCCACGATTCCAAATTGAGGAAAGCTGGCTTATTGGTCGAACCGGCGGCCGCAAGCTCTCCCAGGAATTCGGTGATGCGCTGCCACGTCTGGGCTGTGAAAAGGGACGCGATGCCGCTGTCTTCGCCCAGCAGGATGTGCGCCCAGGAGACTATGGCAAGAAATAGGAAGCCTGCCAGTGAGGTAAGGCCGACGCTTGGCCGGAAAGCCAACGGCCATTTGGGACGATTCGGCCCGGTTCGAACGTTATCGGCGTTCACGGGGTCACGCTCTTGCGGACCAGGCTACTCCACAGGTCCACCAAGGCCACCAGACCCACCAGGAACAACAGAAGCGTCCAGACCTCGTTGTAGAGAAGGTCATTCAGGGAAAGTTGGATCTGGTAACCCAGCCCAGTAATGCCCACGAAGCTGAGGATGGCCGCAGAGCGAATGCCGCACTCCAGCCGATAGAAGGTGTAGCTCAGCATGTCTGGCATTGCCATGGGAAGGCGTCCGTACAGGAATACCTTGAACTCGGAGGCGCCGGACGTCCGGAGAGCATTCAGCGGTTCCTCAGGGACATCCACCAGAATCTCCGAGTAGATTCGGCCCAATATGCCTGCGTAGGGTATCGCCAGGGCAAATATGCCAGCGATGGGAGAGAGGCCAATGGCCACCACGAAGAGCCACGCCCACACCAGTTCGTGTATGGAGCGCAGACATCCCAGCACCACTCGAACGCCTGTAATAGTAAAGAACCTGCGGCTGCCGGGGCGTAATAATACGCCCGAGCCTAGCACGCCCAGCGGCAGACCCACGGCTATGGCCAGCGTAAGTCCTGCCACGGCGAAGGTCACCGTTGTCCAGCTAGCCGACAGCGCGAGAGCAAGGAAGTCCGATGAGAGCTCGGGAGTGAGGGCGGCCGTGAAGATCTGTCGCGCAGATTCCGCGCCGCCTGGATGCACCAGGTTGCCGTTCCAATCGACGGACAGCGCGCTCCATGCTGCAATGGCGATCAGAATGTAGGTTAGGAGCCGCCGACTTTCGAGAAAGCTACTGATGGCTGGCCGGGGTCCCAAGGCTTGTCTCTTTCAACTCATATAGGCCAACAAGCCTTTCCTGACTCAGCTCCTCTACAGGCAGATCGAACTGCACGACGCCGTTGCGCAGCCCGATGACCCTTTTGAAGTAACTGGACGAGAGGTCAAGGGTGTGGATGCTAGCAATCAGAGTCTTCCCGCGCTCTGTGGCGATATCCTTGAGCATGTTCAGAATATCGGCGGCCCGAGCGGGGTCCAGCGATGACACGGGCTCATCGGCGATAATCATCTGCGGGTCTTGAACTAACAGCCGGGCGATGGCCACACGTTGCTGCTCCCCACCTGACAGTCGAGCCGCCCGTTCGTGAGCCTTCCCGCCTATGCCCACCCTGTCCAGCGCCTGCATTGCCACTTGCCGATCTCTCGGCCAGACCAGAGACAACAGCGATTGAGCCAGGCTCCAGTCCCCCAGTCGTCCGGCCAGTACGTTGTGCAGCACACTCAGGTGCGGCACAAGATCGAACTGCTGATGGATTATCCCTACGAGTCTGGACAGCTCTCCGTTGGCCTGGATGCCGGAAAGATTGTTGCCTCCCAGAATCACGGTGCCCATGTCTGGCTGAATAACACCCGCCATCAGGTTCAGCAGTGTGGTCTTGCCGCTTCCGCTAGGACCGACAATGGCAACGGACTCTCCTGCATGGACAGAAAGGGATAGGGGCGCAAGGGCCGGCTGCCCGTTGTAGGACTTTTGCACAGCCTCAAGGGTGAGATGCGTAGGCGTTTGCGATTTCGTATTGGTCAATTTAGTATGCCAAGCTCTGCGGCGACGTCTTCGATCGACTGGTAGTTCTCGTTGTTGGAGGCCACGAATTTCTCTGCCTGGAAAAGCTCAAGAATTTCTCTTTGATCATCGTCAATGGCCAGAAGAGACTCCTGCACTCGGGCCGTGAAGCCCTCGCCGAAAGTCTCGTCAAGGTCGCCGCGCACTGTCCAGTTGTAGTCGTAGTAGGCAGGAGTTGCCGAGAGTACCCGCACCTTGCTCAGGTCTACCGCGCCCTTGGCCACGGCGCTGTCCCATACGGCTTCGTTAAGCGCACCCGCCTGAAACGCACCGCTTTCGACCAGTTTCCACGTCTTGTCGTGGGAGCCGGAGTAGTTCGGAGGGCTTAGAAAATCGCCGTCTGGGTCTATGCCGCTTTGCATTAGATAGTACCGGGGCATGAGGTGGCCCGAGGTTGAGCTCTCACTGCCAAAGGTGAAACTCAAATCTTGGAGGTCTTGCAAATCGTCAATGTCCAGGGCCGCGCCGACAATGAACTTGGAGTGGAATTCTGCATCTCTCGGTCGATGGGCAATGACCTTTGAACCGGAAACAGCGATGCGAGCCTGCACGCCTGTGAGGCCGCCGAACCACGCCATGTGAATCTCACCTTGCTTGAACCCGATCACCGTTGCCGCGTAATCGACGGTGGGGACAAACCTGACGTCTACGCCTAGTTCCCTGCTGAGGTATGAGGTTAGGACATCGTAGCGGCGTGCGATAGTTGAGGAGTTCTGGTCGGGGATTCCGGCGATTTTCAGGACTGGTGTCGCTTCTTCGGAGCTACACGCCGCCACCGCGAAACAAAATATGAGACCTACGGCCGCAAATAGTGGAGCTTTCATGAGAAGCGATATTCCTTATGAAACATAATGCATAAAGAATATTAATGGGTGGTATATATTAAGTCAATTTAATGTATGTGAAGAGTATTAAATTAAGGCATAACCAGGACGTATCGTGACAATAGCATTGTATGGCCTAACATGTGGTCTGTTGCAGTGGAGACCCCTCTAGTTTAATTAATATGTAGAGTTTATTCGCACAGAACATGTATTCAGTCATGGCGTTTAATTCGTTTACTGCTGGCTAAAGGGGCTGTGGTCTTGTCTTGGAGAAGAGTTGTTGCCGCATAGAAGAATGGGAACTTTGCTGATCGCCTGATTGTGTCTGAGTTGGTTGTCTCGGCTGTGTTGATTTATCTGATTTTCGGAGAAAAGGAGAGTGGGTCTATGGAAACTACAGAAATCGAATTAGGGACGCTTGTCGCCGCGGGAGTTGCCCTGTTGGGTCTCATTTCGGTGGTATTGACAATGTATGTAGTGGCGGCCTTGAAGAATAGTGTTGAAGACGAGTCCCTGGGTCTGCCTGCTGGCTCTGTGCGGGCTCTCCTTGCGATCATGATAGTTGGTGGTTTTATTGTTTTCCTGTTTTTTGGAGAATCAATCGCCCCGGAGTCATTCGACAAGGTTCTGGCAGCGTATGGCACTCTCGTTGGCGCGGTTAGCGGCTTTTACTTTGGCGCCAAATTCTCTCGGGCCAATCTACCAGTGCCTTCGGTGCCAGGGCCAATCCCGACTGCACCTGCTGACGGTGGGACGGGTCTCTCTATCGCATCCAATCCTGATAGGCCATGGGCGGATTCTTTAGATAAGTAATTTAACCGAGATGACGTTGGGTTGCGATGAATCCAAACTAAGCTAAAAGCCGGCGTAAAGCTTGCTCTGGGAGAGGTCGAGCACCTGGTATGGCAACCCGCTTTCTCTTGCAGCTGTCTCTCCTTGTGGAGTGACCATGAGCCGGCCCCCTGAGCCGACAACCTGGCCGTTAATCATGATGGGTTCGCCTGCTACGAAGCTCATCACCGGTTCGTTGATTGAAGGATCCAGTATCGTGATGTCGGCGTCTGCCCCATCTGTAAAGTGGCCCTTGTCCTGAAGGCCAAGCATTCGCGCCGGAGTCAGCGAGAGCTTATTGGCCATGTCCAGTCGAGAAAGGGCCCCGAATTTGACGAGCGCCATGGTGGTCTGAATGGCCACGTTCCTGGGATGGGATCCGCCGTCCGTACTGACCGCGTCGACTATGAACTCGCCGTTGTCATTCTTGGAGGTCGCTAGCTTGAATGCTGAGGCGGGTAAGTTAACAGGAAAGCTCATGCCTACATGGGTGTTGTTCGCTTCGTAAATTTCCAGAGCTTCCTTGCCGCGGATGTACATCACCTCCGAGCCTTTTTGGCCGACTACGGAGGCGTAGCCGTCCAGAATGGCCTGTCGCATGCCCTCTCTTGTGGCAGCGTAGTTCCTCATGCGCAGGCAGTTCTGTGGAACGTTGGCCATCACGTTACCGTCCTTGTCACAGGACCCGCTGGTGCCGTTCTGGAGAGCATGGTAGGCCTCGGAGTTCAACTGGCCCCGCATGCTTTCGAGTATGTCCAAGGCCTCGTCACACTCGTCATCTGCGCCTTCAATCACCCCGCGGCAATATGAGTTCACGTGGCATACGTGGAGACGGCCATTGCCAACGAGGCCGGGTATCTCTCGGAGGCCGTTCAGGTGGCTGCCGGACTCCTTGGTACCCAGGTGAAAGGCGATGTATCCCAACTGGTCGTTGCAGGCGCGAATGATTTCTGAAGTGATTTCTGGACTGAAGGGATGGTAGCCGCCCAGCATCTTGATGCCGATGCACCCCTGTTGCAGCGCCAGCGACACGATGTCGGCGAGCTGTGACGTAATAGGTTCCCTGCCTGGGATTGTCGAGCCGGGGATCATGGCGAAGAGTCCTGCGACGTTGAGGCCTGCCCCTCTGCGTTTGATGCCATCTATGAGATTGGGACCAGTGCCACCCATATCCAAGACGGTGGTGGTGCCTGCCTTCGCCAACATGCCATAGCCGATAGCAGGGTCCCAGTTTCGCGATAGGCCCGCAACGTGGGCATGGGTGTCAATCTGCCCTGGCATAACCCACTTGCCGGTCACGTCCACCGACTTGTCTGTTTCGTAAGGGTCGAGGTCTGGGGCTATCGCCTCGATTCTTCCGGACTTGATACCAATGTCAGCAATACCTTCGAAGGAGTTCGACGGGTCCAGCACTGTACCGCCGGTTAGAATTAGGTCAAATCGTGACATTTAAAGTTTTCAACTCCTGTGGTGTGCCGGCGAGGAACTTATCGCCGCGCCAATCCATTTTGTATTACACTACCCTGAAATCTAAGTCGGGCATCTTATTTCAACGGGATTGTACATGAAAAAGGAGGACAGTGATGAAGGTTGGAGTTATCTTTCCTCAGACTGAGATTGGCGCTGATCCAGGCGCCGTGAGAGCTTATGCCGAGGCGGCTGAGTCGCTGGGATACGATCATATTCTGGCGTATGACCATGTGGTAGGGGCTAACCCGGAGAGTCATCCCGACCTCACCGGCCCATATCGCCACACACATCTGTTCCATGAACCCTTTGTGCTGTTTGGCTTTCTGGCGGGCATCACTAAGACCATCGGACTGGTGTCGGGCATTATCATACTGCCGCAGCGACAGACTGTTCTCGTGGCCAAGCAGGCTGCGGCTGCGGACGTGCTGTCTGGAGGCAGGTTGCGACTTGGTTTCGGCACGGGCTGGAACCCTGTGGAGTATGAGGCGCTGGGAGAGGACTTTCACAACAGAGGTAGGCGGTCAGAGGAGCAGATCGAACTGCTGCGCAAATTGTGGACCGAGCCTCTGGTGACCTTTGAAGGCAAGTGGCACAAGGTCTCTGATGCAGGTCTGAATCCTATGCCCATTCAGAATCCGATTCCCATCTGGCTAGGCGGAGGTGTCGACGCCGTTGCCCGTCGGGTTGGTCGTGTGGCTGATGGTTGGATACTCACAGGCAAGCCGGACGCCAGCAGGAAGGCTCTTGTGGATACGATGCGAGCGGTTGCGCAAGAGAGCGGTCGCGACCCTAGCTCTATTGGACTTGAAGGCTGGGTTTCCGTTGGCAACCGTCCTATCGAGGACTGCGTGGAGGACGCGCTGGGATGGAGGGAGCTGGGTGCCACACACCTGTCCTTCAACACGATGAATAGCGGCCTGGATACGCCTCAGGCTCACATAGATGCCATCACTCGTGCCAGAGAGGTGGCAGCGGCGCTATAGAGGCCTCTCGGAAGCCTTCTTTTGCAAAGTGTCAGAAACGGGGGCTGGCTAATCGTCGGCCAGTACTACCTCAGGTTCGTCGTCCTGGCCTGCGCCGGAGAATAGCTCGTCGAGCACCTTGTCCTCTGCGGTCTCGTACTCGATCAGGTATTCAGCGATCTTCGCCAATGTCTTGCGATTATCTGAGATTCGCTGTCGGGCGTTATCGTGGGCTTGCTCGATCAGGAGCTTGACTTCGCTGTCAATTACCTCCGCGAAGTGGTCGCTATAGTCAACCTGTTCGTGGATCTCCCGTCCGAGGAACACCATCTCCTCGCGCTTGCCGAAGGTGCGTGGACCAAGTTTCTTGCTCATTCCCAGCTGAGTGACCATGGCTCTGGCAATCTTCGTGGCCTGCTCCAGGTCGTTGCTGGCTCCGGTGGTTATCTCGCCGAATTCCAGTTCCTCAGCCGTCCTTCCACCCATGGCGACTGCCAGTCGGGCTTCCAGTTCTTTCTTGGAGACCATGGAGTGCTCTTCTTCTGGCGAGAACCGGGTATAGCCTCCCATTTGCCCCCTGGGAACTATCGATATCTTCGTAACGTTGTCAGCTTCAGGGGTAAGAAAGCCGACGAGAGCGTGGCCTGCTTCGTGGTATGCCGTGATTCGTTTTTCCTGGTCGCTGACCACGCGGCTCTTGCGGGCTGGTCCGGCGATAACTCTGTCGATGGACTCAGCGAACTCCTCGTTGGTAATAGTGTTCAGGTGTCTGCGGGCTGCCAGGATGGCGGACTCGTTGACTAGGTTGGCCAGATCGGCACCGCTAAAACCTACGGTCTGCTTGGCGACCCTGGACAGGTCTATCTCATCGGCCAGGGGTTTGCCTTTGGAATGGACTGCTAGTATCTCTTCTCGGCCCTTGACGTCGGGATTACCCAGTGTGACGCGGCGATCGAAGCGGCCTGGTCGCAGAAGCGCCGGGTCCAAGATGTCCGGCCTGTTTGTTGCGGCTAGGACGATTACGTTGACGCTTACGTCGAATCCATCCATCTCAACCAGAATCTGGTTCAGCGTCTGTTCACGCTCGTCGTGACCGCCGCCTAGTCCCGCGCCACGATGTCGGCCCACGGCGTCGATCTCGTCCACGAACACTATGCATGGGGAGTTGCGCTTGGCCTGATCGAAGAGGTCACGCACGCGGGACGCGCCCACGCCGACGAACATCTCGACGAACTCAGAACCTGATATCGAGAAGAAAGGTACGTTAGCCTCACCGGCGACTGCCCTGGCCAACAGGGTTTTCCCTGTACCAGGAGGACCTACCAGTAGCACGCCCTTGGGGATTTTGGCACCCAGGCTGGTGAACCGCTCCGGGAACTTCAAGAATTCGACGACCTCTTCCAGCTCTTCTTTGGCCTCTTCAACGCCAGCAACGTCAGAGAAGCTGACTGAAGGGCTGTTGCCCACGAACATGCGGGCGCGGCTCCGGCCGAAGCTGAAGGTCTGATTGCTGTTGCCCTGTGCCTGGCGCATCATGAACAGTAGTATGGCACCGAAGAAAATCAGGGGAAGGAAGTTAATCAGGATTCCAAATATGCTTCCGAATCCGCTAGAACCCTTAATCTCGATCTGGACGTTGGAGGCTAGGGGGGATATGCCCGCCTTCTCCAAAATCTTGACGATGGAAGAGCCCGTCTCTTTTCGGGAGGTCAGAGTTTCCCCTATGTTTGTGTACAGGGTCAGCCTGTCGCCATTGACCTCAATCCGGTCTATGTCGCCACCAGCCGTCATGCTTATGACATCGCTAATGGGGATCTCTCGCGAGCCGCCTAAGGGGTCCGAAAACAGGGTAAAAAATATGGCGAGTACAGCTACGATAATCAATAAATATATGAAGCTGTTTCTCATGAGCCGGGAATTCATTAAGGTTTCCTAACTACCTATTTGACTGCGCCAACCTGGTATAGCTGGATGATTATCCGCTCTTTTACCACACACGCTCCTCGCGGAGGCGTAGCTCTATTAGCAGTATATCAGAATGGCTTTTGAAAATACCTACCCTAAGCCTCTTATGAGGCTGTCCTGCGTGCCATGCCCGCGAAGTCCAACGCCACGAATCGTTAATGTTGACATCGCTTCAGAGGGGCAATACCATTCCGCCGAGCAAGGTGCTTGGAAGCAAGCCCGTCCTTACCTTCTCCCTCTCCTAAGTAAATTATCTGCGCAGGTAAAAACCTATATGACAGAAAATGCGCCGATGCAGCGAACTCCCCTATATGAGACCCATGTCGCCCAGGGCGGAAGGCTGGTGCCCTTCGCCGGGTGGGAGATGCCGATTCAGTACGCCAGCATATTGGAAGAGGCGCGAGCCGTGCGCAATTCCGCCGGTATATTTGACGTTTCTCATATGGGGCGACTTGAGATTTCCGGGTCCGGCGCTGCGGGTCTGCTGGACAGCGTACTTAGCATAAATGCCTCTGCACTTCGAGAGGGCCGCGCTCGTTATAACGTTATTTGTGACGAGACCGGCGGCATAGTCGACGATTGTATCGTGTATCGCAGGTCGGATAGCGCGTTCCTGCTCATCCCCAACGCTTCGAATACTGAGGCTGTGATACAGTGGCTGACCCAATGGAAGCCGGCTGACTCTGAAGTAGCGGTAGTTAACGTCACCTCTGAATACGCAATGATCGCGGTCCAGGGTCCGGACGCCGTTGGCATAGTGAATAGCCTGTGCGACATCGATGCGTCGGCGGTGCGGCCCTTCACCACTGTGCAGGCGATGATTGGCTCCAGTCAGGTTTGGCTGGCTCGGACGGGCTACACCGGCGAGGACGGTTTCGAGATCATTGTCGCCTCTGACCGCGCTGTCGATCTTTGGCTCGCGCTGGCGGGTGCGGGTTGTGTTCCCTGCGGACTGGGCGCGCGCGACGTGCTTCGGCTGGAGGCAGGGCTGCTGTTGTATGGCAACGACATGGACACAGACCACAACCCGTATGAAGCTGGACTGGACAGGTTCGTTAGGCCGGACCGCGATGGGTATGTGGCTGGCCCAGCGCTGATGCGAATTAGGGACGAAAGCCTGTCTTGGAAACTGGTCGGCTTTGTCATTACGGGTAGAGGCATTCCGCGCCATGGTTACGCTATACTGAGTGGCGCCGAAAGCATCGGCGTAGTGTCCAGCGGAGGGCACTCGCCAACCTTAGAAACGAGCATCGGTTTAGGTTATGTCGGCATCGAACATGCTGAACCTGGCACTGTCATTCAGATCGATATACGTGACAGGCCTGTTGATGCGAAAGTAATAGAATTGCCCTTTTATTCACGGAGAAGAAGCGAATGAATCCAACAAATTTGAAATACTCAGAAGAGCACGAATGGGTCCTGGTTGAGTCTGATACAAAGGTCCTGGTAGGAATAACCGAATTTGCCGCAGAAAGCCTGGGCGACGTGGTCTTTGTTGATTTGCCTGAGGTAGGCGGAGACGTCGGACAAGCAGAGAAGATGGGCGAGGTCGAGTCGGTTAAGGCCGTCTCAGACCTCTACTCTCCAGTCAGCGGCAAGATCACCGAGCGCAACGAGCAGGTGATGGACAAGCCTCAGCTCGTCAACGACTCCCCGTTTGAGGCAGGCTGGATGATTCGGGTTGAGTTGAGTGATCCCAGTCAACTGGAAAAGCTATTGTCCGCTGAACAGTACGAATCCTTCCTGGCAGCCCAGGACTGATCCAGATAAGCCTATGGATTCCAATGGATTCGTTTCTCCATACAGCCCCAATACGGATAGCGACAGACGGCAGATGCTCGACGCCATCGGCGTGGATTCCGTCGATGAGCTTTTCCTGGATATACCTGAGGCTAGCCGAAATCCTCCCCTGAATCTCGCTCCACCTAAGTCTGAAATGGAGCTTCTGCGATACACGGAAGAGTTGGCAGCTATGAACGCGGTTCCCGGAGATTACGCCTGTTTTCTCGGGGCTGGCGCATACAGGCACCACGTTCCAGCCATCGTTCGGCAGTTGACTGGCCGTAGCGAATATGTCACCTCTTACACCCCGTATCAGCCGGAAGTATCCCAGGGCACACTGCAGACAGAGTTTGAATTTCAGACACTTTGCGCCCAGCTTACGGGGATGGACGTGGCAAATGCCGGCATGTATGACGGCGCGACGTCTCTGGCAGAAGGCGCACTGATGGCAGTCCGCATTAATGGCGGCAGGAGGGTCGCTGTTCTGGACAGCGTATCTCCTACCTACGTCAGGGTTTTGGAGACCTACACTCGATCCCAAGGCATTGAAATAGACATTGTTTCTAGTGATGATTTGATATTAGCTGAAGGTACTGCCTGCCTACTGGTACAGCAGCCCAATTTCTTTGGCTATATGCAAGACATGCAGGCCCTGTCCGATAAGGTACATGCTCAGGGCGCGCTCTTCGTCGTTTACGCCGATCCGGTATCCATGGCCATGTTCAAGCCGCCCGCCGACTACGATGCGGACATTGTGGCGTCGGAAGGTCAGGCGCTGGGTGTGGCTCCGACCTTTGGCGGCCCGTACGTGGGCATCTTCGCCTGCAAGCAGCAGCACATTCGTCAGATGCCTGGCCGCATCGTCGGTCGAACGGTTGACACCGAGGGCAGGCTGGCATACGTCTTAACGCTGCAAACGCGCGAGCAGCACATCCGAAGGGAGCGGGCCACCTCCAACATATGTACGTCGGTGGCACTCATTGCCCTGATGTCCACAGTCTTCATGGCGGCCAACGGCAAGAAAGGCATGCGCCATCTGGCCGAGCTGACTTACCACAAGGCCCACTACCTGGCGTCCTTGATCGAGAAGATTCCCGGATACTCTCTGCCCATAAAAGATACCTTCTTTCAGGAATTTGTCGTGCAGTGCCCAGGATCACCTTCGGACATAAACGAGAAGCTGCTTTCAAAGAAGATCATTGGCGGACTGGATATCAGCGATCAGATCCCCAATGCAATGCTAGTCTGCGCCACAGAGGTGAACTCCCGCCAGGAGATCGAAGACTTCGCTCAGGCTCTGGCCGAGGTGGTTAGCTAATGGCTTCCAATAACGAACTCCAACAGAGGCACGAGGATAGCCGGCGCAAGTTGCTGATGGACCGAAGCGTTCCTGGCAGGATGGGCGTCAGTCTGCCTCCCAACGACGTTCCGGAGCAGCCCTTGCCGGACTCTGACATGCTACGCAGCGAGATAGACTTCCCTGAGGTCACTGAGGGGGAGATAGTTCGCTATTTTTCCCAGCTAAGCCAGTTCAATTTCTCCATTGACCACAACTTCTACCCCTTGGGCAGCTGTACCATGAAGTACAACCCCAAGGTCAACGATGAGGTTGCTGGCATGCGGGGCTTTACAGACATACACCCGCTCCAGCCGGAGAGCACAGTGCAGGGTGCATTGAAGCTGATGTGGGAACTTCAGGAATACCTAGCTGAAATTACAGGCATGGCCGGGGTGTCACTGGCGCCAATGGCTGGTGCAGACGGCGAGCTGGCCGGGATGCTCATGGCGCGGGCATATCATCTGGAGCGTGGCGATACCAAACGCACCAAAGTGCTAATTCCGGACAGTGCACACGGGACGAATCCTGCGACAGCCACAATGTCTGGGTTCCAAGTCATCACTTTGCCGTCTGATTCAAGAGGTGACACCGACTTGGATGCTCTTCGGGACTCGGTGGGCGACGACCTGGCAGCGCTAATGATTACACTTCCCAGTACGCTGGGCCTTTTCGACAGCAACATCGATCAGGTTATCAAGATCGTGCGAGACGCTGGCGGCATTGTGTACGGCGATGGCGCGAACTTGAACGCGCTGCTTGGCCGGGTGCGCATGGGCGACTTGGGCTTTGATGTAATGCATTCCAATCTGCACAAGACCTTTACTCAGCCTCATGGCGGCGGCGGTCCCGGTTCGGGGCCTGTCCTGGTAGGCCCCAGGCTGCTGCCATATCTGCCTGACCCCTGGGTAACGCGTCTGGGCGACGATACCTTCGCCTTCACCAAGCCTGAGAAGAGCATAGGTCGAATGGCTGCATTCCACGGCAACTTCGGCGCTCTGGTGCGGGCGTACGCCTACATAAGCACGCTGGGCAAGGACGGAATCGCGGCCATCAGTGACGACGCGGTGCTGAACGCCAATTACATTCAGAGCCAGCTCAAAGATGACTACGATCTGCCTTATGACCGGTTCTGCATGCACGAGGTGGTCCTCTCCGCCCGCACCATGAAGCGCGAACTCGGTGTTAGTGCGCTGGATGTGGCCAAGAGACTCATCGACTACGGTATTCATCCGCCGACCATGTACTTTCCTCTCATCGTGGAGGAGGCGCTAATGGTCGAGCCTACGGAGACCGAATCCAAGGAGACTCTTGACTATTTCATCGAGGTAATGAAAACTATAGCGCGGGAAGCCAAGGAAGAGCCAAGTCTGCTGTATGAGGCGCCCCACGATATGCCGAATACACGACTTGATGAGGCCCGAGCCGCCCGCCAACCCGACCTTCGTTGGAGACGACAGACTTAGAGTCCGTAAACCTCTGTAATCCTGGGAAGGCCGAATCTCGAGAATCTCAAATTAGGAGTAAGGCATGGTAGATGTTGGACAGCAAGCGCCGGATTTTACGCTTCCAGCGCAGGATTCTAGCCAGGTAACGCTTGGCGACTACAAGGGGAAGAAGAACGTCGTTCTCTCCTTCCACATATTCTCATTCACCGGTGGTTGAACGGACCAAGTCTCCTTGTTCCGCAGGGCAAACGCTCTGTTCGAGGAGAAAGATACCCAGGTACTGGGTATAAGCAACGACTCAAGGCCAACTCAGTCGGCCTATTCGACCTCTCTGGGTAATATTCCTTACCCAATTCTTTCTGACTTCCACCCCAAGGGCCAGGTTACGACCGCCTACGGGATCTGGAATGACCAGCGTGGTGCAGCCAGCAGGGCAGTGTTCGTGATAGACAAAGAGGGCGTTGTACGATTCAAGCGGGATTACGACAGTGCAGCCGATCTCGATCCCAAGGACATATTGGCGGAGATAGATAAGCTGTAGAGATTCCCAAGGAATCATGAAGTATTGAGGGCCGGCTGGACAGCATTACAGACCGGCCCTCTCTCTTTACTGAAATTTGATAAAGCCGCCCCGGTGGGTTTGGAGTTAATAATATATGGTGGAGACTAAGGCATCACACAGCGTATTTCGTGTGGGCGATAACGTTCTGATACAGGACAAAAGAGGTAGGCATTACCTGATAACGCTGGCTGAATCCAAGAAATTCGAGTCGCATATCGGAGCCTTCCCGCACGAAGACCTGATTGGTCAGGAAGACGGATCGTGGGTGACCACAAATCGCGGACACGTTCTGCTGGCAGTGAAGCCCACCATGGCGGACTACATTCTGGAGATGCCTCGCATTGCCACGGTTAACTATCCCAAAGACGTTGGGGCCATCCTGGTGTACGGTGACGTTTTCCCTGGCGCACGAGTGCTGGAGGCCGGTTGCGGCTCTGGGGCGATGACGATGAACCTACTGCGAGCTGTCGGTGATTCGGGAAAAATCTACTCTTACGACATTCGAGAAGACATGTTGAATCGGGCTTGCAAGAACGTCGAATCGATGATGGGCGACGTCCAGAACGTGGAATTCAAGGTAGGTGATGTCTACGAAGGAATCGAGGAAAACGACCTCGATCGTATAATATTGGACCTTCCTGAACCCTGGCAGGTGGTGCCGCACGCATCTGAAAAGCTGGTTCGTGGAGGCATGCTGGTCAGCTTTCTACCCACTGTGCTTCAGATTCATGAGCTGACGCTGGCTCTGCGGGCACAGCGGACCTTCGAAATGATAGAGACCTTTGAAATCATGATGAGGCCATGGTCGGTGAGCGGTCGCAGCGTTAGGCCATCTCACAGGATGGTCGGACACACCGGATTCATCACTACTGCGCGGAAGTGTGGTCCTCGTCCCATCTCCAACACGCCTGATGATAAGCCATCGGAGGCCGAGAAGACCGATTAGGTCGGGGCGTCGCCTTCTTCAGTCCACAGCGAATCCAAGGTGAAGCTAGTCCGCGGGTATGTAGACTCGGTTACTGACATGTGGTGGTCTGCCTTTAGCGGCGGCGGCAAAACGGTAGCGTCGAGATCGTGAGGAAAAATATCCTCCGATGCTACGCCTGAAAGTCCCTTGGATTGGACCAGGACTTTGAAGTTTCCGAATCCTTCCGAGTCAGACAGTTCTCGCATGGCCCTCAAGTTGGCTGTCCTCTCCCGCAGGGAAAGCCCTTGCCCTCGTAGGCCCTCCATCATGGAGTCGAGACCGAGGCTTTGCAGGTATGCACCTTGAGTGCCGAAATTTAGAGCGCTGAGCCCCGCTGATTCACCTTCCCCCATCAGGAGAGAGAAGTCCACGTGGGCGGTTAGGTCCTGCCTGCCTATTCGCTGGTAAGGGCTTGAGCCGTCCACGTGCCTGTAATAGGTCTGTAGCGTACCCCATGTCCTTGTCGGAGAATACAATTCCTCGGCCAAGTAGCCGTAGTCGATTGTAATTACGAAGCCACGGCTTAGCGCGGACGCTAGACCGCTGATCCAGGGCCTGATGCGAAGATTTACTTCGCCCTCATAGCCATCCGGCCAACCCCAATTCAACCCGGATAGACGTCTTTCCAAGCCCGGCGTTGATGGCTCTCCTGCAACCTCTACTAACTTGCCATCACTATTAGCCGAGACGTATATCTCCCGAATGCGGCCCTTTTCTATGCGGAACCGGTGCACGGGAAAAGCATCTGGCAACTCGTTGGAAAATATGCACCCGGTGATACCTGTGAGCGGAACGGCCTCAGTAAGTACCCGCTGTCCGACGCCTAGTCCCTCCGCGAGAGAATACCTGTCTAGCGTAAGGTATCTGATTGCGTTCTGGAATTCCGAAGGGAAATTGGTGGCGTAGGTTGACACATCTCTAGTGAGTATGCCGGCCCCCGCCCCTAGCTCGACGGCGTAGAAGGGATTGGGCTGGCCAAGAAGCTCCCACATTCGAAGAAGTTGGTTGGCCATGCATGCGCCAAAGGCTGGGTGGGTTGCGGGAGCTGTGTAGAAATCCCCTGATTCTCCAAAAGGATCGGACGACGAGTAGTATCCGCCATCAGGGTGGTACAGAGCGAGGCGCATGAACTCCTCAAAGGTGATGCGCCCTTTGGTGGCGATTCTCTGTCTGATTTCCTGCTCAGGACCGCTCATTCGTATCGTCTAACCTAAATAAAAAGGAGGCATCCTTGCAGATGCCTCCTCAATGTTCATAAATTGATTGGATTTACGTAGTCGACTTTGCCTGCTTGGCTCGCCGACTTTGCGGGTTCTCTCGATCCCAACCGGAACCCTGGATCGAGTTCTTAAACTCGGATCGCTCGCCACAGATCTTGCACACACCGATGCTGATCGGGCCATTAGGGCTCGCAATCTTCCAGTAGTGCTGGCACTCTGATAATGCCGGTTCTTCGTCTACTATTTCCTCAGTCACAGTCGAATCCTTCCCTACTCACCCCCCCCGGGTGTCTAGAGTTTGATCAGTTTTTAGCGATCTTCCATGGGTATGTATGGGACATCCATCTCCCCGATATATTGCAGCCGGGGCCTCAGTAGGATGTTGTTATCAAACTGCTCGATCACCTGGACGGTCCATCCTGGAATGCGTCCCATGGCGAATATGGATATGAACAGGTCGTCCGGAATTCCCAAGAGATAGTAAATTGCGCCAGAAAAGAAGTCGACGTTCTGGCAGATGCCGCGCCGGGAATATGGCTCCATCGATCGGGTCACTGACTCTAGAATGGAGAACCACTTCGGCTGGCCTTTGCGCTCGCCCAACTCCTTAGCGTCATCCTTCAAGTGGAATGAACGGGGGTCGGTTGCGCGGTAGACACGGTGCCCGAAGCCCATGACGCGTCCGCCGTTGCCTAGCAGGTCCTTGACATACTGCTCTGCATTCGCCTCTTCGCCAATATCCAAGGCCATCTTCATGACCTCTTCAGCCGCTCCACCATGTGAAGGGCCTTTAAGCACGCCAACGCCTGTGGTGACGGCGCAATGTAGATCGGCCTGCGTTGAAGCAGCCACGCGCGCACCAAATGACGATGCGTTAATGCCATGCTCTGCGTGCAGAATGAAGTCTTTGTCGATCAGACGAGAATCGCGTGGATCAGGCTCTTCCCCGAAAAGCATGTACAGGAAGTTAGCGGCTGCGTTGAGCGTAGTGCTCGGCGCTACCGGATCCTTGCCATCACGAATGCGGGCATGGGCAGCAACAATTGTTGGAGCCATTGCCGTCAGCCGAATGCCCTTGCGTAGCGTCGCCTCTGTGGAATTGTCTTCTGTATCGGGATCAAATGCTGAAAGTGCGGATATAGCAGTTCGAAGCACGTCCATGGGGTGAGAGGCTTTAACAATCTCTATGAGAGAAAGAATGTCCTCTGGAATCGCCCTAGTGGCAATCAATTCAGCGTTGAAAGCATCCAACTGTGGCTGCGTAGGAAGCTCGCTGTACATGAGGAGGTAAATTGTCTCCTCAAAGGTAGAATGCTGCGCCAAATCATCGATGTTGATGCCCCTGTAGAGGAGCTTTCCGATTTTACCATCGATGAAGCTGGACTTGGTTCTATCAATGTATACATCTCGAAGGCCTCTTTTAATCTCGACCTTCTGCTCGGACATCATACCAAATCCTCCAGGGTAAATATTTTAAATGACAATTAGTAAATTTGCCCTTTCGGTGGGTGCCAACGCCTCCGAGGGCAACGTAATTCTAGCATTCAGCATAAATAGTGTCAAGAAACGTCCTGGTACCCTCTATTAGGCTTAAAGCAGTCTACGTCCACTTGAAACCCTAGAAACACTTCGTGTGCTGATGTCATTTATACGAACATCAAAACCTAGCATCGCCCGGCCACGGAACTGAGGGCTGTGCTACGATGATAGTAGTGATTGTATTCACAATGTTATTGACGAAATATTAGGGGAATAATAGAATAGCGACAACTGGCGACCCCCTGTTTCGAGTAGCCAGCGAGGCGGCAAGCTTAGGAAGGTGTATGGATTCATTTGATGTCCCTGAAGTAGTGGTCCTCCGGCTCCCTCTCTATGTCAGGGCACTTAGCCAGCTAAGAGACGGCGGGACCGACGTTGTCAGTTCACAGCAACTTGGCAGTCTTTTGCAGATGACTCCTGCTCAGATAAGAAAAGACCTTAGTTATTTCGGTAGGTTTGGCAAACAAGGACGGGGCTATAACGTCCGTTTCCTGCTGCAAGAGCTTCGCGAGATACTGGGATTGGACCGCGAATGGAACGCATGCATTATTGGCGTAGGCCGGCTTGGCCACGCGATAATCAATTACCCGGGATTCTCCCCAGAAGGCTTCAATATAGTTGCCGCCTTTGATGGCGACCCGGAGCAGGTCGGGACGAGCATTGGTGGTTTTAAGGTCAGGCCCATGGAGGATTTGGCCAACGTCGCCGCGGAGATGAATATCTCTATTGGCATTGTGGCGGTTCCCGCTTCCCAGGCACAAGAAGTTATCGAGAGGCTCATCAAAAACAACATCAAAGGTATTTTGAACTACGCGCCCATCGCACCGCAGGTCCCGATGAACACGGTAATACGAAATATTGATCCAGTGCTCTCGTTGCAATCGATGACCTTCTATCTGAGGTAGTTCGCCCCTATACTGGTAACATTCTTCTCAGTTCTGCCAGATTCGTCCACTTTTGCGAACACATATTAGGTTTCCCCTGAACAAGGATTCCCTTGGAGGGCCGAATGGATGCTCTTAGATTCCGCCCGGAAAAGGTGGTCGTGGGAACAGCCTATGTTTATGAGAAGTCGAACATCGACGGCAGTAATAAAAGCAACATCGTGCAATATGTTGCCTCGAAGGATGCCTTGGAGGCCTTCAAGTACGAGAGTGGACCTGAAGCGACGCTGGTTACTGCCACCATGGACTGGAACACCTTCTCGGTAAGGGACCTTAGTTCTTGGAAGGTTCGGTCCGATGGTGAACGAACGCTGGTCGTGAACTTGCACCAGCAGGGAAACTCCAACCAGATTATTGTTGGAGGTAAGCTCCGATCACAGAAGCTCGATCAAACGACGACCATGGAATATTACCCTTGGCACAGCTATGATTTTGATTTCGCCAGCCTTAACTTGATTCTTCCCCACCTGATCGACCCCTGGCCAGCTTCGCGTTCGGAGTAGCAGACTTCCCCAACAAACGGGAGCAGGCCCCGTTTTTCGATTTTAAAGGCCTGGTATCCATGGATTTTGTGAGCGACGAGGTGCGCAACGGCGCTGCCTGCCGAATGTACAGCATTGACGGGCCGGGATTGGAGAATCGTGGTGGGACGATTTGGGTTGATAAAGCGTTGCTTCATATTGTTGATTATGAAATCGACCTTCCGGACGAACCGGGTTACGAGAGCGGAAAACTGCTTCTGAAAAAGATAGACCACATGGACTACGAGACTTGGCGTGAGTTCATGCTGGCTCAGATTACGTAACTGAAGCCCTAGTATGGTGCTGCTTCTTCCCAGAATAAAAAAGGCCGGCGATTTTACATCGCCGGCCTTTTGGATTCAGTTGTTGGTAAGTGCGCTTGTTACGAAGGTGTCTGCTGCCCTGAGGATCCGCCCTGCTGCCTGCGCCGCCGCCGTGTTGTGACCACGCCGATGCGCGCTTGCGACCGCCTTAGGGAAGCCATAGCCCTCTGGAGGTCCATATCCGACTGCGATGCTGCGATACGCTCTTCCGCCCTCTTTAGGGCAGCCTCTGCTCGCTCCTCGTCGATCTCTTCGACATGCTCGGCGGTGTTCGCCAGAATGGTCACTGTGTTGGACATAACCTCAAGGAACCCACCGCTTACGGCGATGAAGCTCTCGTTGCCTTCCCTGGTGACCCGAATTTCTCCAGGCTGCAGCACGGTGAGGAAAGGCGCGTGCCGGGGTAGAATGCCCAGCTCACCATCGATGCCTGGCGCAACCAAGATGTCCACATCTTCGGAGTACACAAGTCTCTCGGCGGTTACTATTTCTAATTTCATTGGAGCCATTGATAAGTCCTCTGCAGACTATGAGTTACTGGTTATACCGTTGCCTGCATCTTTTCGGCCTTCTCGACGGCTTCGTCGATGGTGCCAACCATGTAGAACGCCTGCTCTGGCATTGCATCGTGGTCGCCGTTCAGGATCTCCTTGAAGCCGCGGACAGTCTCGCGCACGGGGACGTATCGGCCCTTTTGGCCTGTAAACGCCTCTGCTACTGTGAGCGGCTGGGTGAGGAAGCGCTGGATCTTGCGAGCGCGGGCCACGGTCTGGCGGTCCTCATCTGACAGCTCCTCGATACCTAGAATGGCGATAATGTCCTGCAGGTCCGTGTAGCGCTGTAGCACCTGCTGCACGTTTCGCGCAACATCGTAGTGCTCCTGGCCCACGACAGCAGGCTCGAGAATTCTTGAGAAGGAAGTTAGCGGGTCTACCGCTGGGAACAGGGCCTGGGCCGCCAAAGACCTCTCCAGGGCAACAACGGCGTCCAGGTGACCGAACGTTGTTACGATTCCGGGGTCGGTGTAGTCGTCAGCTGGCACATAAATTGCCTGGAACGACGTAATAGAGCCGTCCTTGGTGGAGGTAATTCGCTCCTCCAGGTCACCCATCTCAGTGCCCAACGTGGGCTGGTAACCAACAGCGGAAGGCATTCTGCCCAAGAGGGCCGAGACCTCCATGCCGGCTAGAATGTATCGATAGATGTTATCGACGAACAGGAGAACGTCCTGGTTGCGCTCATCTCTGAAGTACTCAGCCATAGTCAGGCCGGTCAAGGCGACTCTTGCGCGAATTCCCGGAGGCTCGTTCATCTGACCGAACACGAGCACGGTATTGGCAAGTACGCCAGATTCTTTCATCTCATTCCAGAGGTCGTTGCCCTCACGGGAACGCTCTCCAACACCGGCGAACACTGAAACACCCTTGTGGACAGTACCAATGTTGTTGATGAGTTCCTGAATAATTACTGTCTTGCCGACACCCGCTCCTCCGTAAGCGCCAATCTTGCCGCCCTTGGTGAAGGGAGTGATAAGGTCCATGACTTTTAGGCCGGTTTCCAGCACTTCAATCTGGGTCGACTGCTGATCGAAAGCTGGTGGCCTCCTGTGGATCGGATACGTCTGTGGGGATTCAATTTCCTCGAGGTCGTCAAGAGGCTCCCCTAGGGTATTGAACAGCCTGCCCAGGGTAACATCCCCTACAGGAACAGAGATCGGAGCGCCGGTATCCACGGTTTCTCTTCCGCGAACCAGCCCTTCGGTCGCACCCATGGCAAGGCACCTGACCCAGTTGTTACCTATATGTTGTTCAACCTCAAGAACCAGCTTCTTGTCGCCAATGCTGGTCTCGAGAGCGTAGAAAATACCAGGCATGTCTTCCGGCGGGAATTCTACGTCTACCACCGTGCCGATGACCTGAGTGATTTTTCCGGTTGCCATCGTTCCTCCTGAAATTGGCTGGACTGACGGGTTAGCCTTCTACTGCGGCCACTCCGCTAACTATGTCCAGTAGGTCTCTGGTGATCGTTTCTTGTCTTACCTTATTCATAACCAGCGTGAGATCGTCGACCATCTCGTCGGCGCTGTCGGTGGCGTTTTGCATGGCCACCATTCGGGACGACTGCTCGCTGGCGATGCCCTCTAGAAGGGCATGATACAACTGCATCTCTACATATCGGGGAAGCAGTTCTGAAAGTACAGTCTGTGCATCTGGCTCAAAAATGTAGCCGAATGCCTGTGTCCCCTCTAACTCGGCAGGCACAACTGGGAGCAACTGCTCCACTTTGGGCCTCTGAACCGTCGTGTTCACGAATTCTGCGTAGGCTACGTATACGGCATCCATTTCGCCGTTCGTGAAGTCTTCAATCAGGATGTGCGCTGCCGGTGTGATGTCCGTAAGCAGCGGCCTATCAGGCAAGTCTGAGAATACTGCCCTTAGCTCCAGTCCAGTCCTGACCAGGAAATCCCTGCTCTTGCGACCGACTGCGACGGTTTTGATATTAGCCTGTTGCTCTTCAATGAATGTGCCCGCAGCCCTATTGATGTTAGATATTAGGCCACCAGTGAGCCCACGATCAGGTGAAATCACTATCAGCCCTATATTGCTAACCGGCCTGTGCTGAAGAAGGGGATGAATTTCGTCTTCATCCATTGGCTGTGCGGCGAGGTTGGCCAGAAGATTCTGCATGTGCTCCGAGTAAGGCCTACCCTGCAGGGCGGCCTCTTGGGCACGGCGCATCTTCGAGGCCGCTATCATCGACATGGCCTTGGTTATTTTGGCTGTATTTTCGACGCTCCGAATACGCCGTTTGATTTGTCTTACATTAGGCATTTATTTATTAGCCCTATTTAGTAAGGCACGTTGGCCTTGAATTCATCTATAGCCGTTCCCAGGGACTCAGCAACGTCGGCGGCGATCTCTCCGGCTGCGGCTATCTTCTCAAGAATATCCTTGTGACTGGACAGCATGTAGCCATGGAATCCGGCTTCAAACGATGTGACTCTTGGAATCTCTACGTCGTCCAGGTGGCCGTTGTTCAGTGCGAACAGTATGGCTACCTGCTGCTCAACTGGCAGAGGGGAGTTGATTCCCTGTTTCAGAACTTCAGTAGCTCTCTGTCCACGCTCCAGCTGTTGCCTTGTGGCCGCGTCCAGGTCTGCGGTGCCGAACTGAGCGAAAGTGACCAGTTCCCTGTACTGAGCCAGGTCTAGTCGTAGTCGACCAGCGACCCCTCTCATGGCACGTGTTTGCGCCGCACTACCCACTCGAGAAACCGAAAGGCCGGCGTTAACGGCAGGCCTTATGCCTGCGTTGAACAGTTCTGGCTCTAGATATATCTGTCCGTCAGTAATTGAAATTACGTTGGTTGGCACGTAGGCTGAAACGTCGCCCGAAAGTGTCTCGATGATTGGCAAGGCCGTTATGGAGCCTCCGCCGTTCTCATCATTCAGCTTGGCCGCACGCTCTAGCAGGCGGCTATGCAGATAGAAGACGTCACCGGGATACGCTTCACGTCCTGGAGGCCTTTTGAGCAGCAGGGACATCTGTCTGTATGCCCATGCGTGCTTGGAAAGGTCGTCGTAAATAATTAAAGCATCCTTGCCCTGCCACATGAACTCTTCGGCCATGGCGCAACCGGTATAAGGAGCTAGATACTGCATTGATGCCGGGTCTGCGGCGTTAGCAGCAACAATGATGGTGTGATCAATGGCGCCGTGCTCCTCAAGAAGGCCGAGCACCTGGGCAACCTTAGAGGCCTTTTGGCCAATGGCTACGTAAATGCAGACAAGGTCACCACCCTTCTGGTTGATGATGGCGTCCAGGGCAATAGCCGTCTTACCGGTGGAGCGGTCTCCAATGATAAGCTCGCGCTGCCCTCGTCCTACTGGAATCATGGCGTCAATTGCCTTGATGCCGGTCTGAACAGGCCTGTTCACAGGGCTGCGGATGGCAACGTTAGGAGCGACAACCTCAACTTCGCGAGTGCTGTCGCTCCTAATAGGACCTTTGCCGTCGATAGGCTGTCCCAGGGCATCCACAACGCGACCCTTTAGGGCCTCGCCGACAGGAACGACAACGACCCGCCCAGTGCTGCGGACCTCTGTGCCTTCCTTAACTCCCAGGGGGTCACCCATGATAACTGCGCCGACGCTGTCCTCTTCAAGGTTCAACGCCATTCCCATGACGCCTCCGTCAAAGGAGAGCAGCTCGCCGTAAGCCACGCCCGATAGTCCGTGGATCTGCGCGATGCCGTCACCGACCTCGATTACAGTGCCAACGTCTACCATTCCAAGCTCTTGGCCAAATCCTTCGATTTGTCGCTTGATTACCGACGCTATGTCTTGTCCTCTGACTGCCATTCCAGCCTCCGTGGGTTGTGGGGATTTAACTAAATTAATTAGGCTTGCTGTACAAGCTCACGTCGCAGACCCTCTAGCTTAGAGCGGGTGCTGCCGTCAATTACTCGGTCGCCTACCTTGGCAACGATGCCGCCAAGGATTGTGGGATCAACTCGAACGGTGAGGGAGATATCCTTCCCCACCATCTCTTTAAGCATTGCTTCAACCTTAGACTGCTGCTCTGCTGACAGAGCTACCGCCGATACAAGCTCGGCGCGTTCGATGCCGCGGTGGGCATCCATCTTTTCCTGGTAGGCGTCCGCAATGACAGGTAAGAGGCCAGCGGAGTTGCGGCTGGCAAGCAGAGCCAATAGGTTACGAGTAAGCGGATTTATGGACCCGCCTACGGTCTCGTCGATCAGAGCTATTTTTTTAGCAACAGTGACCTGTGGAGCGTCCAGAAGTTCTGAAAACTCCTGAGTCTCCATTGCTTGCGCTAGGTAGCCCAGATCATCAGACCATGTCTCTAACTCGTCCTTTTCCAGGGCCAGTTCGAAAGCGGCTTGGGCATATCTGCGTGCTGACGCACCCTTTGGCATATGTCTACTCTATCTCTTCTGTAGATTTAGGCGTTGCGCCCCTGCGCTGGTGCAGGAGGCAGGCTAGTTCCGGTTCGCCTGAGCGTGGCCTTCTTCAAGGACGCGGTTGATGATGTCCTGGTGTGCCGAGTCGTCCAGGGACCTTTCGACCACCTTTTCGGCTGCAGTAATGGCCAGGCTGGCAAACTCACGTCGGAGGTCTTCGATGGCCGCGTCCCGCTCTCGCTGGATGTTGGCCGTTGCCCTCGTCCGCTCGTTTTCGATGTCAACCCGGGCCTTCGCCAGCTCCTCTTCGCGGAACCTGTCGGCAACCTCCCGGGCCTGCGCTATTAGCTGCTGGCCTTCTGTTCGGGCGGCCTCGATCTGGCCCTGCATCTCTTCCTGCTGTGACGCCGCTTCCTTACTGACGCGCTCTGCAGACTCCAGGCTTTCCTGGATCTTCTGGCTGCGCTGCTCCAGCATCTTCAGAATAGGCTTGTACAGCAGCATTTTGAGTACTGCAAAAAGTATCAAGAAGCTGACTATCTGAGTAATCAGCCCAGGTAAATTTATTCCTAAGGCGTCCATGCCTTCTCCTCTAAATAACCAATATTCGTGTGCCGGCAGTACCCGAAATATCTAGGATACTGTCCAGTTAGATGAGCTACACGAAATACGCGAATTACACGAACTTGATGATGACCGCGACAACTAGCGCGTAAATGGCGATGGCCTCGGCGAATGCGATGGCCAAAATCATGTTCTGCTGAATTGGTCCGGCGGCTTCCGGGTTGCGCCCCAGAGACTCCATGGCCTTCGCGGCGAGAATTCCAATACCGAGGCCAGGGCCAAGGGCACCTAGACCAATTGCCAGTCCTGCTCCGATACTACTGATGTCACCTTCTATCATGTCTATCTCCTTCGTTCAAATGTGTTGATTTATCAAGCAGCCGCTCTCTCTACGGGGGGCTGCTAATTTCAGAGCTTAGTGATGTTCCTCACCGCCGTGCTTTGTCGTTGCCATTACGGCGAACACAAGGATCAGCATTGCGAAGATGAATCCCTGGATAACCCCTACGAACAGTTCCAGACCCAGGAACGGTATGATGCCGATTAGAGGCAGCAAGAACCCCATAGCCACTAGCAAGACTTCGCCAGCGAATATGTTGCCGAATAGGCGGAAAGTGAAGCTAATTATCCTGGCCACTTCACTGATGGCTTCCAAGATGCCAACGAAGAACCCGATTGGCCCTTCCTTGAAGTTGATGAACTTACCCATGTGCCCCATGAATCCCAGGGCAGAGAAGCCCCAGAAGTGGACCATGAACATGGCAACCAGAGCAATAGCCAGGGTTGTGTTGATGTCTGTGTTGGCGCTACGTAAGAACGGTATGAGCAGTCCGGCGCTCTTGCCTTCTCCGACACCGCCATCATGCTCGTACTCTTCGGCCGTGATCTGGTCCTTCAGGGAGCCGAATGCCAGGTAGCCAAAACCAGCGTCACCCTCGAATACCTGTAGCTCAATGCCTTCGAGGTCGGGGTGTGCTCCCTCGCTTCCGTCATGCGCCGCCGCTTCTTCCGCGTGATGAATGAGCTCTTCTGCGGGCTCGATCCAGCCTATGGTTCCGTATCCAGGCAGGATGCCCATCCAGTTCGAAATCATGACGTATAGGAAGACCGTCATGATCAGAGGGAAAAAACGTTTGGCCCTCTCTGGGCCTGCGATGCTCGCCGCGAGGTTTAGGAAGAACTCAATGAAGACCTCTATTAGGTTCTGCATTCCTCGGGGAACTTCGCTGATGTTTCGAGTCGCGGTGTAAGATATGATAGCCAGAACAAGGATGGACAGCCATGCTGTAACCATGGTGTTCATGACGGTGAAACCAGGGAAAAGCTCGCCGGGGAGGAACGGTTCTGCGGGGATTTGAATAGCAGCTAAAGGGCTGCTTAGAAAGCCTAAGCCAAAGGCGTTTCCTAAAGCACCGCCAGCGAGACTGATGAGAAAAACGAGACCTGCAATTATTAGAATGGCAAGTATTTTTGGATTCCCCAGGAGTCCTGACACTATCTAAATACCTTCCTGCATCGACAGACTTTTTAATGCGCGCCGTCCGTATTTTCAGGCTCCGAATTACCGGAGAGTACGGCCATTAACATTTTTAGCATTCCTGCTATCGCAATGACAATACCGACGGCTAGTCCGAGGAACGTTAGCAAGGGGCCAGTGTCAAATTGTCTATCCAACATCAGGCCACCGTAGCTGCCCCCGCCGATGCACAACCCGACGTACCATCCTATGCCTACGAGCCGGAGTACGGTTGCCATCTTACTGGCGTCCATGGGGGCCTCCTCAGATGCTTGTGTAGTATATCACAAGCATTTTCGGAGGGTCAATTGAAATTTAAATTGCGTAAGACAGTGCGCCCCGCCGTATATGGCGGGGCGCACTGTCTTATCTATATATTCATTACTGACTGTTAAGGCTGAAGAAACCAGGAAACTATGTCTTGTCGCTCTGCCCAAGGTCTTCCAAGTCCAAGGTTCCTATGAAATCCTGGAAGGCAGAGAGGCTCTTGAGCTCTTCTTCTCTAAGTGGACGTTGCCCGCCGGTCTCATCCTCTTCGATGATGGGCTTGCCTGTCTCCATGTCCATCTGAACTCCGGCCTTTTCTACGACGCTATCGTCCGCAAAGATCGGGGCCTGAGTACGCACCGCCAGAGCCAAGGCATCGCTGGGGCGGGAGTCGATCTCCACCTTATCGCCATTTACCTGAATGACGATCTTCGCGAAGAAAGTGTCGTTGCTGAGGTCCGAGACCACGATATGATCCACAGTGGCGCCCAGCGTATTGATGACGGAGCGCAGCAGATCATGGGTAAGAGGCCTGGGAACAGATACGTCTTGAAGCTTAAGCGCGATGGCGTCCGCTTCCGATGGACCGATCCAGATTGGCAGGTATTTGTCCGAGTCCTTGACCCGAAGAATTATCACCCTCTGATAGTTCATAAGGCTTACTCTGATGCTGTCTATGACCAGTTCCAGCATTAACCCACTCCTCTGACGCTCTTAGCGTGAATCCCCGCCCGATGCGTTCGATTCCATCGAAACGTACAAGGAGACGCTAGACCATTTTAGGTAGTGCTATTTATAGTGTCAACGGGATTGATGACCTATGCGAACCTATAATATTCTAATATTTGTCCAGTTTTTAGTCCAGTACAGGAGTCGAATCACCAGTCTGTTACCCGTTAATTACCGTTTAGCTCATATTCCACGGATAAACAATTTAAGTCATGCGTCAAACTTGTGAGGTAGGCTTCCAGGGTGCGCCCTTCATCCTCTTGGCCAGATCTGCTCTAGGCATGACCACCTTACGGTCGCATCCGCGGCAACGTATGCCTATGTCGGCTCCGATGCGCACGACCTGCCACTCGTAGGACCCGCACGGGTGAACCTTCTTCAGCCTAACTGAGTCTTCAAGGTGGATGTCTAGGGCCACTCCATGCCCTCCTGCTTAACAATACGATTTACGTCGTCCCTTAGTTTTTCAGCTACCGCCCTGGCCGCCGTGGCAAAGTCGTCCTTGTTGGATGAGGCGTATAGAACGCTTCTGGACGAGTTAATGATGATGTTGGGGTAGTCGGCGTCGATACCGAACTTTACGGAATTCTCCAGGTCACCCCCCTGAGCTCCTATCGCTGGGATAAGCACCGGCATGCCCGGGCAGCGTGACCTTACAACGCTGAGCTGTTCAGGGTAGGTGGCGCCCACCACAAGGCAGACGTTTCCGTGACTGTTCCACTCCCGAGACCGTTCAGCCATCCATTCGTAGAAACGCGGCTCCTGCCCGTCGGTGTTAACTTTAAGGTCCTGGAACTCCTGTGAGCCGGGGTTAGAAGACCTGCACCATACAAAAACGCCTTTGTCCTCGTATTCGAAGAACGGCTCCAGCGATTCTCCGCCCGCGAAGGCGTTCACCGTGATGGCATCGAAGCCCCATATATCGAAGAGGGCCTTGGCGTATGCTGCGTTTGTGGAGGCTATGTCACCTCGTTTGGCGTCGCCCAGTATAATCACCCCTGGCGCCTCGTCTCGTATGTGCTCTATGGTCTTGCGCAGGGCCTCCATGCCGGGCATCCCCAGGGCCTCGTAAAACGCGAGGTTGGGCTTGTACGTGCATACCAGGTCCTTGGTGGCGTCGATAATGCTCTTGTTAAAATCCAACAAATCCACGGGCATGCGTTCAGGGTCCGGGTCCAAGCCAATGCTCATCAGGCTGCCATTGGCGTAGGAGGCGTCCCGCAGACGCTGTATAAAAGTATTCAATATCTACTCTCCCTTCCGGTGAAATAATTTCACCGGAGATGTAAATTCAGTTTAGACTGCCCTACAGCCTCGGACAAGTCGTCTTTTGGATATTTTAAATAATTGGCTCTTCGATAATGCTATAAGTAGGAGATCTTTGTGGTACGAACGAGCGGTCTGGTTAGATATGCAAAATGCTGTTGCCAAATAATCTTATAAAAGCTTCCTTCATAAAAAGGCTGAACCGCTTCGCTATGCTGGCTGAAGTTGATGGTCAGCAGGTGCTCTGCCATGTGGCAAACTCTGGCCGGCTGCGAGAGCTACTCGCCCGGGAGAACACCCTCTGGCTTACGGCTGCACCGGTTGGCAATGGCCGAAAGACGACGCACGACCTGCGCCTCGTTGAGATCAAAGGAGTTCTGGTATCCGCTGACTCTCGTTTGCCGAACCACCTGCTGCTCGAGGCAATAGAGTCCAACCAGCTGGAGGAGTTTGCCGGATTAGATCAAGTGAGAAGCGAGGTAACCTACGGGGACAGTCGCCTGGACCTGGTCTTGAGCGGCCCTGACTCCACATGCTTTGTTGAGGCGAAGCCGGTGACGCTGGTTGAGAATAGAGTTGCGATGTTCCCCGACGCTCCCACCAGCAGAGGCCGCAAGCATGTGCTGAACCTGTGCGCCGCCGTGGAAGAGGGCTATAGGGCCGCCGTAGCCTTTGTGGTTCAGAGGCCAGACGCCGATTTCCTCGAACCCAGCGTGAAGTCTGACCCGGAGCTTTACGTTGCGCTGCTTCTGGCCGAGAAAACGGGCGTGGAGATTTACGCCTACAGGTGCAGCGTAAGCATGAAAGAGATTACTATCTCCGAGCGCATTCCGGTTAGGCTGCACGATCTTGCTTGATCATAAGCCGATGAAGAGTAGGTTGATGTCCATTTACGAGTCCCTGCTTGACCGGTATGGGCCGCAGTACTGGTGGCCGGGGGGCTCGCCTTTCGATATGATGGTTGGCGCGGTGCTGACGCAGGCGGCCTCCTGGACGAACGTCGAAATGGCCATAGCTAACCTCAAAAAGGCCGATGTCTTGTCTCCCAAGGCGATTCGCGAGCTTGATCAGGAAGAGCTGGCGGCGTTGGTCTACCCCAGCGGTTACTACAACGCCAAGGCCCGCAAGCTGAAGGCGCTTTCGGTCTTTATAGGCGACAGGTTTGGCGACGACCTGGATCGCATGGCGTCCGCTGATATGGATGCACTGAGGGCAGAGCTTCTTGGCGTCTATGGCATAGGCGAGGAGACCGCCGACGATATACTGCTATACCCTCTGGGCATGCCCGCGTTCGTGATAGATACCTATGCCAAAAGACTTCTCTTTCGACTGGGGCTTGCGCCGGAAAGAGGGACGTACAAACTCTACCGCAACCTCTTTACAGGCAGCCTTCCAAATAACGCGGAACTGTACTCGGAGTACCATGCGCTGGTGGTGCGTCACGGCAAGGAGGCCTGCGGCAAGAGGCCTGCCTGCAAAGGGTGCTGCCTTCTGGATATTTGTCCTACAGGACAGGTTGCCCTAGAGGGGCCGTCTCAAAGTAGAGAGGTCTGAGTGGCGCGTCGCCCTGGCCACTAATCGGCGGCGTCTAGAATCACGACGCTGTTGGTCTTGATGATAAGGTAAATATCCTCACCGACTTTCAGGCCAAGGTCCGTAAGGGAAGCCTGGGTAATCTCCACGATTACCTGGACACCTATGTCGACGTAGATCAGCGCCCTGTAATCCAACGCATGGATTTCTCGAATTGTTGACCTGATCGTGTTGCGAGCGCTCATTCGAGACGGTATCTCGTCGGCCAGAATGACGTCCCCTGCCGTTATGGACACCATTACATTCTCGCCAGGACTGCGATGTGTGGCAGGCGCGATAAGCTTTGCCTCACCGACCTTCAGCTCCGTCAGGCCGCCACTGCCGTCGTTGGAAATGACCTCCGCTTCGAGAAAATTCTCCAGCGTGGCGTAGTCGGTGATTTCTGAGAGGCCAGGGTGGACCAAGGCGCTGGACACCTTGTCGTAGGTCACGGGACGGCCCTCTCGGAGCACCAGCATGTGATCGGCCAGGGCCATCACCTCGGATGCCGAGTGCGAGACGTAGATCATGGGTGTGCCAAAAGTACTGTGCACGCTCTTAAGGTACCGGATAATCGCGCCTCGAAAGCTGCCGTCCAACGAGGCCAGCGGCTCGTCCAGGAGCAGGAGGTCTGGCGAAGTCGCCAGCGCCCTTGCCAGGGCCACTCTCTGCTTCTCTCCACCAGACAGGTTGCGGACACTACGGCTCAATAAATTGGATAGCTGAAAAAGACTGATGACCTCTTCGGTAGATATCTTTCGAAGGCTTTCAGGCGTCAGCCTATATCCGTACTCGATGTTGCTTTTCACGTCCATGTGCGGAAATAGGGCCGAGTCTTGGAAGACGTATCCGAATCGACGCTTATCTGGCGGAACGTGTTCCTTGTCCGTGGAAGAATAAAGACGTTGCCCCTGAAAGCTTACGTGGCCCTTATCTGGTTGAAGAATGCCGGCGATGCAATCCAAGAGGGTAGACTTGCCGCTGCCCGACGCGCCAAAAATCGCCGTCACACCGGACTCAAAGGAAGCCTGGCAGTCCAAAGTGAAGCCGGGATACCTCTTTACGACGTGGAAATCGACGATGGGAGTGGTCATAAGCTTCTAAATGCTACCTTACGCTCGACTCTTCTTGTGATCGTTCCAGGAGCCAGTTGTGAAGTGCCAGCGTCACTATTGCCAAAGCGACGGACACGACTACGAGTCGCAGGGCAACGTCGTTGTCGCCCAGTTGGACTCTTGAAAATATAGCTAACGGCAGTGTTTGAGTCCTGCCGGGGATACTTCCAGCCACGATAATGGTCGCGCCAAACTCACTTATGGCCCGGACAAATCCCAGTAGCACACCGGCAAGAATTCCGCGATACGCCAGCGGGATTGTTATTGTGAAGAACACGCGCCAAGGACCCGCACCAAGGCTTCTAGCGGACCGCTCCAGGCCGTCGTCTACGCCCCGCATGGAGACCATGATGGTTCGCGCCATGAGGGGGAACGAGACGATGGCGGCGGCTAATGCTGCCGCGACCCACGTGAAGACGACCTCAACGCCGAAAAGGCTATTTAGGAGACCGCCTATAGGCCCGTTCCTGCCAAGGAGGATCAGGAGCAGATACCCCACGACCACCGGTGGCAAGGCTAACGGCAGGGAAGCCACTATGTCGAGGACGAAGCTCCCACGCACGCGCTTTTTGATGATTAGCCAGCTCAGACCCACGGCAATTGGCACGTTGATGACCGTGGCCACCAGCGCGATCTGAAGGGTCAGCACCGTAACGAGAAGAGTATCCATTAAGTGCCGTCGGTCATCGCATTAAATGGGATCATGGTTAGTTTTCACTACTGAGAATTGTAAACCCACTGGCCTGAAATCTACTGGAGGACTCATTGCTGCTTAGGAAAGCGAAAAACGCGTCAGCTGCCCCCTCATTGTTATTACTGTTTTCGCCACGGTCCAGCAATAGCGCCGGATAGACAATCTGGGAATACGAGTCGGTGGGAACCGCGTCAATCACAGTCAGTCCCTCCGAGATCGTAGCGTCGGTATGGTACACAAAGGCCACATCTGCGTTGCCTGACTCCACGTAGGCCAAGGTTGCGCGTACGTCGGCGCCGAACACCATCTTGGCCTGGAGCGCTCCCCACAAGCCTAGGTTAATGAGAGATTCCCTGGAATATGCGCCTGCTGGTGCCAAGTCAGGATTCGCTATGGCCAGCCTCATAATGGAGTCCGAGGTTAGTTCGGTCAGGTCGCTAAAGGCAAAACTACTGTCTCTTGTTACGAGAACTAGCTTGTTGGAAAGAAGTTCAGTCTTGTTCCGTATTCCGACCTGTCGCTCTTCCATAAACTCCACCGGGAATTTGCCTGCCGAAATAAATATATCTGCTGGCGCGCCGGAGACGATCTGCTGGGCCAGGCTCTGGGAACCACCGTAACTTACAAGGACGGTGCTGTCGCTCTGAGACTCAAAATCGGCGATTGTGAGGTCCAGGGCGTCTGTCAGGCTGGTCGCCGCGAAAACCAGGACTCGTTCGCTGCTGCGGTTGCCTGCTCCGCATGCGAATCCTGCGGCGATCAATACCAGCAATAAAAACGCGGATAAGTTAATTTTCCTTGGGTTGATCGCTTTCTCCATCAAGATCCTGATCCGGGGCCGGTTGGGGCTTGTAGCTCGGTGCTTGTAGCTCGGCGCTCCACTTGGAGTTACCCGCGCACTTTATTATACGGGTAACGGCGTCAAATTTACTGCGTATGAGGGTGGCTACGATTCTCAGGCGACATCACTGTGTTTTGAAGCCATTCTAGGTTGAACAACTGGCATATCTGGTGGTACAATCGGATAGGAATTGTCTCTTTTATGGGAAGTGGGGTCTCCCCACTTTTTTTTAATAGGGGCTGTAGTTACAATTGCAACAGAGGAGGCTGAATATATGAAGAGCGATTTCATTGTCGCCCTAACTCAGCTGGCAGCCGAAAGAGGGCTTCCTAGACAAATTGTGCTATCAGCCATTGAGGCTGCGCTGGTGTCCGCCTATCGCAAGGATAGCGCCACGGCGGGGCAAAACATATCTGTAAAACTTGACCCAGGCAGTGGGGACGTTACCGTCTATATATTCAAGACGGTAGTGGAAACCAAAGACGAGGTTACAGACGACCAACTCGAGATAACACTCGAGGACGCCAAGAAGATCGATGCGGAAGCAGTGGTCGGCGGAACGGTTGTCACAGATAGCATGCCGCATACGGCGGGCAGGATCGCAGCTCAGACTGCCAAGCAGGTCGTTATGCAACGACTGCGTGAGGCTGAGCGTGAGATCGTATTTATGGAATATGAGGACAAAGAAGGCGAGGTCTTCTCTGTCAACATTCAGCGTATAGAGCCCAAGCAGATCATTGTGGATCTTGGGCGCGCTGAGGCTGTGCTGCCTATTAGCGAGCAGGTAGCCATGGAAAGGTACCGCACCGGAACGAAGATGAAGGTGCTGCTGAAGACCGTTGAGCGGTCCAGCAAGGGGCCTGAGCTAATCGTCTCCAGGGCTGACCAACTTCTTCTCAGGCGTCTGTTTGAGATGGAAGTGCCCGAGATATTTAGCGGCGCGGTGGAGATTGACTCCATTGCACGCGAGGCTGGCTCCCGCAGCAAGGTGGCCGTGAGGGCCACGCAAAGCGGAGTTGATCCCGTTGGCTCCTGTGTCGGGCTTCGGGGAGTACGCATTCAAAATATCGTTAATGAGCTACACGGCGAGAAGATTGACGTCGTCGAGTGGAACAAAGAGGCCGCGGTATTCTTGGCCAACGCGCTCAGTCCTGCCCAGGTAATGAAGGTAGAACTGAACATCGATGACGAGACCGCCACAGCCGTAGTACCGGAACAACAGCTCTCGTTGGCCATCGGAAAAGAGGGCCAGAACGTCCGCCTAGCCGCCCGTCTCACGGGTTGGAAGGTCGACATCAAGAGCAACGTCGAATACGAGGCTGAGCAGGCTGAACGCGCAGTCCAAGAGGCTGAGGCCATCGCCTCCGGAGCTGTCGCTGTTGAAGAGCCTGTTGTGGCCGTTGCCGAGGAAGCCGTAGTCCAAGAGGCTGTGGCTGCCGAGCCCGTTGCTGAAGCAGCAGTGGCTGAGGTAGCTGCTGTTGAGCAGCCGGTTGCCGAGGTAGCGACTGTCGTCGAGCCGGTTGCAGTCGTTGAAGAGGCTTCCGCTCCTGAAAAGGTTGCACCAGTGCCTGCGCCTGCACAGCAGCAAAGACGAGTTCCCGTGCCTGCCGCAGAGACATCATCGTCATTGCGGGATGTACCAGACGATATCTGGTCCATCCGTCGTCACCGCAGGTCTACACCGACCTCCAATGAGCCTGGCCAAATTCGCTTTGCGGAAGATATCGAAGGCCTTCGTGGTGGTGTGACAGCCTCAAGAAGAGGACGACGGCTCGATGATCCTGCCGTTGCCGCAACAGCCCAGCCGGCTGCGCCAAAGCGCAAGACCAAGGCAGGGAAAAAGCGACGCCGCTAGGCCAGTGGCTGTACGCACTCGACACGATCCTCAAAGAACGTGCGTAATTTGCAGTCGCAAAACATCGAAACAAGAGCTTACTCGACTGTGTGCCAACCATGATGGATCAGTCACAGTCGATGAGACGGGGAAGGCTCCAGGCCGAGGAGCATATGTGTGTAGCGATGCCGCATGTGCCGAGAAGGGGCTGAGTAGAGGACGACTAGAGCACGTTCTACGGACAAAATTGAGTCAAGAAAATTGGGAGCGGATATTGTCTGAAATGTCCGCTCCCAATGATTTTACCAGCTAAAAATGGTAAGATCATTGCGATACCAATTGTATAAAAGACATCATATATACGTAACGGGGGACCATGACAAACAGTATTGATGGCGGAGTCCAGCAGGCCGGTGATAACGGCGCTCAAGAAGAAGAGTATGAAGTAGAGCTGTTAGAAGTTCCGGCTGCTATTACAGTACACGACCTCGCTGAATTGATGATGACATCGCCTGTAGAAGTCATCAAGGAATTCATGCGTGTCGGCAACATGTACTCCATAAACGACGTTGTGCAGCACGATGTTGTGTCCACAATTGCAGAGGCCTTCGGATTCGAGGTCATGCCTTTGGAGGCTGCAACGGGTCCTGCGTCAATCGTCTTGTCTATGGCGGAAGAGGATCCCAGCCAGTTAGAGGAGCGTCCTCCAGTAGTGACAATTCTAGGTCACGTAGACCATGGTAAAACCACCCTTCTGGACACGATACGAAAAACCAACGTGGTATCTGACGAAGCTGGAGGCATTACCCAGCACATTGCAGCTTATCAGGTAAAGTCGGATGGTCATGTAATTACATTTTTGGACACACCGGGCCACGCCGCATTCACTGCAATGCGAGCGCGTGGAGCCCAGGTTACCGACGTGGCGGTGCTTGTTGTTGCCGCGGACGACGGAATCATGCCTCAGACGGAGGAGGCTATCAGCCACGTAAAGGCTGCTGGCGTTCCTATAGTTGTCGCTATTAACAAAATTGATCGCCCTGACGCGGACCTTGAGCGTGTCAAACGTCAGTTGGCAGAGCACGACCTCTTGATCGAAGAGTGGGGCGGTGATGTGATCGCTGCGCCAGTTTCAGCTCTGACAGGCGATGGTGTGGCAGACTTGCTGGAGCAGCTGATCGTAGTTTCAGAGGTTGGTGAGCTAAGGGCTAATCCAAACGCAATGGCTACAGGCGTCGTTATCGAGGCTCGGCGGGACAAGAGCCGGGGCACTGAGACGACAATCCTGGTGCAAAACGGCACACTTAACGTTGGAGACAACCTGGTCATCGGTGCGATACGCGGCAGGATTCGAGCCATGTTCGATGATCACGGTGATTCTATTCAAGCTGCCGGTCCTTCACAGCCTGTGGAAATTCTTGGCATGAACGGACTGCCCGAGGCCGGGCTAATCTTCGAAGTAGTCTCTGACGAAAAAGAGGCACGGCAGATAGTAGAGTTCCGCCAGCGCCAGAGTGAGATTCAGAAGGCCTCCGGACCGACCCTAGAGGATGTGCATACTCGAATCGAATCGGGCGAGGTCAAGGCCCTTAACCTGATAGTGAAGACAGACGTACAGGGCAGTGTGGAGGCCGTTAAGAGCGCTCTGAACACCCTGAACACCGACAGGGCCAGGGTAAACCTGGTTCACGCGGCCAGCGGCTCTATCACCGAGAGCGACATACTGCTAGCGGTAGCGTCTCAGGCCATTGTTGTTGGGTTCAACAGCACACCGGAGCAGGCAGCTCAGGCCTTCGCCAATCAGGAGGGCGTGGAGATACGGCACTACAGCATCATTTACAACCTGCTGGACGACGTTGAGTTGGCCCTAACAGGCCTGCTCGAGCCAGTCTATCGGGACGTGATTGAAGGCCAGGCCACGGTCAGGGCGATATTCAAGGTTGGCCGGCGTATGGAAGTGGCTGGATTCTTTGTAAACGAAGGCCGCATTGCTCGTGACTCGACTGTTCATGTCATGCGTGGAGGACAGGAGCTGTTCGTCGGCTCTCTCAATAGCCTCAAGCACTTCAAGGACGACGTTCGAGAGGTTGCCAACGGCCTTGAAGGCGGTCTCATGATTGATGGATTCCATAATTACCAAGAAGGGGACGTCCTGGAGGCGCATCGCTCTGAAAGAGTGAGCTAACCAGTCTCCGTTTCCCACTCATTCGAAGTAAATAATCCTTAAGAGGTCCCCATAATGAGCCGCCGCATGGATCGCGTAAATGTACTAGTGCGTCAAGAGATCAGCCAGATAATGCTGACCGATCTCAAGGACCCTCGACTGTCCGAAGTCGTAAGCGTTACCCTTGTAGATACTGCCCCCGACCTGCGCACAGCCAGGGTGTACATAAGCGTTTTAGGGGATGCAGCGGACAAGGTTCGGAACATAGAGGCGCTCACTGCGGCTGGTGGCTACATCCACCGCGCGTTGAGGCGCAGCCTACCTTCCTTGAAATACATTCCTTTCCTCTCTTTTCAGATAGACGACTCCATCGAAAAGGGTGCCGAAATGATTCATATGATTGATCGTATAGTTGTAGACCTGCCATCTGAAGAGGAATCGGACGACGCTTCAGTCTCAACTAATGAATAAAGCCAAGTACGACGGCATCCTAAATATAGATAAACCTTACGGCATAACATCTATGGAGGTGGTCCGTCGGCTGAAACGGGCCAGCGGCCAGAAGCGAGTTGGCCATGGGGGAACGCTAGATCCCATAGCGACTGGCGTCATAGCAGTCTGCTTTGGTCAGGCCACGCGGATGATGGATAACCTGATCAACGGGACCAAGGGTTATCGCGCTGAGGTTGAGCTGGGAATCGTCACGGATACTTACGACGCGCTCGGGGAGACCACGAAGACCAGAGATGCCTCCGGTGTGACCATGGCTGATATCGAGAAGGCCATCACTGGGTTCTTAGGAGTCATTGATCAAGTCCCCCCCATGTACAGCGCGTTGAAGAAAGACGGCAAACGCCTCTACGAGTTGGCTCGTCAAGGTGTGGAGATTGAGCGGGACGCTCGTTCAGTAGTTATCTACGACATAAAGATAGTTAAATGGAATAGTCCTGTTGTTACAATAGAAGTCTACTGTGGCAGGGGCTTCTATATGCGCTCGCTGGCATATGATCTCGGCGAAGCGCTGGGCTGTGGCGGCCACATGAAGAGTCTGATCCGCCTGAGAAGTGGCTTCTTTTTGCTGGAGACATCGTTGTCTCTTGAGGAGGCGGAGCAGCGTTTGCAGGAGGGAGAATGGCAAGACATTCTTTATTCTCCCGATGCGGTGCTGACGTCCATGATGGCCGTGGTGGTTGGGAAGCAGACGGAAGAGCTAATTCGTAACGGTATGTCGTTGCCTTTGAGTCTTCGAATACCCAAAGGTAACGCGGATGATAATTGCCGCGCCTACTCGGTTGATGGTCGCTTCCTGGCTATTCTAATATTTGATGATGCAACCGGACAGTGGCGCCCGGACAAGGTGTTTGCCTTGAAGTACGCCCAGCCGGAAGGAATCCCGCAAATCTCTTGACCAGAGGCTGCGGGCCTTCTAAAATATGATGCTGAGGTAAGTAATATGGTTACATACGCAATAGTACAAACTGGCGGTAAGCAGTACCGCGTTCACACCGGCGATGAGTTCCGAGTTGAGACGTTGCCAGGCGACGAGGGAGACCTTGTTGAGCTGGACGACGTCCGCATGATTTCTGAGGACGGTGAAGTCAAGCTAGGCTCGCCATTCATCGAAGGTGCCAAGGTTACGGCCGAGATAATTGGCAATGGCAAGGCAAAAAAGGTTATTATCTTCAAGTACAAGGCCAAGACTCGTTACCGCCGTAAGAATGGCCATCGTCAGCCTTACACCGATTTAAGGGTAACTGACATCTCACTATAGTAAGTCTACAAGGATGAGGTAAATATCATGGCTCACAAAAAGGGTGGCGGAAGCACCAGGAACGGTCGAGATAGCAATTCAAAGCGACTGGGCGTGAAACGGTATGACACCGAGATCGTCACCGCAGGCTCCATTCTTGTGCGCCAGCGGGGCACGAAGATTCGTCCAGGCACTAATGTGGGCGTAGGCCGAGACCACACGCTATTCGCGTTAATCGATGGCACGGTCAAGTTTGAGAACGCAACGAAAGATCGTAAGCGTGCCAGCGTCTACCCCGTCTAGAGAGGACAATTCAATTGAAAGCTGAAATACATCCCGAATACCATGCAGAGGCCTTGGTGACCTGTTCCTGTGGAGCTACATACACCACTGGCTCTACAAAACCAGCACTTAGGGTTGAAATATGCAACCAGTGCCATCCGTTCTTCACGGGTGAGCAGCGCATAATTGACACCGAAGGTCGTGTGGAGAGGCTGCGGCGCAGGTTCAACCTGGAGCAGTAGTCAAAATTCTATTCGGATTTTTTTGACAGGGGTAGGTTTGCCTGCCCCTGTTTTTTATTTGGAGCGTTGTATAAAATCACTCCAAGACACAATCCCTACCGCGCCTAACCGGCCTTGGGATATTTCTCAAGAACATAAGCGTATTATGAGGCGTTGACGAAAATATATGAGTGCTCAGCAAGGACATACCTACGGAGGCCAGGCCGTTCTGGAAGGTGTAATGATTCGCGGTCAGAAGAACATGGCCGTGGCAGTTCGCCGTGAGGATGGCACGATTGCCCTGCAGACTGTGCCGCTGAGCTCATTCTTTATAGGCAGCCTTCGCAAGATTCCTCTTTTTCGCGGAATCATCACGCTGGCGGAAACCCTGACCCTGGGTATGCGGGCCCTTAGCTACTCAGCCAACGTCGGCATGGAGGCTGAGGATGAGGAGCTGAGTAAGGGCTCCATGGCCATGATGCTCGCGATCTCGATGAGCATTGCCATAGGACTATTCTTCGTCGTGCCTGTGCTGGCCAGCCGTGCCCTAGAGGGTGTGCTTGGCTCTGACCTTGCCAGCAACGTGGCAGAAGGCGTCATTCGCCTGGCCCTGTTTTTCGGCTACATACTGCTGATCGGTCGCATGGACGATATCAAGAGAGTGTTCATGTACCACGGTGCCGAGCACATGACCGTGCATGCACAGGAGCGGGGAGACCCTCTGGAGTTGGACTACATTCGGAAGTACTCCACTGCCCACCCTCGATGCGGCACAGCGTTTCTCCTGGTCGTCATGGTGGTGTCCATAGTGGCCTTTGTATTCGTGGGAAGGGACCCGTTCTGGTGGCTGCTGTTGTCTCGAATCGTACTGGTACCGCTAATAGCGGCGATCAGCTACGAGGTGATCAGGTGGAGCGGGAAGTATTCCGGCAATCCGCTGGTGAGGCTTATAACAGGCCCTAGTCTGGCTCTGCAAGCGCTCACGACCAAGGAGCCTGACGACGATCAGATTGAGATCGCCATCGCTGCTATGAATGGCGCGCTGGATGCGGATTCCGCGATGACCACCGCTGCGACTGAGTAGCAAACTAGCAAACAATTCTGGCTTAGCCCTGCCTCTGGCGGAGCTCCTGCCACACATCTTCCGGGCGAACCTCGTTGGACGAGAGCAGGACCATGACGTGGTAGAGCAGATCTGCCGTTTCCCGGACGATGTGCTCTTTGTTCCCTGTCATACCGGCCAGCGCCGTCTCACCGCCCTCTTCGATAACCTTCTGGCTGATGCGCTCCGCACCCGCCTGGAAGAGCTCCGTAGTGTAGCTTCCCTCTGGCATGGCCTCTTTTCGGTCCTGTATTACGGCGAACAGGTCCTCAAGCACGCCCGGGCCAGTCTCCTCGCGGAAGAAGTCAGGAAGCTCGTCAAGGGAAGTAAAGAAGCAGGTAGGAGTGCCGGTATGGCAGATAGGCCCGTCTGGCTCAACTTTTAGGATGATGGTGTCTCCGTCGCAGTCGACTGAGGCCGACTTGACGTGCATGTAGTTGCCAGACATCTCCCCTTTGTGCCAAAGGTCGGACCGGCTTCGGCTGTAGAACCAGACCTCGCCGCCTTCCAGGGTTCGTTTGAGAGAGCCAGGGTTCATGTATCCAAGCATAAGGACGTCGCCAGTGTTAGCGTCCTGAGCAATGGCCGGAACCAGGCCTTTTTCATCGAGTTTAACGTCTACCATGCGTCACCTGTTGCAGAGCCTAAGCTGATTGTTTGCCTCTAATGGGCATGCCGTTCTTCGCGAGATACTTTTTGACCTCGCCGATGGGATGAGTGCCATAGTGGAAGATGCTGGCTGCTAGCACGGCATCGGCCTTGCCCTCATCCAGAGCTTCCAGAAGATGCTGTGGATTCCCTGCCCCGCCGCTGGCGATCACAGGAATCGTTACGCATTCGGAGATGGTCCGCAGCAATTTAAGATCGTAGCCCGTCAGTTGCCCATCGGTGTCCATGCTGGTCACCAGTAGCTCCCCAGCGCCCAGTTCCGCCGCCTTGGCTGACCATTTCACTGCATCTATACCGATGGGGGTGCGTCCGCCGTGTATGTAGATCTGCCACCCCGAAGATTCGTCCAGAGCTAGATCTGGGGCGACCTCGCGAGTTGGCTGGGACTTGCGGTCCTCGTCGGTGTAGCGCTTGGCGTCGATGGCGACGACAATGCACTGGGAGCCGAAGAATTCGGAGGCTTCTGCGATCAGATGTGGATTTTCGATGGCGGCGGTGTTCAGTGAGGCCTTGTCGGCACCCGCCTCAAGCATGCGGCGAATATCCGCGACGCTGCGTAGGCCACCACCGACCGTGAGGGGTATGAATACCTGCTCCGACACCTGCATCACCACGTCTATCATGATGTCGCGGGCGTCGGCGCTGGCTGTAATATCTAGAAATACGAGTTCGTCAGCGCCCTCTCTATCATAGAAGGCTGCCAACTCTTTGGGGTCGCCTGCGTCTTTTATGTTAAGGAAGCTGACGCCCTTTACTACTCGTCCCTTATCAACATCGAGACAAGGGATGATTCGCTTAGTTAGCATTTGTTGTTTACTTACGCATAATCAGCATGTACTGATTATCGTTTAGGCTCTGCCGGGTTGTCAGCCTAAAGCCCACGTCCTGGGCCATCTTCAGCATATCTGGCTCAGCTATTCGTTGGCGCAGCGGAGGACCGGCGTTCCTGTCCGCCTTGTTCCACTCGATGATAGTAAGCCATGCTCCGCGATGCATGCAGCGAAGGGCGTCTTGCAGTATGCCCTTCGCATCCTTGGATGCAGCAAGGGAGAACGCTGCGAATGCGCCGTCCAGGCAATCATCGTCGATAGGAAGTTTTCCATCCTTGAATAGCTTCATCTCTGTGTTGGTGAGATTGACCCGCTTGATTTCCTTATTCGTGGCATCCAGCATCGCCTGGTCTTCATCGACACCGTATACCTTGCCGCTGAACACGTATTTTGCAAAAGGCACGGTAAAGTATCCAGGACCGCAACCTATGTCCACGATGGACTGGTAAGGCAGCATTGGAAGGATTGCCAGCACCCGCTGAGGATCGATTTCCTGATAATGCGCGGGGACGGTTTCTACACTATTTTCTTCCGTCATTTACACATACCTCTAGTTCAATTTATGTTCTATATTATTCAAGGATTCGATGGCTGCGGTCAACGAGATATAACCCGTATACAGCGCGGTTCCTACGATAGCCCCCTCAACACCAATGGACGCCAGACGCAGGATGTGGTCCTCCGTCGCTATACCTCCAGCGGCTATTAGACCGGGTACTTGATGCTCAATTAGCTGTTCAAGGGCCTGGAAATTGGGCTCCGTGAGAGTTCCGTCTCGTGAGATATCCGTGTAAAGGAACCTGCTAACGCCCCTATCGGCCATCTTCTTCATCACGTCTATTGCTTTGACTGTACTGCTTTCCGTCCATCCCCGCAAGGCGACGAGCCCGTCCTTAGCGTCCACCGTGACGATGATGCTGTCTGTTCCCAGGCTATCCACTAGGTCTTCTATCAGCCCTGGATCGTCTACAGCAGCGGTGCCCATCATTATGCGTGACGCGCCGACGGAGACTATCTGCTCTGCTGACTCCCTCGTGCGCACACCACCGCCGACCTGAACCGGTACGTTTACGGACGAAACTATAGCTTGGATTACTTTCAGGTTGCCTGGGCTGCCCTGTTTAGCACCATCCAGGTCCACGACGTGCAGCCTTGTTGCGCCCATGTCTGCCCAACGTTTTGCCATTTCTGTCGGGTCGTCGGAGTAGACCGTCTCGCGGGCGTAATCACCCTGGTATAGGCGAACGCACTTGCCATCTCGAAGATCAATAGCCGGTATTATCTCCAAGCGCCAGCCGCCTTGGTCTGCTCCACAAATTTAACGAAGTTTTCGTAAATGACCAGACCGACGTCGCCACTCTTCTCCGGGTGAAACTGAACAGCAGTTACGTTGTCCCATGCAACCGCGCTGCAAAAATCCAGTCCGTAAGTTGTGGTGCCAACGATAAAAGACGCGTCTTCTGGGTCTGCATAGTAGCTGTGTACGAAATAGAAATATGAGTCTGCTGGAAGTCCCTGGAGCACCGGGTGTTCCTGGCGAAAATTCACCTGGTTCCAACCCATGTGAGGAATCTTCTGGCCACCGGGTAGCTTTCGCACCCTGCCCTTCAAGATTCCTAGGCATGGCTCGTCGCCCTCGTCGGAGTGCTCCAGAAGAAGCTGTAGACCCAGACACACGCCCAAGAAAGGCTTGCCGCTGGCAATCGAGTCCTTGATAGGCTTTTCGAGGCCCAGCTCGCGGATGTGCCGCATGGATGAGTTGCAGGCACCCTGACCTGGGAACACTACTCCATCTGCGGCTGAAATGGCATGCGGGTCAGAAGTGGGGAACGCCGTAGCACCTGTCTTCTCCAGGGCCTTCTGCACACTGCGTAGGTTTCCCGCCTGGTAGTCAACTATGGCGATCTGTGGCCTGTTCTCCAAACTAATCTGCCTTTATCCGCTTGCCTGTTACGATTTCCATCGGTAAGTCCCTGTCAACGTACCTAGCCATCATGAACAAAAGGTCCGCCAGCCGGTTGACGTAATGAAGTATTTCGATATTTGGAAGCTGGTCTGACTCCAGGAGAGTTACAACACGTCGTTCCGCGCCCCTGATAGCGCTCCTTGCCATGTCCAGCGCACTGGAAGCCTGTGACGCTCCGGGTATTATGAAGTTCGATGGAAGCTCCACCTCTGAACCCAGCTCGTCTATCCACTTCTCTAGCTGGTCCACATTGGCAGAACTTATTCCTTCAAACGTAGATGTATATTTCTCATAATTGGCGATATCGGTAGCCAGCTCACCGCTGAGAGTGAACATATCTCGCTGAACCTGGAGCAGCATCTCCTGCACCCGAGCCTCTTGAACCAGCGCTCGTGCAAAACCCATAGCGGAGGTAGCGAAGTCCGCCTCGCCGTATGCTACGCATCTGGGATCGGTTTTGGAGACTCTTCCTCCGAACAGGAGTCCCGTCGTACCGTCGTCGCCAGCCTTTGTATATATCTTCATTAAGAGACCTCCCGCATTTGCCTCATTATATCAGCAACAGGTGTGGCCTGACAGCAATTCAGGCACCTTACAGCACTGAGGTTGGACGAAAAAGACCCGACGATTTATGGTCGTCGGGTCGTTTTATTATGTGGGTAGCATCAGGTGCTACGCCGCGTGCCTGCGCTAGTGAATCAGGTTACGCTGCCTTAACCTCGAGGGGCTTGGCCTTCTTGGCCTCGTTCTTGAGGAAAGTAATCGTGAGCACGCCGTCTGCGTAAGTAGTCTCTATCTTCTCTGCGTCAACAGTATCCGGCAGGCTGAGGGCACGATAGAAGTTGCCTGCCCTGCGCTCGCGAAGGGGGTACTTGTCCCCGCGTTCTTCGTGCTCTTCTTTGGTCTCGGCCTTGATCGTCAGCAGGTCGTCCTCGACTGTTACATCGATATATTCCGCCTTGATGCCAGGAAGGGTCGCCTTGACCTGGATCTTGTCGTCCTCCGCTACTACATCTAGGGGAACCGCCCATCGCCGTGTCTCTGCGGCACTCTCAACGGTTGTGCGTCGGGCTCGGTTGAAGGCCTCGTCCAGCCTTCTCATCTCTCGGATCGGGTCCCATCTCGTCAATACCATGTTATTCTTCTTATTATCAATTGATAAAGGCGCGTTGCCTTTGTAGACTGGGTGAACTTGGGTCACCAACTAGAATTAGTATAACTACTATGCAGAATAATATCAAGGAACTTATAGTAATCACTATAATATGGAGAATTAGTTTACTGAACATATGCTAAAATAGGTTCAAGATGGCTACAAATTATTACAAGATACTGGGCGTATCTAAAAGCGCTGACGAAAAAGACATAAAGCAGGCCTACAGAAAATTGGCCCGCAAGTATCACCCTGACCTCAATCCGAACGACAAAGAGGCGGAGAAGAAGTTCAAGGAAATCAACGAGGCCAACGAGGTCTTGTCGAGTACCGAGAACAGAGCAAATTACGATCAGTACGGTGATAACTGGAAACACGCCGATCAACTGCGTAATTCCGCCAATGGTGCGCCATTCCGGTGGTCCAGTGGCGGCGGCTCTTATGCGAATTCTGATTTCAGCATGTTCGGAAATATGGAAGACACGGTGGGTGGGCTTGGCGGTGTGTTCGGTGGCGGTCGCCGCAGGGCTGCCAGAAGGCCAAACGTAGATGTGGCTGTGGAGGTTACTCTAGAGGAGGCTTTCGCTGGAGCAAAGCGGCAGGTAAACTTGCCTTCCTTCAGTGGCAGCCGTCGCATAGAGGTGACGATTCCCGTTGGCGTGAAGACTGGCTCCCGCGTTCACATATCAGTGGACAAGGACACGCAGTTGTTCTTGCGAATCACGGTGGCTGCTCACCCTAACTTCAGAGTGCAGGGCGTCAATCTCTATACGGATGTGGATGTGCCCTTCGAGGACGCTATCCTGGGCGGCGACATCGAGGTGCGAACGCTGAAGGGTAAGCTGAGCCTCAAGGTGCCGCCAGAGAGCCAGGCTGGGCAGAATATACGGCTGGCCGGTCAAGGCATGCCGGCCTTGAACGACAAGGGCACTCGCGGCGATCTGTATGTGGCGCTGCGGCCTTCCCTGCCGAAGGATCTCACCGAGGAGGAGCGGGAACTTTTGGCCAATTTCAAGACTCTGCGCTCCGGTGTCGAGCCGGCGAAAGCGGAGTAGTTGGTCATGGCAATGGATGCGATGTTTGGCCATCAGGAGCCCATATTTATCATCAGCGTGGCTGCGCGGATGCTGGGCGTGCGTACTCAGACGCTGCGATACTATGAGCGCTTGGGCCTGATCGAGCCTACCCGCACCCAGGGGAACCAGCGCATTTTCTCTCGCAGCGACATTGAGAGGGTGCAACGCATACGGAACCTGATGGATGACCTTGGCGTTAATCTAGCAGGTGTAGAAGTGGTGCTGAAGCTCTTGGAGCGCCTGCGGAAGGCTGAGGCAGAGATGGAAGCGCTGAGGACCGAAAATCAGGTTCTTCGAGAAAGACTTTCGCAATAAAGATTGGCTTCTAGCTAAAATATTTGAATAAAAAAAGAGGGGAGCACATGTTGTGCGCCCCTCTTTTTCGTATTCTAAGATTGACTAGAGCTAGTCAGCCGCTTGCGGCATACCGCAGAACATCTCGTAATCGATAAGCTCGGTTACGGTGGGATTGTCGCCACACAGCGGGCACTCCGGGTTTCTGCGCAGCTTCACTGTTCGGAAGTCCATGTCCAGCGCGTCGATCAACAGCAGCCTGCCTGACAGCGACTCGCCTACTCCGAGAATCAGCTTTACCGTCTCGGTGGCCTGTATGGTGCCTACCATTCCAGGAAGCATTCCGAGCACTCCAGCCTCGGCGCAGCTTGGGACCTCGCCAGGAGGAGGGGGTGTCGGGAACAGGCAGCGGTAGCAACCTTGGCCCGGCAGATATACGGTAGCCATACCGTCGAACAGCAGAATGCTGCCGTCCACCAGAGGCTTATTGCAGAGGTACGCAGCGTCGTTAACCAGGTAACGCGCGGGGAAGTTGTCCGCGCCGTTCACGATGATGTCGTATTCGGGAATTATTCTGAAGGCGTTCTCTGAAGTGATCGGCTCTTCGTGCAGAATCACGTTCACATCAGGGTTGTAAGCTTTCAGCGTGGCGTAAGCCGACTGGGCCTTGGACTTACCGATGTCGTCGTTCATGTGCAGAATCTGACGCTGCAGGTTAGTCACGTCAACAGTGTCGAAGTCGACAATGCCGATCGTGCCTACACCAGCTAGGGTCAAGTAGATTGCTATGGGAGAACCCAAGCCGCCTGCGCCTACCATCAGTACCTTGGCATTGAGAAGTTTGCGCTGTCCTGCGCTGCCTACCTGAGGCATGATTATGTGCCGGCTGTACCTTTGTACCTGATAAGGCGTCAGCGCCTGCCCTTGAGTCTGGGTCTGGGTCATATTTTGTTGTCCTCCGTGGCCTTTAATCTTTAGATGTTAACTAGCGCTGGGCGGTGCGCCTTTAGACTGTTGATGGACACTTATTACCTGGTTCTGACATAAAAAAACTCCACCTCAAACCTTCAGGAGGGTCTCAGTGGAGAGCGGTCTGTGAATTGGCTGACTTGGGTATAGTCCCCAATTTGCCGATTTATCTCAAACCTTCCAGGCCAATAGTGGCCAACCACTGCTTTAGACCACCTGATGTGTGGTGGAGCAACAGAAGAATTTTGCTATGTAAAACATATAATCTCAATGTGCACGGCCTTAAAACCTATGCAATAAAAGTATAGCATGTGGTGAAATTCACTTCAACCAGGTAGAGGGACAGCGCAAGGGCCGCAATCACTTGTCCTGCCGCAAGCCCGTGCGTCCGATGATAGCGGCCCGCTCGTTGACATCGCCTAGTGCCGACGATAGTATACGGGTCAACGACCAGAGGTAGTCGGGCTTCCCAATGGCCCGATTTGAACTACTCCCTCAGATCAGCGATGCGCGGTCTGAGGGCCGCAGACTCCGATGTAACTACAAGCTAGCATCGAATTGAATGGCCTAGTGCTATTCGCCCCGTGTGAATCGACCTGCCGAGCGAACTTGCTATCCATACCCAACAGTCCGAACTTGGGATAGACAGCGTAGAGGTAACGGTGGAACAAAGTCAGAGACTCGTAGTCGTTTCGAATAAGGTACCTCCTGCTTCCGCGGTAGCCCCGAAGGCGGAAGTGGCTCTGTGCCCGTGGGTGGGCTGGTTAGCGCCGTCAAGCCCACCATGGAGAGGTACGGCGGGATCTGGTTAGGCTGGACCGGCAGTAGCACTCAACGCCGTGGCACGCACGAGCCGACGATTACGGATCTAGGCGCTGTTCAGCTAGCGACCCTTGACCTCGCTGAAGACGAAGCCAGCATGTACTACACTGGCTACTCCAATCGCACTCTCTGGCCTCTGCTGCATAGCTTCCCCGGCCGAGTGGTTATAAGGCATGACACCTATAGGTTCTACAGGCGCATCAACAAGCGCTTCGCCGAGGCCCTGCTATCCATACTAAAGCCCGGCGATCAGGTCTGGATTCACGACTTTCATTTGTTCCACGCGGGGCTTGAGCTGCGGCAACTAGGCTGGACAGGCAGCATCGGATTCTTTTTGCATGTCCCCTTCCCTGCCCACGATATTTTCTCGATTCTCTCTTGGGCAAAAGAGACCCTTGAGGCCCTCCTTCATTATGATCTTGTTGGAGTTCATACGGAGAGATACCTTCGCAACCTGAATGACACGCTGGATTGGGAGCTAGGTGGCTCTCTGGACAGCAGAGGCGTTTACTCCTATAGAAGCCTCTCTTCCAAGCTGGGCGTTTACAGCATTGGCATCGAGCCATCGATATTCCAGAGAGAGTCTACTCATGCGGGGCGATGGCTAACCGAAGAGATATCTCTTAGCGAAGACCCTAATCATCGGCTTATCACTGGAGTCGACAGGCTGGACTACTCTTAGGGCATACCCCATCGGCTAAGAGCGTTTGAGCGCATGCTCGAACACCATTCTCACCTTCGAGGCAAGGTAACTTACGTTCAAATTTCATCGCCGCCCCGCACGCGTGTTCCCGAGTACATCCAAGAGAAAGAACATGTGGAGCGGCTGGTCGGCCAGATTAACGGAAAGTTTTCCGATGCTAACTGGGTGCCCATCAGATACCTGTACAGGTCATACCCTCAGAACGAGCTAGCCGGTTTTTACCACGACGCTGACGTGGGAATGGTGACTCCGCTGAGGGACGGCATGAACCTGGTGGCCAAGGAATTCATTGCGGCGCAGGGACAGGAAAACCCCGGCGTGCTGGTCTTGTCGCAGTTCTCTGGGGCCGCCAGTTCAATGCTCGACGCAGTCATAGTGAACCCTTACGACATTGATGGGACAGCTGAGGCCACATACAGGGCGCTGCGAATGCCCTTGGCTGAACGGCAGGCTAGGAACAGGACACTCATACAAGGTTTCTTTGAAAACGACGCATCAGCATGGAGCGCGTTTTTCTTGAATGACCTGAAGTTGTTTTCCACAAGGGCCTACGCTACTTAGGGCTTTCACGGGGGCATTTTCGCTTCGAACGACGTTAAGAAGGCCTCTGGCGTCGCTCTACTTGTGCAGCGATCTAGTTAAGCGTAACGGTCTCGTTGTTCGCCTCAATGACGAGCTCTGCTTCGCCCAGGCCAATTATGCCAGAGAGAGATGGAGGTGCTGTCTTGAGAGCCCGACGCCAAAGCCAGGCTGCTTGTGACCTCACCGTTGAGCGCAGAGGCTAAAATTCGAAGACTTGGCTCCCGGCAATCTCGGCTACAACGTTCCCATTTGAAGTGAGAAATCCGTTCCTGCCGCCGGGTGTCAGTTCGCCCTGCAAATAGATATGACCGTCGCTGGTAGCTAGCTCGAAAGCGCCCTTGCTTTGCTTCGCACTTACCGTGCCATTCATCGCCTCGAAAGAGACCCTGCCTGCCATATTGAAAATGTTGATATCTCCGTCCGCAGAGTCGCCTTCAAAAGCGCCTTTTGCGTCGTCCAGCGAAATGCTCCCGCCTGAAGTTACCAGTTTGCCGGACGCACGCATGCCTTCTATTGCGATGTCTCCCCTGCCGGTGGCAATGTCTACGAATGTGTCTCCAGGGGCAGTTATCGTGATGTTCGCAGCAGGCCTATTAACCTTCGAAAGGTTTCTCAGTCCGGGCAACTGCTTGGCAGACACGGTGACCGTATCACCATCGTGAGTCACCTCATATGTCAGCAGGTCGGCCTTTTGGAAAGAGGTCTGAACAACGATCACGCCGGGTGGCCTGCGATTACATCGATGTTTCCGCCGTCGCTAAGTACAGTGAGCTTGGAGGAGCGGCCTACGCTGAATGTATCTTCCTGAACTGCGCCTTGAACCACGTTGGGAGCACATGCCGCTATTGCAAATGTCAGCAATAACAGTCCGGCCATATAAGCGCGACAGCTTATTCCCGCAGCAATTATACGTTCTGCACCCGCCTCCCAAGTTTTGGTCCACACACGCTGCATCTCAGGCTCCTTCAACCAAACGAACCATTAACCGCCACAGTCACATCATTCAGGTTCTACTTATATAAACCATAACGTATATTGGTAGTGTTAACTGTTAGAAAAGCGTGCCATTTGTGTTTGCGTGACGATTGACGTCTGTTTGAGCACCGATTTTCGGTAGTTGAATCGGATTTCGATGAGGTTAAATCTTTTAGCAGACTGTTGTAATCTAACCCTGTAGTGCAGCCGTTGCGGATGATATCCAATCGAATCTGAGGGCATGCCCTTTGTGATGGGAATAGCCCTCAAAAATGGTGCGATTGACTCTTGTAGTTCTAGGTTTATTCAAGAGTGTAAGGGTGATGCACGAAAGCGCAGCGAAGCGACAAGTAAGATTCTCGGAGGCTGGGGATGCAGGAAGCAAAAGAACTGACAGTATATGAAGAGGTAAACGTATTTTTCGACCGGGCTGCCGACCGGCTTGGCCTGGAGGATGGCGTGAGGGAGATGCTGCGTCGGCCGTGGCGCGAGCTTCAGGTTTCGGTGCCTATCAGGACCGACAACGGCGATATCAAGGTCTACACGGGCTTTAGGGTGCAGCACAACGGCGCCCGCGGCCCATACAAAGGCGGCGTTCGCTATCACCCCATGGCAGACCTGGAGGAGATCAGGGCCCTGGCGTCGTTGATGACCTGGAAAAGCGCCCTGGTGGATATACCTTTTGGTGGAGCCAAGGGTGGAGTCCAATGCGACCCGCGGACTATGAGCGTGGTGGAGCTGAATCGGCTCACTCGACGATACACCCTACAAATAGAACATCTTCTTGGGGTCAATCGGGACATTCCTGCGCCGGACCTGGGAACTAATGCTCAGACGATGGCCTGGATGATGGACGCCTACGGTCAGGTCCACGGTTACACTCCAGGTGTAGTCACAGGCAAACCTGTAGAGCTGGGTGGCTCGGTTGGTCGGGACTCGGCTACAGGCAGAGGCGCGGTCTTCGTAATTCGAGAGTCAGCTAAGGACTTAGGCATATCACCCTTAGGTGCGCGAATTGTCGTCCAGGGCTTCGGACAGGTCGGTTCGTGGACCGTTAAGCTCCTGGGGGAAATGGGTTGCAACGTTATCGGTGTTAGCGACGTGGATGGGGCGATACACAATCCAAAAGGCATCGATGTTGAGGCCCTGATGAAGCACAAACAAACCACTGGCTCCGTTGTCAACTTTCCAGGTGGCGACAGCATTACGAACAGTGAGTTACTGGAGTTGGAATGCGAGTTTTTGGTTCCGGCTGCCATAGACAAGGTCATCCACCGCGAAAACGCGCCTAGAATTAAGGCCAAGGTGGTTGTGGAAGCTGCTAACCATCCTCTCACTCCCGAGGCGGACGAAATTTTGACCCAGGCTGGCGTAACCGTAATTCCAGACATCCTGGTGAACGCTGGTGGCGTCATTGTCTCTTATTTTGAGTGGACGCAGAACTTCTATCAGCACCAGTGGGACATGGAGCGCGTGAACAACGAACTCAACCAGATCATGACGCGAGCGTATATCGCTGTGAAGACGAAGGCCGATGAGGAACGTATTACGCTCAGGGAGGCCGCTTTCCTGATTGGAGTAGCACGAGTCGCCAAAGTCTCAAGAATTCGTGGGTTCATTTAAGAACTTTTCGTTTGCCGTCTTGACCCCAAACCTCCAAAAGGCGTAGCCTTGGCCTAAATTTGACCATCAGGTCAACATACGCCAAGGGAGTAAATAAATGGAGTTCGGGTCTTTCGTTGAGTTTCATCGCCGCGAGGGCAGCACCTTTGCTGATGCGTTTGAAGAGTCGTTTGAGCATATAGACATGGCAGAGGATCTGGGCCTGGATGGCGTGTGGCTGTCTGAGGGCCATTTCAATCCTGACAGGACAGTTCTGTCGTCGCCTCATTCGATTGCCGCCGCCATCGCTGCCCGTACCAAACGGCTCAAGATTGGTACGGCCGTAAGTATTCTCCCGCTGGGCAATCCTCTTCGGATGGCGGAGGAGACGGCCACCATTGATCAGATTAGCCAGGGAAGATTCGAGTTTGGCGTAGGTCGCAGCGGACTGCCGGGTTCCTATGAAGGCTACGGAATGTCCTACGCTGAGAGCCGCGAGAGGTTCTTCGAGTATCTCGAAATCATCATGAAGGCCTGGACAACGGAGCGATTCTCCCACCAGGGCAAGTACTTCTCCTACGACGACGTTTGCCTGGTACCCAAGCCATTCCAGTCGCCTCATCCAACGGTGCGAATTGCCGCCACGACTTGGGAGACGTTCCCTATAATCGCCAATATGGGATTCCCCATATTCATCGGCGTTCGTACTCTTAGTCTTGACGTAGTCGCCGACCAGATTGCTGAATATGCTTCAGCCTGGAAAGAGGCTGGGCATCCCACTCCTGTGGATGTTTCGCTAAGGCTTCCCGTATACGTAGCCGACACCAAAGAGGAGGCATACGCCGAGGCTGAGGTCAGCTTCATGAGGCAGTTCGCGCGGCTGAGCAGTGCGCTAACCGCCTCCGCAAGCAGCGAGGGCTCCAAAGTCTCCGAGGGTCGTTCCGAGCGCGGAAGCCAGCTTGCCGAACTCACGTGGGAAAGCATCATAGGCAACAAGGTCCTGGTGGGTACGCCAGATATGGTGATCGAGCAGGTCCAGAACCTGAAAGACAGACTTCAGTTGAGCGGAGTTGTTGCAGAGCTGAACGCCGGCGAGAGGATTCCCCGAGACAAGATTGCGAAGTCGCTGCGATTGTACTGTGAGAAGGTTGCGCCGGCGTTTTCTTAGTGGTATTTTCCTAACCCGATGTGGCCACCCCATCATGACCAGCAGAGTAGGTGAAATCAACACGCTGCCAGTAGCCGTCACCTATGCATACACTCCTCAGGAGGCAGCGGATAAGGTCAGGGCCCTGGGTGTGACCAAGGCCAAAGGCAACAGCCTGACCATATTCGTCTTGAGCGTGCTGGCTGGAGCCTTCATCGGCCTCGGAGCCATGTTCTTTATCGTAGTGATGACAGGCGCCTCTTCCGGCTTGGGTATGAGCTGACTGCTGGGAGGGCTGGCCTTTAGCCTGGGCCTGATACTTGTTGTGGTAGCAGGTGCAGAGCTGTTCACAGGGAACAACCTCGTTTCTATGGCTTGGGCTTCCAGGCTGATAACTTTCCCTGAACTGCTCCGCAACTGGGTGATAGTCTACGTCGGCAATGTAGTGGGAAGTATTGGCACTGTGATCCTGGTGCTGGTTGTGCGGGTGGACGAGTTGGGAGGCGGAGCCGTCGGTCTGACAATCGAATCCATTGGGGAAAGCAAAGTGAGCCTGGACCCTTTGCAAGCGCTGGCTCTGGGAGTTTTGTGTAATGCTCTCGTGTGCCTGACGGTCTGGCTAACGCTGGGTGGCAGGACAGTTACCGATAAAATACTGGCCGTGATTTTTCCCGTAACGGCGTTTGTGGTCATTGGTTTCGAGCACTCCATAGCCAACTGGTTCTTTCTGCCCTACGCCATTTTGCTGGACGGTTTCCAGTCGGGTTCTCTGATCAGCGGGGCAGCGGTGAATCTTGTGGCCGTTACTGTAGGCAATATTGTGGGCGGAACGCTGCTAGTGGCGGGAATTTACTGGGTAGCATATCTTCGTAAAGATGGGCCAGAAGAGGCTCAGCCTTCTCAATAATGCAGAAAGCCATGTAAGAGTGTACAGAGCCATATATGCCTGTGTTGTGGCGTGCAGCGGGCACTGGTGCAGAATGCTATAATTCAGTTCGTAGCATTAGATTTACATGGAATTGAAAAAAGGTCACTTAGACCTTAGTGATTATATTGGCAGATGCGAACGTAGCCGTTCTGATTGACTTTGAAAACGTAGGACTTGATGCCATCCAGTTCCTTTTGGACCAACTTTCCGATGTTGGTCGTATTATTATCAAGAGGGCTTATGGGGACTGGTCGGTTCAGAGAAACAAGCAGGAGCAACTCATAGAGCAAGGGATTGAGGCCATCCATCAGTACAGGTCCAATCGCTCTGGCAAGAACTCTAGTGACATTCGATTGGCCATTGAGGCCATCGATCTGTTCCACACCTCTCCTATCGATACCTTTGTCATTGTTTCCTCTGACAGCGACTTTGTCCCTCTAGTGGGCAAGTTGCGGTCCTCCGGCAAGACTGTTATCGGTTCAGGTAGAAGAGAGGCCACCTCCTCTACATTAGTGAGAAGTTGCGACCGATATATATTCTTGGATGATGCAAAGAAACGAACTCCCGTTGCAGCACAACCGGTGCGAAGGCCGCGCCGTAGAACTACAACTGAGGGCGACGCCAATTCCGGCGACGGTAACTCCGGAGATGGCGTTGCGCTGGCCCTTCGCGCATACGAAGCGTCCATTAACGACCAGGGTTACGTTGCTGGCTCAAAGCTGTACCAGACGATGCGCCGCATAGATCCTGGATTTGACTACAGGGTTATGGGCTTCCGAACTTTCACCCAGTTCCTGGAGTCCATCAGTGAAGTTGAGATCAATCGCCCCCAAAACGGCGGCGATGTGCAGGTGACGACCAAGCAGGGCCGGGACCAGGCCAGCGCATCAGTATCTTCATCAACAGCGCAGCCATCAACACAGGACCAGCGCGGTGGTATGCGTCGAGGAAGGCCACAGAGGCCGTTCCAAAGGCAAGAGCCTGCTCCAAGTCCAGACCAGCAGCCGCCGGCCGATGAGTCGCCAACGAAAGAGGACCAGCCATCAGTGGCAGAATCCACGTCAGATGCGGAACAGCCTTCGGTCGCAGATCAGGATTCTGAGCCAAAGACGTTCCAGCCACCTTTCATCGAGCCTGATGATCCCATTGAGGAGCAGCAGGAAGAGCAGTCAGACGCTCAGCCGGACAGTCAGCCGGTAGCTGAAGTAGCTGAAACTGAACTGGAAGAGGCTACCGAAAAGTCAGATGACGCCGAGCCTGAGGATAAGGAAACAGAAGAGTCATCGACAAACGGCTCCGGCATTAATTGGGAGCGCGAGGTGGATGCCGCTTGGACGCGACGCCAACGCAACACCATTTCGGGAAGGGCAGCAGCAACGGATGCCGCCAAGGCCCTGAATGTTGACAAGCTAAGCTCATCCCAGTTCCCTTCTTTGGAAAAGCTACTCAAGGCCAGCACGCTGCTGCAGCTGAACTGGCGACGAGAAGGAAACACCATAGTTAAGAAATAGCGCCTGCAGTGCCTTAATTTCTGCACTAGTCGGTTTATTTACAGCCTGAATGGCTGGATTCTGTGAAGCCAGGCAGGCCACCGATAGGATAGCGATTTCTTCTCATGTTACTTGCGTTCGACATAGGCAATACGAACATCACCCTAGGACTCTTCCAGGGTGAAAGTATTCTTGCAACATGGCGTATGTCCACAGACGCGGCAAAGATGCCGGACGAATACGGAGTTCTGCTGCATCAGTTGCTGGCTCTGAAAGGTCTGACGGCTTCCCAGATCGATGCCGTGGCAATCTGCAGTGTTGTCCCCCCGTTGACGCCCGTGTTCCTCGAGCTGTGCAAGAGCTATTTTGAGGTGGAGCCACTGGTGGTCGGGACCGGTACGAAGACCGGCATTCGAATCCTTTACGACAACCCCAGGGATGTGGGCGCGGACAGAATCGTTGACGCTGCTGCGGCCCTGAAAGTGTACGGTGGGCCGGTCATCATCGTGGACATTGGCACAGCCACCGTATTCGACGCTGTCACCAAGGACGGCAATTACCTGGGCGGTGCGATCGCTCCCGGCATGGCCATTGCTGCCGACGCCCTGTTTCACAGCACATCCCAGCTAAGGCGTATCGAGTTAGTGAGTCCCGAAACCGCCATCGGCAAGAACACCGTTCACGCAATGCAGTCCGGCCTCGTTCTTGGCTATTCGGAGCTGGTAAAAGGCATGGTGGCGCGCTTCCACCGGGAGCTGGGTGGCGGAGCAAAGGTTGTGGCAACCGGCGGGCTGGCTCACATTTTGGAGAAGGAGTCGGGAGTTTTCGATGCCGTCGATCCTGATCTAACGTTAACAGGACTTCGCCTGATTCACGAGATGAATTTATAGCTCAAATTAATCCAGTTCTTTGCCGGCTTTTCTGGCAAATTTGGCCCCTAGGGAATTTCAAAACAATATGATTGATCTTCTGAAAAACAAACACATCGCACTGGGCGTAACCGGCAGCATAGCCTGCTACAAGTCGGTTGACCTGGCCAGTAAGCTAACTCAGGCCGGTGCTCTGGTGGATGTGCTTATGACCACTGAGGCGACGAAATTTATCTCGCCTCTGACCTTTCGCAGCATTACCCATAGGCCCGTCATCGTAGATATCTTTGCGCCGGAATCGGAGCTGAGCATCAACCACGTGGCCATCGCCGAACGGGCCTCTGTTGTGATGATCGCGCCCGCCACGGCAAACACCATCGCCAAGCTGGCACAAGGTCTGGCCGACGATGCTATTACGACTACGATTCTGGCAACGCGGGCGCCTATAATCATTGCTCCGGCCATGGACTCCAACATGTACGAGAACTCTGCCACTCAACAGAATGTGGCTACGTTACTGGAGCGGGGATTCGTGTTTGCGGGACCGGCCAAGGGCAGACTGGCATCAGGGCTCACTGGGCTGGGCAGGATGCTGGAAACCCCGGATCTACTAGGCTGCATCAAAAGGGTCCTGAGCCGCGAAGGTGATCTGGTCAACAGAAAGATCGTGGTCAGCGCTGGCGGCACACAGGAGCCAATCGACCCGGTGCGTGTGATCGCAAATCACTCCACAGGTAAGATGGGGTATGCTCTGGCGGAGGCTGCACGGGACCGCGGTGCAGAGGTATCGTTGGTTACGACGCCAACGGCTTTGGATGATCCTTTCGGCATTAATGTCATCAAGGTTCGCACGGCTTTGGAGATGCGCAGTGTCTTGCTACACCAGTGCGCTGATGCAGACGCGCTCATCATGGCAGCCGCGGTGGCAGACTGGCGTCCGTCTGAGACATCTAGCCACAAGCTAAAGAAGGGCGCATCCGACACCTGGAGCATCGACCTAGTCAAGAATCCAGACATCCTTGCGGAGATCGCTGGGGAGGGCCTGATTAAGGTCGGGTTTGCTGCTGAGAGCGAAGACCTCCTGGCCAACGCCCAATCCAAGCTGGTGAGCAAGGGGCTTCACCTGATTGCCGCCAATGACATCACGGCATCAGACAGCGGATTTGGCACGGATACCAACCGGGTTACTTTGATAGATAGGGACGGCCAGACTACCGAGTTGCCTTTGCTGATGAAGTACGAGGTGAGCCACGAGATTCTGGATAGAGTTGCACAGGTATTGGCGTAGTCTCTGATTGGCGACGGGAGACGTCACAGAAAAAAGAAAATTTGAGACTCTGAGTAGGCGTCGAATAAATGCCTGTTAGGATCAGTTAGTGATATTTAATCGGAGGCGGCTTTGCCAATTATACGAATAGAGATGTGGCCGGGAAGAACTCATGCCCAAAAGGCAGAATTGGCCAAGGTCATTACCGACGCGATGGTAAACATCACGAATACGACCCCGGGGTCTACCATCATAGTTTTTGAGGACGTTCCCAAGGACAATTGGGCACAGAACGGACTACTGGCTTCGGACCAGTAAGGGCGGCGTGCACATTGGTCTTGACAGGCTCCCTGAGTCGAGCCTATAGTTATTTAAGTTAACAAGCGAAAAGGCTATGAACAGGAGTAGTAGGTCTCCAGCGAAGCTCAGAGAGCCGGGTTAGGTGAGAGCCGGTGCTAACGCAGAGACTGAATGGACCTGGGAGCTGCCACCCGAAAGTCTGATTACTTCGGACCGTAGGCGTGGACGGATGGGCATCGTTATTGAAGCCTAGGGCATTGAGTTGATGATTCAACGCTGTGCCTGCAAAGAGGCTATTCATACTGCGAGCAGTGCGGATAGTGAATTAGGGTGGCACCACGGTCATACCCCGTCCCTTACCTAGGACGGGTTTTTTTATTGCCTAAAATTATGTCGTATGGAGGACTGGCGCTATGAGTCTTTTCGGCGCATGCACTTGGCCCAGAAACCATTCATTAAATTAGAAGACGAGCAAATTTCAGTAATGTAAAACTATTTGTGGCTTCAAGGGGAAACATAAAACATGCAGAGCAGCGAAATGACCAGAGAGGCAGAGGCACCCAGCAAGCGCAGGGTGTTCAGCGGCATACAGCCTTCAGGTGAAGTGCAGTTGGGTAACTACCTGGGCGCCATCAAGGGCTGGGTAGAGCGCCAGGAGGACAAGACGAACTTCTTTTGCCTGGTGGACCTGCACGCCATCACTGTGCAGCAGGACCCTGAGCAGCTTCGGCACCAGACCCGGTCGCTGGCGGCGATCCTCTTTGCGGCGGGCCTCGATCCGGACAAGAGCACGGTCTTTATTCAGAGCCACGTTGCCGCCCATGCGGAGGCGTGCTGGCTCTTGAACTGCGTAACGCCTATGGGCTGGCTGGAGCGCATGACCCAGTTCAAGGACAAGTCTGCTAACCAGGAGCGAGTCTCCGCTGGGCTGCTGGACTACCCTGTCTTGATGGCGGGCGATATCCTGCTGTACGGCACCCACGAAGTTCCGGTTGGCGAGGATCAGCGACAGCATGTGGAGCTGGCCAGGGACATCGCCGAGCGGTTCAATCGTGTATACGGCGAGACCTTTGTTGTGCCAGAGGCGGTGATCGCGGATGTCGGCGCAAGGGTCATGGGCCTCAACGACCCTGCCGTGAAGATGTCCAAGAGCTTCTCACACATCAGGGGCCATGCCATTCGAATGCTGGACGAGCCCAAGGAGATCGAGCGCTCTTTCAAGCGGGCCGTGACGGACTCCGGAAAAGACATAACATTTTCAGATGACCCTGAGCGGGCGGGCGTAAATAACCTCCTGTGCATATACAAGGTCATCACTGGGCGCAGCACATCAGAAGTCGAAGGCGATTTTACGGATGCTCGCGGATACGGCGACCTGAAGGTCCGCGTGGCCGAGGTCGTCACCGAAGAGTTTATGCCTATTCAAAAGCGATATCACGAAATAATGAATGACGTTGGCGAACTGGACAGGCTTTTGGCCCGAGGCGCGGAGCACGCAGCAGCTGTGTCCTCGCCGATGATGGACGAGATGAAAGAACGAATGGGGCTTACTCTCCCTGGCCGTTAGACTTAGATAAGTTCGGCGACTATGTCAGATGAAAAGGAAACTTCAATGTACCAACCAACACTAGAACAGGTGCGAGAAATGGCAGGCCAGGGCAATCTGGTTCCCATATATCGCGAGATAGGCGCAGACCTGGATACCCCCGTAACCGCGTATCTCAAGCTGGCGCGTCCACCCTATTCTTTCCTTCTGGAGAGTGTGGAGGGAGGCGAAAGCATCGGTAGGTTTAGCTTCATAGGCACCGAGCCCAGGAAGATCATAAGGACGGGACCGGGCCAGGAATACGGAGAGATCGATCCGCTAATCCCCATACATAAAGAGCTGTCCGAAATCAAAATAGTGAACATTCCTGAGATTCAGCGCTTCAATGGTGGGGCCGTAGGCTACCTCTCATATGAAACGGTTCAATACTTTGAGAGGTTGCCGTCCCCAGAAAAAGTTGCCACGGACGTACCAGAGTCCATCTTCATGTTCATCAACACCTTCTTGGTTTTCGACCACCTGCGCCAACGGATACAGGTGATCAGTCACGTGGAGCTGGACGGCGACATAGAGGCATCCTACGCCGAAGCGGTGGGACGTATAGAGGAAATCGTCAGTCGTCTACAGGGTCCGCTAACGCTGCCCGATTCCCAGGACGGCGTCGTGACTCAGAATTCTGTCATGGACTCCAACGTAACCCAAGAACAGCACGAGAATATGGTCAATCGTGTGAAGGACTACATCGTCGCTGGGGACGTTATCCAAACTGTAGTGGGTCAGCGAATAGCCAGGCCAACAACCGCGCACCCGTTCCAGATTTACCGCGCTCTCAGAGCCATCAATCCGTCGCCTTATATGTTCTACTTGGAACTAGACGGCTTCCAGCTTGTGGGAGCCTCTCCCGAAATGCTGGTGCAGGTTGATAAGGGCGTGGTGGCGACACATCCTATCGCTGGAACTCGACCGCGAGGGGCTACTCCGGAAGAAGACGACGCGCTGGAGGCAGAGCTGCGTGGCGATGAAAAAGAGCAGGCGGAGCATATAATGCTCTTGGATCTGGGGCGTAACGATATTGGCCGTGTGAGCGAGCCAGGGACGGTAGAGGTCACCCAACTCATGGACGTTGAACGCTACTCTCACGTGATGCACCTGGTGTCCCACGTGACCGGTAAGCTCCGGAGTGACTACACTAGCTTTGATGCGCTGAGGGCCTGTTTTCCTGCGGGAACTGTTTCAGGCGCGCCCAAGATCAGGGCTATGGAAATCATCGCGGAGCTGGAGCCGGACAAGCGCGGGCCATATGCCGGAGCGGTTGGCTATTTCGACTTCTCTGGCAACATGGAAACGGCGATTGCTATTCGCACCCTCGTAGTGAAGGACGGCGTCGCGTATGCACAGGCCGGAGGAGGCATCGTGTACGACAGCGTGCCGGAGACGGAATTCAAAGAGACACTGCACAAGGCCTCCGCTGCGCTAAAGGCAATCGATCAGGCTGAGTTAGACGGAGCGCGCCCGGAATAGGCGAACGCTTTGCTGGAGAAGAAAATGATACTGCTAATAGACAACTATGACAGCTTCACGTATAACCTGTATCAGTACCTTTGTGAACTGGGCGCTGACGTGAAGGTAGTACGAAACGATAAGATAACCATCGAAGAAATTGAGGAGATGGCGCCGGAGAAAATCGTCGTTTCCCCTGGCCCTAAGACGCCGGACAAGGCCGGTATATCACCCGAGGTCGTAAAGCGGTTCGGGTCGACAATCCCTATGCTGGGCGTGTGCCTTGGCCACCAGTGCATCGGATACGCATATGGCGGCGAGGTTGGTGGCGCGGGCGAGATCATGCACGGCAAAATCTCAACGATCTGCCATGACGGCAAGGGCATCTATAAAGACATCCCCAACCCGTTCGAAGCCATCCGGTACCACTCGTTGGCCATTCATAAGGAAGACCTGCCCGACGATCTGAAGGTGACGGCATGGACAGAGAACGGAATCATTATGGGAGTGCGTCACAGGGAACATCCCGTTGAAGGCATCCAGTTCCACCCGGAGTCGATCATGACCAAAGTCGGCCACGATCTTCTTCGAAACTTTTTGGATGGCGCGAGCTAGGTTCCCTTAAAAGAAGACATGAGTAAGTTTGCGTAAATCTACTTTTGGACATTGGCGATGAGTGATTGAGGAGTTGACCATGAATGAGTACATACCGAGTCCCAGTGGTTGGGTTGCCGACCAGGTAGAACTGTATGAAGGTAGTGGAGGAACCGACGGCTTGACCCTGAGGGACACAGGCCTGCCGGTCATCATCGTGACTAACAAGGGCCACAAGACTGGTGCCATTCGCAAGACGCCTCTGATGCGAGCGGTGGATGGCGGTAGCTATATTCTCGTGGCGTCCAAGGGCGGCGCGCCGAAGCATCCGCTGTGGTATCACAACCTGAAGGCTGACCCCAACGTCGAAATCCGGGACGAGGCCAACGTGTACTCCATGCGGGTTCGCGAGGTGGTGGACTCCGCTGAGAGGCAGCGACTGTGGGATATCGCCGTCGCGGCCTACCCGCCGTACCAGGAATACCAGGACAAGGCTGGTCGCGTAATTCCGGTCTTTATTGCAGAAGCTTCCAAATAGAAGTTGGAACAAAAGCATATAAAAAATAAGGGCGAACAAGATGATACGTGAAGCCATAGATGCAGTCGTCGGCGGGCGCTCACTCACCGTGGAGGAGGCCGCCCAGTCCATGGTGGATATCATGACGGGCGAGGCCACTCCTGCCCAGTTTGGCGCCTTCGTGACGGCGTTGCGATTGAAGGGCGAGACGGTCGACGAGATAACCGGCATGGCGCAGGTTATGCGCGAGAAGTCTCTGCACGTTAACGTGGAGGGCTCTCTCGTTGATACCTGCGGAACCGGTGGCGACGCGTCGGGCACCTTTAACATATCCACTACTGCGGCTTTCGTGGTGGCTGGCGCAGGCGTCAAGGTTGCTAAGCACGGCAACCGGGCTATGTCTGGTGCGTGCGGAAGCGCCGATGTGCTTGAGGGCATAGGCGGCAAGATCGACTTGGGTCCTGAGGGAGTTCAGCGTTGCCTTGAAGAGACAGGCTTTGGATTCATGTTCGCGCAGACCTTTCATCCTGCAATGCGGTTCGTCGCAGGGCCGCGCCGCGAGATAGGCATAAGGACCGTATTTAACATATTGGGACCGCTTACGAATCCGGCAGGGGTCAAGTCTCAGGTGATAGGCGTTGCCGACCCTTCCATGGCCGGCAAGATGGCTGAGGTTCTTGGCAAACTGGGCAGCACACACGCCCTCGTTGTGCATGGTGGCGACGGCCTAGACGAGATCTCCCTCAGCGGCCCAACCCAGGTCTGGGAGATGCAAAACGGGACCGTTTCGGAGCGCTCTATTAGTCCTGGCGATGTGGGATTGTCTTCCTCTCCGGCGTCGGCCATTCAGGCTGGAGGAGTTGACGCCAGCGCTCAGATTCTTCGCGACGTACTCTCAGGCAAGTCCGGACCAGCGCGAGACATCGTGCTGTTTAATGCGGCGGCGGCGCTACTGGCGGCGGACAAGATTACTTCGCTCAAAGACGGCGTTGGCGTTGCTGCCGAGGCCATCGATAGCGGCAAAGCCCAGGCCAGCATGGAGAGCTTCGTGGAGCTTAGCCAAAGCCTGGAATAAGGACTGAGGGTATATCGGCAGACTGGTTATGGTACCGTTAACTTTCGTCTCGCATCTGGGTGTTGCTCGCCTAATATTATTTGCTAGTATTTTGAATTTTTGTAAAAACAAGAAGCAGATATTTCAGATGGCGTCGTTTGCGTGGCTGAGCTGTCTTTACAAATTTCTTCATTTTCTCATTTGGCCACCAGTGAAATTCGATGACTTGGTAAGGAAGCAGGATTCCTCTGACCGAATACGCATTGTCTCCATGTTTTGGAGGGATTATGGATGCCTGTTCCGGATTTCCAAAGCCAATGAACAGGTCAATTTAGTCAGGTTTCGTAATAATTATTTCGGGGTTAATTGTTGGTGTTCGAAAAGCTTCATCCCAACTGTCCGTCTTTCGTTGGTAAAACTTACATATGGCTTCAATAGTGATTGTGGAGTTGGGTCGGATGCTAACGTACTCCTTCGAGCGCCTTGATCAGCAAGAACTGGCACCCAACCATCATTGCCGATCTTATACCTTAACAACACTATCTCTGACGCATAATTGTCAAAAAAATACTCGCCAACATGTGTATACGGGTTAATACGTTCAATGTTGTTTGTTATGTTTTGCAATGTTCTGCGATATGTACGAGTTACTTCTAGGCGATCTTCCAAACCACCGTCGGCCAATTTTATTTCTAACCTGGATGATATGCATAGCCATTTCAACCCATAGAGCCATTTCATGCAATCTCGTAGTTCCGCAGGCAATGTATAACCAAAGGCGGTTTCCAGAGCATCACGTGCCAAGTTCTTTTTTAAGGCCATGTCAACGGTAAATCCCAGCACTGCAGCAATAATAAGAGCTTTACCAATTTCAGCCAAAATCTCTCGGATTTGATGATTAAATTTGAAGTCTTTATTGTCATTCATAATCATTAGAACGCCGATTACCATTAAGACCAGTAAAAAATAACTTTAGTGAGATCATCCCACGGAATATCCGACTAAACCTATTTCTTAGGTTTTCTATTACAATCATTAGAAGACCAGCTCCTCTTAAGACCAGCAATAATAGATTTTAATGTGAGAAAATCGAACGGAATATCTGCATAAACCTAGATCTCTGATTTGTTGTGTTTTCTCGTTCTGCCACGAATAATACGTGTTATCTGAGTGGTGTAATATCAAATAGATTATATCATGGGGTAATACTGCATAACAATCGAGCTTTATCTGGAATAATCCGGCGTAGAAAGTAACAACACGGAGGAGCATTTTGGCTGATAGCGGCACCCCAGACATTCTAAAAAAGATCGTTGATGTAAAACGAATCGACGTCGAGCGTCTCAAAACTGCTCTGCCGGTATCGGAGTTGCAGCGGCGGATCGATGCGCGACAGCCTGCTTTGGACTTTGCTGGTGCCCTGCGCGGGGACAAGATAAGAATCATTGCCGAGGTCAAAAAGGCGTCGCCATCCAAAGGCCTGCTGAGAGCCGACTTCGATCCCGTGGACCTAGCGGAGACCTACGTAGGAAACGGCGCTGCGGCCATATCCGTGCTGACTGAGGCGAACCACTTTCAGGGCAGTATCGATAACATGGAAGCCGTTCAGCAAGTAGCCTACCCGAAGAACGTTCCTGTGCTGCGCAAAGAGTTTATCTTCGACACATACCAGGTTTACGAAGCCCGCGCGTACAGCGCTGATGCTCTGTTGTTGATAGTGGCCATGCTGACGCCCTTCTGCCTGACCGAACTTCTTGAGCTAAGCTCATCCGTCGGATTGCAGTCGCTGGTCGAGGTGCACAACGAGTCCGAGCTTGAAGTGGCGCTAAATGTGGGCGCTGACGTGATCGGCATTAACAATCGGGACCTCAGGACCTTCATTACAGATCTGTCCGTGACCGAGCATTTGGCATCTGCCATTCCCTCCGATAAGATAATAATAAGCGAGAGTGGAATCAGCACTGTTGAACACTTGCAGCGAGTACAAGAGGCTGGGGCACACGCAGCACTGATTGGCGAGGCCCTGGTAACCTCATCAGACGTTGGCGCAAAACTTAGGGAGCTTGCATGACCGAATTTAAGATATGCGGGTTGAGAACACTGGACCATGCTCTGGCCGCAGCAGATACCGGAGCATCTTTTCTGGGGTTCGTTTTCGTCCCTGGTGTCCGCAGACAGATCGAAGAGGCAAAGGCAGCCGAGATCATCCAGGAAGTTAAGAGGCGGACCGGCGCAGATGGACCGCGTATTGTGGGTCTTTTCGCAAACCAGCCCATATCTGAAGTCAACCGGATAGTCGGCGAGTGTGACCTGGATTTCGCTCAGCTATGCGGCGACGAGTCTTCGGACTACTGTGACAGCATCGACGCCTGGGTAATCAAAATGCTGAAGGTATCGGACGATGGTCCCAAGGAGAAGCTTGTGGCCTCTATACGAAAGCATATCGAAGATATAGCCAGCCGAATGCACATGTGCCTCTTGGACAAGTACACGGCCGGGGCTCTGGGCGGCACTGGCAAGTCTTTTGACTGGAACATTGCTGCCGAGATTGCCAAACACTACCGCATAATATTGGCAGGTGGCCTGAATCCCAAGAACGTCCAGGAAGCCATCTCGATGGCCAGCCCGTGGGTTGTAGATGTGTCGACGGGCGTGGAGACCGACGGCGTGAAGGATATCGATAAGATCATGGCTTTTGGAAATAGCGTCCGAGCATTCGGCGCTACGTAGCCAAAACCCTTTCCGATATTCGGTCATCTAATTTGCTAAAGGCAGGGTCTGCTCAGGCCCTTCAAATTGGAGAGGCCCCAATATGGCAAAGCCCATCCGGCTGAAGACACACAGCGTACGCATAAACGCCCCACGTGAACTTATCTTTCAGATGATGTCGTCTTTCGGGCGTGGCAAATTAAAGGGCGATAACAACGAGGCCTCAGAAGTGATCTCACGCGATGGCGATTCACTGGTGGTCAGGTTCCGCACCAAGGCCGGCCCGATCTCCTACGACACAGTGGAAGAGATAACGCTGGAAAAGCCCAGCCGCATAAGGTTCAAGCACCTGTCAGGGCAGCTGAGTTATGCCACTGAGGAGTTCCTCTTTGAGGAGGCGGGCGAGTTTGAGACGGACCTCGTCCACGACGGCGAGTTCATCTGGAAACGCTTCCCGTTTTTTGGATGGTTGGGAGGCGTGATATACACCAAGCCGACTTTCGAGTGAACGCTGGTCAAGCACATGGCCCAGATAAAAGAGGCCAGCGAGGCCAGGGCGTCGAGAAGTCGCGTCTTCAAAAGGCCACCTACTGACGTTGAAGCCTCCTAGGCTGTCCTAACCGCTTTGGTCACGGCAGTAGAAGAGACTCTTGGCCCCCAACTGGGAATGACTCCGCACATCGTCTTCTCTACTCCACCGGCGAACACAACCAGGATGTCCTCAGGCTTGGCCACTAGGGGCAGCATAGTCGTCTCGTCCTCAGGCAGGATTTCGCCTTTGATTTCGGCGGCGCGCTTGAGGTCGGCTATAGAACGCTTCATCTTGCCGTGGACTGTTCGTTTCACGTCATCTTTGCTCCAGCCGTCCCACACCCTGCTTTCACCAGCGACGATCAGCGTCAGCTCGCCCTGCCGGACAATAGCGCTGCTATCGTTAGTGGAGCCGACGGTAGACAGCGATGTGCCGAGAGTGCCAGCAACATCAGCGACCGTCGTCAGTATATTCTCAGGGCCACCGCTGGTGCGAGCCTGTCGTGGCCCGTCGCATGCAAAGACCGTGACGGCGCTCTGCTCGGCGGAGAAGCCGCGTTCCACGTGAAGAGGCGTCCAGTGCGTCTCCGTCTCAGCCTCGGCGATGCAGTAGCTGTACTTACCGGGATGGCCCAGAATGCTACGGTCGAACAGTCCTGGAATGGCTGCGCAAGCGTTCATCAGAATGAGCCTGACAGCCCTTCCTATAGTAGCGTTGGCCCTGTTTCCGGGTCCGAAGAGGTTGTTTCTGGAGTTGATGCCAAGTTCGCGGGTCACAGGACCGTTAACAATCACCAGGATCGCTGATCCACCCAGGCTGGACGACGGACCGACCAGGTTGAATAGAGGGTCTAGCATTGCCTCAGCAGCGGCGAGCACCACGGGAAAATACTCTGGCTTGCAGCCTGCCATAACGGCATTAGCTGCAATCTTGCCCACAGTGATTTCTCGGCGACGCTCTGGCAGCTTGCCCACCAGTTCGTCGGATGGCCTTCCACCTATTGCCAGAAACTGCCCTACCCTGTCCTCTGTGGGTGGCACTACAGGAAGCCCGTCGGTCCATCCCATCTCGTAAAGCTGTTCTATAGCATCGACTGGGTCATCCCACTCGATGTCCTGGACGTCCTTTGAGCTGGTGCTCATGGCTGATCCCCTTGCTGTTGGTTTTGTCAGGTTACGAGGCAAAGCTAGCACACGCCTACATGCAGGTCAACGAAGTCCGAACGCCGTCGTCTTGACAGTGCTTTCGGCATGTCATAGGCTTTCGAGCGACCGCAGTCGGCGGCCATATTTTGATAGATTTGATATAAAAGAGAGGAGTCCGCCAAATGGCATTTGCATTTGAGCATGTACATCTCAAGGCGCCAGACCCAGAGAAGACAGCAACTTGGTATGTCGAGGCGTTTGATTTCACTATCGTTAGCGACAGGGTGCGCCCATCAGGTGACCGCTTCATAGAGTGCAAGACGAACGATGGCATCATCATAAGGATTTCCGGAGTACGAGACGGTGAAACACTGGGGCCTGGTGACGCTGACGCACACTTCGGTTTGGAGCACTTCGGCATAACCGTGGATGATATGGACTCCGAGCTAGAGCGACTCAAAGGTCTGGGAGCCGTCGTAGCTGAGGGTCCCAATCCTGGCAGCCGACCCGGAAGCCAGGTGGCCTTCATCAAGACGCCAGACAACACTCGCATAGAGGTAATGCAGCTAGGGAGATAGGTGGATTTACTTCGGACTTACTTCGTAAGCAGAGAGTGCATTAATGCTTGAGCGACTCCTTGAGCAATTCCCTGAGCGATTCATAGGGGCGATGCGGCTGGACCCGCATACATAGGAGGATGTGGAAGCTGACCATAGCGCGACGATGCAGGCGCTTCTCGTGGTGGTCATCGTGGCCATCGCTGGCGGCATCGGAGGATTATCCGGTAGCGTGGGTGTCATAATTGTCAGCCTGTTAACGGTCATAATGGCCTGGGCCTTGTGGGCTGTCCTAAGTTTTGTCATAGGCACAACCATCCTGAAGACGCCGGAAACCGATTGCAACTGGTGGCAGATGGTCAGAACGACAGGGTTCGCTCGGCTCCTGGCATCTTGAAGATATTTGGATTCATTCCTGTGGTGGGTCCGCTCATAGCCCTCGTTGGTTTCGTTTGGCAAATCGTCGCAATGGTAGTCGCCGTCCGACATACGCTGGGTTACACTTCAACGATGCGGGCCGTTGTAATTGTGATTCCAAGCTTGGTCGCGATTAATTTGTTTTCGTTCATCGTAGGGATAGTTATTGGAGCGACGGTTATGCCATTTTTCGAAATATCCGGACCTTAAGCAGGACCTTAATTAAATAAGGAGACTTTAGTTTGGCACGAGAGACATTTTTTACCAATCCAAATAAAAAGCCCGCCGGATTCTCCCCAGCGACCAGGGTGGGAAACCAGGTCTTCATTTCAGGGCACGTTTCGGTGGATGCCCAGGGCAATATTGTCGGAGAGGGCGACGCCGGCGCGCAGTCGGAACAGGTCTTCAAGAATCTTGAAGCGGCCCTGACCGTCGCGGGCGCTACGTGGGCCGACGTGACGAAGATAACCTGCTTCATGCTTCACCGGGAAGACTACCCGGCGTACGCCGCTGTCAGGCTGCGCTACTTCCCAGATAATGGCCCTGCTAGCAGCACAGTATTCATACCGGGTCTGGTCAGGCCGGAGTACCTGATTGAGATCGAGGCCATCGCCGTTCTGGAATAGTCAGTTTTTCCGCAAAAACACCAGAGCCGGAAAGTGTGTTGCAAGTGAAAATAAGCCTTACTAGGATGATGCAAAAACATGGCTGAAGACTGTATATTCTGCAAAATATTCGCTGGAGAGATACCCAGTGAGAAACTGTTGGAAGCTGAGGACTGTTTCGTGATACGGGACATTGCTCCGAAGGCACCAACGCATCTGCTAGTCATACCGAAACAGCACTTCACGTACCTCTCTGGCATGAGGCCCGAGTTCCAGCCGGTGATTGCCTGCATGTTCAATGCGGCGCGAGAGATGGCCAATAGCGAGGGCGTGGCTGAGTCCGGTTATAGGTTGGTGATTAACCAGAAAGATGACGCTGGTCAAGAGGTGCCTCACTTCCATATGCACCTGCTGGGCGGACGAAAGATGGGCCCGATGGGCTAGGGGCCATGGCGTTGAATGAACTTCAAGAATGAAAAGGGCTTCCCGATATCGGGAAGCCCTTTTCTAATATTTCGGTCTAGCTCCTGTTGTTGTTTGCTGCTCCTAAACAGGCATCTCTCGTTTGGTGTGTGCTCTGCCAATCTTTGCCGCTTCCTCGCTGTTGCCCGCGCAGACCATGACGCCTTCGTCGATCATATCCACAACATCGTCCGGTGCCACAGAGTTGAGGAAGAACAGCCCAGCCTTGTCGCACGCAGCCTTGATGCGATTTCGCGCCGCCACAAGCTCTGTTGGCCTCTCGGCCAAGGGTGGCAGGTGCTTGTAGCCGTGTACCAGACTCATGTCGCCCGGACCCCACTCGGCAAAAGCAATGCCGGGAATCTGGGTGGTCAACTCGACATTGGCCAAGGCTCGCTTGTTTTCTATCTTCAGGCCGAGCAATAGCTCACCATCTGGATTTAGCGGCCATGGGTCAGCCTTGTCCAGATAATCATCGCCGGAGATGCCCCACACCTCGCCAGACTGGTTCTGCCCGCCAGCGCCGCGATGCCCCTCGCCTATGTTGTTGCCCACGCCGATCTTGTTAATCGGGTAGCGGCAAGTCTCAACAAAGGCCCGCACCGCGCCTGGATTTTCCGCGTGGCACAGCAGAATGCCATGGACACCTCTGGACAAGACCTGTCGAAACTGCCAGGAGTTCGCTCTGACGATCTCGGCGTTGCCTCCGTCCACAGGTATTTCGACTATCACCGCAGGAGTACGGTGGCCGCTGTTGGTGGGGCCGCCATCAATCAGGCCGCGCATGAACTGGTCCAGGCCTGCCATGTCGAAGGCACCATGCTCCATGCCAACGTTTATGTAGTCGGCCCAGGTCTTGGACATCTTGAGGCCCTCCTCGTAATTGAGAACGGCCCCGGAATGCGCGCCGGTGTAGTAGATTGGCTGGCCTTGCTCCAGAAGTTCGATCATCTTGTTAATTCTTTTTGGCATATTTATCCTCTCGGCACTTGATCCCGTGATTCTGCGGGAAGTTTATCCCAATTCTTTTTTGACTCCAACTATTTCAGGAACTTTTAGCGGGCGGGCACCACCTCGCGTATTTCCACAGTTACTTGGCCCTCGTCCAGAGTAAGCACAGCGATAGTTGCGGCTACCATGAAGGAGGAGTAGGCCTGGCCCGGATTTACGTAAAGCACGCCGCCTATTGTCTCATTCACCGTCACATGCAGGTGGCCGTAGAGAATAATGTCCACAGGTTCGGGAAAGTCAGGCAAAAGCGCCTCTGGCTCAAACTCGGGTCCGCCCCAGGCCGGGTGAATGATGCCGATGCGCTTGCCCTCTACCTCAATGACTTCTGTATAAGGGATGGCCTTGCGCATATCCACAGGGTCCGTGTTGCCGTGGACCACTATGGCTCGCTTAGCCTCGACCCTGAAGCCGTCTAGGACATCCATGCGCACGAAATCACCGCAGTGCACAGCGATGTCTGCCGAGGCCACTGCCAGACGAATGTCGGGATGGACCTCGTCCCATTTGTGGAAATGGGTATCGGATATGACGACGATTTGAGTGCTCATTCAGCCGGGATTTTAGCACAGGCCGGTGGCGGTGTTCTCCCCTCTTAGACCCACATTGAGAGGCATGTACGCCATTTTGGTAATCGTTGTACTACCCATATATATGTTTGTGCTACAATGCCGCCGAAATTCCGCGATTAATTCTCGAACCGTTGCTGATGCTCTGGAGGCTGTATATGTATTCTAATAGTTCTGTGAAGGTAGACGGTCCCCTAAAGGGCGTCAGGGTATTGGACTGGACTGTATGGCAGTTTGGCCCCGTATCCACCGCAATGATGGCGGACATGGGTGCGGATGTCATCAAGATCGAGTCCTTGGATGGCGACGCTGGCCGAGGACTGTGGAGGGCTTCAAGCCTGAGCATGGACCTGGGCGAGGGCCGCAACGCTTACTTCGAGACAACGAACCGCGGCAAGCGCGGGATGGCCATCAACTTCAAAACGGAAGAGGGCCGCGAGATCGTCTACAAGCTGGTGAAGGACGCCGACGTATTCGTGCAGAACTTCCGCCAGGGTGTGGCCGAGCGCTTGGGCATGAGTTACGAGAAGCTGAGTGAGATAAATCCAAAACTGGTTTACGGCTCAGCAAACGGCTACGGACCTAATGGCCCAGATTCCCACCTTCCGTCCTTTGATGGATGTGGCCAGGCCAGAAGCGGTCTTATGATATCTGCATCGGATCCGAAAGCAGAGTACCCTACGCGAGTTACTCAGGGCATCTCCGACCAGATAGGGGCCATCATGCTGTGTCAGGGCGTTTTGGCGGCGCTGGTTTGCACGCACCTTCAGGGCAAGGGGCAGAAGGTGGAGACATCCCACCTTAGCGCCAACATGTGGCTTCAGGGTATGGGAATGTCCATGAGCCTGCTCAATCAGGGGAAGGACTTCCGGTCCTACGAAAGAGAAGCGCCAACCAATCCGCTGGCTAACCTCTATAAGGGGAGCGACGGTCGGTGCATACAGATGATGCATCTGCAGCCGGACCCATACTGGGCGCCAATGGCCCGAGTGCTGGGTCTTGAGCATCTTATAGACGATCCCAAATTCAGCGATATGGCTGCCAGAGCGGAGAACTCAGCCGAACTGGTCAAGCACATCGATAAAGTCTTCGCGACGAAAACGGCAGATGAGTGGGACCAGGCGTTCCGGGACTGTGAAATCGACTTCATATACGCCAAAGTTCAGAGCGTTACGGAGTTGGAAAACGATCCTCAGGTCATCGCCAATAACTATATTGCGGAATTCGAGCATCCTGTGCTCGGCTCTGTTAAAATGTGCAACCATCCCAACACATACAGCGAAACCCCGGCAGGAATCTGGAGAGAGGCCCCTGAGTTGGGACAACACACGGAAGAAATCCTGATAGATGAGTTGGGATACGACTGGGACGGCATTCAGAAGCTCCAAGAGGCCGGAGCCATTCTATAGGCAGAAAAAAAGGACTGTTTTAAATGTAGGGTGAGAAACGATACTTGCCCTTGGTCGGCAAAACAAAATAAATAGGAGGACCGATGTCTGAGATAAGCGGTGGGCATATATTTGCCAAAGCACTAAAGCGTGAGGGCATTGAATACGTATTCACGCTAAACGGTGGCCACATTTATAACCTCTATGAGGGCTGTGCAGACGAGGGTATCGAGATAATCGACTTTCGTCACGAGCAGGTAGCTGCCCATGCAGCGGAAGGCTGGGCCAAAGTCACTGGTAAGCCTGGAGTCTGCATCGTAACAGCAGGACCTGGTGTCACGGACGCAGTAACCGGAATTGCTAATGCGTTCCAGGCGCCTAGTCCCATGATCATTGTTGGGGGTAACGCTGGAATAAGCGACCATCTTCGCGGTGGGCTTCAGGACTTCGATAGCGCCACATTCCTTCGTCCTATTACCAAGTTCTCCGAGCAGGTCAAACGTACTGACCGTATTGCGGATTACGTCTCTATTGCTTTCCGGCATGCCATGTCTGGCGTTCCTGGACCGGTATACCTTGAGATGCCTATTGACGTCGTTAATGGTATGGCTGAAGAGGACGACATCAAGTTTCCAGAGCGGTATAGGACCGAGGCTCGTGCATACGGCGATCCAGAATACATCCAGAAGGCTATCGACATCATAAAGAACGCTGAGCGCCCTATGGTGCTTGCTGGTTCCGATGTATGGTGGACGGAGGCATCTGAGGAGTTGACGGAGTTTATCGAGCTGATCGATTCCCCTGTCTTCCTAAATGCTATGGGTCGCGGCAGCGTACCTTCTGACCACCCCAATATTGGCAGCCTTGGTCGACGGTATGGCATGGTGAAGTCGGATACTGTGATCCTGATCGGGACTCCGATCGACTTCCGACTGAGCTACGGCGCAGATAGCCTTTTCCCGCAGAACCCGAAGCTAATTGAAATCATGACAGACGGTTCTAAGATCGGCCAGAACCGTGCGGTAGATGCGGGTATTGTCGGTGACACTAAAGTCATACTTCGAGCGATCATCGATGGATTGAAGGCTTCTGGATATAAGTCCCCTGGTAAGGCATGGGTAGAAGAGGTAATTACAGAGGACGCTGCGCTAAAGGCCGTCGACGAGCCTATGCTTAACAGCGACTCGGTTCCGATTCATCCTATGCGCCTTGTGGGTGACCTTCGGGACTTCTTGGACCGAGATGCGACAGTTATCGGCGACGGCGGAGACATTGTTACCTTCGCAGCCCGCGTGCTCAACATCAATGAGCCTGGTCACTGGCTCGATCCAGGACAGTTCGGCTGCCTGGGCGCCGGTAGCGGATTCGCTGCGGCAGCGCAGCTTGCACGAAAGGGCAAACAGGTTGTGATCGTCTACGGAGACGGTGGCTTTGGTCTAACCGGCTTCGATGTGGAGACTTACGTTCGATTTAACCTTCCGATCGTGTCGGTGCTGGGCAACAACGGTGCCTGGAACCAGACCACTCAGGGAGTTCTCAAGCGGACCGGCCGAGCTCTTGCTACATACCTTTCGCAGGAGACCGACTATGCCAAGATCATGGAAGGCATGGGCGGATACGGCGAGCGCATCACCGATCCAAATGAGATCAAGCCAGCGTTGGCCAGGGCATTTGCCTCGGGCAAGCCCGCTCTCTTGGATGTAGTGATCGACCCTAACGTTTCCTATGGTGACATGGGCGGACGGTCCAGGGCGCAGAGGCAGTACTAACTGAAGATTAGTTCAATCAACGGGCGACCCACTTAGGTGGGTCGCCCGTTTTTTTGCATTGCTTTTGGACAACTGGGTATAATGCCGCTGAAGAGCTAATACTTGTGTCAATCCACGGCATCCCTTGGGCCGTTTAGGAAGGTGCTAATAGTGACAGAAGAGTCCAATGGGGCCCATTCCAATGGTGCTAAAGGACCGCTTGACGGTATACGGGTAATCGACTGGACCATGTGGCAGTTTGGGCCCGTATCCACCATGATGTTGGCCGACATGGGTGCCGAAGTCATCAAGGTGGAGTCGCTTGACGGAGACCATGGGCGTCAATTCGGCGTTCTCGGCGGTGTAAAGGCTGACCTTGGCGGCGGTCTCAACGCCTATTACAGCAGCCTGAACCGCAACAAGAGCGGAATAGCACTGGATCTCAAGAATCCAAAGGGCCTTGAGATAATGCAGAAGCTCATCAAGAAGTCCGACGTATTTATCGAAAACTTTCGCCAGGGAGTGGCTGAGCGTTTGGGACTAGGCTACGACGATGTGGCCAAGATCAGGCCTGACATCGTGTATGGCTCCGGCTCTGGCTACGGGCCAAACGGTCCCGATTCCGGAAAGCCAGCCTTTGCCCTAACAGGCGAGGCCAGGTCTGGCTCCCTGTGGTGGTCGGGTCCCGGGGATGACACTCCGTACAACATAAACGGCATGGCCGACCAGATGGCGGGCATCATGCTGTCTTATGGCGTTCTTGGGGCGATCATCGCAAGAGAACGCTTCGGAATGGGCCAGCGCGTCGATGTCTCTCACCTGGGCAGCCTGATGTGGCTAGGCGGCATGCGGGACGGGATTGCCCTCATGGCAGGCAATATGATGGAGCCGCAGCACAGGAACAAGGCAGGCAATGTGCTCTGGAATACCTATAAATGCGCCGACGGCAAATGGATAGCGTTTTCAATGAGCCAGGGAGATCGGTACTGGCCTACCTTCTGCAAGGCCCTTGCCCGCGAGGACCTGATTGAGGATGAGCGTTTCAGCACTTTAGAGTCTCGCCGCGAGAATCGGGAAGAGCTAATACCCATGCTGGATGAAATCTTCTTGACCATGCCCCGTCAAGAATGGGAACAGAAACTAAATGAAGCTGGAGATCTGATTTGGGAGCGGGTCCAGGACATTTTTGACCTGCCCGACGATCCTCAGGTTGTGCAGAATAACTATCTTGTAGATTTTGATCATCCTGTGTTGGGGCCGACCAAGTGGCATCAGACGCCGGTGGCATACAGCGAAACACCGGTATCGACAAGGCGAATGGCGCCCATGCATGGCGAGGACACAGAAACCATTCTCATCGACCTACTGGACTACAGCTGGGACGATATTGTGGTGCTTAAAGATGAGGGTGCGATTCTCTAAATCAAGAATGGAAACATTAGCGGCGGACGGGATATGACCCATCGGCCCACCGGCAGTTAAGTGAATGGAAAGGCAGGTTGATATGACAGAGAAGACTACTCAAAATCCGGAAGAGGCATTTGTTGGTAAGGACCTTGGCGCCATGGACTTTACCGTTACCGACGAGCTGATTCAGCACTACTTCGAAGGGCTAGAGGTTGACTCGGAGTGGTATTCGGACAGTTCTCTATATGGCAAGGCGTTCTCGCCCTCAATGATCCTGACGAACGTTGACACCGGGTTTGCTGGCGCAGGATTCAAGGACAATTTTGGCAATCTGTGGATTCGCCAGGAGTGGGAAATGTTAAAACCCATGCTCCAGGGTGAGACCTATCGCAAGTCTTCTAAAATCGAGGACATTTACCAGTGGCGTGACCGAACGGTGGTAAAGCAGAAGGTAACACTATGGTCTGCTGACAACGAAGTGATGGCCTTGGGAACACATCATCAGAGCTTCTTGCTTGGCAAAAGGGATCAGGAGCAGGGCACGGTGAAGCTTCGCGATCCGAAACAGAAGGAAGGCATTCGTAAATTCCAGGTCCCTGACGGGGAGGCCGTAGGGCCTGTGGAAAGCGATATCTCTCTGGAGATGTGCGGAACGTTCTTTCATGGTAATAGGAGCTACCACACCAGCGAAGAGGCTGCCAAAGAGCTGGGCTTCGATCGAGTTGTTGTAGGCGGGCGCATGACCATGTCCTACATTGGCGACATGATGGACCGCCGTTTCGGCAAGGGCTGGTTCGAGGGTGGCAAATTAGACATCAAGTTCACCAATATCGTTTGGCCGGACGACCATGTCACCATAAAGGGCGTAATCACCGACAGGGTGGATGAGAACGGCAGCACGCGAGCCAACGTTGCCGTGTGGGTGGAGAACCAAGACGGAGCAGTTTGTGTAGTCGGAACGGCCAGCGCACTGGAGTAGTGTAAAAGAAGTACCATAACTGAAATTTAGCTTAAATGGCGGGTCAAACGACCCGCCATTTTTGTTTCGCGTTTTCCTCTAGCCATGTTTTGCTTTACTTAACATCCCCTCCAGTCCCTATTACGCGCCTTCAACGATTGTAAAGTAAGAGTTATGACTTTCATAACCAAACCGTATGCAATCCCTTTGCACACGAAGCATTCACATAAGTACCCCGTCTGTACGTCTAAATTAGCATTAACCTGGTAAGCCAGACCTGATCAGTGGGTCAAAGTGAATTCGATCGATGAAAGAATTCCGCTCCGGTTGCCCAGGGTTTCGTATATGACGGCGCAGGCCAAAGTCCTTCCCGGGATGATGTGAGGCGGGCAGCCGGTAAAAATGTGCGAAAAGATTGGTGAACGCACTTTATGTGTATCTCTAGAAATGGACGGTCTTACGCCAGGATCTATCGGAGAACATCCGGAGCTCCCACAGATGAAGGGAGAGAGAATTCATGACGGTTGAACGCTAGCTAAGTAACGACGAGACATCTGATCAGTCCCAGGACACCTTGGCCAATTTGTCATCGGAACAACTAGCCAATGAGTGGGAACAGGCACTCGCTCGTATCAAGGTGATAGGCGTAGGTGGAGGCGGAGGCGGATGTAACTGCGTCCGACGCATGCTGCAGCACAGGCATGTTCCTGGTGTAGAATTCGCAGTCATCAACACCGATATCAAATCCCTGGAATCTGTGTCCGGAAACCATAACATAGACTCCATTCAGATTGGCGAGAAGTCCACACGAGGTTGGGGAGCCGGCGGCGGCACCAATGTCGGAGCCAAGGCTGCTGAGGAGTCCTCAGCTTCCCTTCGAAAGGTCCTCAAGGACGCCGAGCTGGTTTTCATAACTGCCGGAATGGGCGGTGGTACAGGCACGGGAGCAGCGGCCTATGCTGCATACCTGGCCAAGGAGATGGGCGCCGTAGTGGTAGCTGTCGTAACTACCCCATTCAGCTTCGAAGGTAGCCGCCGGATAGACAGGGCAATCGCCGGTGTCGCCAGACTTCGACCTTACGTAGATAACCTTATCGTTATTCACAATGACCGACTACTTAAGTTTGTGGACCACGATGCCGAGATGATTGAGGCCTTCCGCACAGCGGACGAGGTCGTGACGCAGGGCATCATGAGTGTGTCCGAAATAATCAACGTACCGGGCGAGATCAACGTAGACTTCGCCGACGTCAGGACGATTCTCTCTAATCCTGGCGGTGCGCTGATGGCCATCGGAACCGGCCACGGTCATATGGGCGCACTTGAGGCGGCGAAGCAAGCCATCGCCAACCCTCTGCTGGACATATTCATCAAGGGCGGCGAGGAGCTTACCCTAAGCGGTGTGAATGCGGCTGGTGAGCTGATTTCCAAGTCAGTCAGCAAGGACGCAGACATATACTTTGGCATGTCCTTGGACAACGATTGTGAGGACAAGGTTAGCATGACGCTAATCGCCACTGGCCTGAAGCAGGATGACCTTTCCAAAGCCATATCGAACAAGGGCGGCGGGAATGTTCAAAGCTGGCGGATTCTTCCGCAGGTAGTCTTCTGACAAAGGCTTAAGAATGAGCTAAGAATAAAGGGCGACTCGTGAAAACGGGTCGCCCTTTTCTTTTGTAGTTTTGTCAGGCTACTTATTACGGTAAATTCACCGGGGCCTATTTGGTAGAATGCATAGGAACAGCCACTGCCATAGATAACAGGTAACATGTCCAAACTTTTCATAGTAGGCACCCCTATAGGCAACCTGGAGGACATCACCCTCCGGGCTATTCGAGTTCTCAAAGAGGTTGGTCTCATTGCGGCCGAGGACACTAGGGTGACTCGAAGGCTGCTGACCCACTTCGACATCCACACGCCGCTTCTCAGCTACAACGAGAACAATCGGCGAGCCAGGATACCCAAGCTACTGTCTGAGCTGGAGACCGTTGACGTGGCCCTGGTATCTGATGCTGGCATGCCCGGCATCAACGATCCTGGGCACGAATTGGTCGAGGCGGCTCGAGAGGCTGGCTGCGAAGTGGTAGCTGTGCCCGGCCCTTCCGCCGTGACCACAGCGATCTCGGTGGCAGGCATACCACTGGAGCAGTTCGCATACCTCGGTTTCTTGCCCAGGCGCAAGACCGCCCGACTGAAACTGCTCGCTCCCTACGCCTCAGCACCCTACGCACTGGTAGCATTGGAAACGCCTCATAGACTGAGCGCGGCGCTGGTCGATCTCCAAGAGGCCCTCGGCGACAGGCGCATTTCCGTTTGCAGGGAGTTGACCAAACTTCACGAAGAGATCTTCGTAGGAAAGGTGTCTGAGGCCGTCGAGCACTTTTCTGACCCCAGGGGAGAGGTTACCCTGGTGATAGCGGGCGCTGAACCGATTGCCGCCAACGATGCCGCCTCCGAAACCGCGGCCCAGGAGATGTTAGCTGACCTTCGTGGGCAAGGCGTAAGGGTAAAAGAAGCGGTTGGCACTGTGGTGGACGCCACGGGGCTTTCTCGGCGCTTCGTATATTCCCTGTGGGTGGCTTCGCAAAAAAGCGGAACCACACCCAGTCGTCAGACCTAGCTAATTGGGAATCGCAAATCTATCTGTGATAGCATGTGCAGGCTTAAACGCTGATTTTACAGAGTAAATCTGCCTATGCCTGAGCGCATCCTCGTAGCGGTTGCATGGCCCTACGCCAACGGTTCCGCCCACATAGGGCACATCGCCGGCACCTACCTGCCCGCCGATATATTCGCCCGTTACCATCGCATGAAGGGAAACGACGTGCTGATGGTGTCTGGAAGCGATGCACACGGCACTCCAGTTACGATCTCGGCGGAAGCGCGTGGCGTAACCCCAGAAGACATCTACAGCGAGTATCAGGCTGAGTTCCTGGACGATTGGGAACGCCTCGGCATAAGCTTCGACCTGTTCACCACCACGCATACCGATAATCATGCTCGTGTCGCCCAGGATATGTTTCTGAAGCTTCACAAGAATGGCTACATCTATAAAGACACGATGGTGCAGCCCTTCTGTTTGACCGATAATCGATTCCTTGCAGACCGCTATGTGGAGGGAACCTGCCCTCATTGCAAGCATGACGGTGCCAGAGGAGACCAGTGCGACAACTGCGGTCGGACTCTGGATGCCAAGGACCTTATCGACATAGTGTGCAAAATTTGCGGTAGCACGCCGGAGTTTCGAGAGACAGAGCACTTCTTTCTCAAGCTGAGCGCCTTCGAGGACCAGCTTCTGGAGTGGGTGCGAAAGCAAGATCACTGGCGGTCCAATGTACGCAACTTCACAATTAGCTTCTTGGAGGGTGGGCTGCATGACCGCGCGATAACCCGAGATATTCAGTGGGGCGTGCCTGTGCCGCTAGACGGCTACGAAAGCAAGCGTCTTTATGTTTGGTTCGAGGCGGTGGTTGGCTATCTTTCGGCATCTATTGAGTGGGCCGAAAGCAGAGGCGAAGCAGATAGCTGGAGGGATTTTTGGAAGGAAGATTGTCGCGCCTACTACTTCATGGGCAAGGACAATATTCCCTTTCACACGGTTATCTGGCCCGCCATGCTGCTGGGCTACGGAGCGCTGAACCTGCCCTACGACGTGCCAGCTAACGAGTACCTTAACATGGAGGGGTTCAAGCTATCCACCAGCAGGAACTGGGCTGTGTGGGTGCCTGACTACCTGGATCGATACGAGCCCGACCCGCTCAGGTATGTGCTCTCCGCCAACCTGCCTGAGACATCTGATTCGGATTTTTCGTGGCGCGAGTATGTTCGGCGCAACAACGATGAGCTGGTGGCGACCTTTGGCAACCTGGTACACCGCGTGCTTTCCATGGTCAATCGCAACTTTGATGGTAAGGTGCCGGACCCCGGCGCGCTAGACGATCTAAGCCGCAAACTGCTTGATGAGGCCCAGTCGCAAATGGACGTCGCAGCCTCAGAGATCGAAGCGGTACGCCTACGCCAGGGCCTTGGCGCAGGCATGGCGCTGGCTCAGGCGGCGAATCGGTACCTGGATCAAAAAGCGCCGTGGCACGCCGTAAAAGAAGACAAAGCTGACGCAGGCAGGACGTTATGGGTTACTCTGTCTGTAATAAACTGCCTCAAGACAATACTGAATCCCTACCTGCCCTTCAGCGCAGACAAGATTCAGGCTATGCTCGGTCTGGATGGCAGCGTTCAAGATGCAGGCTGGTGTTGGGATCCCGAGCAGCTTGTGGCGGGCCAACCTGTGGAGAAGCCGACGCCACTTTTCACCAAGTTGGACGAGGAACTTATAGAGGCTGAATCTCAACGGATCACCGGCTAATAAAGAGGAACTAGATAATTGCAGGCAACATCTTTATATCTGCCCGTTCAGGAAAGACTTGATGGTGTCGTGGATGGCCTAAAAGAGATGGCCAAACAGCGCTTCCCTCTATTGTCGCAACTACTAGACCATGTTTTCTCTGCGCCTGGAAAGAGAATGCGCCCGGCAATCACGCTGCTGACTTCTAATTTTAACGACCATGATGAGGCGCTGACAGAGACCATGGCGACGGCAGTGGAGATGCTGCATATTGCGACGCTGATCCATGACGACACCGTGGACGACTCTGCTATGAGGCGAGGGCGGGCCACCGTAAGCAACCTCTGGGGTGATAACGCTGCAATACTGGTTGGCGATTTTATCTTCGCTGCATCCGCGACGTTGGTGTGCGACACAGGTAACGTACGGGTCATAAAGCGCTTTGCTGAGACCATCATGGAGCTTTCCAGTGGCGAGCTTCAGGAGATGTCCGATGTCTTTGATCCCAACCAGACCATGGAACAGTATTACGACCGCATCTACCACAAGACGGCGTCGCTGTTCACCACTGCCAGCGAGTCCGGAGCAATACTCAGCGGACTTTCCGAGAACTATGTTGGGTCGCTGCGAGAGTTCGGTTACAACTTGGGCATGGCCTTCCAGATTGTGGACGATATTCTCGATTTCGATGGGAACGAACAGGAGATCGGCAAGCCAGTTGGAAGTGATCTTGCCAATGGCATCCTGACTTTGCCGTCGCTAATAGCCAAGGAGCGTCACCCCAACAATACTGCAATAGCTGACCTGTTCAGTAGCCCGGGCGACCGGGAGAAGCTGGAGCAGGCCGTGGCTATGGTTGTAGGTGCGTGCGTTTTGGATGAGTGCTATGCGGTGGCAACCGATTTCTGCGCCAAGGCTCGGAGCAGCCTTCTGTCTCTGCCCAAGAACCCGTCTCGGGACTCGTTGGAAGAGATAATCGGGTTCGTTACTGCCAGAAGAGTTTAACGCTCGTAGACGACTTCCCCGTCACGAATGGTCAAAACGACCTTGGTATTTAGTAGCTCTTCAGGCTCGTCTTCGTTCAAGGGCCTGTCCAACAACACTAGGTCTGCTGGGCCATCGTCCCCGATATAGCGATGATGAAAGCCCCCCTGCCCTGTCTCTCCCAGACTGAGGTTATATAGGCCTATTGCCCGCCGCAGGCCAATGCTTTCTTTAGGATTAAGCTGACGTCCAGAGGATGTTCGGCGGGTCATTGCGCCGTATATGCCATGCATTGGATTGGGGTCTGCAGCCGGAGCGTCTGAGCCTGCGAAAACTGGCACGTCGTGTTCCAGTAGGGACTGTACTCGGTATATCCATGGAGTGTGCTCGTTCTGGGTCTCCGCCAGATACCGGTCTCCGTTGTGGTAGATGAAGCTTGGGTTGGTTACCACCGCCACCCTTAGCCGGGCCAGTTCGGGCAGAAGACTATCTGTGCACTCAGAGCAGTGCTCAATCCTGTCCCTGAGTTGGTCGCTAGGCAAGGGCGCAGCACTTTCCAGGGCGTTGAGTGCGGCCTCGAAAGCCTCCACTTCTACGGTATGAATGGCAACGGGCCACTGGAGTGAATGGGCCTTATTAATGAGGTCAGCCAGCTCATCCTGGGCGGGTGAGAGGCTACCGCCACTTAGAGTAACCATGATTTTCACATGGCCAATGCTCAACCTGTCGTTACCAGATCCCAAGACAAGGCCCTCGTCAGTGAATTCGTTGATATGAGCCGCGCCGGCCATCATGTTGACGGAAGGAATGAAGTCGCCGTCTTGCTGCAGCTTTTCCACGCGGCGGTAGTGCTGCGGCGTATTGCTTGGGGAGGCGTCGTAAACAGACGTGATGCCACAGGAGAGGTACTTGTCGCTGGCCATCTTCGTTGCTTTTCGAAGCTCATAGGCTGTCAGGCGGGGTATTCGGTCGCGAAAGAAATCGGCCATTTCTAGGAGAAGCCCAGTAGGCTCGCCGGTTAGTGGATCGCGATCGATCGTGCCGCCCGCTGGTTCGTCTGTGGCGCTGGTGATCCCCGCGGCGAGTAGGCCCAGACTGTTCAGCACCATGGCGTGGCCAGACTGATGCAGCAATCGCACAGGATGATTTGGTGAGGCCTTGTCCAGGTCGTGGCGGGTGGGGTGGCGCTTCTCGGTCAGATCAAACTCTTGGTAGCCCACTGCCCTGACCCACTGCCCGTCTAGAGTGGATCTGGCACGGACGAGAATCGCGTTGTTTACGTCAGCTATGGAGGACACCGCAGGCACTCGGCAGTCAACTGCCAGCAGGCTTGAGGCGTATGCCATTACGTGGCAGTGCGCGTCCACGAAACCAGGCAGCAGTGGCAAGCCCTGGCAGTCAAGTACCCTGGCTCCTGCCGACGTGTGTCGCCGGATGTCGCTGTCCGTAGATAAGACCCTTGCACGTCCGTCGGAGACGAGAATGGCCGCAATATATCTAGAAGACGGCTTACTTGGCGCAGTCAGGCTCGCATCGAAGTTGACGAGAAGCAGGTCTGTCTGCGCGTTTGTAGCGGTCATGTTCAGCGAATCACTGATAGGCCAGGACCTACTGGATCACAGATCGAGAAGAGGCCTCGATTCGTCGTACCACGATCTTGGAGCGGTCCATCATGTCAGGTATCTTAGGCCCAATTTTGTTCTTCCACTGGTCGCTCTCGTAGACCGCTTCATAGAGGCGCTCTTTCTCAGCATCGTCCTCGAAGCGTCGGATCCATATGTATAGATCGTCCTCTTCCTGGCCCACAAAGCTGCCCAGGATAACCATGCCCTTGCCAACCTGAAAGGGAATGATGACCTGCTCCATGTAGTCCACCCAGTCCTGCCGTTTTCCCGGCAAAGTTCGGTACTCTCTTAGCTCAAAAAACAACTCGTTCTCCTATAAATTGGATTTGGTAATCGCATATGAATGCCGTTGACGAAGCGTAATAATAGGCTACTGAATCACAGACCTTGATGTGGCTCGATCCTTTGCATTACCTGCCTGGAACGGTCCATCATGCTGGGAACCTTAGGGCTAATTTCGTTCTGCCACCTGTCGCTTCCATGCACTGCTTCATGCAGGCGTCCCAGCTCGTACTCATCCTCAAATTGTCTTATCTATATATAGATGTCGCCCTCTTCTTGGCCCACGAAGCTTGCGACTACCACCATGCCCATGGAGACTTGAAAGGGAATGACCACCTGCCCCATGAAGTCTACCCACTCTTGTCGTTTCTCCGGCCATGTCCGGTACTCTCGCAGTTAAAAAAACAATTCGATCTCCTGAGATATGCAATTGGTGTTTAGTCCGTCCGAGGCGTAATGTATTGGGCAGGGCGCGAGGTGTCAAGGAATCGCACTGCGGCAGGGAGTTTACCCCAGTTTGAACACGAGCACGCTGCATATTATGTACAACCCAATCAGAATTGCCGCCTCAAACGTGATGAAACTGCGGGGCCTGTTTCGTCCACGAGTGATTAAGGCCACCGTCACAACTGCTGTCATCAAAATGGCGAACATTGCTGTCATAGTGTGCACGGGCGAGACCGCTTCCCAAAGTGGCTGTCCAACAAGCGCTACGTCGTCCATGAATAAGATGAGGCCCATGTTGAACAGGTTGCTGCCAAGGACACCGGATATGGCTAATTCAGGTGCGTTGATTCGTATGGCGGCGAATGATGCAGCTAGCTCTGGCAGCGAAGTGCTGAATGCCAGGAACTGCGTGCCTACGAAACTGGCATCCCATCCCATAACCTCGGTAAGGCTGTCGCCTATTTGCGCCAACCACATTGCTGCAGCCACAACTATAACCGCGGCTCCACCAAACAGCGCAAAGGTCTTCGTTAGACTAGAGTCGCTGTAGTCAGGTGCCTCTGCCTCGTCTGAGGAGGAGTCTTTGCGCTTCTCTATGGCGTAGATCATATACATGGCCCCAAGAAATGCCAGGAACATGATGACTGTAAACGGACTAATGGGCAGGCTACTCAAAGCCGTCGTCGCACCGTGAACAAAAAGCCCCAGAACAGCTATGGAAATTATCATCACGCCCAGTGCGCCAACTGCTACCGAGGTTATGCTAACGCGGTTGAGAATGGGGCCGTTGCGCCAGTATAGGTCCAGTAGCCCGATTATCAGGAGGTTAAATATGTTGCTTCCAAAAGCGTCGCCTGCTGCCAGGTCCGGAGCATTGAATGCGACAACAGATGTCACTCCTAACCCAAGCTCGGGTAACGACGTAGCTGTCGCCAGGAGCACTACACCAATAAAGGACCGTCCCAGTCCCGTCTTGATGGCAATAACGTCTGCTGACTTAGCCAGGTAGTTGGATGCGAATAGTATAAATAGTGCAGCTCCGCCCAACTGGAGCCAAAGCAGGGTTAATGTCATTCCTATCTCCGATGATGATTGGCGAGCAAAACGACCCCGGAATGCCGGGGTCGTAAATGTCTTAAATTTTTATGTTAGCGTTGGACGCTACTCGTGAGAATGATGGTCGTGCCCGTGATCATGTGCGTGACCGCTGGCGCTGCTCACCAGTAGGTCCGGCCGTTCTGCCCACTTGTCGAGAAATCGGCGGTAGTTCTTCTTGCTAAGCTCGTCCCGCTCGCCCTCAGCCAACGCTGACCAGACTCGGTGCTCGTGCAATTGCACTGGCAGGTTTGAGTCCGCTAGTATTTTATAGCCCTTGTCTTTGAATTGAAAGCTATAGTCTAGGTCTAGATTGCGGTAGAAGCGGAACGTCTCCCTTGGAAGGCCGACCTCTTTTAGCTTGGCCCTTCTGAACGCAAAGCAGTAAGCCTGCATGGCGTCCATGATGCCGGATTCACCCTCGCCATCGTGAAAGTGGTGTAGGTCATCGGTGCGTAGGCCGAAGGGGCCAGTAACGCCTATACTGTTATCGTTCAATGCTTCATCTATCGGGCTGAAGATATCACCGGATATTTCAACGCTGGTGTCCAGCATAACTACAGTCTTGCCACGAGCCTGCTTCAGGAGGATGCTCTTGACGGCTCCCTCGCCCAACACGTGGTCGGTATGAATAATTCTCAATCTTGGCTCGGTTAGTGCTTTTTCCTCAAGCCACCTGTCAGTCCCATCCGCGGAACCGTTATCGACAACCAGGACCTCTACGGCCCTGTCGCCCACCCAATTGAGTGCGCTGTCGAAACACCGCTGGACGTCGCCCAGGTAATTGCAGGCCACCATGCCGATGGTAAGTTCTACGCTGTCCGGCTCGTCAATGAGAGACGGCACCTCGACGGAAGATGAGAAGCTGTGCCAGGCCTCCTGGCGTTTCTCCCATGCGGTCTTGGGCCTAACCCTGGTCTCACCCATAGTGTCTTGGACGATGTAGCCGTCCTCGCTAAGTGTTGCCCTTATGGCGTCGGCGTTCTGGTAATCATCGCCGGTGCGCTTGCTGGACCTGTCGCCGACCTTGACCTTTATCTCTTGCGGGACTTGATAGGCCTTTTCAGCGCCATCAAGGTCCATGCCTAGGATTGAGTCGAAGCGTTTCATAGCGGCCAGCTTGGCCTGTCCTGGCATGCCTGAGCGCACCATTTCCCACAACAGGGCCAGAGCCCCGGGCAGGTCCAGGTTGTCGTTCACCCTATCCAGGAATTTGCCGTACCACTCGTCTACGTCGCTGTTGTACTGGCCGTTTATTGAGGGCAGCATTGACCATTCCCAGGCCATGTTGCGCAGCCTGAGCAGCCCCCGTTGGGCTGCTTTCAGCGATGTGAACGTGAAATTGAGACGGGTGTTGTACTTGGCGGTCAAGCAGAGGTACCTAAAGGCCAGCGGGTCTATCCCCTGCCCTTCAATGTCGGAAAGAATAAAGGAATTGCCCATGGACTTGGACATCTTTACGCCGTCAGCCAACAGATGTTGACCATGCGTCCAGATGTTGACGACAGGCTCTCCCGTGAACCCCTCGCTCTGGGCGATTTCTCCTTCGTGATGCGGGAAGATGTTGTCCACACCGCCCGTATGAATGTCAAATTTTCGGCCCAAGTATTTGATGGACATGGCGGAGCACTCTATGTGCCAGCCAGGGAACCCATCTCCCCAGGGGCTTTCCCACTTCAATATCCGGCCAGGCTCTGCCGCCTTCCAGAGAGTGAAGTCTCGGGCATCCCTCTTAAGGGGATCAACCTCAACGCGGACGGCCTCAAGAAGCGCGGCCTCCATGATGTTGCCGGATAACTTTCCGTAGTTGTCGAACTTGTTTACAGCGAAGTAGACGTTGCCCTGCACCTCGTATGCCAGGCCATTTTTCACCAGTTCGGCGACGATGTCCACCATCTCCACGACGTGGTCGGTGGCCTTGGGAAAAACATCTGCTGGCAATATGTTGACCTTTTTCTCGTCGTTGAGAAATCGGTCGGTGTAGAACTGGGCTATCTCCTCTGCAGTTTTGCCTTCCGCCAGAGCAGCGGCTATTACCTTGTCCTCGCCTAGTTCCAGTACCTCTTGCCGCATGTGGCCCACGTCGGTGATGTTCTTTATATGCACCACTTTCAGGTCCTGGGCCAGTAGCGCCCGACGAATCCAGTCCGCCATAAGGTAGGAACGAAGGTTTCCGATGTGGGCATCTCGATAAACAGTTGGTCCGCAGGTGTACATCTTCACAACCCCGGGGTTGATCGGACGCACCTCATCTGAAGTCTTGGTAAGGGTGTTGAAAAGCCGTAGCACTTGTGTCCTCCACGTCCTGCTTAACTCAAGGGGCTTCCGCCAATTTTACTCTGCCGCCGCGAAGATGTCTAACGGCTTTGGGTACCTTGTGCCTTGGAAATTGATGAGAACGTAATTGGCAGACTCAGTATTTTTGATTAACGATGGGACTACTCCAATGCCTGCATTGTTGCTACAGAATCCTTATTCAGTACGATTCATGAACTTTGAGTGTGGTAAACCATAACGGGTGTGCTAGTATTGGCCGGGTTTGGGGGCGTCAACGGGCGCAGCCCTGCCCCATTTGGATTGACGAAAACTGATCGACACTAATTCTAGGCAATGAACAAGTAAAACAGCGGAGAGAAAATGAGCCAGCTCTTTACACCGATAGAAATCAGAGGCGAGACGATTCCCAACAGGCTAATGGTTGCGCCTATGTGCCAGTATTCGTCTGAGGGTATGGACGGCAAGTGCTGTCAGTGGCACCTGGTGCACTATGGAACCAGGGCCGTTGGTGGCGCTGGACTGGTAATGGTGGAGGCCACTTCGGTTCAACCGGAAGGCCGCATCACGCCTTGGGACCTCGGGCTCTGGTCCGACGGCCAAATGGAGCAGCTCAAAGAGGTTGTTGACACCATAGTCAGCAGGGGCAGCACTCCGGCGATACAGCTTGCCCATGCCGGACGCAAGGCATCCCACAAGCAGCCCTGGGAGGGCGGCGACTACCTTGCCCCGGATGAAGGTGGCTGGGAGATAGTCGGCCCAAGTCCTATCGCCTACGAAGACGCCTGGGGAACGCCCAAGCAGCTAAGTGTCGAAGATATCGACGGCGTGGTGGCAGACTTCGCCAGCGCAGCCCAGCGCTCCGTAGATGTAGGTATGAAGGCAATCGAGCTTCACATGGCCCACGGGTATCTGGGTTGCGAGTTTCTTTCTCCGTTGTCAAACAAGCGTCAGGACCAGTACGGCGGATCGCTGGAAAACCGGGCCCGCTTTGCCATGCAGACGGTGAAGGCCGTTCGCAAGCAGATTCCAGAGAGCATGCCGCTGTTCGTTCGTGTCTCCGTGACAGAGTACATGGAAGGCGGTTGGGACATTGACGAGTGTGTCGAGCTTGCCAGGTGGATGCGGGACGAGGGCGTGGACCTCATCGACTGTTCTTCTGGCGGCAACTCTCCTGACCAGACCCTGAAGCCTTTCCCTGGATATCAGGTGCAGTTCGCGTCTCGTATCAAGAAAGAGGCAGGCGTCTTAACAGGGGCGGTTGGGCTCATAACGTCACCCAGTCAGGCTGAGAAGATACTAGTGGACGGTGAGGCGGACGTTATATTGATGGCGCGAGAACTGCTTCGCAATCCTTATTGGCCGTTGATTGCCAGAGACGAACTGGATAACGATACGTCTGAATGGCCGTTGCAGTACGCCAGGGTATCCAACGTCCGCCCTTATAGCACCTCATAGCCGGCCACAGAGTAAGAGCGAAAAGACCTGAGCCAGTTTCCTAGACTATCGTCATGACTCGAAGCAGGTTGGTGCTGCCAGATATTCCGATTGGAACTCCGGCGACCAGCACGATAGTGTCGCCTGCAGAAAGGCCAGCGACCTGCTTGCTGTACCAGGAGCCCGCAGCGAAGAAGTCCTCGACGTTTTCGACATCGCTCACGGGGATGGAGACAACTGCCCACCGTAAGGTCAAGCGCCTCTGTACTTCCTCACTGGATGTCAAGGCAAGAATCTTGGCTTTCGGGCGATACTTTGAAACACGTCCAGCACTTCCGCCAGCCTCCGTGAAGGCGACGATGAGGTCGGCCTCAATCTGGAAGGCAGTGCGGACGGCATCGTAGCTGATGGCGTCTGCAATGGATGCGCCATCGGTCTGGCGCCTCTTCTCAAGCAACAGGGACTCGTAAGGCAGTGCCTTCTCCGCTTCCAAAGCAGTCTGCGCCATGACCTTCACCGCTGCAATCGGGTGCTGGCCCACAGAGGTTTCGCCGGAGAGCATGATGGCGTCGGTGCCGTCGAATATGGCGTTGGCTACGTCGGTGACCTCAGCCCTGGTTGGAATGGCAGACCTGATCATGGATTCCAGCATCTGTGTGGCTGTAATGACAGGTTTGCCCACCAGATTACATCTTCTAATCAGATCCTTCTGTATTATCGGCACTCGGGATAGAGGGACCTCTACTCCCATGTCTCCTCGGGCAACCATGATGGAATCGCTGACCTCGATAATGCTATCCAAGTTGTCCAGGGATTCCGCCCGTTCAATCTTCGAGATGATGTATCCATTAGGGTGATATACGCTCAGAAGTTCCCGCGCCCGAATCACATCGTCTGCCGTGGTCACAGTTGATAGAGCTACAAAGTCGGCATTCATATCACCAGCGAATTTCAGGGCTTCTTCAGCCTTTTCGTCGGGAAACGGCTGAGACGGGGCCTTGCCAGGAGTGGTCACGCCTCGTCGCTCTGTGATTCTGCCGCCAGCGATAATCCGGCACTTAACGTCTTCGCCGTCAATCTCCGTAACTACGAACTCCAACAGACCATCGTCCAGGAGTATTGGACGCCCGATGGTGGCGTCTCTGTGTATTCCGGCTGGAGTGACGGATATTGTTTTGCTATCTCCAATAAGGTCCCTGCTGGTCAGGATGATGTCGTCCCCGTTTTTGACATCCAGAACCCCAGGAACGGTAGGTCCAGTGCGGTATTTGGGACCGGGCACATCAACCATTATCCCTACTGCTATGTTCAGCTTTTCTGATGTCTTTCTGACCCGTTTGAACGCAGTAGTGTGTGCTTCAAGGTCTCCATGGGAGAAATTCAATCTTGCAACATTCATCCCGGCCAGGATGAGTTCTTCGATCTGCTCTTCGGATTCAGTAGCAGGGCCCAAGGTACACACGATCTTTGTCTTGGGTACTCTATCCAGGTTCTGTTGGGAAGTCATAAGCGGCCTGTTCCTTTAATAAGTTAAATGATGTGCACTGCTACTGGCTCGATAAATGGTACACCAATAGCGGGTCAGTCACAAAAGCCAATTATTAGCGAATCAGAGGGCTGGATGCGGCAATACCCGTATATTGGTATTATCCTTGCGTATACAAATCGCCAGGTATTATTTTCTCCATAACCTGTTGGAGCGGGTATTGCGCGAAACGGGAACTTTACTTCGCTATACGGATAACCTACACAACGTTCTATGATGAAAGGTGAGTGGCACATTCGTTGCCCTCGCTGCAATTAGGGAGGCGACCATGGTCTCTGTCAGGCAGCTATTTGAACTACAAGAAACCGACACGGTCTCCGCAGAAAAGGACACGGCGCTAATAGAAGTCAGGGCAAAAATTGCCGACAACGGACCGATCGTGGCGGCCAGAAAGCGGGCCGGTTCCCTGGAAGCCCAGGCAGAGGCGCAGGGCAAGGCTAGCAACTCCGCTCAACTGGTGGTACAGCAGGACGAGGATAAGCTGAAGGCCGTCGTGGCCAAGCTCTACGGTGGTGGCGTGACCAATTCGCGAGAGTTGGAGGCGCTTGAAGAAGAGCGTCAGTACCTGCAAACACAGCTTGGCGAAGATGAAGAGAAGCTTCTTGAGCTAATGGTGGCGGTGGAGGAGTTACAGGCAGGCAGAGATAGCGTTCTCAAAACACTGGACGGTCTTGAGACGGAGAGGGAGACTCAGCTTCCGGTCTTACGACAAAACCAGGAGGACCTGGAAAAAGAGTTAGCCGAGTTGACCGAGGTCAGGAAGCAGCAAACTCCGAATATTTCTCCTCAGAACCTGGCAACATACGAGTCACTGCGGAAGACACGGGGTGGCAAGGCGGTGGCCAGGCTGGATGCTGGTAAGGGAATATGTCAGGCTTGCCGGATAGCTTTGCCGGTAGGTGATCTTCGAAAGGCAAAAACCTCCGAAGAGATTGTCTACTGCAATAGCTGTAGGCGGATACTTTATATCGAATGAGTGTTAAATGCGTGCAATCGGATATTTTCGTGTAAGAGATAATACCTCTACACTGGACGAATTGGGCGAACGGTTCGTCGATTACTGTGAGAGGTACCTGAACCAGTCAATCATTACCTTCGGTGATGATTTGTCCGGGGGATCTGCACCGCAACAAGAAATATCCAAAGACATCCCTCAACTCCCCGAATACAACAAGCTTTTGGATTACCTCCGAGAATCGGAATCCAACTTTCTTATCGTTGTTCCAGACGCAAGCCACCTCGGTGAAGATCTGGAGGCCGTGGCCCGGACCATGGTTGAATTGGAGGGTACGGGGTCCCAGGTTAAGTGCGACAACGACGATTTGCCTGACCCCTTCCAGAACGCCTTGGACACGCTTGGGGTCAGAGGCGTCTCACGCACTCGCAGCGAACGCATCAAGGGGTCCATGTTAGAGCGAGCCATGATGGGCAAGGGCTTAGGCAAACCCCCGTTCGGCTACCGCAACGGCTCCGACGGCAGCATGGAGATCGTTTCAGATGAGAGGCCGGTCGTGGAACTGATTTATCGGCTCTACACCAAAGACGGCATGGGGCTGAGATTGATCGCGCAGCACATGAACGAGCGAAGCATCAAGACTAGGCGCGGCGGCAACTGGAACATGGTCACCATACGGGACATTCTCAAGAATTCGACCTACATGGGCACCTACACCCGATTCGGCCTCCGCTTACCCAAGAGCCACGAAGCCATAATCCCTCCACAGCTGTTTCGATCAGCCCAGGACGAGACCAGGTCCCGCAAGCCCGTGGGACGAGTCATCAATGCCGAGCCCTTCCTCTTGTCCGGCATGGTCTTCTGCGGATACTGCGAAAACAAGATGATGGGCGTGACCAGAAGGCAGTCCTGGAAACGAAAGGACGGCCGCAGATCGAATGGCGTTTACAGGTATTACCAGTGCCAGTCTCGTAACAACATGAGCGTCTGCAAATACCATACGTGGAGGGCTCCCCTCCTAGAAGGCACCGTCATGTCACAGCTCAAGTACGCTTTGAAGGCTGCGGGGACGAATGGAAATAGCGAAGCCTTAGATAGGGCCAGCGAGATTCAGGCCGTATGGGACTCGCGTATCAAGAACGGCGAACGGCGCTTCTTGCAGGCGATTAAGCGCACGGCCAAAGGCGAGATGGCCCTGGAAGTGCTCGGCGAATACCTAAAAGAGCTGGATAAGATCCGTAGCGGTGCTGAGAAGGCCAAGAATCCCAAAGATGTCGAAGCCTCCTTTTCACAATGGGACACTATGGAGTTCGGCGAACAGCAAGGCTTCTTGCTAGAGCACGTCGCAAAAGTTATCGTTCAAGACGATTCTGTGGACGTTCTAGTCTAGATTTCGCCTGATTCCTCCCGACTGCTCTCCCCAACGTGTTAAAATATATAAGTTCAAGATGGCTGGGCGGCCGCTATTCCGACTCGTCGGGGTAGAGGAAAGTCCGAGCTCCACCGGGAAGGATGCCCGCTAACTGCGGGGCGGGGTGACCCGACGGAAAGTGCCACAGAAACATACCGCCTGCTTTGGTAGGTAAGGGTGAAATGGCGAGTTAAGAGCTCACCGCTCTGGTGGTGACATCAGAGGCAGGGCAAACCCCATCCGGTGCAAGGCCTAATAGGGGGAATATGGGTCCCGGACCATCCCCGGGTTGGCCGCATGATCCCGATGGCAACATCGGGGCTAGATAGATGGTCGCCGTCCCGATTCGTCGGGATACAGAACTCGGCTTACAGGCCGTCTTGGACAGAGTTTATCCTAGTTGGGATAGAGTGCTCGATCGGAGTTAGTGATTGGCCGCCATTAGTTGACCAGCGTCTGGCCAGACACTAAAATTCCATATGTGTAAGGTAGGAGCGTAGCTCAGCTGGTAGAGCATCGGTCTCCAAAACCGAGGGTCGCGGGTTCGAACCCTGCCGCTCCTGCCAACCTTACACCGCATAATAGGGTCATTGCTGCACTACCTGTGTTCGTTTTGACTTTGTGACAATTGGTCTCAATTCTAACATTCTTCTAACGCTTTGATTAGGCCTTCACTTATTCTAGACAGTTATTCGACTCAGTTCGACGCCCCCTCTCCCTTTCCGACCCGATGGGTGGGCAATAGTGGTCCTGTCACCTGGATAATAATACCCCGCAGGAGGGCTACTATCCCCACTGAACGCAAAATGACGCCGGAAAGGATATATTGTTGAGGCGTAATTCAGTTGATAGCCCCTTATGCTCAGGGCACCAAGGTCGACTACTTCGGGCGCTTATATTCTTCAATGGAAGGATCAATGTGCCTGTCCGTTCACTGGTGGCCATTTTATCCATTTGGCTGGGCTATTCAAGCTAAGACTGGTTCCCTGTTTTCAGCCCTGGCCTTCTCACCCAAGCTGATGAAATGTCTGGGATAGTTGGAGAATGACCGCTGAATGCCTTTGAACTAACTTTTCTTATATCCACGAAACTGTTTTTAGCAAGACGATTGTAACGCAGGAGGAAACGATGCAAATTGGAGTAGTATTCCCACAAACAGAGATTGGGTCTGACCCCGGCGCCCTTCGCGATTATGCCCAGTCAGCCGAAGGCCTTGGCTACCAGCACCTGCTGGCCTTCGACCACGTTCTGGGAGCAAATGCCGGAAGCCGTCCCGATTGGAGTGGCGCGTACCGCCACACTGACTCCTTCCATGAACCCTTCGTTCTCTTTGCCTACCTTGCTGGCCTGACTCAGACCCTCGAGTTCGTTTCAGGAATAATAATCCTACCCCAGAGGCAGACCGTACTGGTCGCAAAGCAGGCCGCTGCCCTGGACGTTCTGAGCAACGGTAGACTAAGGCTGGGTATAGGCATTGGCTGGAACCAGGTCGAATACGAAGCCCTGGGCGAGAACTTTCATAACAGGGGCCGCAGATCGGAGGAACAGATAGACGTAATGCGAAAACTCTGGACCAACGAACTCGTGACCTACGATGGCAAATGGCACAAGATTACCGACGCTGGCATCAACCCTCTGCCTGTGCAGAAGCCAATCCCAATTTGGTTCGGTGGCACTTCCGAGCCGGTAATGAAGCGTCTTGCCAGGATAGGGGACGGCTGGTTCCCACAGCGCTTCGGCCCTGATGAAGAAGGCCGCCGGAACATCGAAAGGCTCCACGCCTATGCGCGAGAGGCAGGTCGTGACCCCTCTGAGATTGGAATCGAAGCCAGAATCTCCATGAGTCAGGGCGACCCTGATGCGTGGGCAAATGAAGCAAGTGCCTGGAAAGAACTTGGTACTACCCATCTATCCGTCAACACAATGGGTGCGGGCCTAAAGTCTCCTCAAGACCACATAGATGCTATCAAGCAGTTCAAAGAATCAATAGAAGGAATCTAAGCAGTGTTACAAACCAGGCCAAAACTGCGACTGTGTTTATGGCGTCGAACTAAATGGAAAGTTAGTGCACGAACTGCTGTCCGACTGAAATTGTTTAATGAGCTGGTGGGCAGGAAGCGTGTCTTTCGATGCGAGTTCTGCCGCAATACTCAGTTTGAAAAACATACTACACAAGAGTGGGTTCGTTTGCATGTGGCCAGGCAGTGACGACCGAAGACTATATTCAGACTTTTAGGGTACGGGGCAATGGTTACTACGAGATGTAGTTAAGGCCGCGGCGTCTGCCATTCCGCCACCTCGGCTTTAGCTGATGATGAATCCGTTCGTGCGCTTCAACTCCGGATCGGGTTCGGGTTTTACCCACACTTTAATAGCATGCTTGCCATTTACCAGAGGCTAGCCCAGTAGTTCCCTCTCCTTGACCTCTAAGGTATACTGCCCCCAAAGGCAGGGTTATGACTTGCAGAAATAGAACCTAACGGCTGAGAGTACCATGGGACATGCAGGTCCGCGGTGCACCGTTGATAGGCGATTACAGGATCTCCTTATTGGAGGTGACCAATGCGCTGTCCGCTTTGCGACCGAGAGAATGCTGACACCGGATTCTTCTGCATATACTGCGGCGCGGAGCTGCACAATCTGGAGGATGAGGCCGACACGCTCGAGATTGGTCCGGACGCGCCGGAGCAGGAGCGGGTCATAGGAGATCTCACGCGAGATGTCCGTCAGCTCCAGAGGGAGATGCGCCAGGTGCTCTCCATCCTTTCTCGGCAGGATGACACGGCGGTCACCCGGCAGCCTGTGAGTCCTGGCCCCACCGTTGAGACGTGGCCTGCTCCCGAGGCATCAGTCTGGGAGCCCTCGCTCTGGGATCGGGTGGACTGGGAGCCGATCGTGGGCGGCAACTGGCTCGCGCGTATCGGGGTCGTGGCAATAGTAATCGGCACGGCGTTCTTCCTGAAACTGGCATTCGACAACAACTGGATCGGCGAGCCGGAGCGCGTGGTCCTGGGCATCCTGGGAGGTCTGGCCTTTCTCGGGGCCAGCCAGTACTGGCTGAGAAAGTATCCCGTCTACGCACAGGCCCTGGCCGGGGGCGGCATTGGCATCCTGTACCTCTCGATCTTCTCCGCCTTCGTCCTGTTCAGCCTGATAGGCTTCTATTCGGCCGTCGGGTTGCTTCTGCTCATAAGCTGCATCTCGGCCGCGCTGGCACTGCGACACGACTCGCTGGCGCTGGCGCTCATCGGCATCGCTGGCGCGTTAATGGCTCCCTTCATCCTCAGCGGGTTCGCGGATGGTGCGGACGCGAGGGCGCCCACCGGCCGGAGCCTTCAGCTGATCGCGTACATCATCGCGGTCGACCTGGGCGTGCTCGTCCTGTCGACCTTCAAAAACTGGCGATGGCTGACCCTGACGGCCCTGGTCGGCTCGCTGGCGGCGTACGGAGCCTGGTATGCCGAGTATAGCGATACCGTGGGGCACCTGACCTCCCAGGGTAGCATCACCATCATCTTCCTCATATTCGTGGCGGCGACGACGTTGTTCCACTTAGTCTGGCGACGGGCTCCCAAAGCTTACGACTTCACGCTGATGGTCGCCACCGCGTCGGCCTACTTTGGGATTAGCTACGGGCTTCTCTGGAATGACTTCCGAGATTGGATGGGGGGCTTCACACTGCTCCTGTCGCTGTTCTACGGCGGGATCGCCTACCTGGCCCTGCTGAGGATCAGGGAGCACGTGAACCTAGCGCTCATGTCCCTGGCCATCGCCCTGGTCTTCCTGACTATCGCGGTCCCGGTCGAGCTGGATCTCCTCTGGATAGCCGTGGCATGGTCGACCCAGGGGACGGTCCTCGTGTGGCTCTCTTTTCGCCTGCGAATGTGGAAGCTCAGGGCGTCCGGCCTGTGCGTGTTTGCGGTCCTGGCAGTCCGTGTACTGGCGTTCGACACGACGATCGACGATCTGGGAAACTTCCAGGTGATTCTGAACAGCCGGATGCTGGCGTTCGCCTCCGCCATCACGGCCCTCTATTTGGCCGCGTACCTGGTGAGGAGGGGAAGCCACCTCATGCAGGAGCAACAGAGCGGCGGGGACGATGAGAGCGGAGCCGTTGGTGCCGATATCCTCAGCCTGCCCAGCAACTTAATGGACAGTCTGAGGGAACTTATGCACTCGCGCCTCCTCTTCCCGGGGCTGCTAGTGACTGCCAACTTCCTGACCGTGTGGATCTTGAGCGCGGAGGTGATAGCCACCGTCGATAGCGGTGTCGTAGACATGAGCAGGGAGGCTGAACCGCACGTCAAGAGCCTGTTGCTAAGCCTGCTCTGGGGGTTCTACGCCAGCGTTATGCTGATTATCGGGATCGTTCGGCGATGGCAGCCGGTGCGCCTGGGCGGGCTTGCCCTCATGGCGATTCCTGTAGCAAAGCTGTTCGTCGTCGACACCTTCGAGTTGGAGCAGGGCTACCGTATAGTGGCATACTTTTCGCTGGGCTTCATCCTGCTGGCCGGCGGCCTCCTCTATCAGCGCTACAGCGAGGCCATTAAGGGGTTCCTCTTCGAGGAGCAGGCCGGTGGTCCTGTCTAGATAACCCATAAGCAATGTCGGCTGCAGCCTCCTATGAAGCAGGTTGGAAGCCTTGGAATTACCTGAACCAACCGCTAGAAATACCCTACGTCTCCTACAGTATCTGAGCGAGCGAGAGCGACGCCCAGAATTGGGGCTGCCTGAGATTCCTGCGATATCAGAGGTTATAGGGCTAACCCCCGACGACACCATTGACCTGAACGATATCCTCGACAGTGAGGGGACGATCAAGGCAATTCGGAGCATCGATGGCGGGGCTGGTAATAGCTAAGGCTATGGGACTAGCAGGTGAATAGCGAGGATGCTATTAAGGCTTATAAGGCTGTTGTGAGGTGGGGGTGGGATATATCTCTGTGTGCCCCCAGTTGGTACCTAATCCCCTATGGCACTCCTAGCCGTTTGGTGCCATCTAGCAGCTGCGAGGATGCTGTTAGGGCTATTGTCCCGAGATAGTGATGACATAGGCTCCTGATGTTTCATCAATATTGCCCTCAACCTCTAGCGTATAAGTCCCAGTCTCTGGAAGGGCAATCTCCTCCAGTTCCTCATCCTTTCCAATCACCTCTGGGTCGGCAGTCTGAAGCCGTTCATCGTCGACTAAGGACAGGCGTATTTGGACGTGTCCAAGATCGATATGGCTCTCTGGCTTAGGGCGTAGCTCAAACTGAAGAATCTGACCTTTGTTACCCTCAAAACTCCACGACTGATACCTAAAGCCCCCGGATATCTCACCTTCTAGAACCAAAGGAGCGACTTCGGTTATCTTCGTGAAGTCATCTAAGAATATAGGAGTTGCAGGTTTTGATTCTGGCAAGCCGAAGGATTGGCCGCCGTCGTCGTTATATTCGAGTTCCTTGGCCTTCTGGAAGTCCCTCGCAGCTTCCTCTGGCTTACCAAGGGCCTCGTAAGCCAAGCCCCTTCCGTGGAAGGCAAAGGAACGAATCCACTCTGTCTGAGATAGATCCAGTATGGTTTCATCGTACAACTGTATAGCCTTCTTTAAATCCCGCTCTGCTTCTATTGTCTTACCAAGGGCCTCGTAAGCTAATCCCCTTTCGTAGTAGGCATTTTCCAAATTTTGTTCGAGGCGTATGGTCTCGTCGTACTCCTGTATGGCCCTCTCGTATTGGCCTAGTTCGGCGTAAGAATTCCCCCTCATAACATGTCCCCAGTCTTCACAGCCTAGGAACGGAGGACACCAGGCATTCGCATACGCTATTGAATACCCCAACCACAGAAGAACCACTGCCAGCCCAATCCACATCCAGGGCATAATCCGACGAAGGCGACCTGGCTTGATTGTCTTAGGAAAGCTGCCCATAGGCGGTTCAGACGACGCTGCTCCGACACCAATAGGTGTAGAAGCACTCAGCGATGCACCACATCCTCCACAGAACTGGGCATCTTCTGGGTTGTCTTTACCGCATGATGAGCATTTCATATCAGGTACTCCGTACTTCACCCCGCATGAGCCTACCTCTGGGCAGAGTATAGCCGAGGGGGCAAAGGGGAGATGAGATTCGTGGTGGCCGGGCTGAGCCTACTGGCCCAGCGGGTGGATAGCGGAGATGCTGTTAGGGCTTATAAGGCTGTTGTGAGGTAGGTTTGGGCCGGTTACTAGTCATTTATCCTATCAATCTACTCTTGCCCATATGCCTATCACCTCTAAGTAGAGTTGAAGTCAATCAAATCTTCGTCCGATATGCTTCTCTCCCCGTTCCTTAGACAACAAGATCTGCTTCTGCCTTTCCCGAGACCTCATGAGTCTATCTTCAGAAGTATTATCATGGCATGATGGGCAACTAACACCCTCTTCATACATCGGGGACGTTTTGTCT